>Ga0137396_10002066_pt1 | contig 10897 bp, 9 predicted proteins | sample czc16metaG_FD_108284 | JGI IMG/M metagenome (GOLD analysis project Ga0137396, IMG submission 108284) | Vadose zone soil microbial communities from Angelo Coast Range Reserve, California, USA - czcobulk3.16 metaG | ecosystem: Environmental > Terrestrial > Soil > Vadose zone | place: USA... | reverse complement strand
TGGGCGGTTTGTTTGGGGCGCGTTTCCTCTTGGGGATCGGTGAGGCTCCGACATTTCCGGCCAATGCGAAAGCCATCGGCTACTGGTTCCCCAAAAACGAACGTAGCCTGGCCACCGCCACGTTCGACGCGGCGGCGAAATTCTCTTCGGCGATTGGAATACCGTTGCTGGGTCTCTTGTTGCTGCATTTTGGCTGGAGGTGGAATTTTGCGGCCACGGGCTTCATCAGCCTCGTCTATTTTGCCCTGTTCTATGCCTATTATCGAAATCCGTGCGAGGATAAATTACTGACAAATGCGGAGCGCGAATTCATCGCCGGGGGCGGAGCACAGCCGGAGGATCGCGCGAGAGCCGCCATGGGAGCTCCGCTGGCTTACTTGCTCCGGCAGCGTAAAGTGTGGGGCTTGGCCTTGGGTTTCGCGTCATACAACTATACTTTCTATCTGCTCTTGACCTGGCTGCCGTCTTATCTTTCCACTACACTCCATGTGGATTTACTTCATTCGGCGCTCTATACCAGTGTGCCCTGGCTGTTCGCTACGTTCACCGACCTTGTCGTGGGCGGCTGGCTCGTTGATACATTGATACAGCGCGGTTGGAGCCCGGTCCGTGTTCGACAAACCGTGCTCATTGGCGGAACAACTCTCGGCCTGGGCATTCTCGGCACGGCGAACGCGCATAGTCCCGTGACCGCCCTGTTTTGGATCAGCATGTCTATCGGCGGATTGTCCGCCGCTTCGCCCGTAGGATGGTCGATCCCCTCACTGATTGCTCCACGAGAAAGCGTTGGCACATTGGGGGGAATTCTGAATTTTTGTAATCAGCTCGCCGGAATCGCGGCGCCGATTCTCACCGGCTACATCGTACAGTCAACGCATTCTTTTTCTGGAGCGTTCGCGGCCGCTACGGCCTTTCTGCTTCTTGGGATCGCGGGCTATATATTCTTACTGGGGCGGATAGAACCGATCCCCGATCCCGCCTGAAACGAAGAGGCTCAGCGTGAGGCCGCCAATAGCTGCGAAGCAACTGCCAAAATCTCCCCCAGTAGTTATAATGCGTCTTGGGCGCCCGTAGCTCAGCTGGATAGAGCGTCTGCCTTCGAAGCAGAGGGTCGGGGGTTCGAGTCCCTCCGGGCGCGCCACTTCCTTCTGCCTGACTATTTCTGTCTAAGTATCTTCTGACGGATATCCGGCCAGAACTCCATGATGATGTTATTGAGGCTCGCAGCTTCCAGCTGTGCTGCCCAGTTCACCGCCGTATTGCGCAAGCCACGCTCCTCTGGTGGATAATAAGAGTTGGCTAACCCCGCTTCCCAACCTGCAGAATTGCCTTCACACAAAAAAGATGTTCCCTAGTCGAATTGCTTTTTGAAATCTGCGAACTGCTGCTTCAGGTCTGCGACCTCCTTTTGAAAGCCGGCGACGTCGTTGCGAAGTGCGGCGACTTCCTTCTCCAGATGAGCAATCCGTTCCGCGTCGACGGACGCGGGAGTGAGTTGCGGCTCCGCGATTGACTTTGCAACCCACTCTTCCACGTCGTCGGACAAGAGATGTGCGTAGCGGGCCTCCTTGGTGCCGGGCTGCCGGGGAAGAACTTTGACGAGGGGCGGCTCGCGCTTCATGAGATGTTGCAGACTGGATTGCACGGCACCCAGGTCGTCGAAAGGATGCATGCGCTCGGCGCGGGTGCGAAGTTCGCCGGGGGTCTGCGGGCCGCGCAGCAACAAGACGCAGAGGATGGCGATTTCGTGACGATAGAAGTTGAAGGCTTCCTGGAGGCGGTGCTCGTACTTGGTCACGCGGCTGTCCGAGGCGCTGACGTAACGGACTAGGGATTGTCCATCCAGAGAATGCAGGGCCTGGCGGACGGCAGCTTCGTCGAGATTCATGACGGGATCGCGATTCGATTTTTGATTGCACGCGTTGACGAGGGCGTTCAGGGAAAGTGGATAGTATTCGGGAGTGGTGATCTCTTTTTCGATGAGAGAGCCCAGTACGCGGCATTCGACTTCGTTCAGGAGGATGTTCACGGAGTGAGATGATACAACGGTTGGTGACTGGTGACTCGCGACTAGTGACTGGTGGGAAGGTCGAGAGTTGAAAGTTGAAAGTTGAAAGTCGAAAGAAGGAATCGGAATTAACTCAGAGGCCGCCGAGAGCGCCCCGTACACACCCCCATCAAAATGGATTGTTTTCAAAACAAAGGGGTTGCTGGAAAGGCATTTTGTAAGTGGCTGAACAGAAAGGGGATGGACGACGGGAGATTTTGTTACTGGTGAAAAGGAGGAAAAGCGGGAACACGGGGCGGAACGATCGGGCTGGCGGCTAACAATCACATGGAGTGTTAACACACAAGTACCATAGCTGTAAAGATAAAAATGAAGATGCTTGCAAGTGTTTTGGATGCTGAGGGATAACAGAGTGCCAGTTTGATCTGGCACCAGGAAATACGTAAGAGTGCCACATTTTGGCGCGAAGGAGCTGAAACCGTGCTGGGGGCAAACCCCCTTGTAAGAACCACCCGTGGGAAGCGCAACATAAAAGGGATCCAGCGATCGCGGCGGTCGGCTCACTTGACATGCGTTACGTTACGCGTTACGGTGAAAAATGATTCGCTCGATGAAAGGCTTTTGGGCGGTGACCGTTCGCGCGAATTGGCGCGTGATTTTCGGCTTTGCCGACCGGGAAGCCCTGGACGTTGATTATCACTAAGGGAGATTGAACCATGGCGATGAAGAATCCACCCCACCCCGGGGGCTTCGTGATGCGGCAGTGCATTGAGCCTCTGGGTCTGACCATAACGGACGCTGCCGCAGCGCTGGGGGTCACGCGCACCACGCTGTCGGAGCTGGTGAACGAGAAGCGCGGGATTTCTCCTGAAATGGCCGTGCGATTGTCCAAAGTGTTCGGAGGCAGCGCGGAAAGCTGGCTTACACAGCAGGCGCAGTACGATCTTGCACAAGTCCGCGCCGACCGGATCAAGCTCCGGCGGCTAGCATTGGCATAGTCGGTCAATGATAGTCGTCTCGGAGGAGGCATTCCTAACAGCACTATCTAATGACAGAGGAAAGGTCAGAAGCCCCAGGCGCAAATCCGGCACCCGGGAGCGGTCATCAATGTTAGTTTCAGATGGTATCCGTCACCTGAAGTTTATTGTACTGCTCCTTGCCTTGAGTTTGGCCAGTTGCAGACAGAACGAAGCCAAGACCGCCTCCAACGCAGCTCTTAGCGATATTTCAATTAGCGTTGAGAGGCTATCAGACATCCACGCGGCTACGCACATTTGTGAACTAGCAGCGGCGATAAGCTTGAAAAGACCCGGCAGGGCTGAAGAATGTTCTAGCAGGCCCGCAGCGATGGCCGAAGAGTTGGAGAACGAATTTCTGAATACTTTCCAGAAAAACCCGGCTTGCAAAGGGATCACGCTTATCGTTGGAACTGACGACCCCGCAAGGGTTGCAACGCCTGAAGAACAGCAGAGATTGGCACATACAAAATATCGCCTCTATTTCCATCTCACGGTGACGAAGGAAGGAGACGTGAACTGGGACAATTCGAACTGGCAACTAGAGCGTATCCTTGGCGACAGCCAACCAGTACACGGGGCGATGAGGAACCTGGAAAAAGAAACTACCGACTTCTGCGCCGTTGTTCGCGGGGAGGGCGGTTCCGTCCGTTAGGTACACTCGGCGGCGCATTCGTAAGGATTTGACCGCTCTGCCGTTGCGGCTCTGGTTGGTGCGACCGTAACGGAGTTATTGGATGGTGTACAAACCAGAGACAAGACCGCTGCAGGTCGTTCGGATCATTCACGCAGCGCGGGAACGTCCGCCATTGTTGAGCTAGGTAGAAGAAAGAGTAAGTGCAGAGGCGGAGAGGCAATCCGCGCACCCATTGATGAACCAAAACTCAAAGGGATGCGGCACCCAGGAGCGTCTCAGCGCGTTAAGGGTTCTCCACCCGCCACTCACAATTAGGTATCGCACTCACGGTTCCCAGAGCACCGGGATGTTTTTCTCTTGGTTTTGTTTTTCGAGGTGTTCCGGCGGCCCGCTCCAATTTAGCGCCTAGTGCGAAACTCTGGCCTTCCAAACTATTGACGTTGCGATAAAGAGGAAGGCTGAGAGCAGCAATAGCCTGCTCGGCAGAATCACGAAATATCTGTCGTGTATCGTCAAGTCGAGCGAATGTACTGTCGCTGCAAGCAGTCCTGCTGAAAGTAGAAACAAACACCCTCCTCCAAGAGAAAACCACAGCATTATTTTCCAGAGTCTATGAATCATCCTCTTCGAACCTCCGTGCTGGTCCCGGAGAAGACCTACTACGCTCCTATATTCATGCAAAGGCTGTAGTACGAGGTCACAATTTAACAGATATTTATGTCATTGTGGCCGTACCTACCGTTCAGTTGTCACCGCGCAAACCGCTGTGGGCGGCCCGAGCGAAGATTTGCTTTGAGATGGAAAATGAGTAGAGTAACGTCTCGCGCCGAAGTCATGGCGGCTGAGAAATATGGATACAGGCAGACGCTCAAGCTACGCTGGGCTCGCTGACAAAACGGTCTTCATCACCGGTGGAGGAAGCGGTATCGGTGCGGCGTTCACCCGCGGCTTCGCCGGGCAGAGGGCGCGCGTTGCGTTCGTGGATATTGCGGAGGAGGCGAGCCGGACGCTGGCCGCTGAGATTCAGAAAGAGGCGGGAACGGCACCACGCTTCATCGCTTGCGACATTCGCGATATCGCCGCGCTGCAAGGCGCTATCGAAAAAATCCGCGTGGAACTGGGCGACATTGGAGTGCTCATCAACAATGCCGGGAACGACGACCGCCACACGATGGAGCAGGTGACGCCTGGGTATTGGGACGAGCGGATCGCGGTGAATTTGCGGCACATGTTCTTCGCGGCGCAGGCCGTCGCGCCGCAGATGAAGCGGCTTGGTGGAGGCGCCATCATCAATCTTGGTTCCATTATTTGGAGGCTCAAGCATACTGGCCTCCCGGTATACAACGTGATCAAGGCGTCGATCACAGGGTTGACGCGAGTTCTGGCTCGGGAGTTTGGTCCTTTCGGCATACGGGTCAACACGATTTCGCCGGGGGCTGTCTGGACGGAGCGGCAAATCAATTTGTGGTATACGCCTGAGGTGGAGAAGGAAATTATGGCGGGTCAATGTTTGAAGACGCATGTGCTTCCGAATGACGTCGCGAATATGGCCCTCTTTCTGGCTTCGGACGCGGCGCAAAAATGCACGGCACAGGACTTCATCGTGGATGGAGGGTGGAGTTGAGGGAACGATGAGAACGATCAAAGGACCGGCGATTTTTCTGGCGCAGTTCGCCGGCGATGCGGCGCCGTTCAACAGTTTGAAGAGCACCTCTGCGTGGGCCGCCAAGCTCGGCTATAAGGGGGTACAAATTCCGACCTGGGATTCCCGAATGTTTGATTTGCAGCGAGCCGCAGAGAGCAAGACGTACTGCGACGAGCTCCGCGGCACGGTGGCAGGCTGCGGGCTGGAAGTTACGGAGCTTTCGACACATCTTCAGGGGCAGTTGGTGGCCGTGCATCCCGCGTATGACTTGGCCTTCGATGGGTTCGCACCGGAGAAGCTGAGGGGCAACCCGCGAGCGAGGCAAGCGTGGGCGGTTGAACAATTATTGGTGGCGGCGAAGGCATCCGCCAATCTTGGACTTGCGGCACATGTTACGTTTTCAGGGGCGCTGGCTTGGCCGTACTTGTATCCGTGGCCGCAGAGGCCGGCGGGGCTGATTGAAACTGCTTTTGACGAGTTGGCAGCGCGATGGCGTCCCATCCTGGACGCATTTGAACAGGCGGGAGTGGACCTGTGCTTCGAGATTCATCCCGGCGAAGATTTGCATGATGGGGTGACGTTTGAAATGTTTTTGGAGCGTGTGGGCAATCATCCGCGATGCAATATGCTTTTTGACCCGAGCCATTTCGTGCTTCAACAGCTCGATTATCTGGAATTCATCGATCTGTATCACAGCCGGATTAAAATGTTTCACGTGAAGGATGCGGAGTTTCGTCCGAGCGGAAGGCAGGGTGTTTACGGAGGCTATCAGGCTTGGGTAAATCGGGCCGGAAGGTTTCGTTCGCCGGGAGATGGGCAAGTTGATTTCGGCGCCATATTTTCCAAGCTGACGCAGTATGACTTTCCGGGATGGGCGGTACTGGAGTGGGAGTGCTGCATCAAGAGCAGTGAACAGGGAGCGGCGGAAGGAGCTTCTTTTATTCAGCGGCATATCATTCAAGCGGCGAGCAGCACGTTTGATGATTTCGCGAGTTCGGGGACGGATCAGCGGGCGAACCGGCGGATGTTAGGGCTGGGGTAGAGTGGCGGGAGTCGTAAATTGCGCGGGGATTCCCGGGTGTGCCGGGTAATCTTCAACACAGAGTTCACAGAGGACACAGAGCGGAACGAGACGGCACGCTGTTTCAGAGTACTTGCGGGACGCTACTTTAGATGGAATGAGACGAGGGACATGACAGCAAATCCAAAAGGCAGTGATGCAATCAACCGGCGGTTACGGCTGGGCATGGTCGGGGGCGGACCGGGCGCTTTTATTGGAGCGGTGCACCGCATTGCCGCGCGGCTCGACGACCGTTTTGAGCTGGTGGCGGGGGCGCTATCTTCTGATCCAGCAAAGAGCAAGGCGGCGGCTCTGGAGCTGCATATCGCGCCGGAACGTGCTTACGGGAGTTTCGCGGAAATGGCGGGGGCGGAAGCGAAGAGGGCGGACCGGATTGACGCGGTCTCGATTGTCACGCCCAATCACGTTCATTTCCAGCCCGCGAAAGCGTTTTTGGAGGCGGGGATTCACGTGATCTGCGATAAGCCGCTGACTACGACGGTGGAAGATGCGGTGGCGCTGGCGGAGATGGTTCGGCGCAGCGGGCTGATATTTGGATTGACGCATAATTACACCGGCTATCCCCTGGTGCGGCAAGCGCGGGAGATGATCGAGGCCGGGGAACTTGGGCGAATTCGCGTGGTTCAGGTGGAGTACGCGCAGGACTGGCTGACCACGCCGGTGGAGGCGACTGGGCACAAACAAGCGGTTTGGCGCACTGATCCCTCGCAGAGCGGACCTGCGGGCAGCCTTGGAGATATTGGAACGCACGCGTACAACATCGCGTGTTTTGTGACGGGACTTGGCTGCGACCAGGTGGCGGCAGACGTTTCCATTTTCGTGCCTGGGCGGCGGCTCGACGACAACGTGCAAGTGCTGTTGCGATTTGAGGGCGGCGCGCGAGGAATGTTGTGGGCGAGCCAGGTGGCTACGGGAAACGAGAACAATCTGCGGTTGCGGGTGTATGGGGAGAAGGCGGGAATCGAGTGGGGGCAGGAGAATCCGAACTACCTGCGGTTTACTCCGTATGGCAAGCCGCCGGTTACGATCAGCAGGGCCGGGGCTGGCGCGACGGCTTCGGCGAAGCATGCGAGCCGCATCCCGTCGGGGCATCCGGAGGGATACCTGGAGGCGTTCGCGCAGCTTTACGCCGACTTGGCTGAACAGATCGCCGCGCGGAATGCTGGGCGCGCTCCGATGCCGGCGTCGCTGCTGGTACCGGGCGTGGAGGACGGCGTAGCAGGTGTTCGTTTTATCTCTGGAGTTCTGGAATCTTCTCGCAAAAACTCGGCGTGGGTGAATTTGCCGTCGTCCCGGTAGGAAGAGAAAACCGGGCTGGACTGAAGTCCGGCCCTACACAACCGAGCACCACAATCGAGGTAGATGATCGAGGGGGTTAGCGCGCCCCGTTTGTCCGAAGGTGGGACGGGTAATCCCATTTTCGGGCGATTCGGAGAGATTGGGGAGAAAGAATTACGGCTAAGCCATTGAAAATAGGTAGACTTAGCGATGGGAACTTGGGGCCGGAGAGTTGCGTTCTAGAAGGTATCAATATATATGGACATTCAACGACCATCGAACGCTCGCGCCAAGAAAATCCGACGGATCGCTTACGGCACCATCGCACTACTGCTCGTCGGAGGGGTTACCTATGGGCTGTCGCGGCTGCGGCCAGCGGCGCCAAGCGTGGACCGTGCCACGATCTGGCCGGATGAAGTGAAGCGCGGCCCCATGCTGCGGGAAGTGCGAGGGTTGGGGACGCTTGTTCCCGAAGACATTCGCTGGATTCCGGCGCAGACGGATTCGCGGGTGGAACGCTGGGTATTGCGTCCGGGGGCTATCGTCAAGCCAACTTCCATCATTATGGAACTGAGCGACCCGATCCTGCAGCGAGACGCGCTTGACGCTGAGTTCCTGCTCAAAGGAGCGGAAGCAGACCTCGCAAACCTTAGAGTGCAGGTTAACAGCGAACTGATGAACCAAAAAGCAAACGAAGCCGCCGTGCGCAGCGATTACGAGCAGGCCCGCCTGCAACATGACGTAGACGAAAAGCTATTCAAAGAGGGCATCGGGTCTGACCACATCAGGAGTCTTTCCAGAGTGAGGGAAGAACAACTGGCGATTCGCGCGCAGCTGGAGGGTGAACGGACGAGGATCACGGCGGATTCTTCGCTGGCGCGGCTGGCGGCGCAGCAGGCAAAAGTCGATCAACAGAAAGCTCTCTATCAACTTAAGAAGAGCCAAGTGGATGCGCTGCATGTTCGCGCGGGCGTCAATGGTGTATTGCAACTTGTGCCAGTGGAAGTCGGCCAGCGGGTGACCCTTGGCACAAACCTGGCGCGAGTGGCTGATCCGAAGAAACTTAAAGCGGAAATCAAGATCGCAGAGACGCAAGCGAAGGATGTGGCTCCCGGACAAAGGGCATCGATCGATACGCGGAACGGTATCGTCGGAGGACACGTTTCGCGAATCGATCCATCGGTGGTGAATGGCACAGTTACAGTGGACGTGACGATCGACGATCCCCTGCCTTTGGGCGCGAGGCCGGATTTGAGCGTGGACGGCACGATCACGCTCGAGAATCTCAAGGATGTGCTTTATGTGGGACGGCCGGTGCATGGGCAGGCGGACAGCACGATCGGAATTTTCAAGATCATCGATGACGGATCGGAAGCCGTGCGCGTGAATGTAAAGTTGGGGCGGAGTTCGGTGAACACGATCGAGATCGTGCAGGGATTGAAGATCGGAGACAAAGTGATCCTGTCGGACATGTCCGCGTGGGACAACTTCGACCGGGTGCGCTTGAAGTAAAGGAGATGCAATGACGGACGCAAACGCAACACTCATCAAGATGGAAGCCGTGAAGAAAGTGTTTTACACGGATGAGGTGGAGACGCACGCTTTGTCCGAGATTCACCTGGAGATCAAGAAGGGGCAATACATCTCGATCGCCGGGCCTTCCGGCTGCGGCAAATCGACGTTGCTCTCCATTCTCGGACTTCTCGATTCACCAACGGGCGGCGAGTATACGCTGAACGGACAGCCGGTCGCGAAACTCTCCATCAGTGAGCGCACGCGAATCCGCAACCGCGAGATTGGATTTATTTTTCAGGCGTTCAACCTGATCGGCGACTTGACGGTGTATGAAAACGTCGAGCTGCCATTGACGTATCGCGGCACGAGCGCGGCGGAGAGGAAACAGAAGGTGCAGCACGCGCTGGAACGTGTCGGCATGGCACACCGACTGCGGCACTACCCCTCGCAGCTTTCCGGCGGTCAGCAACAGCGCGTTGCCGTGGCTCGCGCGCTGGTTGGCGATCCGCTGATTCTGATGGCTGACGAGCCGACCGGAAACCTGGATTCGAAGAACGGCGAGGCGGTCATGGAATTGCTGCGCGACTTGCACCGCAACGGAGCGACCGTTTGCATGGTCACGCACGACCAGCGGTACGCGAATTTTGCCGAGCGCACCATCCATCTGTTCGATGGCCGCATCGTGGAGGAAACGCAGGAAGCTCGCGTCGGAGCCTGACCCCGGGAGGCAGTTCATGGAAACGATTTGGCAAGACGTCCGATTCGGGCTGCGAATGTTGATCAAGCACCGGATCGCAACGATCGTTTGCGTGGTAGCGCTGGGTCTGGGGATCGGTGCAAACACGGCGATGTTCAGCCTGGCAGAGGCGTTTCTGCTACATCCGGTGCCGTTCGAGAATTCTGACCGAATTGTCGCTCTGGTGGACTCGCGCGCAGCTAGTCAGGATGGCGGAGCAGGTTTCGGCCCGCAGGACCTGAATCCGGTTGCGCCCGCGACCTACCTCGATTGGAAGAAAGAGGCGCATTCGTTCGACGAGCTGGCCGCGTACGCGTGGGACGAACTAAACCTGACCGCCGACCGCGAGGCGCAAAAAGTCCAGGACTTCCAGGTTTCCGCCAATTTTTTCCCGATGATCGGTGTGCAGCCACTTCTGGGCCGCACATTTCTTCCGGAGGAGGAAGAGCCCGGCCGTAATCAGGAAATCATTTTGAGCTATGGGCTGTGGGAACAGCGCTATGGTTCCGACCCGAACGTCCTGAAGCGCGTCATAAAAGTGAACGGAAAGAGCTTCAATATTGTCGGCGTTATGAAGAAGGGCTTCGATTTTCCGATGCCCGCCGAGGCGTGGATTCCGCTGGCGCTGAACGTAAAGGAACGGCTCCGACGCGACAATCGCTGGCTCTGGGTGCTGGGACGGCTCAAGCCGGGCGTTTCTTTTTCAGCGAGCGCCGCGGAGATGCAAGCCATTTCGGAGCGGCAAGCGGAGGCTTATCCCGATACTAATAAAGCCTGGCGGCTGCGACCGCAACCGCTGGGGCATTTCATCACGGGAACGCTGACCAGGCAATACACGGTGCTGCTCATGGTGGCGGTTGGCTTCGTCCTGCTGATCGCGTGCGCCGACGTTGCGAACGTGCAATTCGCGCGGATCACAGGGCGAACGAGTGAGTTCGCGGTGCGCACGGCGCTGGGCGGCAGCCGCTGGAGGGTCGTTCG
>Ga0137396_10002064_pt1 | contig 10903 bp, 8 predicted proteins | sample czc16metaG_FD_108284 | JGI IMG/M metagenome (GOLD analysis project Ga0137396, IMG submission 108284) | Vadose zone soil microbial communities from Angelo Coast Range Reserve, California, USA - czcobulk3.16 metaG | ecosystem: Environmental > Terrestrial > Soil > Vadose zone | place: USA... | reverse complement strand
TGATCTTCGCCCGCGCCCGCGTCGACTTGACGATCTTCAGCCAGTCGCGGCTCGGGTGCTGGTTCGGCGACGTCACGATCTCGACGATGTCGCCCTGCCGCAACGTGAACCGGAGGGGAACGAGCTTGGCGTTCACCTTCGCGCCGACGCAATGCTCGCCGACCTTCGTGTGCACCGCGTAGGCGAAGTCGAGGGGCGTCGCGCCGTCCGGAAGCGCCTTCACGTCACCCTTGGGCGTGAAGACGTACACCTCGTCGGGGAACAGATCGACCCGCACGGTGTCCATGAACTCTTGCGGGTCCTTGGTATCCTGCTGCGTCTCGATCAGCTGGCGCAGCCACACGAGCGACTCGTCGAGCTTGTCCTTGCCGGCCTTGCGCTCCTTGTAGAGCCAGTGGGCCGCGATACCCTCCTCGGCGATCCGGTGCATCTCGCGGGTGCGGATCTGAATCTCTACCGGGTCGCCCTTGGGCCCGATCACCGTCGTGTGGAGCGACTGGTACATGTTGACCTTCGGCATCGCGATGAAGTCCTTGAAGCGCCCGGGCACCGGCTTCCAGAGCGAATGGATCACGCCGAGGGCGCCGTAGCAGTCGCGCACCGAGGCGGTGATGACGCGGACGGCCGTGAGATCGTAGATCTCGTCGAACTCGCGGCCCTGGTCGTGCATCTTCGTCCAGATCGAGTAGAAATGCTTGGGCCGGCCGCGGATCTGCGAATCGATCCCCACCTCGGAGAGCTTGCGCTGGAGGATCGCGATGACCTGATTGATATCCGCCTCGCGCTCGAGGCGGCGCTTGGCGACGCGCTTCTGGAGATCGACGTAGTCGGCCGGGTTGAGCGTGCGGAGCCCGAGGTCCTCGAGCTCGGCCTTCACCTTGGCCATGCCGAGCCGGTGGGCGAGCGGCGCGTAGATGTCGAGGGTCTCCTGCGCGATCTTCTTGGCCCTGTCGGACGGCAGGTAGTCGAGCGTGCGCATGTTGTGCAGACGGTCGGCGAGCTTGATCATGAGCACGCGCAGGTCGCGCGCCATCGCCACGAGCATCTTCCGGAAGTTCTCGGCCTGACGCTCCTCACGCGACGAGAACGCGAGCTTGCCGATCTTGGTGACGCCGTCGACCAGCTCGGCGATTTCGCCGCCGAACTCGCGCTCGAGGTCGGCCTTGGTCGCGGCCGTGTCCTCCAGCACGTCGTGCAGAAGCCCGGCCGTCACGGTGGTGACGTCCATCTTGAAATCGACCAGGAGGTTGGCGACCTCCAGCGGATGGCTCAGGTACGGCTCACCGGACGCGCGCTGCTGGCCCTGGTGGGAGGCGGCCGAGAATCGATACGCGCGCGCGAGGACGTCGAGATCAGCGCCCGGCTGATACTTCGGAATCTCCTCGATCAGCGTTTCTAGTTGTGTCAAGTGACCAAAACCTTTGGTTGACCAACTAGTTTGACACGCTGATCAGGCTTTCGCCACCGCTTTCTTGCCTCGCCGCAGGCGTCCCTCGACGTGGTTCGTCCAGTCGACGACGAGCGCCGCAGCCACGTAGGTGGTGGAATACGTCCCGGTGATGACCCCGACGAAGAGCACGAACGCGAAATCCTCGAGCGTCTTGCCGCCGAAGAACAGCAGGACGGCCGCCGAGAAGAAGGTGGTGAGCGAGGTCAGGATGGTTCGCGACAGGGTCTGGTTGACCGCGTCGTTCATCTGCTGCGCGAACGAGCGGCCCTTCTGGGCGATCTTGCCGCGGTTCTCTCGGAGCCGGTCGTAGGCCACGATCGTGTCGTTGACCGAATAGCCGATGATCGTCAGCAACGCCGCCAGCACCGGCAGCGAGAACTCCCGATTGGTGAGGGACAGGGCGCCGAGACAGACGATGACGTCGTGGAAGACGGCGACCACCGCCGCCACCCCGCCGCGCATGTCGAACCGGAACGCGAGATAGATGGCGATCCACACGAGGCCGCCCAGCACGAGATAGACGGCCTGGAGCTGCAGCTCCCGGCCGACCTGCGGGCCGACGAACTCGACGCGCCTGATCTCGAACTTGCCGAGTGAGGGCTCGGCGCTGAGCGCGGCCTGGACCCGGCGGGAGATTTCTTCCGAACCGACCGCCTCGACCAGCGGCAACCGGATGATGTATTCACGGTTGTCGCCGAACTCCTGAATGATGCTCTCGCCCAGCTGGATCCGGGCGAGGCTCGCCCGGATCTTGGCGATCGTCGGCGCTTGCTCGAATCGCACCTGGATCAAGGTGCCGCCGGTGAAGTCGAGGTCGTAGCGCAGCCCGCCCCTGACGGCCAGCGTGCCGAGACTGATCAGCGTGAAGGCGATCGAGATGACATACGCCCACTTCCGCTTGCCGATGAAGTCGTAGTTCGGATTCCGGAAGAGCTCGATCATATCGAGATCGTTTCCACCTTCCGCCGACCCATGTAGAGGAGGTCGAACAGAAGGCGCGTGAAGAAGTAGGCCGTGAAGAGGCTCGCGCCGAGGCCGATGAACAGCGAAACGCCGAAGCCCTTCACGGAGCTCGTTCCGAAGGAGAGAAGGATGACGGCGGTCCCCATCACGGTCAGGTGCGTGTCGACGATCGTCCTCAGCGCACGGCGGAACCCGGCCTCGATGGCCGCGCGCGGCGTCTTCCCCACCCGCATCTCTTCTCGGATCCGCTCGAAGATCAGGATGTTCGTATCGACGGCCATGCCGATCGTCAGCGCGATGCCCGCCAGGCCCGGCAAGGTCAACGTCGCGCGGATGGCGGCCATGCAGGCGAACAGGATCAGGAGGTTCAGGCCGAGCGCCACGTCCGCCACCAGGCCCGAGAGCCGGTAGTAGACGAGCATGAAGACGAACACGACGAGCGCCGAGCCGGTGATGGCGATCAGGCCCTGACGGATCGAGTCGGCGCCGAGCGACGGACCGACCGTCCGCTCCTCGAGGATCACGACCGGCGCGGGCAACGCGCCGGCTCGGAGCACGATCGCCAGATCGCGCGCGTCGTCCACCGTGAACTGGCCCGTGATCACCGCGCGCCCGCCGGGAATGCGCTCATTGATGCGCGGCGCGGAGTACACGGTGCCGTCGAGGATGATCGCCAGCCGCTTGCCGACGTTTTGCTCGGTGACCTCGCCGAAGATCCGGGTGCCGGTCGAGGTGAACTCGATCGCGACCTGCCAGTTGCCCATCGAGTTCGGGTCGGCCTGCACCTCGGCGCGCGTCAGCTCGGCGCCGGTGAGGAGGGTCCGCTTCTGGACCACGTACGGGACCTTGCGCTCGGCCTTGGTCTGCTTGTCCACCTCGCGTCCGTAGAGGAGCTCGGACGTCTCCGGGAGCTGGCCGGCCAGCGCCTGCTCGACCGGCGTGCGCTCGTCGAGCAGCTTGAATTCGAGGAGCGCCGTCTTGCCGATGAGGGCCTTGGCGCGCGCCGGGTCCTGCACGCCTGGCAGCTGGATCAGGATCTGGTCGGTGCCCTGTCGCGTGATGGTGGGCTCGCTCACCCCGAACTGATCGATACGGTTGCGGATCGTCTCCAGCCCCTGACGGATGGCCTCGTCGCGCAGCTGGCTGACGCGGCGGTCGACCATCACGAGCCGGAAGCGGCCTGCCGCCGGGTCCTCGTCCCGGCGCTCGAACGAGCCGAACTCCGCGACGACGGTCCGCGCGTCGTTCCACGACTGCGGGCTGGCCAGCTCGACCTGGATCGCGGTGTTCCCTTCGCGCGCGATGCGCTTGACCGCGAGGCCCTTGCGCTCGAGCGCGCTCTTGAGATCCTCGGCCGCGCGGTCGGTCTGACTCGCGACGTGCTTGTCGGCTTCGACGCCGAGCATGAGGTGGATCCCGCCCTGCAGATCGAGCCCGAGGTTGATCGTCTTCTGCGGCGGGAACAGATACCAGACGGAGGCGGCCACGACGACGAGGACGAGCGCGATGCGAAGACGGAGGTTCCTAGGCATCCTTCTCGGCCTGCCCTGCCGTCACGCGGCCGATGGCGGAGCGGTCGAATTCAAGCTTGACCTGGTCGGCGACTCGCAGCACGACGGTGTGCTCGCTGAGGCCCGTGACGGTGCCGTGCAACCCGCTCGTGGTCACCACGCGATCGCCCCGCTTGATCGACGACAGCATCTGCTCGCGCTCCTGCTTCTGCTTCTGCTGCGGGCGGAGCAAGAGGAAGTAGAAGATCGCGAGCATCGACGCGATCATGATGATCGTGGGCAGCATGCTTTGCACGCCGCCGCCCGGTGCCGACGCGGCGGCGTACGCGAAATCAGGGAAGAGCATTCAGTCCGGCCCTCCGAGGGCGGTGGTGCGCGCTGCCGGGCGGCGCGGGGCTGAAGGCTCCGCCGGCCGACGCGCGCCTATGGTTCTGAGTCGCGTGAAACATCAACGGATGATACTGCATAACGTGCGAAAAACCGAGCCTGGAACGGTCCGAACGCCCGCGCGACGATCGCCGCGCGCATCTCGCGCGCGAGCCGGAGGAAGAACGTCACGTTGTGGAGCGTGAGCAATCGATGCGAGAGGAGCTCGCCGGCCATGAAGAGGTGCCGAAGGTACGCGCGCGAGAAGCCACGGCACGCGTAGCAGTCGCATTCGGGGTCGAGCGGCGCGCCGTCGCGCGCGTAGCGAGCCTGCTTGAGCGTCACAGGACCGTCGATCGTGAAAGCTTGGCCGTTGCGCGCGTTTCGCGTGGGCAGCACGCAGTCGAACATGTCCACGCCCCGCGCGACCGACTCGACCAGATCCTCCGGCTTGCCGACTCCCATGAGGTAGCGCGGCTGGCCCACCGGCACGAGACTCGCGACCAGCTCGGTCAGGTCGTACATCGCCGGCTTCGGCTCGCCGACCGCCATGCCGCCGATCGCGTAGCCATCGAAGCCGATGTCCACGGTCGCCCTCGCCGCCCGCGTTCGCAGGTCCGCGTCAGCCCCGCCCTGGACGATTCCGAACAACGCCTGGCTCTCCCCGGCCGGGCCCGCGTGAGCCGCCTTCGACCGGGCGGCCCACCGCAGAGTCAGCTCGAGCGAGCGCTCGCCGTCCAGGCGTGATACCGGATAGGCCAGGCACTCGTCGAGCGGATGGATGATGTCGGCGCCCAGCGCCTGCTGGACCTCGACGGCGATCTCGGGCGAGAGGAAGTGGGTCGAGCCGTCGACGGGCGAGCGGAACTCGACGCCGGCCTCGGTGATCTTTCTGAGCTTCGACAGGCTGAACACCTGAAACCCGCCGGAGTCCGTCAGGATCGAGCGGTCCCAGCCCATGAAGCGATGCAGCCCGCCGAGGTCGCGGATGAGGTCGTGCCCGGGCCTGAGAAACAGATGGTACGTGTTGGCCAGCACGATCTGGGCGCCGGCCGCGCGGAGGTCGTCGGGCCCGAGCGCCTTCACCGCGGCGTGCGTGCCCACCGGGATGAAGACCGGCGTCTCCACGACGCCGTGCGCGGTCGTCAGGCGTCCGGCGCGGGCGGCGCCGTCGGTGGCGAGCAGCTCGAACTTCACCGGATCAAGGTCGCGTCGCCGTACGAGTAGAAGCGATAGCCGGCGCGGACCGCGTGTCCGTAGGATTTGAGGATCAGCTCGCGCCCCGCGAAGGCGGCCACCAGGACCAGCAGTGACGAGCGCGGCAGATGAAAGTTCGTCAGCAGCGCGTCCACCGCCCGGAACGCGTAGCCCGGCGTGAGGTAGACGCGAGCCTCACCGTCGAGCGGGCGCACGCGGCCGTCCGTCTCCACCGCGCTCTCCAGCGCCCGCGCCGTCGTCGTGCCGACCGCGACGACCCGGCGGCGTTCGTCGTGCGCCCGGTTCACGGCCTCGGCCACGCTCGACGGGATTGTCACTCGCTCCGGCGGGAGCGTGTGGTGCTCGACCTTCTCCGTCTTGATCGGACGAAACGTACCCGGGCCGACGTGGAGCGTGAGCTCGCGGAGCTCGATGCCGCGGCGCTGGATGGCCTCGAGAAGGCGCGGCGTGAAGTGAAGCCCGGCGGTCGGCGCGGCGATCGACCCGGGCGGCCGGGCGTAGACGGTCTGGTAGCGCTCGAGATCCTCGGCGGTGGGAGCCGCGAATCGCTCGATGTACGGCGGCAGCGGGAGCCTGCCGTGCTCGCGCAGCAATGCCTCGATCGAGCCGTCGACTCGCTCGACCACGCGCGGGCCGTCCGTGTCGGCGCCGACGATGCGCAGCCGAGCCTCAGGCGCGTCGCCGACCAGGAGCTCGACCCCCACCCGGCTCCGGCGTCCCGGGCGAGTCAGCGCCCGCCAGCGGTGGCCGTCGACCGACTCGATGAACAGGAGCTCGACCTCACGCCCGGCGGCGTCTCGCGTGAGGACCCGCGCCGGGATCACGCGCGAGTTGTTGACGACGAGACAGTCGCCGGGACGAAGCAGGTCAGGAAGCTCGGCGAACCCATGATCCTCGAAGCCGTCCCGTGCGCGGTCGATCACCAGGAGCCGTGAGGCGTCGCGGGACGGCGCCGGTCTCTGCGCGATCAGCTCGGATGGAAGGTGGTAGTCGAGCTCCGACAGGTCCACGGCACGTCAGTGTACCTCGCGGCCCGCGGCCCGTACGCGCCATGCGAGGCGGCACGTCGAGAGACGGCCACCGCCAGGCTTCCTTGCGTGGTCAAATGGCCAAAACCAGGGTGTCCAGGCCTCACGGGCGAGCACCACGCAAGGCGACATTGCACCCGGTGCCGATCAACCCGCGCAAAGGCCATGCGCGCGACGTGGTACGAGGCTTGCTCGACCCGAGCACGTCGTCAATCGAAACGAGGAGGATCCGCGATCGTCACGATGATGGGGATCGACGTGGGAGCGACGACCATCGCCGGCGGCCTCGTCACCGGCGCGGGGGACGTCCTGGAGGTGGTGCAGGCGCGGACGCACCGGAATGGAGCCGGGACGGCCGTCGAGACCCTCCTCGGAGTTGTCGACGATCTCCTGGTGAAGACGGCCGCGCGGGGCCTGAGCTTGGTCGGCGTTGGAGTCGGCGTTCCCGGTGCCATCGATCCCGAGAAGGGCGTGATGGTCAAGCCGCCGCACCATCCGGTTCCCGAGTTCGCGGACTTGCGACTCGGAGAGCAGATCAGCACCCGGACGGGGATCCCGGCGTTCGTGGACAACGACGCGAACGCGCTCGCGCTCGGCGAGTGGACGTTCGGGATCGGGCGGGGCTCCGCCTCGCTCGTGCTCCTGGCGGTCGGCACGAACGTCGGCGGCGGGATCATTCACGATCACCGCGTCGTGCGTGGCCATGCCGGGTTCGGCGGCGAGCTCGGCCACGTCACGATCAATTTCGATGGCCCCTCCTGCTTCTGCGGCGGCAAGGGCTGCCTCGGCATGTATCTCGGCGGCGCCCAGATGGCGCTCGAGGCCCAGCGGCGAATCGATCCGCTGCGCCCATCCGCGCTGCTGACGCTGGCCGGCGGCGAAGTCTCGGCGATCACCTCGAAGATCGTCTTCGAGGCCGCGCGCGCCGGGGATCCGGTGGCCCAGGGCATGGTCGACGAGGCGTGTGAAGCGCTGGGCGCGAACCTCGGTGGAATCGTCAACGGCATGAATCCCGAGGTCGTCATCATCACCGGGGGTGTCGCCGAATCGCTCGTGCCGCTCGAGACCGACATTCTCCAGCGCGTTCGCCGCTACGCTTACGCGCCGGCGCTCTCGAACACGCGAATCTGCATCGTTCCGGCGGACAAGCGACGGACCATGCGAGGCGCCGCGGCGCTGGTTCTCTACGAGCTCGCGCATCGCGGGCGGCGGGAGGCCTGAGCATCATGTACGTCTATCGTCCGGACGCGAAGATCTTCTATCAGGCGACGGGCAGCGGTGGTGGCGACGTCGTGCTGTGCCCGCAGTGTCAGCCCGTGTCCTACAGCCGGATGTGGAAGTATCAGATCCCGTATCTGTCCCGCTATTTCCGCGTCGTCACGTTCGACCAGCGCGGCAACGGGCGCTCCGACCGGCCGGCGACCGGCTACGATCTGGAGACGCGCTACCAGGACCTGACGTCCGTGCTGGACGCGACGGCACGGCCCCCGTTCGCGCTCGTCGCCCTGTCCTGCGCGGGCATGCTGGCCTTCCGGTACGTCGTCGAGCACCCCGAGCGGGTCTCGCACCTGATCCTGATCGCCGGGCAGTACGCCGAGTCCGTGCCGCAACCCTTCGACGAGAAGGTCGCATCGGTCATCCGGAGCGACTTCGACGGCTGGCGCCAGCGGCTGTTCAAGCGGGTCTTCCAGGAGCCGCACTCGCTCAAGGGCATGGAAGACATGTTCGCGTGGGCCGGCGAGACCACGCCCGACGTCCTCGTCGAGTCGCTCCGAGCGATCGACGGGACCAGCGTGTACGACGTCCTGCCCCGGATCGCCACGCCGACCCTGGTGCTCCACGGCACGCAGGACAAGATCGTCCCCTTCAGCCACGCCCAGAAGCTCGCGCAGGCGATTCCCGGAGCGCGTCTGGTCACCTTCGAGGGCGGCGGTCACGCGCTCCAGGCCCGCGACGCGGTGAAGGTCAACCGGCTCATCCGCGATTTCGTGCTCGACCGGCCGGTCGAGGCGCGCGCGATCCCGCCGACGACCGGGCGCGCGACGCCGGCGCCGCGGGCCCGCCGGAGCGCGCGGCGGCGCATTCTCTGGCTTTCGAGCCCGATCGGGTTGGGCCACATCCAGCGCGATCTGGCCATCGCGACGAAGATCCGGGAGATCAGCCCTGATACGACGGTGGACTTCCTTGCCGCCGATCCCGCCGATCGCGTCGTGACGAACTGGGGAGAGCGCCTGCATCCGGCGACGAAGCTCCTGCTGAACGAGAGCGCCCACGTCGAAGGCTGGGCCCGCGACCACGAGCTGCACGCGTTCAATGCGCTCTGGGACATGGACGAGATCTTCACCACCAACTTCATGACCTTCGCCGACGTCGTCGAGGCCGAGGACTACGATCTCTGGGTCGGCGACGAGGGATGGGACCTCGATTACTTCCTGCACGAGAACCCGGACCTCAAGAAGGCGCCCTACGTCTTCATCACCGATTTCGTCGGGATGCTTCCGATGCGGGACGACCCGGACTCCGTGGAGTTCCGGCGGACGTGGGAGAAGAACGCCGAGAACATCGACCACCTGCGGCTGCATCCGGACGTGCGCGATCTCTCGCTCATGGTCGGCGACGAAGAGGACGTGCTCGACCGTGAGTTCGGCCCGAGCCTCCCGAACATGCGCCAGTGGGCGCGCGAGCACTTCGAGTTCTCGGGCTACACGTATCACTTCGACCCGGGCGCGTACCGCGACAAGGCGGGGCTGCGACGCGCGCTCGGCTATCCCGACGGCGAGCGCGTGATCCTCGTCTCGGTCGGGGGAACCCGCGCGGGGCGTCATCTCCTGCGCAAATGCGCCGAAGCGTTCGCGCCGGTCGCGCACAAGGTGCCCGACGCGCGGATGGTGCTGGTGGCCGGGCCGCGTCTGGACGCGAGCGAGCTGCCCACGAGTCCGCAGATCGACGTGCGGCCGTTCGTCCCGCGGCTCTTCGAGCACCATGCGGCAGCCGATCTCGCGATCGTCCAGGGTGGGCTCACGACCACGATGGAGCTCGCGGCCTTGCACACGCCGTTCTTCTACTTTCCGCTCCGGAATCACTTCGAGCAGCAGTTCTTCGTCTCGCGCCGCCTCGAGCGGCTCGGCGCCGGGATCCGGATGGATTTCGACCGGACCTCACCGGAGGAGCTCGGTGCCGCGATCCTCGATCACCTCGGCAAACCTGTTCATCCTCGCGACGTGCCGGTCGGTGGGACCGAGCGCGCCGCCCGATTGATCGCAAACCTGCTCTGAAATCAGGAGGATGTCATGGGAGAGCAGCTCAACGACGTCAACGTCGCGAAGTTCAAGGAGCTGGACGGCATGATGCGGGCGAATCCGGCCCTCACGAAGGCCACGTTCAAGCTGAAGTCCAGCTGGCGTCGTGGGACGAAGACCCTGGTCGAGATCGGCACGATCCAGGCGGTCGGCCAGGATCTGTTCCCGCCGACGCGGAAGTTCTGGATCATGACCGACGATCCCGACGTCCTGGGCGGCGTCGATAGCGCTCCCACGCCTGCCGAGACCCTCGTGGCCGCCCTGGCGGGCTGCGTCACGTCCGGGATCGCCAGCAACGCCGCCATGTTCGACGTGCCGCTCGACGGGATCGACATCGACATGGAAGCGGCCCTGGACTTCCGGGGCCTCCTCGGGCACGACAAGTCGGTCCGCACCGGCTTCAGCGACATCCGCTACACGGTGACGATCAAGAGCCCGGCGCCCGAGGACAAGGTCCGCCGGTGCAAGGAGACGATCGATCGCAAATCGCCCGTGCGCGACACCCTCGCGAACCCCGTGCGCATCACCTCGGACTTCGTGTACAAGCCACGCTAGGACGGGGCTGGTCGGCGATGCCGGGCCAAATCAATTGCATCCTCACGAAAGGGCTCGTCCCCTTCGTGGAGCGGACCGTCGGTCCGGAGGGTGTCGCGGCGCTTCTCCGGACCGCGGGCCGCGCTCGTGAGTACCTGACGGCCGAGTACAACTGGATTCCCCTTGCGCTCGCCGACCAGCTCATCCGGCTCGTCATGAACCTCATGGACGAGTCGGACCAGGACCGTTGGGGACGGCGCTTCGCCGAGGACTTCATGGATTGGAAGCCCTCGCGCGAGGAGCGGGGGTGGATCGGGGCCTACACGATGAGTCTCGGCAGCCCGCGCGCGGTGTACGCGGAGACCTTCAACATGATCCTGCAGGGCTGGGCGCGGTTCGAGATCGTCTCGATGGGGCGCCGGCGGGCGGTCTTTCGCGTGATGCCGAACTCGGGCGTCGCGGTGCCGCGATGGCTTTGCACCTGGACGCGCGTGATCTACGAGCGGTTTCCGACCAACTGGCAGCTTCCGCGCG
>Ga0137396_10002063_pt1 | contig 10905 bp, 5 predicted proteins | sample czc16metaG_FD_108284 | JGI IMG/M metagenome (GOLD analysis project Ga0137396, IMG submission 108284) | Vadose zone soil microbial communities from Angelo Coast Range Reserve, California, USA - czcobulk3.16 metaG | ecosystem: Environmental > Terrestrial > Soil > Vadose zone | place: USA... | reverse complement strand
TGTTTCGGCGTGCCCCGCCTGGTCCGGCTGAAGCCGGACGCCACCAGTCCGCGTGCCCTCCGCCGTCACGCCTCCTGTTTCGGCCTGCCCCGCCTGGTCCGGCTGCAGCCGGACGCCACCAGTCCGCGTGCCCCCCGCCGTCACGCCTCCTGTTTCGGTGGCGTCCGCCTACAGGCGGACCGTGGCGATGCGCGCCATCAACCACAGCGCGAGGCAGACAAAGAAAACGTCGAGCGTCGACTTTTGTATGAGGCCGTCGAAAAAAATCGCGGGCGCGTACAGCGCGAGGATCAGACCGGCAAGCAATCCCACGCGCGGCGAAAAGAAGCGTTCCCCGGCCGTCGCGAGAAACACGCACGCCATCGACCCGAGGATCGCCTGCACGATGCGAACGAGCAGCAGATGGTGTCCGGCGATCGCGTAGAGGACGCCGAGGAAGTACGGATAGAGCGGCGCCTGATAGAAGACCTCGCGGCCGATCCACTCGCCGCCCGCGATCCGCCGCGCCCACTCGTCGTACGACCGCGAGTCGCCCATCAGCACCGTGAAGAAGGGCGAGCCGCGCATCTGCCAGACGTGCGCAAGCCGCACGGCGAGCGCGACGGCAAAGATGGCAACGCCGGCGGCGGCTCGTTCGCCTCCGACCGCGCCCGTTCGCGTCCGAACGACCTCGTTCGCGTTCGAACGACCTCGTTCACGTCCGAACCGTGGATGCTGGGGCAAGAGCGGTATGCTAACGCAGGGATGGTTGCGACTACGAGCACACGAGGCATACACACGAAACCACGAAACCACGAGAACACGAGGACACGAACCCACGAAAAAGATCATCGATTCTCTTTCTTGGGTTCGTGGTTTCGAGCGCTCGTGATTTCGTGGTCCTTACCGGCCGCGGTGCTGTGCGTGGTTTCGCCCGCGAGCGCCCAATCGCGCCTCACCTTCAACAAGGACATCGCGCCGATCGTCTGGGCGCGCTGTGCGACGTGCCATCGCCCCGGCGAGATCGGTCCGTTCAGCCTCCTCACCTACGATGATGTGAAGCGTCGCGCGACGCAGATTGCGGACGTGACGTCGCGCCGGCTGATGCCGCCATGGAAGCCGGAGCCTGGCAAAGGCGACTTCGAATCCGTCCGGCGGCTCACCGACGCGGAGCTGCAGAAGATTCAGCAGTGGATCAGCGACGGCGCGTCTGAAGGCGAGCGCACCGATTTGCCGCCGCGGCCGGCCCTTCTGACGACATCGACGGCGTCGATGGCCGCCGCCGGCTGGCAGCTCGGCACCCCCGACCTCGTCGTTGCCATGCCCGAGCCTTACACCGTGAGGGCCGAAGCGGGCGACATCTTCCGGACCTTCGTCATCCCGATTCCGACGACGATTCCGCGCTACGTCCGCGCGATGGAATTCAAGGCGGGCAACGCGCGCGTCGTGCATCACGCCAACATCGGCGTCGATCGCACGCGCTCGTCGCGCCTGCTCGACCTGCGCGATCCCGAACCGGGTTACGTCGGCGGCATGGTGCCCGATGCGCGGTATCCGGAGGGACACCTCCTTGGGTGGACGCCGGGGCAGGCGCCGCATCCGGTTTCACCGGGCACGGCATGGCGCCTCGATCCGGGCAGCGATCTCGTTCTCCAGCTTCACCTGCAGCCAACCGGCAAGCCCGAGCCGCTGCAGGTGAGCGTCGCGCTTTTTTTCACCGAGGATCCTCCGACGCGTACGCCGGTGGGACTCCGGCTCGGCAGCGAGACCATCGACATTCCGGCGGGCGAGCGTCAGTACACGATTGCCGATCGGTACGTCGTCCCGGTCGACGTTGACGTCCTTGCCATCCAGCCTCACGCGCACAACCTCGCGCGCCGGATGGAAGCGACCGCGACGCTGCCAGACGGCAGCACGCAGTGGCTGATCGCGATAAACGACTGGGATTTCCGGTGGCAGGACGTGTATCGCTACGCTCGCCCCGTCGCGCTGCCGAAGGGGACGACAATCGCGATGCGGTACGTGTACGACAACTCCGCCGCGAACGTCCGCAACCCGCACGCCCCGCCGGCGCGCGTCGTGTGGGGACAGAACACGACCGACGAAATGGGCGACCTCTGGATTGAGATGGTGGCGCGCGCGAACGCCGACGTGGCGACGTTGAGCGCCGACGTGCAGCGCAAGCGCAGCGGCGAGGATCTCGCCGCGTACACGAAGCTGCTGGCCGCGGAGCCGACCAATCCGCTGCGGCACGACGCCGTGGCGAACCTGTATCTGGAAGCCGGCCGGTGGGACGAAGCCATCGCGCATCTGCGCCGATCCCTCGAGCTGAACCCGCAGTCGGCATCGTCGCACTACAACCTCGGGTACGCGATGGTGCGCCGCGGTCAGGGGAACGAAGCTGTTGCGGAATTCCGCGAGGCGCTCAAGCTCGATCCCGACTACGCGCAGGCGCACAACAATCTGGGCGCGGTGCTGCTGATGCTCGGCCGCGCCGGCGAGGCGCGGGATCACTACCGGCGGGCGGTCACGCTGCGGCCCGACAACTTCGAAGCGCACGCCAATCTCGCGAGCCTCTTGTCGCGGGACGGCCGCGCGGCCGACGCGATTCTCGAGTTCAAGCGGGCGCTTGCGCTGAAGGCCGACGATCCCCAGTCGCTCGGCGGCCTCGCGTGGATTCGCGCCACCGCCGCCGACGCCTCACTGCGGAATGCGACGGAAGCGGTCGCCATGGCGGAGCATGCCGCAGCGCTCACCGGGCACCGCGACCTCTCGGTGCTCGATGCGCTGGCGGCCGCGTACGCCTCCGCGGGTCGATACGACGACGCAGCCACAGTTGCGCGAACCGCGATCGCTCAGGCGACGATGCTGCAGCAGCCGGCGGTCGCCGCGCAGTTCCAGGAGCGGCTGGCGCTGTATCAAAGGCGCCAGCCGTATCGAATCAAGAATTGAGAATTTGGAATGCGTTCGACCATTCCAAATTCCTAATGCCAAATTCCTAATTCGCATCACCATCGCATATTCAGGCCAACCTGCACGATGCGACCCTGAATGACGGTCGCCGGCTGGAAGTACGACGACGTGAGGTAGTTCAGCGACCGCACCGCCACGACGTCGCTGCGGTTGAGCGTATTGAACACGTCGAGCCGCGGCTGGATCTGGAGGTTCGAGACTTTCATCCATTTGCCGACGTTCAAGTCGAGTTGATTGACGCGTTCCGACAGTTCGATCGCCGGGGCCACGAGCGGCACCGACATCGATGACACGGTCATCCCTGGATTGACGAGCCCTCCCGGTGTACACGGGCCCGTACAGTTCGCCGCGTACCGCGTGGTTGGCGTAATCAACCAGACGGTGCCCGCTCCATTGGGCACCGCGCTGCTCACATTGGAGCTCGTCGCGCCGAAGAAGCCGTACAGCGGCAGCGTGCCGGCACCGGCGTTGATGTACCCGGGCAGGCTCTGGAAGGACACCCCGACCTGCACGCCGTACTTGATCTGGTACGTTCCCGCCAGTTTGAATTGGCCCCGCCACGGAATGCCGCTGTCGCGCTGATCGCAGTACAGGAGGAAGTTCGGGTTCGACGGCTCGTCGCACAGGACTTCGAGCATCCGCTCCGTGGTGTAGCCGCCAAACAGCGTGCCGCCTCGCGGCAGCCGCGCGTTGAACGTCGCCTCGAACCCGTTGTACCAGGCTTTGCGGTCGGGTGCGGTCCTGTCCACGGTGCTGAGCGCGGACACTTTGTCGCGGCTGACGTTGTAGACCGTGATCAATTTGCCGTCGAGCGGGCTGACGATCTGTTGCGCGCTGAAATCGGACGGCCGGACGGCCGTGTTGTCGCGCACGCGCAGGTTGTAGTAGTCGCGGTGGAACCATCCGGCGTTGAGCGAGACGCCTGGGAACAGCTCGTGCTGAACCTGGATGTTGGTTTCAACGTTGTACATCCGCTTGATGTTCGGATCGACGACGCTGAGGTTCGCGACACCGAAATTGCGAGGAAGCTGGGCGAGGTTGATCTCGCAGCCGGGCGTCAGGTACACACAGCCAAGCTCGCCCTGCGCGATGTCGTCGCCGTTCATATCGGTCCACGCGACGTTGGCGGTCAACAGCGCCAGCGGGTTGTAGGAGTTGGCGAACGCCATCGTCCCCGCCTGCTGATACTTGCTGAGTCCGAACTTCAACGCGGTCTTTCCGTTGCCAGTCAGGTCGTAGACGACGCTGCTGCGCGGCGAGAAGGACTTCCAGGTCGGCATCTTGATCGGGCCAAACTCGCGCGCGCCGACGAAGCGCCCGATGCCCGACGCTTCCTGCGCGACCTGAGAGTTGAAGTACTCCCATCGCGCGCCGTAGTTGACCGTCAGCCGCTTGAACGTCCAGGTGTCCTGCCCGTACAGACCGATGTCCGCGTTGAGGTCGTCCTCGAATCGCACCGGCGTGTTCAGGATCTGCACCTGAAACGGCACGCCGTTCTGATAGAACTGCCGCAGATCGCCGTTCGCGCCTCGGAACTGTTTATAGGTGCCCCAGGTGTCCTGGAACCCGACCTTGTAACTGTGCGACCCCGTGACGTACGACACGGACGCCTGCGTGTTGAACCGGTCCGGGTACATGCCCTGGTTGGTTCGCCCGGCGCCGTACTCGGTGCCGCGCGACGTGTCCTGTTTGTTCACGACCGCGTACCACTCCGGCGAGCGGAATGGTTTGTCGAACCCTGCCTGATAGAGCGTGTTGTAGCGCTCGTAATTGGTGGAGTAGCCGGCCTCGAGCAACAGCCGGTTGGTGACCGTTGACGTCAACTTCGCCGACCCGGTCATGTAGAGCGGCGACGTCCAGACGATCGACGACTCGTTCGCATCGTAGCCGGCGGTCATCGCGTGGCCGCGGTTCTTGTTGATCTTGTCGGCGTAGACCGCGAATTTGTTGCGGGCGCTGATCTGCCACGTCACACGTCCCTGAAAGCTGTTGATCGACTGATCGTCGACGCCCTGCTGACACGTGACGTTGGCCTGCTGGCAGACGAAGACGTTCTGGCCGGCCGGCGGAATGAATGCGTCGGCAATCGGCACGTTGACGCGAAACGCGCGAGCCGACCCGAAGAACCACAGCTTGTCGCGAGCGATCGGTCCACCCTGCGCGACCTCGACGTTGTAGACCTTGTCGATCTTGCCGACGGCCTTGAGGCCGCGCGTCTTCAAATCCTGCGTCAGGTTGTCGCCCTGCCACTGCTTCGGCTGATACCCGGAATTCACGCTGCCGTTGAACCGATTCCCGCCGTCCTTGGGAATCATGTTCAGCTTGATGCCGCCGCCCGAGACGTCCGCCATCGCGCCGCTGGTCTGATAGACCATCTCCTGGCTCATCGAGCTGTTGAAGTAGTTCTGCACCGCGCCGTCGACGTCGACGCCGTTGACCAGCATCCCGTCCACCTGCACGGTGACTTGTGAACTGATCATCCCGTGCGCCGACATGTAGGTCTGCTGCATCGCGCGCGTGCCGCCGACGTCCGGAGTGCTCAGCGTAATGCCGGTGACGAGTTGCCCAAGGCCCTGGATGGTGCGTCCCGTGGGCACCGAGTCGAGCACTTCTCGCGAGAGCACCTGCGACTTGGCAGCGGTCTGTACGTCGACGACCGGCGACGCGCCGGTCACCGTCAGCGTCTCCTCGAGTGAGCCGACCTTGAGATCGCCGTTGATCGTCATGGTGAAGTTGGACGGCAGCTCCACGCCTTCTCGCCTGACGGTCGCGAACCCGGCCAGCGTGAACGTGAGGGCGTACGTGCCGGGACGGAGGTCGACGATCTTGTAGTTCCCCTGCTCGTCGGTGACAACGGCGCGGGTCTTCTCGATGAGAACGGGACTGCTCGCTTCGACCGTGACTCCAGGAAGAACGGCTCCGGTTGTGTCTTTGACGCTTCCCGCAATGGAGCTTTGGGCGCGCGCTGCCGCAGGCAGCAACACGACCGAGGCCAACGCAATGAAAAGCGAGGTGGCGACGACCTTCGTGCGCATACTAGGCCTCCGTGAAACGAATGACGATCGACACATCCTAAGGGAGCGGGAGGCACCTTGGGCAAGCAGACTTTTGCAATCGCCCTTACCAGGCCCGCGCTATCCAACTTTTTGGTTAGCTTTAGCCCTTGGCCTTTTTGATCACGGCGAGGTCTTCGCGCGCTTGCTGGAAGTTCGGATCGATCTTCAACGCGCGCTCGAATTCGATGCGGGCTTCCTCCAGCTTTCCCTGACTGCCCAACGCGCGCCCTAACAGATCGTGAGCAGCCGCATCGTCGCTGGTGCGGAGAATCGCGCGCGCTTCCGCGGCGGCACCATCGACGTCGCCTTTGTTGAACAGCGCCTTCGCGAGATTGCCGCGAGCGGCGACGTCGTCCGGCTTCGCGGACAAGTAGGCGCGATAGTACCGCGCGGCCTCCTCCAACTGTTCCTGGCCGAACAAAGCGTCGGCTATGAGCCCGAACGCGAGGATGTGCGCATCGTCGCTGGCCGGCGTCATCGACAGGACGAGACGGAACTGGTCGATCGCTGGTGAGTACTTGCGCTGGCGCAGCAGCACCTGGCCGATCATGAGACGCGCGCGCACCGCCTCGAGCGCGTAGGGTTCCTCGGCGACGTACCGCTGGAGTTCGCCGATCGCCTGGTCGCCCTCGCCTCGATTGAACAGCTCGCCCCCGAGGTGGTACCGCGCCTTCGGTAAACCCGAGGTCGCCTCACGCAACTGGGCCATCGCTTCGTCATGTCGGCCGATCTTCGCAAGCTCGATGCCGACCATCGCGTGAGCGTACGCGGTTGGCCATCGTTGCAGCACGGTTTGCGACAGCGTCAGCGACGATTCGTATTCGCGATTCCTGATCGCGGTTGCCGTCGCCAGCGCGGCGCATACGGCGGCCAGCAGGATCGCGTGGATCCATCGGTGGCGTCCGACTCTGCTCCATCGGTGGCGTTCGACTCGGCTCCATCGGTGGCGTCCGCCTTTAGGCGGACCGTTGTCCGGCTGAAGCCGGACGCCACGGGACGACCAGACGCCCACGACCACGAGCGCCACGATCGCGGCGAGCGCGAGATACATCCGCCGTTCGGCGCCGACTTCGGTCGCAATCGGCACGATGCTCGACGTCGGCGCGAGCGTGATGAAGATCCATGCACCGAGAAAACCGACCATTGGCCGCCGCCACAACGCGAGCGCCGTCAACGCCAGCAGCGCGATGACCACAAGTGCGTACGGCAGGGCGTCGCCAAACGTCAACGGTTGCGGCGTGCCGTACGCGAGCACGAGCGATCGCGGCCAGATCGCAAGCCGCAGGTACCTCACGATCATCACCGACTGATTCAGCAGATACGTCCATGGACTGATGCCGGTGGAAAAACCAGCGGAGTGAATGCGCGAGCCTGACCGGTTGACCGCGGCGAGCACGATCCACGTCGCGGCGAGGCCCGCATACAACGGCCAGCGCGCACGCAGCGCTTTCTTGATCGAGTCGAAGACGAAGGCGCGGTCGTACAGCATCACCATCACCGGCGCGGTGACCATCGACTCCTTGCACGCCATCCCGAGCGCACAGGCGACGATAGCTGCCGCTTGCCACGAGGTCCGGCTGAAGCCGGACGCCACCAGTCTGGTGTCCGGCTTCAGCCGGACCTCGACCCCGGTGGTATCCGGCTTCAGCCGGACCGGGGGCACAACCGTCCCGGTGGTGTCCGGCTTCAGCCGGACCGCGACGGCGCGAACGCTCGCATACATCGTCAACAGATAGAACAGCGCCATCATCGACTCGGTGCGCTGCGTCACGTAGTCGACGACCTCGGTGTTCAGGGGATGCAGCGTCCAGATGAGCGCGACGGCAAACGCGATGTCGACCGGGTCCGGCTGAAGCCAGAAACGAGAACCGCTGCAGGGCGGCCCTTTCAGGGCCGCCGATCGCGGGCCTGCCTGCCCCGAGGTCCTCCGAGGGGAAAGGCCCGCGCTAGGAATGATGAAACGCGGCCTCGCGAGCTCGAGGGTCCGGCGCACGAGCGCGAACAAGACGACGGCGCACAGCAGATGAATGGCGAGGTTCGTGACGTGGTAGCCGCGGACGCTCATGCCGCCAAGCGCGTAGTTGATCGCGAACGACACGTTGACGATCGGCCGGCCAGCGGTTGGCATTTCGCGCTGCGGAAGGAGCACGGCCATCGATCGCAGATGGCGAATCGACGTGTTCTGGACGAGGGTCGCCTCGTCGTCGAAGATGAACGGTCCCGAAAAGCTGTTGGCGTAGGCGAGGACACCCGCGAGCACGATGATCGCCACGCGCCACCACGCGGCGGGAGCGGGGCCATGTGGTGTCGATGGCGGCGCCGCGCGCGCGGCTCGACGTTTCGCAGACACGGGTTTCCGACAGTTTATCCCGTGCTATCTTTCATCTGATGACGCTCGTCAAACCACGAACGCACGAAAGCACGAGACCGCGAAACCACGAAACCACGAAACCACGAAAAATCTTTGTGGGTTGCATTTCGTGTTTTCGCGTTTTCGTGGTTTCGTGGCTAATTGTCATGACGGCGCAGGTGTCCAGTCGGGGCACGCAGGTGCGCGTGGAATCGCCCGGGGGCGGCGAGGTCAATCCGTTCGACGCGCCAACTGACATCAAGGCGATCGTATTTCTCTTCACGAGCACCGACTGTCCGATCTCGAACCGGTACGCACCCGACGTGCGGCGTCTCGCAACGAAGTTTGCGCCGAAGGGCGTGCTGTTCCGTCTCGTGTATCCCGATCCCGCGGACCAACGATCGGCCATCCTCGATCACATGACCGCCTTCGCCTACGCGGGCGCGATGCAGGCGCTGCGCGATCCGAAACATGCGCTCGTGAAATTCACCGGCGTCACGGTGACGCCCGAAGCCGCGGTGTATGCCGGCGGCCGCATCGTGTATCACGGCCGCATCGACGATCGGTACGTCGATCTCGGCCTCGAGCGTCCAGCCGCCACAGTCCATGACCTCGACGACGCGTTGCGCGCCGTGCTCGCGGGACGGCCGGTCGAGCATCCGGTGACGCAAGCCATCGGCTGCTACATCGCGGATTTCAAGTGACAACCACGAGACGCCGGTCGGGGGCACGAAACCACAAAACCACGAGGTCACGAAACCGCGAAACCACGAAACCACGAAAAACCTTTGCGATCTGCCTTTTCTGTTTTTCGGTTTTCGTGTTTTCAAACTTTCGTGGTTTCGTGTTTTCGTGGTTTCGTGTGTTTGTATTTTTGTCGTTGGCCGGTGGCGCTAGTGCGAAGGCGGCGCCGCTGACGTACACCAAAGACATCGCGCCGCTCGTCAACGATCGCTGCGCGATGTGTCATCACCCGGCTGGATCCGCGCCCTTCAGCCTGCTCACCTACGCCGACGTGAAGCGACGCGCGACGCAGATTGCGGACGTCGCCAGGACGCGCTTCATGCCGCCCTGGAAGGCCGATCCCGACAACGGTCCGTTCATCGGACAGCATCCGCTGACTGACGCCGAGATCGCGATGATCCAGCAATGGGTGGATGCGGGAACGGTGGAAGGCGACGCGCGCGATCTGCCCGCGGCCCTTCGACAAGCTCAGGGCAAGCGCGCGTGGACCGAAGCCTGGCAGCTCGGCGCGCCGGATCTCGTCGTCTCGCTGCCGCAGCCCTACACGCTGCAGGCCGACGGCACCGACGTGTTTCGCATCTTCGTCATCCCGCTGCCGGTTGACCGCGTGCGCTTCGTACGTGGTCTCGAATTTCGGCCGGGGAATCCGAAAGTCGTACATCACGCGAACATCCGCGTCGATCGCACGGCCGCGTCGCGCGCGCTGGACGAGGCGGATCCAGGTCCGGGCTACAGCGGATTGATCCCGCACTCGGCGCAGTATCCCGACGGTCATTTTCTCGGCTGGACGCCCGGCCAAATCGCGCCGCTGCTGCCGAACGATCTCGCCTGGCGTCTCGATCGCGACACCGACCTCGTCGTCCAGATTCACATGCAGCCGAGCGGCAAGCGTGAGCTGGTGCAACCGTCGATCGGGTTGTACTTCGGCGATCAGCCACCGTCTCGCACCCCCGCGATGCTGAGGATCGGACGACAGAGCATCGACATTCCGGCCGGCGAGCAGCAGTACACCATCACCGACTCGTACACGCTGCCGGTCGACGTCGAGGTCGAAGCGGTGCAGCCGCACGCGCACTATCGCGCGCGCGACGTGCGCGGCGACGCCCGGCTGCCCGACGGTACGGTGAAGACGCTGATTCACATCAAGGACTGGGACTTTCGCTGGCAGCACGTCTACCGCTACGGGTCGCCCTTGCGCCTGCCGAAGGGGACGACGCTGTCGATGCGGTACGTGTACGACAACTCACCGGCCAATCTCCGCAATCCGGAGCATCCGCCGAAGCGCGCGCGCTGGGGGCAGCGATCGTCGGACGAGATGGGCGACCTCTGGATCCAGGTGCTGACGCGAGACGAGGCGGATCTCGAAAAGCTGTCCGCCGATTTCCGTCCGAAGGTCGCCGCCGAAGACGTCATCGGCTACGAGATGGAAATCTCGCGCACGCCGGACGACGTCGCGCTGCACGACGACGTGGCGGTGCTGTATCTCGAGGTGCGACGGTTCGACGAGGCGATTCGACACTTCAGGACGGTGCTGAAACTGAAGCCGGCCTCTGCGGCCGCGCACTACAACCTCGGCACTGCGCTCACGTTTGCTCGACAGCTCGACGAAGCGGCGCGCGAATATCAGTCCGCGATTCGGATCGATCCGCGCTATCCAAAAGCCCATAACAATCTGGGTAACGTGTGGCTCGCTCAGCAGAAATTCGACGACGCGATCCGTGAATTCGGAGAGGTGACACGTTTGCAACCGGCGTCTGTCTCCGCGTTCGTGAATCTCGCCGCCGCGTGCGCCGCCGCAGGGCA
>Ga0137396_10002062_pt1 | contig 10906 bp, 9 predicted proteins | sample czc16metaG_FD_108284 | JGI IMG/M metagenome (GOLD analysis project Ga0137396, IMG submission 108284) | Vadose zone soil microbial communities from Angelo Coast Range Reserve, California, USA - czcobulk3.16 metaG | ecosystem: Environmental > Terrestrial > Soil > Vadose zone | place: USA... | reverse complement strand
CGACGGCGGCGTCGTAACCGTCACCGCCGAGGCCGGGCGGAGCGATGTCCTGGTGAGTGTGAGCAACACGGGCGACGGGATTCCGCAGCAAGATCTCCCCCACATCTTCGAGCGTTTCTACCGGGTCGAGAAGTCCCGGGACCGCGCCCGCGGCGGCGCGGGCATCGGTCTTGCCATCGTGAAGCAGCTGATCGAGAGCACCGGCGGGCGGGTGGGCGCCGAATCGCAGGCTGGCACAACGAGGTTCTGGTTCAGCCTGCCGGTGTAGCGATTGTGTCGATTGGGTGACGGCCCGTTATCCGCCTGTCATCTGCCGGCTCTAGCCTTCCCGGACATGCCGAACCCACTGTCCCAAGGAGGAACCATGCGACATCTGATCCGACTGTCGACCGTTATCGCTGCGATGGCCACCGCCCTGCTGGGCGGCCCCCTGCTGCTGGCCCACGCGGCGGCGCCAGGCACGGGCGCCGACCACGCCGTCTTCGTCCAGACCAACGACCCGGCTGGCAACTCGATCGCCGCTTACGCTCGAAGCGATAACGGGACCCTGACCTACGCGGCGACCTACGCCACCGGCGGCAACGGCGGACGGGCGGCCGGCGCTGCTGTCGACCCGCTGGCCTCGCAGGGCGCGCTGGCCTATGACGCCACCAGCGGGCTGCTCCTGGCCCCGAACGCCGGCAGCAACACCGTCTCGGTCTTCAGCGTAAGCGGTGATGCTTTACACCTGAACCAGGTCGTGGCGTCGGGTGGCCCATTCCCGGCCAGCATCGGCGTCCACGGCGACCTCGCCTATGTACTGGACGCCGGCTTTGCCGGCTACGTCCAGGGCTATCGCATCGCGGGCGGGACGTTGCACCCGATTACCGGGTCGCTGCGCTCGCTCGGCCTCGGCAACGGCAACCCTCCGGCATTTCTGCAGTCGCCGTCCCAGGTGGGCTTCACGCCGGACGGCAGCCAGCTCGTCATCGCGATGAAGGGCAACCACGGCGGCTCGGTGGACGTCTTCAGCGTCTCGCCTAGCGGGCGGCTCTCTGATGCCCCGACCGCAACGGCGGTGGGAGGCAATGCGTTCGCGTTCGTGTTCGATCCGGCCGGCCGGTTGGTGATCGTCAATGCGGCGTTCGGCAACCTGTCGACCTACACCGTCAACAGCGACGGCAGCCTCTCGCTGGTCAGCAAGGGCGCCTCGGACGGTCAGATCGCCGCGTGTTGGGTGACGGCGGCCAATGGCAATTACTACGCCGCGAACGCCGGCAGCGGGAGTTTGAGCCAGTACCGCATCGATGCCAACGGCATCGTGGCGCTGCGCAGCTCGCCCGCCGCAACCGGCATCCCGGGCGCGGTCGATATGGCGGCGTCGAGCGACGGGCGCTTCCTTTACGCGCAGAGCGGCGGAAGCGGCTCGCTGAAAGCCTTTGCGGTCAATGCCGACGGCTCGTTGTCGCCAGTCGGTTCATGGACGATCCCCGATGGCGCGAACCAGGAGGGCATCGCCGCCGTGTAGTCGAAACAGAGCCGGCGACTCAGGCCCGCGGCTCCCGTCCCCCCGGGAGTCGCGGGTCACTCTCGAACACCCGGGCGCGGTAAGGTTACGGAGGTGGAAGCCCAAACCAGCCGGCTCGCTCAGGCGCGGAACTGGTACCTGCAGGCGGTCGATGCGCTCCCGGCCGGTGACTTTTCCGGACCCACCCTGTGCGAGGGCTGGACGGCGGCCAATGTGGTCGCCCACGTGATCACCGGCGACCAGCTGATCCGCGGACTGGTGTGGGACGCCACCGGGAAGGATCGCGGCGGCCAGGATCTGCCGGTCGATTTCGCAGATCGCCAGCGCCGATTCCAGGTCGCGTCGACCTGGGAGCCGGCCAAGCTCAAGGAGACCGCCCGGAGCGAGTCCGAGCAGACGGTCGCGGCCGTCGCCGAGGCGCTCCAGCAGGCCCCGGACACGATCGTCACCATGCCAATCGGCCCGGCGCCGATGCCAGTCCTGCGCAGCATGCGGCTGAACGAGTACATCATTCACGGGCATGACCTGGTGCCGGCGATCGGGCGGTCTCTTGCGAGCCCCGACTGGTTCTTCGATCGGGCGCTGGGCGACAGCGTGACCAGGATGACGCGGCTGCATCAGCGGTCACCGCACAAGGGCAAGTCGGCGAGCTTCCACCTCCACCGCACCGACGGCGAGGGCGAATGGATCCTGCGGGCCGAGGGCGGCCAAGCGGCGGCAGAGTCCGTCCATGGCAAGGCCGACGTCGCCATGCGCGGGCCCGCCGAAGGCTTGTACTGGGTGCTCATGGGTCGTGGCAAGCCCGAGGACCATGGCGTCGAGGTGCACGGCGATCCAGGGCTGGCCGCCGCCTTCAAGGAGTGGTTCCCGGGCCCTTAGGTGTAGATACGACTACGAGCACCTGGGCCGCTCTGGTCGCCGCCGAGCCGGATTTCGCTGCCCGCGTCCAGCGGGTTTTTGACCTGCGCCGCCACAAGACGCTGGCGACCCTCCACCGGGATGGCTCTCCCCGGGTCAGCGGGATCGAGCTCGCGTTTATCGATGGCAACGCGGTGATGGGGATGATGCCCGGCTCGGTCAAAGCGGCCGACCTTCGGCGCGATCCGCGAATGGTGGTCCATGCGGCGTCCGACGATCCGCCCGCGGAGGATGCGAGTGCCTGGCTGGGCGATGCCAAGATCGGCGGCCGAGCTGTCGAGGTCGATGGCGAACCCGGTCAGCCGTCCAATCGGTTCCGGATCGAGATTTCCGAGGTGGTGCTCACGCGGGTTGGTCAGCCGGCGGATCACCTCGTCATCGAGTCATGGCATCCGGGCCGCGGACTCGAGTGCCGAACCCGCCGCTGACCAGGACGCCATCCGGGCGGGGGATCCTCCTGGGGCTGATGAACGCGCCGACCCTGCGACAGCGGGCTTCGCTTCTGCGCCCCTCCCGCTTTGTCAAGCCACGCAGCAGCCAAGCACCCCGTTGGTCCGACGGATCGTACGCTTCTCCTATCCCACACCTGAATCCGTTTAATCCGGGACGCACCGCGCAGTCTCGGCTCGGGGCAACCCTGGTGGTACTGATCTTGTCCTGCGTCGCCTGCACCGCCTCTCCTGGACCGCCGACCACCTCGACCCTGGCGCCAACATCGCCGCAATCATGCGCCGACCAGGTGCTGGCGACCATGAGCGACGACCAGCGGGTGGGGCAACTCTTCCTGCTCGGGCTTGCCGGCAACCAGCTGGGACCCGACGAGATCCGCGCTATCCAGGCCGAGCACGTGGGCTCGGTGTGGTTTGTTGAGCAGAGCAGCGTGGGCGTTGCCGGGATCCGGGCCGTCGCCGACGCCGTCCAGGCGCAAGCGTCGGCGGCGTCTACCGCGCAGGTACGCTTCTTCGTGGCAGCCAACCAGGAGGGCGGGGTCACGCAGGCGCTCCACGGGCCGGGCTTCTCAGAGATCCCGAGCGCCGCTATCCAGGGCACGTTCGCCGTGCAGACCCTTCACGACGATGCCACGGCCTGGGGCACGCAGTTGCGGGCCGCCGGCGTCAACCTGAACTTCGCGCCGGTGATGGATGTGGTGCCGCCCGGCGGCGATGCCCAAAACCAGCCGATCGGCGTGCTGCATCGGGAGTACGGCCATGACCCGGCAACCGCGGGCGCCCACGGCACTGCGTTCCTTCGTGGCATGCGCCAGGGGGGCATCGACGGGACGCTCAAGCACTTCCCCGGGCTCGGCCGCGTCCAGGGCAACACCGACGTCACGGCCAGCGTGGTGGACACCGTGACCACCGCCAACGACCCCTACCTGGAGGCGTTCGCCCAGGGGATTGCAGCGGGCGCCGACCTGGTCATGGTGGCCCTGGCGACCTACACCCAGATCGATCCCAACCACCTGGCGGCCTTCTCCCCCACCGTGATGCGGCTGCTGCGGGGAACCTACGGGTTCACGGGTGTCATTGTGTCCGATGACCTGGGCGCCACCGCTGCGGTCGCCGACATTCCCGAAGCGACACGCGCCAACAATTTCCTCGACGCGGGTGGCGACCTGATCATCTCCAAGACCGCCTCGGCCACGGAAGCGATGATTACTGGCCTCCAGGCCAGAGTCCGAGCGGATGCCACCTTCCGGACTCGCGTGATGGAGTCGGCCCGCCGGATCCTCACCGTCAAAGGGCGCTGGGGACTGCTGTCCTGCGGGGCATCCTCGTAAGGACGGGATTTACCAGGACTCAACAGAGATCGGGGTGATCCTACAAATCCCATCGGGTTATGTCCCGGATTAGCCAAACGGCCTCCCCCAGTTGGAGTCGATTTCGGGACAAATACCCCCGTCCGGCCGATTGGCGGCGCGCCTTTTAGAGCATAGGCTGCAGGCTGCCAGGGGGGCGCATGCCGGTTGGGCTGGCCGCCGTTGTTGGTTCAGGGATGAGAGAGAACGCAGAGATCCGGATGGGCGAGGACTACCGCGTGCGCGTCTGGCAATTTCCGGCCGTCATCCGGGTGCGGCAGGTCGACCAGGATCCGACGTTCGGAACCCTCGTCACCTACCGGTTCGTCGGCGAGTCGGGAGCCACCTTCGGCTCGGAACGATGCTGGCCGATCGCCTGGTTCCAGGATTTCGAGATACCAGTTCCCCTGCACAAAGCTGCCCAGGCTGAATGGCTGCTGACTGAGCTGAATCGCGACGCCCTGGCCAGGTGGTGGGGACGCCTGCAGCGTTCCCGAGCAGTGCCCCTGTGGATCGTGCGAGAGGAACGGGGCAATGCCTACCAGGGCTGAGACCGCCGTGGGGGCCATGCCCCTATCGCCGTTCGTCTCCTGAGAGGGCCCCGGCGACCGCTCGGACTCCCTGGAGCAGCGCCCGCGCACCCAGGACCAGGTGCTCGTCACTCGTGTTTTCCTCGGGCGCGTGGCTGATGCCGCCGATGGAAGGCACGAACAGCATGCCGGTTGGGACATGTCGCGACATCACGCTGGCGTCGTGCCCCGCGCCGCTGGCAAGCTTGGTCACCCGGAGGCTCACCGATTGGCAGGCCCGCTCCAGGGCGGCCATGACCCGCGCATCCATCACCGCCGCCGGCTCGTAGGATCGGAGGTCCGCATCCGCGCGACAGCCCTCCTCCGCGCAGATCTGGTGCAGGCGGTCGTGGAAGGTATGCACGATGCCACGCACCACCTCGTCGTTCCGGTGTCGAACCTCCAGGTCAAACTCGGCCCGGCCCGGCACGACGTTGATGCCACCCGGATAGAAGTGGATGGCCCCCACGTTGGCCACCGCCTCCTGGTCCACCGCCTGCACCAGCTCGCGGAGCCCGGCCACCACGCGGGCAGCGGCCCGACCCGCATCTTTGCGCATCCGGAAGGGGGTGGTCCCCGCGTGGTTCTGCACGCCCTCAATCCGGAGCTTCTCGCGGTGGACACCGACGATCCCGGTGACCACCGCCAGCTCAAAGCCCTCGGCTTCCATCCGTGGGCCCTGCTCGATGTGCAGCTCGAGGTAGCCCTTGAGAAAGTCGAGGTGCTCGTGCGCTTCGTTGATCCGCTCCAGGTCCACACCGGCGCGAGCCAGCACCACCGCCACGGGCTCGCCCTGCCAGTCGGTCTGCTCCTCCAGGTCGTCGGGATTCAATTCGCCGGCCACCGCGCGGCTGCCGATCAAGCCGTTCTCGAACCGGACGCCCTCTTCGTCGGCCCAGCCGACAATCTCGACGTGCTCGGCCAGGGGGTCGTGCGCCTCGACCAGCGCGCGCAGCACCTCGAGCGCCGCGATGGTGCCGTAGGCCCCATCCAGCCGTCCGCCCCGGGGCACACTGTCGGTGTGCGACCCGAGCAGCAGCCAGGGTCCCGAGGTGGCGGACAGGTGACCGAACACATTGAGGGCCGGGTCGGTGCGCGCATCGAGACCGCAGGCCCGCATCCGGTCGGCCAGCCAGCGCCGTCCTTCCAGGTCGGGCTCCGTCCAGGCCAGCCGGTCCAGTCCTCCGTCGGGGCGCCCCCCGATCTGGGAGAAGGTGCGCAGGTCGTCCAGCAACCGAGCCCCGTTGATCTCCGTCATCGCAGGGCGATGGTTCGGTCGAACGGCTTGCAACGCTGAAACTCCCCAAACCCTGGTTTCCCCACGATGCTCCCGTCCTGGTACACGACCTCGCCGCGGCAGATGGTGATGCTGACCTTCCCCACGACCTGCAATCCCTCGTAGGGTGAGTAGCCGGCCTGGCTGTGGAGCTCGGCCGCACTGAGCACTCGCTCCGCCGCCGGATCGAACACGACGATGTCGGCATCGAAGCCTCGGGCAAGATCACCTTTCCGCGGCCAGAGGCCGAAAATCTTGGCTGGGTTGGTGCTGAGCAGTCGAACCATGTCGAGGACCGAGATTCGTTTACGGCGCACGCCGAAGGTATAGAGCAGCGGCAGGGACGTCTCCACCCCGGGAATCCCGGGGCTGACCTTGGTGAAATCGGTGGCGCCCGACCGCTGGGCCAGGCTGAAGCCGCAGTGGTCGCTGCCCATGCTGTGGACATGCCCGTCCGTCACCCGCCCCCAGAGCGCCGTCTGCATCGCCGCATCGCGCAGCGGCGGCGTCATGAGATAGCGTTCCGGATCCGGCCGCTGATACACAGAGTCGTCCAGCACCAGGAAGTGCGGGCAGGTCTCCACCATCCCGAGGGTGCCCCGCTCCCGGGCTTCTTTCACCAGGTCCACCGACAGCGGGTTCGACAGGTGAACGAAGTAGACGGGACTGCCGGTCGCCCGGCTGAAGGTCAATCCCCGCCCCACCGCCTCCGCTTCCGCCACGGGCGGTCGGGCCACCCCGTGATAGGCCAGCGAGGTCTTGCCGGCCTGCACGAGCTCCTGCTTCTTCCCTTCCAGGATGTCGTCATTCTCGGCGTGCACCTGCACCAGGAATCCCGCCTTCCCGCTCCGTTCCATCAGCCGGTACCAGGTCCAGTCGTTGACGTAGAAGGGCTGGTCTTTATAGGTGGTGTAGACCTTGGCGCTGGTGACGCCCTCTTTGACCAGGTCCGCCAGGTGACCCTCCCAGCCGTCCGGCAGGTGGGTGATGTTCAAGTGAATCCCGTAATCGACGACGGATTTCCCATCGATCTCGGCCAGCCGGGCCTGCAGCGCCTGCTGGAACGTCTGCCCCGGTCGCTGCAGCGCGAAGTCAAGGTAGGTGGTGACCCCGCCCGCCGCCGCGGACGCCGAGCCGCTGGCAAAGTCGTCGGCCGTGCGGGCCGTCCCCGTGTCCAGGGCAAAGTGGGTGTGCGGATCGATCACGCCGGGCAGCACCAGCTTGCCGGTGGCATCGATGACCTCCTGGCCCGCGGCTGGAATCCCGACGCGGATATCGGCGATCTTGCCATCCCGGACCAGCACGTCCGCCACGTGCTCGCCGGCCGCGGTCACCACCCGGCCCCCCTTGATCAGCATGCGGTCTTGCTCCTCCTCCCTGGCGGGGGAAGCCTGAATGGTTTCCGGCCTCCTCGCGAGGAAAGCCTGAATGATTTCCCTCCCCCTTGCGGACTGCGTATCTCCCTCCCCCTTGCAGGGAGGGTAGGGAGGGGGTATCTCGTCGAGCCCTCACTCAGCGCAACCGACCGCGTGAATCTCAGCACGTCGCAGCATTCATCATATGTGGATGCGCCAGCGGCTCTCGCCGGGCTTTCGGGTCGGCCATTTCACAGACCCGGGTGGCGAGACTGGATGCACCGTCGTCCTGCCCCCGCCCGGCAAGGTGTGCTCCTACGACCTTCGCGGTTCATCCCCAGGCTCTCGCGAGCTGGCGTCGCTCGATTTGGAGCGGCGGGCCACCGAAGTCCACGGCATCCTGCTCACGGGCGGCAGCGCCTTCGGGCTGGCGGCCGCCGACGGGGTGATGGCCTGGCTGGAAGAGCACGGCATCGGCTATCGCACCGAGATCGCGACCATTCCCATCGTGCCGGCCGCGGTCATCTTCGATCTGGGGGCCTCAAAAGACCATGGGCGCCCCGGGCCGAAGGCGGGGTATGCCGCCTGCCAGGCAGCCGTCGAGGAACCGGTGCCTACGGGTCGGGTCGGTGCCGGTACCGGAGCGACGGTGGGCAAGTGGGCGGGCCGCGAGTACCGGTCGCCGGGCGGGATGGGCCTGGCCGTGATGGAGGTCGACGGCGTCAGCCTGGCGGCCCTGGCGGTGGTCAACGCCCTGGGGGACGTGATCGCCGGGGACGGCTCGGTCCTGGCCGGCACCACCGCCCGCAACCCGACCTTCCGGGCGCCGGCCGAACCGACCGAGGCCACCGTGGCGAATACTGTGCTGGCCGTGGTGACCACCAACGCCGCCCTGGACAAGAGCCAGGTTCGCTTCCTGGCAGCCCGCGGGTCGGACGGCATCACCAGGGCGGTGCGCCCGGCGCATACCCGCTACGACGGCGACGTGGTCTTCGCCGTGGCCGGCCCGCCGCCGGCTGGCGCGCCCAAAGCCAATCTCGACGTGCTCGGCCTGCTGGCCGCCGATGCCGTGGCCGCCGCTGTTCGCAAGGCGGTTCGTCCAATGTGACCAAGCGCTACTGGGAGGATTTCATCGTCGGCGAGGCGCTGGCGCTGGGCGCTACCCAGCCGGTGACCGAGGAGGCCATCATCGCCTTTGCCCGGCAATACGACCCGCAGTACTTCCATGTCGATCCAGCCCGAGCCAAGGAGTCCATCTTCGGGGGCTTAGTAGCCAGCGGCTGGCACACGGCCAGCATGGTGATGCGCCTCTGGGTGGATGCGATCGTCTCCAAGACCGTAAGCATGGGCTCGCCCGGAGTCGAGGATCTCCGCTGGCCTGCCCCCGTCCGCCCAGGGGACACCCTCACCAGCCGGGCCGTGGTCCTCGAGACCCGGCCCTCGAAGAGCCGCCCCGAGATGGGCCTTGTCCGCTGGCGGGCCGAGACCTCCAACCAGCGCGAGGAACTGGTCTTCACCATGACCGGGACCAGCTTCATCGGCCGGCGCCCAAGCTCATAGCCCCCACGTCCTCACCCATGATGGGGGCTGTCCGCTGCCTCGGGTGCGGCGCCGTCGTCCGGGACGTCGCCGGCCCGAACCATCGATACATGTTGTCCGCCCCTGGATGCTGGGAGCTCTATGCTCGGCTCACGTCGGGCCCGTATCAGCGGACCCAGCTCCAGGTGGACGCCTACGCGGTCCAGCACCCGGGCGTCCCCACCCCGCAGGCAAGCCAGTCCGTCTGCGTTCATCGCCTCAATCTGTGCCGGGTGCCGGCACGAGGTGGTGCGGTGGAGGATAGTCCGCGTTTTCTCCGGACCCTGACGCACCGGGATTACCGGTGGCTGACACCGCCTGCGGCTACCCATCCGGTTATATCCTGGATCTCGTGGTGGCATCCGCTCCCCAGGGTCTTCACGCCTGTCGAAGTGCGGTTCGCCCGGACCACCTGGTCACGACCAGGTTCGCCGGTGGCTGGACGACCCGAGATCGCTGCCCCCTATTCGCCCAACCGGCTGACGCAGGTCTCCCTCCCCGAGGGGGAGGGCCAAGGGGGTTGGGGAGCCTCTGCCCGTAAGCGAACTCAACTGTCTGCGTTAGTAACGGGCAAGACCGGTATAAGGGAGGATTCCTCATGCGTTTCCGATCCATCGTCGTTGCCGTAGCTGCCATCCTGGCCCTGGGCGGGCTGTCCGCCTACGCGGCCAGCTCGCACAGCCAGAGCAGCCTTGCCACCGCGACCGTTTTGACGCTTCACGCTGACAACACGAACACCCAGGCGAGTCCGACGCCGCTCCCGCTCTTGACTCTGCTACCGAGGGTCTCCACCACCCTTCCGTTGACCAACACCACGACGACCACCACCACGACAACCACGACGGTAGCCCAGAACCAGACCACTACTTGCGAGACCAACGAAGCCGCCAAAACCGGCGAGGACGCCGCGGAGGCAACTGAGCCGGCCGAGACCGCCGAAACGGCGGACGAAAATACGGGCGACCACGAGACCGCTGAGGCTAACGACCAGGACGAGGCGGCATGCGCGCCGCCGAGTGCGGCATGCGTCAACGCCCTGAACGCCCTGAAGGCCCTGGCCACTGCCGACCTCACCGAGGACGCATCGGAAGTCAAGCCCACGACCGATGAGGCCAAAGCGGCCGACAAGATCGAGGATGCCGCGGAGAAGCTAGCCAAGCACAACGCCATCCTGGCTGCCATCGCAGCCTGCGGCGGCCACTTCGAGCACGGCGACTAAATAGCGTTCGGCCTACCTCTTTGGAGAAGGGAAGGAATCACCCCTGGTTCCTTCCCTTCGACTTTATGTAGGGACGGGATTCGCACCCATCAGTCCAGATTCCCTAAGGCAACGGGTCATCGAGACCCCCTCCCCAGCCCCTCCCCAAGGGGAGGGGCTGACGCGGATGAGAATCGGCGAGGAACCGACGAACGTTAAAAGTGGTCGCGCAGCTGGGTAAAGCACTCCAGGACGAGCAGCCGGCCGTTGGCCGGAACCAGCCCCTCCAGCTCGAGGCTCCAGGTAACCGGGTGCGGGATGTAGACCGCGTTGAGACCGGCCGCCAGGGCGGCGTTGATGTCTGACCGGGGGGAGTTGCCCACCATCCAGGTTCGCTCCGGCGCCATCTGGCGCTCCTCGACCAGCGCCCGGTAGGTCTCGGGGGTCTTCTCGCTCACGACAGCCGTGTGTTGGAAGTAGGGGGCCAAACCGGACCGCTCGATCTTCAGCTTCTGCTCCTCGGCATGCCCCTTAGTGAACAGGGTCAGGTCGTGCCGGTCCGTGAGGTAGGCCACCGTCTCCTGAACGCCATCCAGCAGGCGCAGCGGTTCCTGCCGGATGCGCTCGCCGAAGCCGACGACCGTGGCGACGTCCTCCGGCCGCAGCTCGCGCTCGCAGAGTCGTTCGTAGCACTCACGGAGGTTTCG
>Ga0137396_10002061_pt1 | contig 10911 bp, 11 predicted proteins | sample czc16metaG_FD_108284 | JGI IMG/M metagenome (GOLD analysis project Ga0137396, IMG submission 108284) | Vadose zone soil microbial communities from Angelo Coast Range Reserve, California, USA - czcobulk3.16 metaG | ecosystem: Environmental > Terrestrial > Soil > Vadose zone | place: USA... | reverse complement strand
GGTCTTCGTCTTCCTCTCGGAATAACATGGCACACCGTTGTTGAGAATGCTTACTACACGCTTCAGTCAGTCAGTTCATGCAATCCCGAAGACCGACATTACGCTTCAGGCTGCCGCTTGCAAGCTAGCTCCCGCCTCGGCGGGGATCAACGCGGACCAGCGGACAGAAGACCCACGCTGCGCTCAAGTGCGTACACTCGGCTGGTTGCAGGGATTTGGGAGTCTCAAGAGGCGCGGCACACCAGCAGAACACGCGCTTTTGACTTCTCCTTGGTCTCGGCTGCCAGTACATATTTTTCTTCCGCGGGAAATCGGTGGCCAGCAATGACGGCATCAAACCTCTCACGACTCAGCAGCTCTAGCACTTCCTTGAACATTGGGTGGTCGCAGCCTGGGTCACGTGGCGCGGACCCGGGTGGCCTGCGCTGGATTCTAAACATCCGGCGCAGGCAATCCCCACATTGGACCTCCCAGAGTCGGCGCTGCAATTCTTTACGTCTCTTCTCCGGTTAGCCGTTTTGCGTCTCTAAACATCTTCCCATTCGCCTTAAACGTATATCCCGGCTGTTTTCTCCATTTCTTAAACAGCTTCGGATTGTTCTTCAGGTGTAGTAGTGCAGACGCAACCGCTTCTGCGCTCGGCATGTCCGTGTTCCTCGCGACAGAAAAGCACGTCGATTTGCTGTGGTGTGAGATAAGACGCACGAATTTATAGTCCACCAGGAAGATCCTATAGCCGGCTCTGACGCAGTAACTTTCACCACGCACTTTCTCGGCTCCTGTGAGTGCAGCAATGCGCTTCAGGTACTCTCCTGCGCGCTGGGCCGCTGTGCATTTGGTTTGCATTTTCATCGCGAAGCGATCACCTGCGCACAGGCGAACACCTGGCCGTCGGCCTTAACCGCCCCGATCTGGGCGGCCCACCGTTCAAACAGCTCCGGATTGTTCGTGAGCTCTAGCAACACGGTAGCAATTTGCTCCGCTTTTGGCATCCGGTTGTACGGAAGACAAAAGCATGTTTCCTCGTATTCACATTTGGGATCGCTCACGTCTCGCAGCCGTCTAACATATCTATCGCCCACATGGAATCTGGTTGTCCCGACGTCCAGGACATAATTGTTACCCATTTGCGTGGCCCGGGTGAGGGCAACGATGCGGCGCAGATAGGCTTTCGCGCGATCTTCTCGCTCGAAGGGGTCTACACCCTGCGAACCGTTTTCAAAGCGGTCGCCTGCAACTACCGCCACACCGACCCGGTCCAAGAGGTTGTTCTCTCCCTGCTGCGGGGCGGCCATTTCTCTCAGCAACGGCCTGCGCTGCAGGCCGGCAAATACAAACCTCCACGCCATCAACGCGAGGAAGGCAACGAGAGAAACGGTTACAGACACCATATACGCAGCGCCGTCTCAGCAACCCTATTGCCATCTTCGCCTTCAGCCCCAGGCTCTGCCGGCCAGGGTTCGGTCGGCAGCGGTCAGCGCACGATTAGCCGCCCGCGATCGGATGTACCATCAAAACTTCGCTCTGCTGGCGGGTAACTTTCTCGATGCGCTCACCGGTTGCCATATCAAACGGCTGCGCACCGGTCTTGGCTTCATATTCGGCAATCACCTCGTTGACTTCTTCCATGTCGGCGGTTGCCGGATCGTATTCGAGAAGCGTCGCATCACCGTGAGATGAGAATGTCACAATCCTGGCGTTCATGGTCGGTCTCCTGTGGAACGGTCAGTTTCGGCGAAATACAGTGGTGAGGTTTGAATCCTGAACGTCATGTTGCACCTTTTCGCGGAGTTGTCAAGACTGCATGCGCGCTGTGCAAACGCGCCAACACTTCATCACTGTTGCGAGAGTGGATAATCGCTCCCCCCCTCACACTTCCTGGCTCGAATTTGAGGCTCTGCGGAATTGAAGCAACGACGCGCTTGCCCATGCTCTCTACTTTGCGCTCGGTTCCATTCGTCAGAGCGCCTACGGGAAGTTCTACTGGATCGAACTCGCCGCCGCGGAAAACGCGTTGTTGGCGTTAGAACCAATGAGCCGGATGGTACCCACTACGATCACTAGGATGACGGCAAGCATCACCGCGTATTCAGCGATGTCTTGCCCGTCGTCCTCAACCAAGAGTCTCCAAAGAGGGTCGGTCATGCTCCACCTCCTGCCCACGTCAATCGGATGGACGAATCGAGCTGATAGCAGGGGCGTAATAGCGCCCGGATATCGGTTTGTTCTTCCCCTTGTCTCGCGATCAATTTTTCGCATTTGATTTCCTCGATTTCTGCTCCGCGTTCAACAGATTCTGCGTCATCTGTGCATATCGTTGAGAAATGCCTTAAGCTTGCGGGAATACGACCGCTGGCGCAGCTTGCGCAGCGCTACGGCTTCGATTTGCCGAATGCGCTCGCGAGTGACGGCGAACCGTCGGCTAACTTCCTCCAGCGTGCGCTCCGAACCGTCCTCCAGACCAAAGCGCATCTCGACCACCTTTTCCTCGCGCGCGCTGAGCGAGTGCAGCAGCTGCGCGGTCTCTTGCTGTAGGTCTGCGTTGATGGCGGCCTCGGCTGGGGAAACCACTGCGCGGTCTTCGATCAAGTCACCGAGGTGGGAATCTCCCTCCGCACCCATTGGCGTGTCCAGCGAGATCGGTTCCTTCATGATCTTGAGCACCTTGCGGACCTTGGCCTCGGGAATGTCCATGCGCTGAGCAATCTCATCCGACCTGGGTTGGCGGCCCAGCTCCTGGACCAGATGTCCCGAGATGCGTATCAACTTGTTGACGAGCTCGATGATGTGCACCGGAAGGCGGATGGTGCGGCCTTGGTCGGCAATGGCTCGAGTGATCGCTTGGCGAATCCACCAGATTGCGTAGGTAGAAAACTTGTAGCCGTGGCGGTACTCGAACTTGTCCGCCGCCTTCATCAGGCCGATGTTGCCCTCCTGGATCAGGTCGAGGAACTGAAGCCCGTGACTGGAGTACTTTTTGGCAATCGAGACCACAAGTCGCAGGTTCGCCTCGATGAGCTCGTGTTTGGCCTGCTCCACCTCCTTCTCGCCCTGGACGATTTCGCGTTGCGTGCGGTCCAGCTCTTGGAAACTCACACCAGCATGGCTCTCCAGACTTTCCAGGTCGGTGCGATGCTTCCGCCGCGTCCTGCGGTAGTCTTTTTTGAGCTCTTCGCTGAGCGTGCTCTCAATCTTCTTCTCGAGGTTGCTGACCCGCCGGTCAAGCGATCGCATGGTGTCCGCGGTTTTATTCACGCGATCGATCAGACGTCTGTGCTCGAGGTTGGCAAGACCGAGGCTGCGGACGATGCGCGAAATCCGCACCATCTCGCGGCCCAGACTGAATCGGCAGCGGCGGTATTCGGCTGCTTTATGTATTGCTGCGATGGTCCGTAGCCGACCAGCCAGCTGGCTGGCTCTTTTGTAATGTCTCTGCAGCTCGGCGATGCGGCGCGTGATGTCCTTGACGCGGTTCTGCAGGAGCTCTTCAGTGATCTCTTCCTCACCAAAGACGACAATTTCCTTGAGCGGGCGTACGCCGCGCCTCAAATCTCCGCCAATGGCGATGATTTGGCGGATCACCATGGGCGAGCGTGAGAGCGCCTTCAGCGCACGCCCCTGTCCACGCTCGATGCGCTTAGCAATATTCACTTCCCCTTCACGAGTGAGCAGTGGCACCATACCCATTCTGCGCAGGTAGATACGCACCAGGTCATCGGTCTTTTCAAGAGCGCCTGGCGTCAGGTTGAGCTCGCCTTCGTTGCTGGTCTCTACTTCCTTTGTAAACTTTTGTTCGAAAGCCGAGTGAGATGGCTTGGGCTGGCCCTCAAGCACGTCAATGCCCTGTGTGCGGATGTCGCTGAGGAGGTCGTCCAGGGCCTCCGGGGAGTGGACGCCGTGCGGAATCAGCTCATTCACCCCGTTGAGCATGAGATAGCCCTCCTCCTCTCCTGTAGTAAAGGGCTTCGGAATGTCATCAAGAGCCAAGCGGAATTTCCTTTTTCAGCGCTGCGACCATCGGACAGATTTCGGGGTATCAGAGCATGGGCATTGCTTCCGTCAGCTTGTGAAACTCCACCCTGCCTTTGCGGACGAAGATCGCTACGTAGGACGTGTCAGCGGGGTCGAGATCGACGGAACCGGAAAGGTGCTGCGTGGGAGTTTCGATGCGCAGGGCGCATCGCCCTTCGGGCGCAGTGACGTCGAACGAGGCTGCATGAGAGATGCTGAGATCGGTGGTCACGTCGGAACCGCGGGCGGCTTCCTGGTTATTCACATGCAGAACAACATCATCGTGGTCGAACACGTCGCGAAGAAGGACGTGAAGCGTGGGCATGGGAGACCGCCAGAAAAAAACCATCAGCCACTGGGCGACACGGGCTCCGAGAAGAACGAGGGTGCAGTCGCGGAGTGGAAAGGCAGGGCGGGCCCTTTCCCGCCCTGCAAGTCGATTGCGTTACGCAGCCCTAGATCCGGCCAAAGCTTTCTTGCCATGAGGTTTGATGCGCTTTTGGGTGGCCTCGGCGGCCGCCTTGTCACCCATGCGCAGTTGAGCGTTTGCCATGGACTGGATCACGGTGTCGAGCGTGATGGAGTCGAGTTCGAACCCTTTCTCGGACGCTTCGACGACGGCAGAGAGCAGCTTGACGCTCTCATCTGGTTTGGGTTTGCGGGCGTGGATAATGTGCTCCTTCGTGTCAATCGTCTTGAATACCCGACCAGCATTGATACCCTTGATCAATCGCACGTATGTAGCCAGCGGGTGAGTGGGGTACTTCTCCAGAACGGTGTCAAAGCATTCAGTGCCGTGCTTGAGCAACTCGGAGTCAGAGCCCTGCAGATAGAGCAATGTGCCTTGATCCTGTCCGAAGAAGAGATCGGCAACTTCTTCATCCGCGAGACTGACCGGATGACGTACGCGCAGGTGCAAGATGTCAGACAGCACACGCGAGCCGTCGGGCGCGTTGTAGATGGCACGTACCTGATAGAAGCCTGTGCGATCGAAGTAGAAGCCGTCCTTGCCAAAGCCGCAGTAGACCACTTCTTCGAGCGAAGGATTCTCAGGTCCGAGAGTGACCGCCTGGGCAATCACGCAGTGATCCATCAGCGGACGATAGGCGCGAATGTCTCCGTTCGGGCGGCAAATGCCGAGCTGCACCATACCGAAGTTCGGATGCAGGTACGGGTGGACGGCGCGCCCTTCTCTGCCGGTGAGCGTCACCTTGATCATGACCGGTTCACCAAAGAGGAAGCTGTTGCCCTTCTTCTCGACCGAAAGTTCGATCTTCAGGCCGGAATTGTCTTCCCGGTTCTGATCGAAGGGGTGGGAGCGTTCCAGAGCGGCACCGACGCCGAAGTTATTGTCTCCAATGGTGATGTCATCCAGGAAGGCATGCCGCAGATGGACCACTTCCGGATCATCGAATTGGAACGGGAAGTTGTTCCAAAACGCTGCCGGACCGCTCGGATATAGCCACGGGTAATTCATCCACGACAGCGCAGCGGGACGATCGGCTTGCGGCGGCGTAGCCAAAGACTTCTGCCAAGAATGCAGCAGGTTGAAACAGTGCCCAAGTTCATGCGCATAGGTGTAGAGCTGGAGGCGGAGCTTGTCGGCGGTAACGCCGCTGATACCCGCGTGGAAGACGGCGCACCCCTGACGCTGCTTTCCCTGCTGATCAAACATGATGCCATACAGGTTGGGGCCGAGCACGTGCTCCTGGCAGGCAACCGCCCATACGGCCCACTGGGGCACGTCTTGCCACAAGTTGAAATGCTTCTCCATGGAGTGGTGGAGTTCGCTGTTGTCCCACTTGTCAAACGTTTTATCGTTCCGATCCCACTCTGATTCGTCGATCGGGATTACGTCACTTCCACCGTTGGCCTGGACTTCGATGCCGGCCTCTGCATAGGCGGAGATGACCGACAGGTTCCGAGCTGGTCCGCCGGAGGGCAGTGCTCCCGTGTTGTAGTGGTCGAAAACCGGGGTGGCAACGTCAGACACTTTATCCAGCTCATATTGCACGGTACGGAAGTACGCCGAGACGTACTGGCACACATGCAGCGCGCCCGCTTGGTTGGTCAGGGTGAAGAATTGAACGGTCGCGGGAGCGGGTGGTGCGAAAATGAAGGTCCTTGGAATCGAAATGCGGATCTTGGGCGCACCCGAGTGCCACGTGTATCTGCCGATTCCATTGACAAGCACTAGATTGGGCTGAACGGTCAGGACGGGAGCCTCCACGATGAACGATCCGAAGTACGCCATAGTAGCGCCGGACACCTGAAAGATGTCCCCGCTCACCTTCATCATCGGGCGTTTGCCGTCCACGTCAATGCGGAGTTCGAGCTGGAAGCCCATGCCTCCGCTGCGATAGCGCCCACTCACCGGACGGCGTGGCAGGTGCGGGATGTGGGGCGTCTTGGGAATAGAAGGGTGGGGAAGTTGGGGGCCGACTTCAGTTGGGGATGGCTCTTGCAGTACTTCCACCACGGGGGTTGCGGGAAAGCCGGTTTCCGCCATGGTGGCATCGAGCGCCTGAATTTCAGCGACTTCTTCGACGCTGAGCTCGCGATCCGCAGTGCTAAGGAAGTTGCTTTCAGCGGTGGTGGGATCTGCTCGATTCATATTCCTCTCCTCGATTGAAATTGGTTTTCTAATTCACGGCCTACCCTCCTTGGCCCAAGGGGAAATAGGAGGTGACGGAGCTTTGGCGCTCCTGGCTTTTGTTCCGAGAATTGTCGACGAGTAGAGAAGCTGTCCGCAGCGGGGGGCAGAAGGCCCGAGGTGTGCGATACCCCTATATGGTAGTCCTCAGCGCGGTAGTCTTGTCAATGGCGTTGCCTGGAGAATCTTCAGCCGACACAGAGATGACTATTGGCCCGCAGGGGCGGACTACCGTTCTACAACGGATGCAGTCTGAGATCGCCCTTATTTCGAACAGAGCTTGATGCTGCGCGATCTGCGGCGAATCGCCGACATGTGGGGCAAGCAGGAACGCGGCTGCTGTGCGCCTCTTTGGGATGGAACTCCTCCCGGTTCGCATTGATCGAGATGACTGATCCTTCCGCGACCTTGTAGCGCGGCCGTCAGTGCGGGTCACGAGTTTTGAGTGGTTAGGTCGAGGGTTTTTCGTGAGCTCCGAGTCGCGGATTTTGCGTGGGGTTTTGAGGGTGAAAAGGCGCGCGGGAAGTGCATCTATCGTGAACGCTCTGGGAGCGGGGCGCGTTGGTCAAATTTTCAGTCTTGCGTGCGCCACCACATGGTCTTTAGAAGCGAGGCTGCCATCACAGCCTTCTCCCCCATAAGGCGGCCTCAGCGTTAAGAGACAGTGGCGCTCGAGTCGTCTCTGTTGCTAACGATCCTTTTAAAGTGCCGGATGATACCGCTGAATGGTGCCGCCAGACAATGCAGTCGGTGACGAAGGCCCGCGCCGGCGCCGGGTCTTGGTTCTGGGGGAGCGCTCCGTGACGCAGGCCAGCGGCTACCGCTTTCCAACGGCTCCACGCTTCAGATGACTATGTGTGGATACCGTCATTTTACTGCAGTTCAAGATGGGCGTGATCGGAGAAATCCCCGCGTTTCAAATTAGAACAAAGGTATCGCCGGTTGATTCGTTTACCGTTTCGACTGACGATGGTTGACGGACAAGCCTTTTCGGAAACTCCCGCTGAGCCCAGGATCTGCTCCTCCAACAGCATGGAGAGTCCGAGGATCAAAACGAACGCCGCGATCCATAGGCACGTCCTCCAAATCCCTCCGAACGTGAAGGCCGGTACTGCCAAGAGGACGCTTAGCACGCCGCCTGCAACCGCGAGGATGCGTCCCCAGGTGTGCAGCACGCTGATCATGGGACACCTCTGCGGGCGATGATATACCTCGTGCTGTTGCTAAGCGTCGGCGTTGTAAACCACACCGCTTTAGGACCAAAATGGTACGCATGCTACCTCCTGGTCAACTGGTGCGAGTGAATCTTGCCGGTGTGCAGGTTGGTTCGGTCGTTTTCCACGCAGCGGTCACCGATGCTGTGGGCAGGTTTGTTCGCCAGGTTTCCGAGGACCCTCCGAAGTCCTTTGTGAGGCTCCACTTCTCTTTCCCCGGCGTGGATGAGGTGGAAGTACCCGAGAGTCGGCAGCTTCAAGCCTCGGAGGTGGCATCGCCCGCGAGACGTTTAAGGGGACTACGACCACGAATACGGACTGCACTGGCTCAGGTACGATTCAAGTTTTCGACGAATCGGGGACTTTGGTTCGTACATCGGGTCTGGATTTCGTCTTGGTCGATAACGCCAGAGAGGCGCGGTACATCGTCAACTCGATTGTCCTACCCAATGGCGCCAGCATCCCGCCGATCCTAGCTAAAGCCTGTTGCTAAACCCAGGGCTCAACCCCTTGATTGACGCTGGTCGCTGACGCCGAGGCGTGGCAGATCTGTGCTTTCGCGCATGGTTTCGCAGATTTCCTCAAGAAAAGTGCGGGCTTGCACTCGTTGTTTCTTGACAGAGTAAAACTTACTCGATATAGTCGAGTACGTTATGATGGCCTCCACCGCCCAGGCGCTGGCCGAGAACCAGAGTCGGTTGAAGGGGTATCGCTCCCCCATCGAGGTCCACAGAACCTTGACGTCGCGCTAAGGGTGTATACTTTGCGGCAGGAGCGGACGAGTTGTTGGGGGCCCCCTTGTCAGTGGTTGTTTCCGAACCGTTCCGGCCAAGCTGTATCCTAGTCCCCCTCGCCACGTGGTTCCTCATGTTGTTCAGCATGTAGTCCAGAGCTTATCGTACAAACCGAATTCATGATTCTTCCTGCCGAAGGCAGGAGATGGTGCCCGACCGGGAGGCACTGTAGCGCTCGGGTCCAGGCGGAACTTCTGCCGTCGGAGTCGTTCCTCGCCCGAACGGGGAGGTGAGTATGCTCAGAACATTCCTGCTCTTGACCCTCATTGTCTGCCTAGTGGTTTCAGCGGCGTCACAATCAGCAACAGAAGAAGTCTTACCCGCCGGAACGCTCCTGCAGTGTACGTTGGACGAGCCGAACTTCTCGTCGCGTTCAGCTCAAATCGGTGACCCTATTCTCTGTCATGTCGGCGCCTTGGCAGCCTTTGGGCATTCGGTCTTTCCCCGGGGCGCCTATTTGGCAGGTCATTTCCAAGAATATCGTGACCCTGGACGTCTCTTTGGCAAAGGCTGGATCGAGCTCGCGTTTGACCGACTGGTCTTACCCGGCGCGACAACCCTTCCTCTCTCGGCCAAAGTGATTTCAGTGCCTCATCTCAGAGTGGACCGGGAAGGTAGGCTCCACGGTCGAGGCCATCCCAAGCGCGACGCACTCGGATGGGCAGTGCCCGTCTTTTGGCCTGTGAAGGTAGTCACGCTGCCTGCGCGCGGGCCTCGTCCTGCGCTCAAAGGCGAAGTCCGAATCGTACTGCGACTGCTAGAAGATATAGAGGTTCCGGCGACGGTTATCGGCCCGAGAACCATATCTTCGATGCCGGCAGCCCCGCCGTTGGGACCAAGCGGCATAGACGCGTTCTCGTCGCGCCTGTGGCCCGGTAGTTCTCCAACAGCTTCGGTGGCAATCCCCATGTCGAGAGCTACGCCCGCGAAAGAGCAGGCAAAGCTCGTCAGCATTGACCTGGCCGACCATCCGTCAGTACAGCAGCTCACAATGCTCATTCTTAAGGGGGGCAGTGGCTATCTCGCCAGGGACTACTGGCTCGAAGCGGGCCAGCTCCACTTTCTGACTCCTGACGGGGAGCACAGACTGCTCCCACTCGAAAGGCTGGATCTAGAGGAAACAGTCCGACTCAACAGGGAACGCAACATCGAGTTTGTGCTTCGCACGCCGGATGCAAGCAAGCCCTAACGCTCGGGCTCCTTCATTCTGCGACTGGGCTTATTGCTTTGTCCGACGATTCTGGGTTCTGGGCCTTGGACGTTGGTGGCACGACGAAAGGACGCCACCCAAGCCGCTTCGTCGCGGATGGCGCCCTGTCGGGATTTCGGTCAGTGGGCGAAGCACGCGCGTGTTCGGTGCTTTGCCACAATATGTCCCGGATTGTCTCGTGGCGCACTACAAAATCACGATCAGCGCCAACTTGTATGCCGTAAGCGAGGCGTTGCCTCGTTAACCTTCCTTGCCATTCGCTTATTTGGGAATCTGGTATTCCCCTTCAACCTCGTACGTCGCCGAACCGTCAGGCGCACCGTTGCCTTTGTAGGTTCCCTTGCCTTTGACGCCTTAGTTTTCCGGTGCCACCTGTGAAGCTCCACGTCCCCTCGGCGTTCTCGATCACCTCGTTCTTCATCGTTGCCGAGCCCTGTGTACGAACGTACATCTTGTCCCCGTTGGCCAGGGTGCCGACGACGTAGCCATGGCCTCGGGATTTGTTGCCAACGACCTCATCGAAGCCAGTGCCGACGTCTTCCTTCGTCTGCGTTCCGACGATTTCCATAGGTCTGGTCCAGGTGCACTTGCCTTTGGAGATCATCAGAGAATGATGGGGCTGGTCTCCCACCTCAAGGATATGCTGTTCGCTTGGTTTGCCGCATTGAACGGTGCCCGAGATCTTAGTCTGTGCCGGAGCCACTGCCGCGAGTCCTAGCACCGCGAGCAATGCCGAGATTGTTGTGAACTGCATAGACACCTCCTGGCAGGGAATTCGGGCTACAGCATAGCGTCGGGGTGGGGTGCTCGCTCCAGCGCTCAACAGGTCACGTGGATGATCGCGTTGGTGTCTCTTGGGTCCTCTTGCAATATCTTGATGGCTTTAATTGTCGGAAGAATCAGCAATTTGACCTTGTGACGCTTTGCCTCGCGCTCTACTTCTTTCATCACCGGCAATCTGCCGTATGCACCGGTCCCGATTACGAGTTGGCGGCATTTCCAGGGTATGTCCTCCGCGATGGACAGTGG
>Ga0137396_10002059_pt1 | contig 10915 bp, 11 predicted proteins | sample czc16metaG_FD_108284 | JGI IMG/M metagenome (GOLD analysis project Ga0137396, IMG submission 108284) | Vadose zone soil microbial communities from Angelo Coast Range Reserve, California, USA - czcobulk3.16 metaG | ecosystem: Environmental > Terrestrial > Soil > Vadose zone | place: USA... | reverse complement strand
CTTGTCGACATCTTCCTTTGATCCCGAGTGACGGATCGCCCAGTTGAGATTGTAGGCCGCCCTCCGAACACTTCCCCTGACAAAGACTGATAGTTCATCCGAGGGCAAGAGAAACATTGTTCCTCTCATTCCCCACGCTCTCACCAGAGAATGTTCCTTCCAAAGCGCGGAGTCCACATCCTGAAGCATCGCACCCTTGACCCGGGGCCAGATGGACATCTGACCTGCCAAGAGCACCTGCGCCTGCGCGCCTGCAATATCGCCGGGCACAGAGGATAATTTCGCAAGAGGCGTTCGCTTGGACAGGTGATGCCTGGAAAGCCTGAACGCCGCTACCTGTTTCCAAGAAACCCAAACTGACTTACTCTCCTGCATATCCTGCACTCTCACTTGCAAGCCTACGCTCGTCCAACATTGATATCAAAGAAGTTTCGCCGACGAGGGAGCGGTAAAAAATGGCGTTTTTTGTCGTGATTAACGAGCAGGGACCGGGATGGGACCCGAAACGCGTGATGCGAGAACAAAAAGGCTGGACCGACCACGCCAAGTTCATGGACGCACTCGAAACAGAACAGTTCGTCGTATTAGGCGGCCCTCTGAAGTATTCTAAACACCGGGCTCTGCTGGTCGTTAACGCATCGGACGAGCAAGAGCTTCGCAGGAGACTCGCGGAGGATCCTTGGATGCGCGCTGGCGTCCTTCGGACTCTTGAGATCTATCCTTGGGAGATTCTCCTCGGGAAACTCTCGTAAGCAGGATCATTGAAGTCTTCCCGAACCCACCAGAACCCGAAGAGCGTTCAGCTTCAACATCTGCTGGATGTCTTGTTTTACACAGCTTTGGGTGCGCGTTACTAGACTGCTACAAACTCTTGCGAGATTCTATTGGGCCGCCATAGCTTCTTTCTTAACTGTGGGAACTAGTCTAGCCCTTGCTCCGATGACGGCGATTCCCGCGCCCACTATTGCCACGACCGCTCCTATCTCTATCAGAGAGTAAGCAAAACCTCGGATCCCTTCGATTGAGCTCTGGCCATAAAACGGATCAATTGTACAGAGAGCTTGTGCGCAGACCCCACTATCCGTTCTGACGACGCACAGGCGCCCACCGCTCATGCAATCGTTCAAAACCAGGATCTCATTCGCACCCAGAATAATCGGTATAGCACCTACCACGAGCAACAAGATGCCGACGACTACTATGAATGGCCTCATCGCGCTCATGTCTCAAGGCTAACTCAATAAAAGACAATACTCTTGAACATGCCTTCCAAGCAATATTCACTAATAACCTCGGTATAGATCAAGAGTACTAGGTTAGAGCCTCAGCGATCGAAGGTTCAGGTCGATAGATAGGACCTCAAAATCGCTGAGAATGACACTATTGGTTTGGTTCGTAAGGACTAGGATTTTCCGGTACGTGGTCTCTGTCTAGCAGCTCCGGGTGTGGCTGTGAGAAGTCCTCTCAATAGTTTTCTCAGTTCCTTCTGCAGCTCCAACCATTCTAGGAACTGCTTGTCTGTTAGGGATATCATTGAGGCGATGCTTGCCAGTTCTTGTTTGCCGAGAAAATCGACGCCGTCCAGTTTTGACACCTTCTCCTCCAGGTCTTGTTTGTTGCCAAAGCTCCCGATTTTTCCTTCAGTCTTGATAATTTGTGTTACAGTGTCCTCCTCAACTTGTACCTTGATTCCTAGCTTGTCGAGTGACATCAGAGTGTCTCTCAACCGCTGCTCGGCTTGAGCTTGGTTTTTGCCGCTTGTTCCCCAGGAAAACGAGAAGACTTCTGCAGTTGCTCGATAGTATGTTTCGATGAAATTGTCAACTCTCTCCTCCCGAGTAACTTCAACCATTTCCGCAGGCAACAATTTCTTGATGTGATGGTAGATGGCCTGGGGGGTCATTCTGAGTTCTTCGGCGATCTGGCTGATGGTGAGTTCTCGGGCTCGCAGCAAGTAGATGATCCTTCGCCGCGTATCATCTCCCAGAAGCTCCATGGCTGCTGGGTCGGTGATCATCTTGACAGGTTTCATTCTTGTTACCTGATCGTTGTTTCGAGGAGTTGAAATCCCTATTCTTACATGATGAGGGATACCGTTATTAGTAGGTTGTCGTGCTCACGTTAAAGCGAGGATTTGAACGATAAAATGAGTATGACACAACAACTCTCCAAACCACAACCAGTCAAACAGATAGCCACACGCGTCGTCAACGAATGCCTACGAGTCCAACCAGATGAGCAAGTAATCATTGCCTCATGGGACCACACGCTCGACTACGCTAACGCTCTAGCACTAGAAGTCGAACACGCCGGAGGCATCTCAACCACGAACCTCATGGCCAACGACTTCTATTGGGCATATCTCAAAGAGGTTCCGGAAGCGCAGTACACCCGTCGACAGAAAGGATTCCTCTCCCTGCTCGACGAGACAGATGCAATGATCCAGCTCGGAGGACCCAAGGACCCATCATTCTACCCGACAGTACCAGCCGAAAGAACGGGCAAGATGATCGAGGGACAAAAGGCCATAGGCGACAAGTTCATGGAACGAAAAATCCGCGTACTTAACCTACCAATCGGACTAGTAACACCTGAACGCGCAAGAACATACGGCTTCGACTATGAAAACTGGCAGCGCGTCACTACAAACAGCCTCGATGTTGATCATGCAAAGATCTCGGCCTTGGCCGGGAAGGTCGAGTCAAAGCTACGAAACGCGACCAGCGTCAGAATTACCGCGCCGAACGGCACCGATCTCCAGCTCAAACTGAAGAACCGGCCGGTACATGTCCATGATGGCATCATAGACAAGATTGACGTTGACAAGGGAACACTGTTCGAAACTCTACCCGCCGGAGCAATAGAACTAGCACCGGACGAGACGAGCACCGAGGGAACAGTGCTATTCGACCAGCCCACTGCGCTAGCTGGAAAGATGCTTACGGGTCTCCGATGGGAGTTCGAGAACGGAAAACTGACAAAGTACACGGCACAGTCTAACATCGACGCTTTCAAAGGGCTATACGAAAGCGCGTCCGGCGACAAAGACCGAGTGGGAGACATCGCAATAGGTCTCAACCCGAGAGCCGAACTCATCGGCTTCTTCACCGACCGCATCGTCCAGGGCACCGTCAGCATCGGGATCGGCGGCAACAAGGGCATCGGTGGAACCAACGACACACAGTTCGGCCATGAAGAGACCCTTCGAAAACCAACTCTAGAAGTGGACGGCTACACGCTAGTCAGTAACGGCAAGATCCAGGCCTAAACCACAATTCTCAAGCATAAATCTCCCAGTTTTTTCCATTTCCTATACGGATAGACCTGAGAGCAATAGCATCGCTGAGTGCATAGGCCCATCAGATCCGATAGACAGATCTAGTTCACTAGAAGCGACACAGATCCCTCGTATCGAGGGTTCCCCGTCTACGCCCTCTCAACTTTATCTTACCCATTACCAGCCCGGGCATTCCGGCATTGTCGGACGTATCGTATCGAAAGGCGAAAGCGGAAGACTTCCCCGGAATCCTCAGTCTCATTAGAAACTCGTTTGACGGTGTCTTGCGAGAGCACGGATTCTTCGACCGGTCACCGTTCGCGTCCGCTAAGTTGCCCGCGATTCCTCAGCAAGGGTTTCCCTGGTTCGAAATGGGCTTGAAAGAAGACAGCGAGGGATTCTGGATTGCAGAAGTAGGAGGGAAACTGGCGGGACTAACCTTGAGCTGGGTTCGAGGATCACTATGGTATCTCGCACACTTGTTCGTGTCTCCTGAGCATCAAGGTCTCAACATCGGACAAAACCTCATGGAGAGAGCAATGAAACACCACAAAGGCCCTGCCATCACTAATCGCGCCCTCGTGACCTTTGCCTACAATCCTGTTTCGATATCCCTGTATGCTCGTCACGGAATCTACCCCCGCGAACCGCTCTACTGGATGGAAGGTCCGAGCCAGAATGTGACGACTGAGATTTCGAATTCCAAACTGCGAAGCGAGAGAGTTGCCGACTTTGAAAAGAGCCGAAGCGTTCTCTCACGGATCGACGAGCTCACCCTCGGATATCCTCGCGAGAAAAACCACGAGTTTCTGTTCAGCCTTCCCAGTGTTAGATGCAATCTATTCTCGTCGGGTGAAAAACCTGTCGGGTACGTGTATGTCTGGCAGAATGGAAGGGTAGGCCCACTAGCGACGGTGTCGCATGAAATATTTCGTGATGTGTTGCGGTCTGCTTTCAGGCTGGCAGCTGAAGGAGCTCCGAATGTGGGTATTGCTGCGACAGGATCGAATGAGCAGTTGATGCAGGTTGCACTGGAACAGAAAATGAGAATACTGGACAATTACCTCTTTATGTCCGCTAAACCCTTCCCTAACTTCTCCAACTACGTCTTGTACCCGACAGGCGCAATGCTCTAGAATCATGAGCCTACTGACTCTGGGTCTCTTATGGAAGACCGAAACCCCTTGTGCTAACCGCGAATTCTTAGAAACCGTTTTATCACTCGAGAAGCCTCCCCGTCGAGGATTCGAAACTTGCAGGTTGTCACTTCTAGAGGGAAATCCGATATTACTGAAACAGCGGTCAAAGAACTGAAGGGAAACATTCGGGGAGAACTCCTCACATCCGACTCGCCCGGCTATGACAAGGGGCGAGTTATCTGGAACGCTATGATAGAGAAACGGCCAGCGATCATTGTGCGGTGTGCTGGAGCTGCCGATGTAATACATGCCGTGGATTTCGCTAGAAAGAACGATCTACTAGTCTCCGTACGCGGTGGCGGCCACAATATCGCCGGCAACGCCGTATGCGACGGAGGACTAGTGATTGACCTCTCGCTTATGAAATCGGTCCGGGTAAGTCTGAAGGATAAGCGCGCATTTGTTGAACCAGGCGCGACCCTTGCGGACTTCGATCACGACGCCCAGGTCTTTGGGCTGGCCACTCCTCTGGGAATAAACTCGACCACGGGCGTGGCCGGGCTCACCCTCGGCGGCGGTTTTGGTTGGCTCAGTCGAAAATACGGAATGTCAGTGGACAACCTTGTATCAGCGGACGTGGTGACAGCCGACGGAAGGCTTGTCCGAGCAAGTGCGAGTGAGAATCCGGACCTGTTCTGGGGCATACGCGGTGGCGGCGGGAACTTTGGCGTTATCACCTCCTTCGAGTTCCAGTTGCATCCCGTTGGTCCCAGTGTGTTCAGCGGATTGATTGTTTTCCCCTTCAACCAAGCCAAGACGGTCCTGAAGAAATACCGGGAGTTCGTCGAAAATATTCCCGACGATCTCTCCGTCTGGGTAGTCTTGAGGAAAGCGCCACCCCTACCATTTCTACCCGCCGAAGTCCACGGAAAAGAAATCGTCGTGTTCGCCATCTTCTACGCTGGAGATCCGGCCAAGGGCGAGAAACTGATCGCCCCCATTCGGAACTTCGCAAAAATCCTCGGAGAACACGTAGGCTCCCAACCCTATGTCATGTGGCAACGCGCCTTTGACCCCCTGCTCACTCCTGGCTTCCGTAACTACTGGAAGTCGCACAATTTTTCGACCTTGACCGACCCAGCCCTCGATACGATGATCGAGTACGCGAGCAAACTCCCAACACCCCATTGCGAGATCTTTATCGGACTCATAGGAGGCCAGGCCTCGCGGGTTACCGCGGGTGAGACGGCCTATTCCCAGAGGGACGCCAAGTTCGTATTGAACGTACACGGCCGATGGGAGACACCAAACGAGGACCAGAAGTGTACCTCATGGGCCCGGGCATTTTTCAAAGCGTCCGCACCCTATTCCACAGGTGGGGTATACGTGAACTTCATGACCGCAGAGGAGACTGACCGAATACAGGCCGCCTACAAGCCAGCGGTATGGAAGCGTCTCGTAGAAGTGAAAAACAAGTGGGATCCGAAAAACCTCTTTCACATGAACCAGAACATCAAGCCCTCAGTCTGAGAACATCGACCGCGTGTCAGATGACTCCATCAACAGTCCGCGCATCCAGTCCTTAGGGGTTCGAAGACTGTTTCGCCGCAGTTTTCGCAGACAAGAATTTTTCCGATGAACTCGTCGTCAGAACGATACATTGTTTCATGGGTCGTAGGAGTGCTGCACGTCCGACAGAACAGGACAGGCTCGAGACTACGATCCATGAAGCCTGACCATCATTGCTCACGCGGATAAACAAGAGAGTGCAAGAAATCTAATGTCCCGTTGGTTATGCTCCATAGTGTAGCACAAAATCTGGTCTGTCTGACTGGCTCCTGACACGATCCTTCTTCTGTCCGAATAATGGTTCCTCGCTCTATGGTTGTAGTGGGATTTCCGTTCCGTTGACGAAGAGCTTGTCGGTAACTTTCATGGCTTTCACGATAGTTGCATGCAAGGGGCATCCCTTATGAGCACGCCTCGTCACTTCGACAACTTTCTCAACCGAGTCTTTCGTGGTTACCTTTGTCTCGACTGTCACGTCCTTGAACGATGGTTCTGATCCGCTGATCGCGTACTGTCCCCTGCGGTCCCAGTGCCCCCTCACCGAGGTTTCCAGTGAGTCGAACTGTAGGTTGAGGAGTGTTGCGTGACGGGTGAACATTACGTTCTCGCAGAACCCTATGGACGCCATGAAAAATTCGAGCGGAGTCGGGGCCTTATCCATCCCTCCGAGGGGCTGCGGTTCATCGCAAGCTAAGGTGAACTTGCCAACTGTCGCTTCCTGGTACTGTTGTCTGATCAGTCCTACGTCGGCCCTCGATGTCCCAACCGTCTGGCCAGGGGTTGTCGCTTCTTCCAACTTGTGGATCGTGTCTTCTATTATGCCGCGAAAATTCGTGGTTTGCTCCATGTGACTTCGAGGGCCAGCTAGTAATAATTAGCTATCGCCCTTGCAGTACTCCTCCTTGTTCTCTGAACTTTTGAGCGCCTGGGCCTGCGAAGATGTAGATGCCCAACCTCCTGTAGTTCTTCCGTATCCAGCCGTCAATCGACTCGAACCATTTCCGGAATTCTACAGGTTTCTGAGCAAGATCATGCTTGTCGCTATCAAAGTAGTTCATGTCGGCTTGCATTCCGCCTGGCATCATGATTTGTGAAACCGTCCAAGAGCGCCAGAACTCGATGACAGGCGATTGAAACCCGTCAACCAGATAGTAGCCCTTCTCTGGGTCATGTTCCGTAACAAGAGGTATCCCCGCCCCGGCATACTGCAACCAAAACCTCCGAGTCGACTCCTCCTGCGACGGCTCGGGAAAACCGAACACAGGTGTAAAATCGGAAGTGGGTGATGTAGCTGGTAAGATCAGGAGGTTGCCAAGCGATCGCGCGTACTCTAAGAACTCAGTCTCATCCTCTTCAGACATGTACAAAACGAGCAGCTTAGGCAACGATTAGGTCCCTCCGAGAGACTTCACTCCAAATCTATCAGTGCTAGTGCGACCATTAGAAGAGCTAGACCTCCAACCATTAACATGACGGGAAGCACGAAGACACTTGCCATGAGGTACGTGGATGACATGGATGATAAGGCGGCGGCTAGATTCCCAATCGCGTCGGCTAGGGATCCTGAGAAGAAGAGGAAGCTGAAGAAGGCAGACTTTCGAAGAGCCTTTGACATTCTATCTAGCCTGTCAACGCGTTGCTGATCGGTCTTTTGCAGAGCACGTTCAGTCCTAAACCGCACCTCAGCCAGCATGCCCGTGAAAATGATACCTGTAAAAGCAATGAGAAGCCCGTTGATCTGAATCACAGCTTTCTCAAGCTCTACTACCGCAGAAGCCGTCAAAACAGTGCCAAAATGCAGGAGAACAAGATAGATCACGCCTGTGAGAAAGAGAACAACGACTATCACCCATGGCCATGCCTTTCGAAGTCCTTCGACATCTGACTTGATCATTGCCGAATTACGTTCTCATGTCTAGCTACTATGCTTTCACGACGCACTCCTTCACATCCTTTCGCGCGAAAAGTTCGATCCGTTCATCAGCGCCAACTCGCCCAGAATAAGCCCGAATCCCGGATCTGGGAGGGCCCCCAAATCTCTCCCGAAAACCGTTCGGGATTCGCCGATATAACGGCGATTTTCCCCTTCCGATCAAAGCCCAGACCGTGCATGGATTTCTTTGGACTCGCCCGGAATCGGTGCCAGACAGGAAATATTTCTTGGAAAAGGGGGGGGTATGCGTCAACGGGTTTGCGTGGCATGAGTGGTCCCCGCGAAGATCTGTGAAAGTAAGGCTTCCGCTTTAGTTCGACTGTCGTTCCGCCTTTAGGTCCCTGGTTCCTGATGTTCGATGGTAACGCCGTAGAGCCTGTGAGGACAAATCCATTGCGGCTTCTCTTCTGTGAGGTCAAAGCAAGTGATAGCTCGGGATTGAATGTTCTACCTGTGGAGTCCCGCGTGGACTGCTTTCCTCGTGAAGCGATCTATAGTAGCGGCGTTCAAAACTCTTGATTCATATGCCATCGGACCACTAGCCTCGGTGGGAAAAAGCATGAAAGCGAAAATGTTCGCTCTGCTAGCGATCGCATTAGTCGCTGCAGCATCGCCAGCAATGATAGCGCTAGCGTCAGGCGTAAGCCAGGCAGCAGCACACGCCAACCATACACCTGGAACCGCGCAATGCACCTTCACGCATCCAACCTCACTACCCAGCCAAGCATCAGCCAACGCCAGAGACGCACTCGCCGACCGGTCATCTCACTGTCCCCCAACGCACACCACACGGTAACCATCAGCAAACAATCCTTCATAGCTTCACCGATTTCTTCCCCACACTTTTTCTTTGAACCCGACAGCGTTAGCTGGGTTTCCGAACACCCTCAACTTTGACATGACTTTCTCCAAGTCAACCTTGTAGAATACAATGCCTACAATCAAGAAGATGACTGACAAGAGGATGGATGTTTCCAGGCGTGACAGTCCTGTCAGACCGGTGGCCGTGTAGAGTCTTCCGAGCCCCGGAAATTCTATCTCGATTTCAAGGAAACTCTTCAGAACCTTCGCGAGAAAAGTGGCGATGAACATGCTAGTAAACCGTGAACTGCTCGCCCCGCCCCACGTACACGTAGTCGTCAAGCGGAAGTCCCGGAATGAGAGCGGTGACAAAAACGACTGCCAGGCTCATCTTCCGTTCGAGCAATTTCCCAAGGACCATTACAGTCTTGTTTTGCTCCAATCTTCCCTTGAACCTCTTTCCACCACCGTAGAGTACGGGCTTTCCCAAGGAAGCTCCAGCAGCAGTGACGAAAACGATCAGCACAAAGTTGCCAACAGAGAACTCATCCACAAGAAGTGCCGTAGTCGCGATTAGAGTATAGGACGCTCCAAAGAAAGGAGTTGCGTTCGAACCGAGAGACAAGAGGAAAAGAATGAGGATCGAGAAGACGCCTACAGCGAATTTTGAGCAACTAACACGATGGGCGTGATCTCTCTAAGGGTTCGCGGATTGCGTCTCGTTTTTCTTGTCGAATCTGACTCTTCTCAAGCGGTTGGGACCCCACCATGCTCGCTGACCCAGAACCGACATTATCGCAGGGACAAGATAGGTGCGGACAACCATCGCATCTAGCACCACTGCCAGAGCGATCGCGAAGCCAAAGCCCTCAAGAAGACGATTAGACGACAATAGCAGTGAGCCAAGTGCTCCTGCGAGTATCAGTGCTAGAGCCGTTATGATACCGCCGGTCCGGTCAACCGCATCGACCACGGCCTGACGGGTCTCCTTACCCTTCTGAGCTTCCTCCCGGATACGGGTTAGGATGAAGATGTTGTAGTCCATCCCGATCCCGTAAAGCAGTAGAAACAGCACGAGCGGAATGATGAACAGGACCCCTGACTGCAACACGTTGTTGAAGAAGAGAAGTGTAGCCGCGTAGGCCCAGGTTATGCTCAACCCGATCGAGAGAATACCGGTTATCGCAAGAGGATACGAACCCAGCACCACCAACAACACCAGGAATATGGCTGAGACAGTCAGAATTCTCATCGTGTTGAACTGGCCGACCGTCTCGTTGGAAAAATCCAGGGTGGACGCGGAAGCGCCCCCAACGAGTATCGTGTCCTGGGCAAGCGATGGGTCCAAGGCTCGAAGGGTCCCGACCAGGCTTCGAATCTGACCAACGGTATCGAGAGACCGTTGTGTGAAGGGCTCGTCAAAGAACAGAGCTGTCACCAGCGCAGTCCGATTATCCTTCCCGACATTCCCGAGAATCGCAAGCCTGTCCTGAGGCATCAACGGTCTCATGTTGGTCGCGTTGACCAGAACCCCGTTCGGACGGGTCGGCCCAGTGACCACCTTCACATTGGACAAGTTTCCAATACCCTGGCTCAGCGTTTCCAGGCTATCCTGTGCAACCTTCGTCAGATTCCCATTTACGAGAATTGCCCTAGGAAACTGAACGAGCACTTGGGTCGGGCCGATCTGACCGGCGCCGAAGCTCTTCTCCAAAACAGCGAGCCCGTCGACACTCTCAGCGTGCGTGAGACCGGCTGTAAAATCGTACGAGGTGGACCCGGTGAGTGATATGTAGATGGCCGGGATGGATATTAGAATCGTAAGTCCCAAGACTAGGGCTGGTCGTTTGACGCTGAAGCTTGCGGCCCGCCTGAAATATCCCGGTCTCTCAGATCTCTTCTTCCGCGCCTTGACCGCATAGCTCTCGAACCGCTTCCCTGATCTGGGCCAGAATATTCTATCCCCTGCAACCATGATGAAGGAAGGAATTAGCGTGAGACTTACCAGAAGGGCGATCAACACGCCGAAGCCAAGGCCGACGCCGATCGATTGCAGGAGAGTGAAGCTGCTAATCGTCATCGCTCCAAAGGCGATGATGACCGTGGTCGCGCTGGTAGCGATGCTCTCTCCCGACCAGGTTACGGATGTCTGGACGGCCCCGGTTTTGTCGTGGCCATCGACCCGTTCTTCGCGAT
>Ga0137396_10002054_pt1 | contig 10928 bp, 9 predicted proteins | sample czc16metaG_FD_108284 | JGI IMG/M metagenome (GOLD analysis project Ga0137396, IMG submission 108284) | Vadose zone soil microbial communities from Angelo Coast Range Reserve, California, USA - czcobulk3.16 metaG | ecosystem: Environmental > Terrestrial > Soil > Vadose zone | place: USA... | reverse complement strand
GGCCTTCGTGAAGGCCTATATGCACAACGGATATTTCACGAGCCTGAAGGCGATCGTGCACTTCTACAACACGCGCGACGTCCTGCCGCGCTGCCAGTCCCATGACGTCGGTGAAAGTACGACGTGCTGGCCGGCGCCGGAGTCGACCGACAACATGAACACGAGCCGAGTTGGGCGGCTGGGCCTGTCGAACGCGGAGGAAGATGCGATCGTGAGCTTCATGCAGACGCTGACCGACGGGACTATGCCTGTCAACTAGCAGTAGGTCAGGTCACGCCCTAGTGGTCCACGCAATTTCCAGCGCGAGCGGTTCGCCTCTTGACCGCTGTTGTTAAGCGTTGTCCGCTGCTTGTCCGATGCCTGCCCGTGCGTGCTGAGCTTGCCATACCCGCCGACGTGTGAGGGCAGGCGTGCGTCGCTGTTGAACCGTGGTAAAGTGATTATCAAATGGCACTTTACCAAGGGGCGGACCATGAACGCGACCGTCAAACTCAGCAGCAAGTACCAGGTTGTCATACCGCGCGCGGCGCCGGAGGCACTCGGACTTGAGGCGGGTGATGAACTGTTGATCCTCTGCAAGGCCGATCGGGTAGTCATGATGCCCAAGCCGAAGAAGTACACCCAACACACCGCGGGTCTGCATCGCGAGATCTGGCGGGGAGCTGAGGCGTACCTGAAAGACGAGCGCGACAGTTGGTGACCCCGAAGCCGCTGCGGGGCCATCGGAAGGTGTTGATCGACAATAGCCTATGGATTTACCACTTCGAGCAGCACGCTGAATTTGGGGTTGCCGCGGGGTCTTCTTTGCTTAGGCTGGCTTTCGGACCCAGGCGCCGACCATCGACGGTAGGGGAACAGGGACGTTCCGTGCCGCCGCCTCATCAAAAAGTCTCCCGCACAAAGTATGCAAGTTCCCGATGGAGGCAAGCGGTAGTTTCAACGCTTGGATCTGCGGCGCCAGAGTTTGAAGGAGCTCCGGCATCCAGCGCTCTGCGCCAACCAGTGTATCAGTGTGAGTTTCTGGATCGGGAAGGCCAGCGCGCACGAATGCAGCCGCAAGATCGGAGCCCATCTGCGTATTGGCGCCGCTGCGCAGGAACGCCTCGCTCATCAAGTCAGAGCTTGCGCGCCACAATGGCAGACCCTCGCAAGCCTCCAGGAACGACTTCCAGCATGTGTCCTGAAACGCCACGATCCCACCCGGCCTCACAATTCTCCAGACGTCTTTCAGTACCGCGACTGGGTCGCGAAGATACATCAAGATATAACGCCCGACTACGGCATCGAATGGCTGCGCAATGGGTAGATCCGAAACGTCGGTCTGCGTGAACCGAACGTGTTTCAAGCCCAGTTCCGCCATGCGAGCCGCTGCTCGCCCGATGGAGCGGGCATCGCGTTCGGCGCCGATGACTTCTCCGGTAGGCCCGACGAGGCGGCCCGCGATCAGAGCGACGTCACCCACCCCGGAGCCGAGGTCGAGAACACGTTGTCCGGGACCGATACCCGCACGACGGAAGAATCGTTCCGTGTGAGCGGACACCCACGCCGCCTGACGAATCAGACGCTCATGCTCGGAATCAGCGCTGCCGAGGGGATACTCATTCGTGTTGTTGGGCGTTGACATGTTGAGCGCAACATTATCATGCCTTTTGGCAAGTTTAGGTACGCCTCTCGGCTATCGTCCCGCCGTTGATGATCGGCAGGTTCGGGCGGTCCATCCCTCTGGATCACTATGGAACGGGCCTAACGCGCACGGGGATACGTTGAATGTCCGCGTTCATGGCGTTTCCGTTTACAGTTATCTGGGCGAGCATTGTGTAGAGGCCGGGGGCAAGCTTGCCGGCAAAGACCATCTGGAAAGTGGAATTTTCCGCCGGAGTGGCAGTGCCCGCGAGCACGACGTGGCCCTCCGAGTCGAGCACCATGTATCGGCACTGCGGTGCAGCCCGTTGCCGTACGTCGGGTGAGACCGATTGCAGCGGCTGGCGAACGATTTCGTAGCTCCGCTGGAATTTCGTGATCGTCTCGATGTCGGCAAAGAGCGTTACTCGATCGTCTCCCGACTCGACCTTGCTGATGAACGCCCGGCGCGGAATCGCGTAACTGTCGTATGAGCCCACACCCAACGGATAGCTCAGGTCCCGGAAGACAGTGAGGGTAACGGCGTCTGGGGACCAGGCTTTGAGCTCATACGGTCCATTGGTGACCAGGAAGTGCCCGTGGGCGTGAAAGAACGCCGCAAGTGCGGTCCATCGCCTGCGCGCCTCGTCCACGCTCACGTAGGCACGCAGCGAATCGGGGCGGTATCCGTCACGCTCGAATGTCGCAACGAGCGACGCAAGTTGTCGATTGAACCGGTCGGAGCGCACGAGGTCGAGCCATGCAACACCCCGACGCTCGGCTTCGGCTTGCGAAAACGCCGCCCACCCGCGCTCCACCGCCTGCTCCATCAGGACCATCAGATGCCAGGGTAACGTGCTCCAGGGCGGCGCAAGCACCGCGTCCTGTTCAAGGTCCTCGGGCGTGTTCGTCGTATAGACGTCAATGACGAAAAGCTCGCGGACGACATTGATATCACCGACACGGAACGATTTGGAGTTCGTATCAGTCCCGACGAAGCGGACGCCGACCAGGTGTTGGCGCATCGCAACAGTCGCGGCATCGACGAACGGGTCGTAGTGCGAAGCATCGGTCTCGTTGCGGACGCCCCAGCGATAGACAAACATGTACGCATACAGGATATCGACTACGCTCATCGGCGTTCCGTCATGAAACGTCGAACCGAGTACGCGATAGGTCAACCGCTGCTTGGCGACCTTGCCCGCCCCGACGGGTCGCATGCGGCCGGTCCCCGGCTCGGGAAGCACCGCCTCCGCCGGGACGCTGACGGCGCCCGCTGCCGCTGCGGCAGGCTGCGCAGAGGGGCGGCGCTCGGTAATCGGCTCGGCCAGGATGGAAAGGCTGATGAATGTGTAGACGACCATGAGCGCGGTCAGCGGCACCTCAGATCGCAGCGCTGCGGAACGCGTTTCGGAAATCCGCATGGAGCGGAGGTGCGCTAGATACACGGCGACGATGTGGCCCGCCACAATGGCGGCGACCGCCGCGAACCAGGTAAAGCGCGCGCCGACGATCCCAATGTCAACCCGATAGCCCGCGGTTCGAAACAGATCCCAGCCGTATCCAAACGGGTCGGACAGAAGAGGGATGATGTACTGACCCTGGACCAGCAAATAGGTGAGGTAATGGGCGAGGTGATAGGCAATCGCGATCGGAACCAGCGTCAGTGACATAGTCCGCGCAAAGTCCCAGGTTGAGCGGTGTGCTGCTACCGCCGCGCTCATCAGTGCGCTCACCGCGAGAAAGGCGCCAAAGAAAAACGCCCAGAAGACGGCCAGACCGATTGTTCGTATCGCAGGTGCGGCGACGTCGCCGATGCCTGGCGTGTGCGCAAGGAGGGCGGTTTCAATCTCGGTCCATTCGGGGGTGCCGAGAACGCCGTCATAGAGCACCGTCGACAGAACCAGGAGAACAAAGGCTGCCATCGAGGTCGAAACGGGACGGCTGTCAAGTAGCCCCGCTCCGAATGGCCGCAGCGCCAGCGCCCATTGCTGGGAGCCAGCGCGCTGCAAGCAGTCGTAACAATTGATGCAAGGTCCATCTGGGCTACGGCAGTGGGCGTTACATTGCTCGCAGAGTGCCAGCTCCAACACTCGCACTTCGGTCGGTGCAAGCCGGGCAAACAAGCTGAAGTACACGGTGAAGAGCTCGCCGTGCCGAAGCCATGCCGCGCTACCGAACACGGCCATGCCGGCCCAGGTGAGAACGGAATAAGCGACCAGCAGCCACGCAACATGCGCGGGCACCGCGGGGCTTGGGTAGACGAGTTCGGTCCAGGAGAAGGCCAGCAGCAGCGCGAATGCGGGCCAGACGCCGAGCGTTGCGGGATACGTCAAGTGAAGCGAAAGATCATGGCCGCGGTGCATGCGCTTGTAGAGCGACTCGGCCAGGTCAAAGAGCGTCCGCCACGGGTTGACCGCCGCCCACACGTTGCCGACAAATGCCGATACGTACGCCAAGCCGACCCAGCCGATGATCCAAACCATGGTCGGTGCAATGTTCTGGTATGGATTTGAATTCCCCCAGAATCCGGCCAGCACCGTCACGAGCGCGAGGCCCAGCACGAGCAGCTTGAGCACCGGAACGCAAGACCCGATCAGTCGGCCGAGCGCATGCCCACGCAGGTCGACATGCGGGTAGCCGGGGGTTCGAGGCGCGCGGCGCACGAACAAGCCGATGACGACGAACGAGAACACGACTGCCGCCGCTGCGCCAAAGAGGTAAAAGGAGAGCGGCAGCGGGAGATCATAGCGCTGGCCAAAACCATGGGCGCGGGCGGGCGCCGACCCGACGCAGACCGTCGCGGCCGCGACCACCTGGGACCAGACCGTCGGCGCGGTCGGACCGCTCCCGCCGGCGTCAACGCGGATAGACCTCGACATAGACAAGCGGGCTGTCCTCGTGCGCATGATCGTTCGCACGCTTCACCGTGTCATGGACATGGACCGGAAACCTTCCGGTCAATCGCGCCGTGAACGTAATCGTGCCGACTGTACCGGGCTGCACCCGCCATTCAATGTCGTAGCCATGCAGGTGTAGGACCGTCGGCCGATCCGCTGTCCACCGCAAGGTTACGACGTCCCCCTGCTTGACCCGGATACGCCGCATACTCTCAGGCACGCGGCCATCTTGCAGTCGCAAGTCGAAAGCAACCTCAGCGGCTTGGGCGTCGAAGGCGGCGACAGTCGCTGCTCCTGCCAGCAAGGCCAGTATTAGGTACCTTCTCACCGTGGACATATGCGTTGCCGCGTCGACATTGCACTGGTGTCTAACGAACGTCCGAGATGCGATTGAGCACCCAGCCAGCGCCGTTGGGTGATGGAAGCAGCGCCGGGTCTGCTATTGCATTCCACATCTGCCGTCCGAATGGATCGGAGAAGCCGGCGATCGGATTCCACGCCGCGGCTGGCCGCGAATCGATGCCGAGTAACAGCCAGCCGTTCCACGGAAAATCCTTGAGCTTGACCGTCCGGACAAACATCGGCGAATTGAACCCGGCGACAGAATCGAAAGCGATATTTTCGATTCCCGCCGAGTAGTCGGCGCTGATGTATTCACGTTTCACGGTGTACCCAGCGACCACCGCGCGGCAGCTGCTAGCGAGTTCGGAGACCAGATCCCGCTCCAGCTTGATTCGCTCGACCGTACCCGCGAACACGCCAGACTCGAGTCGCTCGAGATCGGCGCGGACACCAACCTGTTTGCGCGGGTCGTCGACCGACTGCGCTAGGAGGCGCGCAGCGCGGGACCAACCCGATCTGGCCCACGGAGGCGCGACCCAACCGTTGGTCATCATCGTTGCGGCGGCGGCGAGGTCGGCTGCGCTCACTTCATCGATGCCGACGTCCCAGGTCGAATCCCGGGCGTGCCACTCGGCACGGACCAGGCTCTTCGCCAACTCGCTCGAAGCGCGTACTCGCGGGCCTTGCCGCAGGGTCGCGCCGGCGCTGGCAGAAGTTCCAACGAACCTAATGCGGGCGGCGTCCGCCAGATCGGCGTGGTACAGGTAGTCCCCGTCGTAGGGCGTAACCGGATAGGGATGAAACCTGAACTGGCCCTGCCGCCTTGCAATTTCGCGGAGGACAGTGCGCGCCAGGACGCAAGCTGCAGCATGGTCCGGGGCGCGCGATGATTCCGGATTGACTCGGACGATGACGATCGAACCCAGGAACTCGACCGCGCGGATCGAATCTGGCGCTGCGTTGGAGAAGCGCGGTTCCGGCCCGAGGTAAGCCTGGATCTTGCCTTGCAGCAGCAAACCGGCTGCCTGATCCGGGGCCAGGGTCTCGATGCGGATCTCGTGCGGATAGTAGGACGGGTAGACGGGAAATTCATGGCCGCTTCTCGCCACCTCGATCAATCCGGCAGCCACGAGCAGTACGGCAGATGCGGCGCGCCGTTTCATGGAAACGCTCGATCGGAACGCCGCCGGCTTCAACCGCGCAGCGTACGCATCACGTCCTCGTTCTCCACGGCATCCGCGGGGGTGCCCTGGAAAATGATCTCGCCTCGATCGATGGCGTACAGGCGATCGGCGATGCGGATGGCGGTCATCAGATTCGACTCGGCGATCAGGAGCGCGACCCCCATCGCCTTGATCCGGTTGACCGCGTCGGTGAGACGGCTGACAACCACCGGTGCGAGTCCCTCGAATGGCTCGTCGAGCAGCAGGATCGAAGGCGCTAGCGCCATCGCGCGCGCCACGGCGACCATCTTCTTCTGGCCGCCGGAGAGGTGCAGACCACGCCGGTCAATGAACGCGTTGATTTCCGGGAATATGCCGAAGATGCGTTCCCCGACATCGGCGCGCTCAACGCGCCCGTCGCCCTTTGCGGCTCTCCGGGTGAGCCATTTACAAATGCGAAAGTTCTCGGCGACACTCAGATCGGGAAAGATTCCCGCGTCCTCGGGTGCATAGCCGATGCCAAGCAGCGCGCGCCGGTAGGTTGGCAGGCGCGTTATCGGTGCGCCCTTGAAGCTCACCGCGCCCCCGCGCGCCGGCAAGAGTCCCATGATGGTTTCGATCGTAGTGGTCTTGCCGGCACCATTGCGTCCTACCAGCACGACTGCCTCGCCGGCCGCCACGCGCAAGGAAATACCTCGCAGCACCTGGACCGGGCCGCGGTAAGTCTCAATACGATCAACTTCCAGCATGCCCGGCGCCCCCGTGCGCAGGCTCACCGGCGGCGAGGGTTCCAATGAGCGTGGTCGTAACCGCGTCGTTGCGGCGGATCTCGTCCGGCGTTCCGTCCGCGAGAATCGAGCCCTGGTGCATCACGACAATGCGCTCCGAATAGCGGAACACGATATCCATGTCATGCTCGATGATGACGACGGTTATCCCCCCAGCGCGAACGATCGAGCTGACGATTTCCATGATCGGCGCCTTTTCTCGCGTTGACACGCCGCTGGTCGGCTCGTCGAGAAAGAGAAGCTTCGGGCGCAGCGCATAGGCGACGGCGACGTCGAGCAACTTGCGCTCGCCATGGGAGATCGTGCCGGCCGGTACCACCATCTGGCGGTCAAACCCAAAGCGGCGCAGCACGTCGTGCGCCTCGGCCCATACGCCTTGATCACGGCTGGCCAGCGACGTGAGTTTCGTGGTCTTGCCCTCGCGCGAGAAGATTGAAAGTGCGACGTTGTCGGCGCAACTCAGCTGGTCGAACAGGTTGACGATCTGGAAGCTGCGCGCGATGCCAGTCTTGATGCGCTCGTACGAGGATTGACGGGTTACGTCCTCGCCGGCAAACACGATCTGCCCGCTGTCGGGCCGCAGCAGGCCGCTGACTAGATTGACCAGTGTCGTCTTGCCGGCGCCGTTTGCACCGACCAGCGCGAGCACCTCGCCCTGGCGTACGTTGAAGTCGATACCGTCGACCGCGCGGTTGTCACCGAAAGACTTAGCCAACGCCCGGGTGGCAAGTAGATCCATGTCAACTCGCTTTCTTCCACCGGGACATCAGCCACCCGACCGCGCCCATGATCCCGGTGGGCAACGCCAGGACCAGCACGACGAGCACCGTTCCGAGCAGCAACTGCCAGTAAACGGTGAACCCGACCGCGTAAGTCTTTAGATAAGTGAAGGCCACCGCGCCGACGATAGGGCCGACAAACGTCCGGAACCCCCCGAGCACGGTCATGAAGACAATTTCTCCGGAGAATGTCCACACCAGGATATCCGGGCTCGCGAGCCCATTGAGCGGCGCCCACAGTGCGCCGGCCACGCCGGTGAAGATGCCCGAGATCACAAAGGCTATCAACCGGTAGCGCCGGATTCGAATGCCGATGAATTCGGCGCGGGTCTCATTGTCGCGGATCGCTTGCAGCGCTTTGCCGAACGGCGAATTTACCACGACCCACATGAGCAGCGCGCAGACCGCAAAGACCGCAAGCACGTAGTAGTAGTAGCGATGCGCCAGGAAATCCATCTTGTCGCCGGTCGGTTCGGCTCCCAGTAGCTTCGGTGTCGGCACCCGCAGGCCGTCCGTGCCTCCGGTCACCCAGAAGAACTTGAACGCCAGGCTCCACAGGACCTGCGAGAGGGAGAGGGTGAGGATGCCAAAGAAGATGCGCGTATAGCGCACGCAAACATAGCCAAACAGGACTGAAAGAATCGCAGAGGCGAGCACGGAGCCGACAAGGAAAAGCTCCATCGAGGCGATCTTCAGGTACTTGACCAGAAAGGCAACCGTGTACGCGCCACCGCCAAAAAAGGCCGAGTGTCCGAATGAGAGCAAGCCGGTATAGCCCAGAAGCAAGTTGAATCCGAGCGCACCGATGGCGGCAACGAGGCCGTAGGTGAGCGTCAGCGTCTGGAACGGATCGATCACAAACGGTGCGGCGAGCAGCAGCAGTGCGGCGGGCACGATCCAGGCGAACGACCGCACGATCGAGCTGACGTCCCGGGAGCCAGCGGCAGCGTCGAGGCTCATGCGCGGCCAAATAGACCCGCCGGACGGGCGAGTAGCACGATAGCCGCGATCAGGTAGAGGACCGCCAGCTCGATCTCCGGGAACAGCGTGATGCCAGCCTCACGCACCACCCCCACGATCAAGGCTCCTGCGAGGGCCCCCTCCAGGCTGCCCAGACCACCAATCACGACGACGATGAAAGCCAAGACGAGCGCATCCACGCCCATTCCCAGCACGGCGGACTGGCTCGGTACCACAATGGCACCGCCAAGCCCGGCCATGAAGCAGCCGAGCGTAAACGCCTGGATATAGACCCGGTTGACGTTGACGCCAAGGGCCGAAGCCATGCGTTTATCCTGCGAGGTGGCGCGCAAGATGACCCCGAAGCGCGTCCGGTAGATGAACGCCCACAGGAACAGCGCGGCGAAAAAGCCGACCGCGATGATCACGAGGTTGTACGCGGGATAGCGGTCCTCACCGATCGAGATGCTGCCAAGGGCGGCGTATACCGTCGTCGCCGAGAGCGGATTGGGTCCCCAAACGAAGCGGATCAGGTCTTCGAGGATCATAAGCAGGCCGAAGGTCATGAGCAGCTGGTATTCCTCGGGACGCTTGTAGAACGGCCGCAGCAGAGTTCGCTCAATGAGCGCGCCGCAGGCCGCTGCGGCGAGCGCGCCAGCCGGCAGCAGCAGAAACAGCACGGCGACCGGCGCGCCCGCTTCGAGCGCCAGACCGACCGCCCAGGCCGTCACGAACGCACCCACCGCGTAGAGGTTTCCATGCGCTAGATTCAAGATGCGCATGACGCCGTAGATCAGGCTGAGCCCTCCCGCGATCAGAAACAGGACCGAGCTGTACAGCAGCGCATTGAGGATGTGGATGAGGAACACCGCCATGCGACCGTTTCCGTGTTGTGCTTATCGTTGCGGGCCCGCGCGCATCGCCGGTGAGCAACGAGCGGGCGCCCGTGGGCGCCCGCTTGATGCACGTCACCGCGGCTTGCTGCGGTCGACGCGGGGCACTAGGCCCCTGCTTACGCTTTGACGGTCGGCCAGGTCTGCTCGATCCACGTGTAAGTCGATGTCGGGTCGCCCTTCGGCCAGCCGGGAGGCGCCGTGATATTGCGGATCGGGATCGTGATAACGCGATCCGGGTCCAAGATCGGGAACGGGTACTCCGGCACGTTCTTGCTGAATCCGGTCATGGCGTCCTTGTAGCCCTGGTGGTTGTCCGGGCGGATGTATACGTAGCCCCCCGGCCCCGCATAGCCCATTCCTTCGAGCTGGCTGATGATCGCATCGTCGTCGGGCCATCCACCGAGAAAGTGATTTGCCTTCTCGATGGCCGCCTTCAGCATCTGCGTTGCCGTGTACGCCCCCTCTGCCTGGAAGTTCGGATATTCCTTCCAGCGCGCAAAGTACTTCTCGACGAACGTCTTGTTCGGCGGCCAGCGGTTGCCCGGCGGGAACGTGAAGTGGTAGTTCGCGTGGACACCGGCGATGACGCCTTCGGGATGATCCTTTCCGATCGCGTGTGGCGCAACGCCGAGCGCGAGGGTCGTCGCGAATTTCATCTTCTCGAACAACCCGTACTGCAGCGCTTGTTTGTACATCGCGACGTAATCGCCGCCCCACACCGAGGAGACCAGCAGATCGGGCTTGGCCGCGATCGCCTTGGTGATATGCGAACTGAAGTCACTCGTGCCGAGCTTCGGCCAGCCCTCAGACACGACCTCCGATTTGGGCAGCACCTTCTTCATGATGATGCCGTAATGATCGAAGGCGTTGCGGCCGTACGAATAGTCGGGGTGGATGTGCGCGATCTTTTTCACGTTGGGCCAGGTCTGGGCGACGGCGAGCGCGCAGGTCGCGCCATCGGCCGACTGGATATTGGTAATGCGGAAGATATAGTGCGGATTCGGTACTGCCTTGTCGAAAAGGAAGTCCGTGCAGCCATCGACGAAGATAGTCAAAACCTTCAGCTCCTCGGCGACCGGTCCCAGCGCCGGTGAGTTGCCGCTCGAGGTGATGCCGCAGAAGAAATCGATCTTCTCCTGCAGCTTCAGCCGGCGCAGCTCCTTGACGTTGCCGTCGACGCCCGCGGCCTCGTCAGCCTTGAGGACTTCGATCTTGCGCTTTCCGAGCAACCCTCCCACGGCGTTGATCTCTTCGGCCGCGAGAACCTGACCCTTGTACATCGGCTCGCCGAGCAATGCTCCCGGGCCCGTAAAGAATGTCATGTGCCCGATGCGATAAGGCGTGTTCGGAATGTTGCCCTTGGGTTTTTCCTGCGCTCGCGCGACCTCGATCAGCGGAACCGAAACAGCTGCGGCGCCGACCGTCGCTCCGACGCCGACACCAAGACGCCGCAGGAAATCCCTTCGATCGACTTGTCCGG
>Ga0137396_10002053_pt1 | contig 10932 bp, 8 predicted proteins | sample czc16metaG_FD_108284 | JGI IMG/M metagenome (GOLD analysis project Ga0137396, IMG submission 108284) | Vadose zone soil microbial communities from Angelo Coast Range Reserve, California, USA - czcobulk3.16 metaG | ecosystem: Environmental > Terrestrial > Soil > Vadose zone | place: USA... | reverse complement strand
GCCTTGGTTTCAGCCGTGTTCTCGGATGCAAACGAGCTGAAAGTCAATTGCAACTGCGGCTTGTCGAGACCGTACTTCGGCAAATCGGAGGCGACCTCTTCAGCAAATTTTGTTACTTGCTCATTTTGCAGGGTGTCGATCAAGTGGCGGACTTCGCTCGAGTTTGCCGGGGCATTCTTGCGGCTGGCGATTGTCCAGTTTTCCTCTTTCCGCGCGAGGACGGTTTTGCCTTTTCCCGGCGCATCGATCGTAATCCGGTCGAGAATGTTTGTGTCGATGCGAACCAGATGCCGGTCCCGCACGTCGTTGGGCTTAGTGTTGAGAATCTCCTCGATTTTTTTCGGCAGCGTGTAAACAAAAGCGCGCGCCGAGAACCGGACATAGACTTGGTCCTTTTCTTTTTCAGCCGCGCCACCGATCTGCAACACCTGGCCTTGCTCGCCACGGGACGAGTCCGTCCGACCGGCGGACTTGTCGTCCTGAGCAAAAAGCGTGATCGATCCGCGTGGCTCGGCCAGCCCATAGGGATGCAGATCGCCGCGATCGTCGGCCACAAATTGTTGAATGCGTGCCGTCGTCATTTGCGCGATCAGATCGGCAATTTTTTGATCGTCACCGCGCGCGCGCAATGGCTTCACAATCTCCCAATGATCGCCTTTTTTCTGTAGCTCCATCTCGCCGGTGGCCGTCTTCAGCACGACCCGCGAGACTTGCGCGGTAATTAAGTCGGTTAATTTCCTGTCGCGAAATTCCGTCGCCTTTTTCTCGATCTCCTTCTTGATCGATTGTGCGGCGAGAAATGTCTCCTTCGAGTTTTCCAGGCGCACATACATCTTGCCTTCTAGCGCTGCGTCTTTGCCGAACAAGATTTCCCGTGGCGCATTCTCTCCGCGCAACTTCAACCGGAGCTTCGGTTTGCTCAGGCCGTATTCGTTCAGCTTGCTCTTGTCCGCCTCCAGTTCTTTCGCCGGGATGGTCGCGTCTTTCTGCCAGCTCTCGAGATCGAGGAGAAGATTCTCGATCAAAGAACTGTCGGCCTGCTCCTTGATCGGCGTTTCCAGGCGCCATTTCTTGTCGCGGCGGCGGAGGTCGATCTTATCGTCGCCATTTTGGATCACGATCCCATCGATCTTTTCGCGACTGAAATTGACGACGTTCTGGGCCTGGCGTTTTGCCTCCTCGGTTGTCGGCGCTTTGCGTTCGTAAAAGAACATGTAAGCGAAAACCGCCGCGGTAATGACTAGCAGGATCAGTGTCGTCTTCGACTTCATGGTGATCGGACCGATTCGTTAGGCGCGGCGTCGCCACCAAACTGCGCCGCCGATGACCGCCGGAACCAGCGGCAGCAACACCAGGATGATCCAGCGCAGATTCCGTAAGGCATCTTCGTTAAGACTGAAGGTGAGCGTCTTGGGAACTTTCGGCGCGATGCCGATGAGCTGCTCACGACTGAGCAGCCAGTTCACGCTGCCGGAAATGAAATCGAGCGCCTGCTGGTCTTGCGTGAGGGCGTTGTCTTGAATGAACGTCGCGTTACTTACCACCACCATGTGCGCCGAATTCACCTGCACGCGCTCGTCTGCGCTGCCGCCTTTTTCGATCGATACACCGATCGTTAATGCCGTGCCGGGATTGCGCTTGGCATCGGCCTGAAGTTTAGCTTGGTCGTTCGAATTGTAATCTTTCTCGGCAAAATAGCCCTTCTCCGCCTGAATCAGCGGCTCGAGTCGAATGTTGGCCGCGCGCACGCGTTCGGGCTCGAGCGTGAGGGACGAGGTGCCGCCAAAAAACAGCGCGTGCACCTCAGCCAGCCGCTTCGTGATCGGGCTCCCGCCCAAAAAATGCGCTTGCACATCGCGGGTGAGCGCGACCTCCTGAATTCCGGTGCGTAGAAAAACCATCAGCCGGTCGTCATTTGCCTTCACGCCGAGCTCATTGAGAAACGCGTTGAGTTTCGGAGTTTTCGCCGCTGGATCGAGAAGGAGCAGGATGCGTCCCTGTTTTTCCCAGAAATCGCGCAGCAATTTCATTTCCCGATCGGAGAAATCGTACTGCGGCCCGTCGATCACGATCGCCTTTAATTCAGACGGAATCGCGCCGACATCGAAAAGATTCAACTCCTGGAACTTGATGTTTTCGTTCTCGATGAATGTCTTCAGCACGGAGATCGGAGTGTTTCCGGCGAGAGGTGGCTCTTTGTGGCCGAGCACGTAGCCGAGCGTGTTCTTTTTGCCTTCGACCAGGTCCATCATCGCGCTGGTGATGGCTTGTTCGCCCTTGAACGCCGTCACGCGGGGGCCTTCGCCGAAGGCCATTCCACTTTGATCGACATCGGCCATTTCAGACGCCTTCACCGTTTTATTGCGCCCGGCGTAATCGATCACGAGCAGACTTTCGTCGCTGACCACCTTGTATTTATCGACCACCTCCTTGGCGCGCGAGAGATTGCGCTCCGGATCGATGTTCTCGATGTCGATCTTTCCCTTGGCCGCATATTGAAATTCAGTCAGCAGGTTTTGCACGTCCACGGTGATGGGCGTGTTGGGCGAAAAGAAAACCGTGATGCGCACTTTGCCTTTGATCGTGTTGAGAAAGCGCTTCGTTTTGTCGGAAAGCGCATATTTTTTGTCGCGCGAGAAATCCCAACGCTTGTAATGCTTGAAGGCGATGGAATTCACCATCGCGGCGAGAAACAGAACGAGCACGACTTGAACCAGAACGTTCAGTCCGATCTGGAGGCGGCGAATTTTTTTCCGCGTAGGCTGTTTTGTCTCTTCGGCTATCGTCACAGTCTCCATTTGCGCGATTGGAATGCCTGGTAAGTGAGCGTCAACATGACGATGGTCATGCTGAGATAGAAAACGATCGGCCGCGTGTCGATCATGCCGCGCGAGAACGTGCCCATGTGTTCGATGGCGGAGAAATAGCCGAGCAAATCGCGCGTCCCCGAACTGACGTCGAGCAGAATGAATTGAACGAGTCCGAGAAAAAACAACAGTGTGATTGCGCAAAAGGAAATGATCGCGGCAATAATTTGATTTTTCGTCAAAACCGAAGCGAGACAGCCGACCGAGAGGTAAAACATCCCGAGGAGCAAGAGCATTAAATAAGAGCCCCAGTAGGCTCCGGCCGAATTCGCCGCCAGTTGATGGGTGATGGTCTGAAAGATCCAGAAATAGATCAGCGTTGAAAGCCAAAGGATCAGGTAAAAAACTAGGGCGCCGAAGAATTTCGCCAGAACCACCTGCCAGTCGTGCACCGGCGCGGTCATGAGCGGCTCGATCGTGCCGAGCTTAAACTCCTCCGCGAAGAGGCGCATCGTAATGAGCGGAAAAATCAGGACAAAAGCGAACCAGAAGAAGACCGAATTGAAAAACGCCTCCTCGACGGAATACTGCACGGGGCGCTGGTTCATGAACGAAATCTGGAAATAAAAATCGACCCCGGCTACGAGCAGGAAAAAAACGAGAACGATGTAAGCGATCGGCGAATAAAAATAGCCGCACACTTCGCGCCAAAGCAGGGTGTAGAACTTACGCATGGGTTCTGAGCGTTGGAGTAGTGGAGTGTTGGAGTGAGGGAGTAGTGACGTACTCCTCCGGGTCTTCGGCGATGCGCGCGATCCAATCTTCGTCTTCGCGTTTTTGTTCGAGCTTGTCGATCAAACGCAGAAGCCGGTTTTCAACCTCATAATGTGGTAAATCGAACTCATGGAACAGCGCGGCGGAAATCTGTTTTATTTGTTTCAAGCCGATGGCCCGCGTCATCGTTTCAGCGAGTGATCCGAGCGCGTAGTAAAGAAACTGAATGTATTCGTTAATCGAGCGCCGCCCGTATCCTTCGGAGATATTTGCCGAAATGGATTGGACGGCATCTGCTAATTGCGATCGGAGCTTAAAATCGATTTTCACCTCTATGAAAGCAATCTTTCAAGCTAGCTCAAACAGTTGGATGGCCTTCTGCCAAACAATCAATTTCATATAACCGCGGTTCTTGTTCCGCAGCTCTGTCTCGTAATACTCCATTACTCCACTACTCCGTCACTTCATTCTTACACTTCATCCGGATGCGTGAGTTCGACGAACACGTCTTCGAGCGTGGCGCGGCGCTGCGTTAACTCGCGCACCGTCCAGCGGCGGACTGTTGCGAGTTGAAAAACTTCTTCGCGCACGTCGACGCCGGACTCGACGCGCAACGAAAATTTTTTCCAATCATCCTCCGCCTCGGTCGTCACATCGCGCACGCCGGAAATTTTCTTTAGTTCCTCGGCGCCGTTGTCATTTCCAACTTTTGCCTCGAGCACGACGCCACCGGCCCGGCGAATTTGGCCGAGCAAGTTTTCCGGCGTGTCGCACGCTTCGATTCGCCCCTTGTGAATGATGATCACGCGACTGCACGTCATCTCGACTTCCGGGAGTATGTGGGTCGAAAGCAAAATGGTATGCTGTTTACCGAGGTTTTTGATCAGTTGGCGGACCTGGCGGATTTGATTTGGATCGAGACCGATTGTCGGTTCATCGAGAATAAGAAGATCGGGCTCGTGCAAGAGCGCATCGGCTAGGCCAACACGTTGGCGGTAACCTTTCGAGAGCGTGCCGATTAATTTTTTCTCCACCTCTTTCACACCGCAAAGTTCCTTTACGTCGCCGACGCGCTCCGCGACGCGGCGATGCGGCACACCTTTGAGCGCGGCGCGATAATCCAGGTATTCCGTCACGCGCATGTCGTTGTAGAGCGGAACGTTCTCCGGCATGTAACCAAGATGCGCACGCGCCTGGAGCGATTGCTCGAAAATGTCGAACCCGGCGATGGTGGCGCGCCCGGAAGTCGGCGGCATGAAGCTCGCCAAAATTCGCATCGTGGTTGTCTTGCCGGCCCCGTTCGGGCCGAGAAAACCCATGATCTCGCCTTTGCCGACCTCGAAATTCAAGTCCTTGATCGCGGTCTGGCCGGCGTAACGTTTCGTTAGGTTTTCGACCTTAATCATTTTGCGGTAATTCCATGAGACACTTGAACGGCTATCGCGTTGCCAATTTTTTTCTGAATCAACGCGCCGCCAGCGTCACGGTTTGGACCCGTTGAGCTTGCCCGCTGCTGCGGATAACTCCGACGGCGAGCTCGACGCTGGTGCCACTCCGCGCGCGCCTGAGCAGATCTTCCACCTCTTTGACCGAATTCACTTCGGACTTGCCCAGGCGATAAATGACCAGACCGCGCTCGAGACCCGCTTGATCGGCTGGACTGTCCGGTTCGACTGCGGTGATGAGAACACCGTAGCCGCGCGCATAACCGAGCGCGTCAGTTAATTCCTCGGTCAAATCCTGCAATTGCATTCCAAACAGGCGCTCGGCGGCCGATGTTTCATTCGGTGCGGGCTGTTTTTTCGACCCGGACTGTTTCTGCGCAACTTTCTTGAATTGAGCAACGCTGTCGCGCACGACTTCGGCCGGAATGGCGAAGCCCAGCCCTTGTGTCGGGATGCCTTGCGGTGTGAAGGCCATCTTGGCCGAGCTGATGCCAACCAGTCGCGCAGAAAGATCGATCACCGGGCCGCCGCTGTTGCCCGGATTAATGGCGGCATCGGTTTGCACTAAATTTTTGTATTCGACGTTGTCGATGGTGATATCGCGCTTGACCGCGCTGAGCACGCCGCGGCTGATCGAGCTGCCGTAACCGACAGCGTTGCCCACCACGATGACCGTCTCGCCGAGCAAATTGGGCGAAATATTATCGAGGTTGATAAATGGAAACGCGGCCTTGGCGTCGATCTTGATGAACGCCAAGTCCGTTTTGTCGTTGCCCGCAATGTAATCCGCTTTGTAAGTCTTGCCGTCGTTCGTCGTCACCTGGATTTTCAAATCCGCCGCGCGCTCCACTACGTGTTGATTGGTGACAATATAGCCGGCCGGATCGACTATGAAGCCTGAACCGAGACTTTGCAGCGTCTGGCGAATCTCGCGCGGGCGGCTTCGATAGTTGCCAAAAAATTGCGCGTAAAAATCTTCAATCGGATCGCGCACCGTCCGCCGAACGACGCGCTCCGTGTTGATGTTGACGACCGTCGGCAAAACTTTCGCGAGCGCTAAAACAGCGGGCTCTGAAGCTGGATCGGCTTGCGCGAGCACGGACGACCCGACCGTCAGTAACGCCAGCGGGATCAAGATCGACCATCGTAGTCGGCAGAATCGGTAAAGTCTTTGCATGCTTCCGTTTAGTTCAATTCTTGAACGCGGCCTGTTTCGATTCAGCACCGTTACCAAATCCCTGAAATCGGTGGTGCCGCCATGGGTGACTGATTCGTACACTTCTGCCGCGGTCATAATATGGCGTTGCGTCGCGTCCAGTATGGAAGTTGCATCTGGACTGTCAACTTGCCGTGCGGCTTAACAGTTGCAGATTAGAATCGCTATGCGGCCTTCGATCGCCACTCGCGCAAATCTCGATCTGCTCGAGGAGAATTACCAGCGCTGGCAAGAGAATCCCGAGTCGGTCGATTCGGGTTGGTCGGCGTTTTTCGAGGGGTTTGAGCTGGGCAATCTTCCGCAGCGAAATGGCGCGGTCGCGGTCAAAGGTGCATCGCCGCACGCGGAACCTCGCGAAGCGCAGCTGCAAACGCGCGTTGACGGTCTCGTTTACGCCTATCGCACGCTCGGACACACGATTGCGCTCGTGAATCCGCTGGCGGAGAAGCGGCCGGAAAATTCGTCGCTCACGCTGCGCGAGCTCGGCTTCAACGAAAAAGATCTCGATCTTCGCGTTTCATCCAAGTTCTTCCTCGACAACGAGGAGATGACGCTGCGCGAGATGATCGCGCGCCTCCAGAAGATTTATGCCGGCTCCATCGGCGCCGAGTTCATGCACATCCAGAACACGCGCATCCGCAACTGGGTGCGGCACCGCCTCGAGTCGCGAGCGGACAAGTATTCCACTCCGCGTCAGGTGCAGGTTGCGCTTTTGCGCACGCTGATGGAAGCCGACTCGTTCGAGGTGTTTTTGCATTCGCGCTACGTTGGTCAAAAACGCTTTTCTTTGCAGGGCGCGGAATCGCTGATGGTGATTCTCGATACGATTCTGCACAAATGTCCGCCCGCTGCCGTGGAAGAAATTTGCATGGGCATGGCCCACCGCGGTCGGTTGAACGTGCTGGCGAATTTTTTAAAAAAATCGCTGCGTGTCATCTTCACGGAGTTCAGCGAAAACTACATCCCGGACCTCGTCGGCGGGGACGGCGACGTGAAATATCATCTCGGATATCGCACCGTGCGGAAACTTTCTTCGGGCGCCGAAGTTGAGATTCGTCTCTCGGCGAATCCAAGTCATCTCGAAGCGGTCGATCCAGTGGTCGAAGGGAAGGCGCGTGCGCGTCAACGCATTCGGGGCGATACCGAGCATCGCAAGAAAGTTCTGCCGCTTTTGATCCATGGGGATGCCGCCTTCGCGGGGCAGGGGATTGTCGCGGAAACGCTGAACATGTCTCAGCTGCACGGTTACGGAACGGGCGGCACCGTGCACGTTGTCGTAAACAACCAAATCGGATTCACGACTCTGCCGGAGGACGCGCGTTCATCCATGTACGCGACTGACATCGCGAAGATGATCGAAGTCCCGATTTTCCATGTCAACGGCGATGACCCGCTTGCTTGCATGCAGGTAAGCCAGCTCGCGCTCGATTTTCGACAGGAATTCGGTCGAGACATTGTCATCGACATGTATTGCTATCGCCGTTACGGCCACAACGAGGGCGACGAGCCGGCGTTCACGCAGCCCCATCTGTACGCGAAGATCGACAAGCATCCGTCGGTGGCACAGTTGTATAAACGCGAGCTTCTCGAAGCCGGCACTCTCAGCGATGACGACGCAGCTTCGCTCGAAACCGAATTCGATCTTCGCCTCGAGATGACCCTTGATAATGTTAAAGCGATCGAAAAGGAAAAAGCGGGCAAACAGGCGAAGTTCCGGGAGTCGACCGCCGTTTTCCAGCCGGAATACAAGAGCTCATCGGTTACGACCGCAATCAGCGAAAAAACGCTGAAGACGATTGTCGATGCGCTGACGCACGTGCCGGACGATTTCAATATTCAGCCGAAGATCAAACGCATCGTGCTCGAGCACCGCCGTAAGGTTTTTGAAAACGGCGGGCCGTACGAATGGCATTATGCGGAGTTGCTCGCCTACGGTTCGCTGCTTTTGGACGGTTCGCCGGTCCGATTGTCGGGCCAGGACAGCGCGCGCGGAACATTTAGTACCCGGCACGCGATTCTCTATGATGCAAAAACCGGGGCGCCCTACGTGCCACTGATGCATCTGGCGGAAAAGCAGGCGCGCATCTGCATTTACAATAGTCTCCTCTCCGAAGCGGCCGTGCTTGGGTTCGATTACGGATACTCACTCGATTACCCCGAGATGCTTTGCTTGTGGGAAGCGCAGTTCGGTGATTTTGCTAACGGCGCGCAGACCATCATCGATCAGTTTATTGTTTCGGCGGAATCGAAATGGCAGCGCCCGAGCAGCATCGTTTTGCTGTTGCCTCACGGTTACGAAGGGCAGGGCCCGGAACATTCCAGCGGCCGGCTCGAGCGCTTCCTGCAGCTTTGCGCCGAGGACAATATCCAGGTCTGCAATCTGACCACTTCAGCCCAGTATTTTCACGTTTTGCGCCGGCAAATGAAACGCGATTTCATCAAACCGCTCGTGATCATGACGCCGAAAAGTCTGTTGCGCGCTGAGTTCGCTTCGTCGCGCGCGGAAGAATTTACGAGCGGGCGGTTTGAAGAAATTCTTGGCGGGCCGGACGCAGGTCCGGTCGATAAAACCAAGCGGATCATTTTTTGCTCGGGTAAAGTCTATTACGACCTGCTCAATTACCGGGCCGACCGCAAGATCGACAATGCAGCGATCATTCGCATCGAGCAGCTTTATCCCTTCGCCGAAAAACGACTGCGGGAAATGATGAAAGGATTTCCCCAAGGCGTGAAGCTCGTCTGGTGCCAGGAAGAACCGGAGAACATGGGGGCGTGGACATTCATGGAGCCGCGATTGCGGACCATGTTTTGCCGCGAAATCGCCTATGCCGGCCGTCGCGCCAGCGCCAGTCCCGCCGTCGGGTCGCTGGTTTTGCATAAACGTGAGCAGGCCCGTCTCGTCGCGGACGCGTTTTCGCTGTAGCTAATTAAGGGAGCCTGGGTGCGCGTCAATGTTTGATTCGACCAGCGGATTTTTCTGCGCTTAGTTAGGCGCGGATGGCGATCGAAGTAAAAATCCCGGCAGTCGGCGAATCGATTTCCAGCGGCGTCGTCTCTGTCTGGCACAAGAAATCCGGCGACTTCGTCAACGCCGGCGACGCGCTCTTCACTCTCGAAACCGACAAAGTTTCTACGGAAATCACTGCCGAAACGCGCGGTGTGCTCGACACGATCGTGCCCGAAGGCCAGGAAGTGAAGATCGGCGAAGTCGTTGCGACCATCGACGATTCAAAGACCGCGCCCGCCAAATCCGAACCAGCGGAGAGAAAAGCTGCGCCAAAAAAAACAGAGCAAAAGCCAGCTGCAGCGTCGAAGGAAAAATCGCCCACCGCGCTTTCACCGGCCGTTCGCCGGATTGTTGAAGAAGAACATGTCGAGGCGGAAAAGATTTCCGGAACCGGAAAGGACGGTCGCCTGACGAAGGGCGATGTTCTAGCTGCCGCGCAAAATCGAAAGTCTGTAGGGGAAGCTGTTGGCTTCCCTGGGACGGCAACGCCGTCCCCTACGGCGGCCGAAGATCGACAGTCGGCCGATGGTCGATTCACGCGCAAAAAGATGTCGCCGTTGCGGCGGAAAATCGCCGCGCAGCTCGTCATGGCTCAGCACACGGCGGCGACCCTCACGACTTTCAACGAGTGCGACATGAGCGCCGTCCAGGAATTGCGCGCGAAATCGCAAGAGGCGTTCATGAAAAAGAACACCGTGAAGCTCGGATTCATGTCGTTCTTCATCAAAGCAAGCGTTGAAGCACTTAAAACTGTCCCCCCAGTCAATGGCCGCATCGAGGACGAAGATTTTATTCAGAACAATTTTTACGACATCGGCGTCGCGGTTGGGACTGACCGCGGCCTGGTCGTGCCCGTCGTTCGCGACGCGGACAAGAAAAGTTTCGCCGATCTCGAGCTCGACATTGCCGGCTTCGCGACAAAAGCGCGCGAAGGAAAATTGAAGATCGAAGATTTGCAGGGCGGCACGTTTACGATTTCAAACGGCGGCGTTTACGGCTCGCTCCTGAGCACGCCCATTTTGAATCCGCCGCAAAGCGGAATTCTCGGCATGCACAAAATCATGGAGCGACCGGTGGCGGTGAACGGCAAAGTGGAAGTGCGCCCGATGATGTATCTCGCACTCAGCTACGATCACCGCGCTATCGATGGGAAAGAAGCCGTCACGTTCCTGATCAAAGTAAAGGAATGCATCGAGGATCCGAGAAAGCTGCCTCTCGATTTTTGAGGTAGGACGCGACGCTGCCTTTCACACATCGAGCAAACCTTCTGTCATGTCGAGTGGAGTCGAGACATCTCTTATTATTGGTCTGAGGCATGTCACATGAATATAACTTCTGGGTTTACATTGTTACGAACCGCAATCATTCAGTTCTCTACATTGGCGTAACCAACAGCTTGTCTCGGCGAACTTGGGAACACCGTGAAGGAATTGGGGCATCGTTTCCTTCCGATTACCGATGCAAGAAGTTAATTTACTACGAGTATTATCGGGACATTCGCGATGCAATTGCGCGGGAGACCCAACTGAAAAAGTGGTCGCGCGCAAAGAAAGTTGCCTTGATCGGTCGCGTTAACCCAAGCTGGCTCGACTTGGGCGTGGAAGTGCTGCAAGATAGATAACAGTAAGAGATTCCTCCACTTCGGTCGGAATGACAGAATAGCAGCATGGAAAAATTTGACGT
>Ga0137396_10002052_pt1 | contig 10939 bp, 7 predicted proteins | sample czc16metaG_FD_108284 | JGI IMG/M metagenome (GOLD analysis project Ga0137396, IMG submission 108284) | Vadose zone soil microbial communities from Angelo Coast Range Reserve, California, USA - czcobulk3.16 metaG | ecosystem: Environmental > Terrestrial > Soil > Vadose zone | place: USA... | reverse complement strand
CAGTTGATGGGAGCGGCGCCGCGGTATTTTGGGAGAAGGGAGGCGTGGAGATTGATCCAGCCGTATTTCGGGATTGGCAGCAAGCGCGCGGGGATGATTTGGCCGTAGGCGATGATGACGATGAAGTCTGGGGAATAGCTTTGCAAAAGTTTCTGGACTTCGGGAGCGCGGATTTTTTCTGGTTGATGGACGGGGAGGTTGGCGGCGAGAGCGACTTCCTTTACAGGGGAAGAAGAAATTTGGCGGCCGCGGTCGCGCGGGCGGTCGGGCTGGGTGAAGACGGCTAGGAGTTCGAAATCGGGTTGCGTGAGGAGGTGCTTGAGGGTGGGAACGGCAAATTGAGGCGTCCCACAGAAAAGAATGCGCATCTTTACGCCTCTGCGGCCGCCAACGGGCCGGTTGCGGCGCTTACCACTCGCCCTGTTTCCGGAGCTTTTTGATTTTGCGCTTGATGAGGTCGCGCTTCAGCATGCTGAGATGCTGGAGAAAAAGAATGCCGTTGAGGTGATCAATCTCATGGCAGAAAGCGCGGGCGAGAAGATTTTCGCCGCGAATTTCGTAGGATTCCCCTTTGGCGTTCTGGGCCTTCACGGTGACAAATTGCGGACGGATGACGTAGCCGCGGAAGCCGGGAATCGAGAGGCAGCCCTCTTCTTCGCGGACTTCTCCCTCGGCGTGAATGATTTCGGGATTGGCCAGGACGATCTTGGCTTCGGGATTTTTTCCGCCGGTGACGTCGATCACGGTGAGGCGAAGGCTTAAACCGATTTGCGGCGCGGCCAGCCCCACGCCTTGCGCGGCGTACATGGAAGCGAACATGTCTTCGACGAGCTGTTCCATCTCCGCGTCAAATTTTTTGATGGGCGCGCCGGGCTTTTCAAGGATGGGATCGCCGTACTTGACGATCGGATAAATCTTGACGGGCTTCGCCAGTGTTTCCGGCGCGGCCACGGTGGCGTGTTCAGAACTCGTCGATTTGTCGGGCATAGTTGTCGAAATTCCGCCGCGTCTCGGCGAGGGAGTCTCCTCCAAATTTTTGCAGAAAAGCATCGGCTAACACAAGTGCGACCATTGCTTCGCCGGCGACTCCCGCGGCGGGAACGACGCACCAGTCGGAGCGCTCGTAGGCCGCCTGCACCGGTTCCTTGGTGACCAGGTCGGCAGTGCCGAGTGCGCGGCGGAGCGTGGAGATCGGTTTCAGGTAGCCGCGGATAGTGACGTCTTCGCCGTTGGTCATGCCGCCTTCGAGGCCTCCGGCGCGATTGGATGAGCGACGGAAGCGGTGCGCGGATTTGTCATAGGAAATTTCGTCCTGGACTTCGCTGCCGTAGGAGCCTGCGGCGGTCACCCCGGCGCCGATTTCGATGCCTTTCACGGCCTGGATGCTCATAACGGCCTGGGCGAGCGTTCCATCGAGTTTTTCATCCCACTGGGCGTGGCTGCCGAGGCCGACGGGAACGTGGTGCGCGACGACTTCGAAAATTCCGCCGACGGTGTCGCCCGCTTTGAGAGCGGCGTCCACTTCGGCTTTCATTTTTGCTTCGGTGGCAGAATCCACGCAGCGCAGTGGAGATTCCAGGTCGCCGCTGATGGCGCGAATTTCTTCCCACGTTACAGCGCGGTCAAGCTTTACATGTCCCACTTGAACGGTATGGCTGGCGATTTCGGTGCCGAGTTCGCGGAGGAATAATTTTGCGAAAGCTCCGGCGGCCACGCGCGCGGCGGTTTCCCGGGCGGAAGCGCGCTCAAGAATGTAGCGCGCGTCGTGATAGTTGAATTTTTGCGCGCCAGCTAGATCGGCGTGGCCGGGGCGGGGCGCGAGGAGTTTTTTTGTGCCAGGATCATCCTCGGAGGCTTCGACGGGGAGGATTTTTTCCCAGTTGGCCCAGTCGCGGTTCTCGATGCGCAACGCGACAGGTGCGCCGATGGTTTTTCCGTGGCGCACACCGGCAAAGATTTCTGCGTGGTCCTTCTCGATTTTCTGGCGGCCGCCGCGGCCGTAGCCAAGCTGGCGGCGGTGCAGCTCTTGATTGATAAATTCGACGTCGATGGGGAGTTGCGCGGGCAGGCCGGAAACAAATGCCAGCAGCGCTTGTCCGTGCGATTCACCGGCCGTATAAAAACGCAGCATTGCTCTCCGCACCCTCAGGGAAGCCCATCGTTGCAGTTGTAAAAACAATCAGTGTAACGGGAGCATTGCTGCCCGTCCAGTTGCAACGAAGGAGGATGCCCCGGGTTTAGTTGAAAGAGTGTTCTGGAAGGCTACGGGATCGAGAAGAGCAGCGTGAGCCGGCAGTTCGTGGCCGCCAGTAGCAATCAGTTGCGAGTGCTGTGCGAACGGCGACTAGAAGATCTGAATCTCGTGGTGCTGATGATCGATGGCATTCATTTTGGCGGCCAGGTGCTGGTGGTGGCTCTGGGGATCGCGGAAGGCGGAGAAAAGCACGTTTTGGGGGTGTGGCAGGGAGCCACGGAAAACACCGCGGTGGTCCAAGGGCTGTTGGAAGATTTAGTGGATCGAGGATGGGATCGCCAGCGGCGGTATCTGGTGGTGATGGACGGATCAAAAGCGCTGCGCGCCGGTGTGGAACGTGTTTTCGGGGAACAAGTGGAAGTGCAGCGTTGCCAGATTCACAAGCGGCGGAATGGGAAGGAGTACCTGCCCGAGAACTGCCAGAAAGACTACGATCGGCGGATGCGCAATGCGTACGCGATGAACAACTGCGTGGAGGCTAAAGAGGCGTTGCAGAAAATCTTCCGGCAGCTGGAAAGTAAATCCAGCAAGCGCGAAATCGGGACCGCTAAACCTCTCGGCGGCGCACGCGTTCGACCGCGAATCAGTTGTGTGGTTTGGAAAGATTGGCGATAATCGCAGGCGTGAAAGTCGGGCTCGCCAAGTAGGGGTAAGAGGTTTTGACGGCAGCCAGAACTTGAGATGTCGCGGGTGGCCACGCCCTGCCGAATCAAGTGCGCGAGAAACAGAACTCAGCTTCAATACGCCCGATGATTTTTACAGGGAGGATTCGCGTCGTGAAACACCATATAAAATTCTGCGGAATAGTACTGGCCTCCTTCGCCTTTGTTCTCGCAGTTCTGCCGGGACGATCGCAGGAACCTTCTAAAGATAATCACTCCGGCGCGGCCGGAGCCGGCGACGTACCGAAGATCATTTTTGAGAAGTACACGCTGCCCAATGGCTTGAGGGTGATTCTGCACGTGGACCGCAAACTGCCTATGGTGCATGTGAACAGCTGGTATCACGTAGGTTCAAAGAATGAGCGCGTGGGGCGCACGGGATTCGCGCATCTCTTCGAGCACATGATGTTTGAAGGCTCGAAGGATGCCAATGCAAAATATTTGGGTTTTGTCGAGAAGGCGGGAGCGAATCTTTTCGAAGGGGGCGTGAACGGGACGACGAGCGAGGACCGAACGAATTATTTCGAATCGGTGCCATCGGGTAGCCTCGAATATGTGCTGTGGCTCGAGTCCGACCGATTGGCTGCACTCACCGACGTTTTGACCAAAGAAAAGCTCGATAACGAGCGGGATATCGTGAAGAATGAACGGAGGCAAGGGCTGGAAAACCAGCCGTATGGCCGGGCGTTCATGCTGATCACGGAGAACGTGTTTCCCAACGGCCACCCGTACGCCCACACGGTGATCGGCAGCCATGAAGATTTGACCGCAGCAAGCGTCGATGACGTGAAAGAGTTCTTCCACACCTACTACACGCCCAACAATCTTTCGCTGGCGATCACCGGAGATTTTGATGCGGCCGAAGCGAAGCGCCTGGTTGCGAAGTATTACGGTCCCATGCCACCGGGACCGGCGCTGGATCGCCCGAAGAGCTGGCTGGCGGGGATCAGCGGAGAAAAGATCATTGAAGTGAACGACCACGTGCCGCAAGAGCGCACGTACTTTGCTTGGCCCGCTCCGGCTTTTTTTGATCCGGGCGATGGCGAGCTGGACCTGGTTTCCTTGATCCTGACAGACGGGCTGTCTTCCCGGCTGAACAAGTCGCTCGTCTATGACAAACAGATCTGCTCGGATGTCGTTTCGTTCGAGAACTCGTCGGAAATTGCGGGGGATTTTGTGGTGTGGGTGACGGCGCGATCAGGCGCTTCGCTGGCGCAGGCGGAACAAACTGTGACGGAAGAGATCGCGCGGCTAGCGAAAGAAGGCCCCACCGCCGCGGAGTTGAGCCGAGCGAAAACCAAGTGGGAATTTCAGTACGTGACGGGACTCGAGCGCATCGGGGGCTTCGGCGGCAAGGCAGATCTGCTCAATACCTACAACACGTTTCTGGGCGATCCAGACAAATTCGCGGCGGACGTGCAGCGGCACCGTGATGCAACCGCGGAAAATGTGCGGCTGGCCGCCGCGAAGTGGCTGGATACGCGGAATCGCGTGGTGATTCGGTTCCACCCGGAAAACTCGAAGCCCGATGCACAAGCGACCGTAGACCGCTCGAAACAGCCTCAGCTTGGAGCGGACCGGGCGTTCCGGGCGCCGGCGGTGAAGTCCGCGAAGCTGGACAACGGGATGGAGATATTTGTGGTGGAGAGGAAAGACCTGCCGAAAGTTTCGGTCACATTGGCTGCGCGGGCGGGCAGCATCGTGGATCCGCAAGGGAAAGAAGGGCTTGCGAGCCTGGAAGTGGAAGCCATGAAGCGGGGAACTACGACGAAGAAGGCGCTGGAGATTGACGACGCACTGGGTGATCTGGGGGCATCGCTTGGCGGCGGCGCGGGACACGAATCGGCGACGCTGAATTTTGAGGTGCTACGGAGAAATCTTGCGCCGGCGTTGGCGCTGCTCGCGGACGTCGCGCGAAATCCAAGTTTTCCGCAAGAGGAAGTGGAGCGCGAGCGGAAACTGCGCCTGGCTGCCCTCGCGCAGGAAGAGAGCAGACCAAATGGCATCGCGGCGCGGGTGGGTCCGATGCTTGTCTACGGGCAGAATCATCCGTACGGCAGACCCGCGGATGGATTCCAGGCAACGGTCGAAAAGATCAGCGCAGAAGATCTTGCGAAATTCCATGCGACGTATTGGAAGCCCGGGGGATCAGCGCTTGTTCTTGTCGGGGATGTTTCTCTTGCCGAGGCGACGGATCTGGCGAAACAGAGCTTTGGCACGTGGAATGGGGGCGCTCCTCCGGCAGTAAATATTCCTGCGCCGCATTCCGTGGGGCCAGGGAAAGTGTTTATGGTGAACCGGCCGGACGCAGCACAAACGTTTGTGGCCGAGCTTTTGCCGGGGCCGGCGCGCAATGCGGGTGACTTCTATACGTTGAGCCTCGCGAACGCGGTGTGGGGCGGTGCGGCGGGAGCCCGATTGGCAATGAACTTGCGCGAGGATAAGGGATACTCCTACGGCGTTTTCGCCTTTCCGTTTCCGAATTCGAAATACGGAATGTGGAGAGCCGCGGGAGGCGTGCAGACCAACAAGACCAAAGAATCGGTGGTGGAATTCGAGAAAGAATTGAAATACATCGCCGGGGAAAAGCCGGTCTCCGAAAAAGAGCTTACGGATGCGAAGAACATGCGAGTGCGCGGTTACGCGCAACAGTTCGAATCGATGGACCGTGTGGCGGGACAGATGGTGGGGCTCTGGGCCGCGGGGCTTCCCATGACGGAGTTGCAGCGCGAGCCCGATGAACTGCAAAAGGCTACGCTCGACTCCGTCAATGCGACGGCCCAGAAGTACGCCAAGCCGAGTGGCGTAACGCTATTGCTGGTTGGCGATTTGGCGAAAATCGAAAGCGGCGTGCGAGAATTGAACCTCGGGGAAATAGTTATTCTCGATGCGGAGGGAAATCCCGCGCCGAAGAAATGAAGCTGGCAAAAAAATCTGCGAAACGATAAAACGCCCGGGGATGAACTACAGGATAGGGGAAAAGAAACAATATTACTGGCTGCGAGTAGTTTTCTACCGGATGCTCATGGGTGGGCTGGTTGGGGAAATACTGGATTTCCTGCTGCCTCTCGGTCGTTAGACTTCAAGTGCCCGATTAGTGCCCGATAGTCGCGCGTTCCACCCCGAAACCGCGTTCAGTGCCATAGGTGCAACTCCCCCGTCTGGTTTTGCGGGCCTGTATAGTATTAAGGGGACTGGCCCTATGCCCCTCCAACTCTCGTCAAACGAACACCTCGATTACATTGCCGCCCTCCTGGATGACATATTCCGGATCCCTGGAACCCAGATTCGATTTGGGCTCGACGCCTTGATTGGATGGGTCCCGGGGATCGGAGATGCCATGGCGGGCATCGCGTCTTTCTTAATTGTGTTCGCGGCCTGGCGTCGCGGCGTGCAATCGATCACCCTGGTTCGCATGATTGCTAACGTAGTTCTGGAAACCGCAGTAGGAGCAATACCGGTAGCAGGCGACATCTTCCACGTTTTTTGGAAGGCGAATAGACGTAACTACCGGCTGCTGATCCGAGAGAAGGAGCAGCCCGGCGCCAACACCAGGCGGGATTGGATATTCCTCGCAATCATCTTATTCGCAGCTATTGCTGCGGCGGGGATTCCCATTGGCATTTTGATTTGGATTCTGCGATCTCTTCTAAACTAGGGTCTCTGCGCCTGCAACCTTAGAGAAACGAGCTTCTCAGTTGCCACAGTGAGATTCTGGCGAATCGGCGGCGACTCGAAACAATCCACGTGCCCGGTCAGTCGGTTTACCGAATATCTGCCGAGGAGTTTTCTAGGGCCATGTAGCGGAAAGCGAGTCCGACAGAATCGCCGGGAAGAACGGACGGAGGGCTTCCGGTGGGCGTGGGCTTAGGGAGTGACGGCTGAGCGGTCGTTGCGAACGAATGCGGGCGCTAATTTTTGGCCTAGTCTAGACTGAAGTTGTTGGGCAAACAGATGACGATTGACAATGCGCCTCTGGCTAACGAACCGGCAACTCGCGGAAAGCGGGGGAACTCCCGGAACTTGCGCTCCTGGGTTCTGGGGGCCTTTTGGGGCGCGGTTCTTACTCTTGTTTTGGTGGGGGCGCTGGTGTGGTTGTCGAGCGGGCTCGGGTTATTGCACCTGATTGGCATTTTACGCGGAGGACGCACGCTGATCAACGTGGATCAGCCCACCGTGGTTCGTCAAATTCAGCAGCTCCAGCGGCTGGAAACCGTGAGCTACACAATGGACAAGATTATTTCGGGTGAACACGCTAATGCTTATCTGCCGAAATTTCTGGCGGGTGACCGCCTGCTACTCGTGGTGCACGGAGAAGTCGTTGCGGGGATAGATCTCGCGGGCGTGCAGCCCGGCGATGTCCTAATACAAGGGCAGAAAGTGTCAATTCACCTGCCTGCCGCGGAACTCTTCAGCACGCGCATCGATAATGCTAGGACGAAAGCATATTCCCGTGACACCGGCCTATTCTCTTCCCCAGACCCCAACCTCGAAAGCGAAGTTCGCGAAGAAGCTGAGCGCCAGCTCCAGCAAGCCGCGCTGCAAGGTGGCATCCTCAAGACCGCTGCCGACAACGCGCGAAGCACAATCTCGGGCATGTTAAAGGGCTTCGGCTTCGACGAAGTGGATATTCGGTAGGTTCGTCGCAAGAGCTTTACTAACAGCATCCGCGCTCGAAACGCATACCAGAAATTTGTCGAGACCGATTTGTTGGTTCGAAAGAACTTATCGACAATTTTCTGGAGAGTCGCGTAATCGGAAACTGACGGACTACCCAAATGTAGGGCATGGTGAGGAACAAATACTCGACTGCGGCGACGGCTATTCGAAGCGGAGGGCGACCAAAGGGCTGACGCGGGTGGCGCGGTGTGCTGGGCGTGACGCCGTAGAAGAGATCGGACAGAAGGCGTGTGCCGGCGAAAGCGGCGGCCAAACCGACAACCAAGCCGAGCCCGATGACGCCAAAGCCCTGACGCAGGACCATTCTTAGGATGTCGCGCGGGGTGGCTCCAATGGCCATGCGAATGCCGATCTCGTGCGTGCGCTGCGTGGCGGCATACGAGGCGACGCTGTAGACGCCGACGACGGCGAGGATGAGTCCCAATAGGCCCATCGCGCCCGTAAATTGCGCGCCGAGGCGGTAGAACAGGAAGCCGTTCACACCCTGAAGCGCCTGATTCATCGTTTGCAATTCCGAGATGGAGAGATTGGGAGCGAGCGAGCGAATTTGCGACTGCACTTGCAGGGCGGGATTTTCCGGCGGAACGGAAGTACGAACGTGAAAAGTGCGAAGCGGCATGTAGGACTGACTCAGCGGAAGATAGAAGTGCGGCGAAGGAGACTCGACCACGCCTCTGTATTTGCCATCCTGAACGACGCCGACGACCTGGAGGAAGGGCCCGGAAGCGGCCTTGGCGCTGAAGCATTTTCCGATGGCGTCCTGGTCGGGCCAGAATTGCCTGGCCATGGCTTGATTGATGATGGCGACGCTGGGGGACTTTTCATCGTCGGCGTCGGTGAAAGCGCGGCCGCGGTGCACGGGGATGCGCAGGGTATCGAAATAACCGGGCGTGATCATATTGTATTGCACGCTGGGAGGCTGCTGACCGGGATCGCTAGGATGGCCTTCGATGTAGAGGGAATCGAAAGAGCTCATGACGCCGAGAGGAACGCTAAAGGCCTGGGCCACGGAGACGACGCCGGGGAGGTTACCGAGGCGCGATTCGAGCTCGCGATAGAAGGCGCGGCCCTGTGCTTCCTGATAGCCGACCTGCTGAACATCGAGAGAGAAATTGAGAACGTTGCTGGGATTGAGGCCAAGGTAGATGGTCTGCGCCTTGCCGAGGCTGCGCATGAAAAGTCCGGCGACGATGAGCAATACGAGTGAGCCTGCGACCTGGGCGACGACGAGCGTGCCGCGTGCAAATTGACGGCGGCGGCCATCGGAAGAGCCGCGGCCGCCTTCGTGGAGGATGGAGCTGACGTCGCGGCGGGCCACGCGAAGCGCGGGGAAGACTCCAACGATCACGCCAGTAGCGAGCGCCGCGCCGAGCGCAAAAAGATAGACGCGAGCGTCAGGCATGAAGTTGAACTGAAGGGGCAAGTCCGTACCGAGAGAAAGAGTGCTGAGATAGCGCGTGGCCCAAAAGGAGAGGAGCATGCCGCCGGCTGCGCCGAGGAATGCAAGGAGAAGGCTTTCAGTGAGGTACTGGCGGACGAGGCGAGCGCGGCCGGCGCCGAGGGCGGCGCGGATGGCCATTTCGCGCTGCCGCGCGGTGGCGCGAACCAGCAAAACGTTTGTGACATTGAAGCAGGCCACGAGAAGGACCAGAGCGGCGAGGGCCATGAAGGCGGCGGCGACGGCGGGAAGCGTGTTGTCTGGATCGGGATCGGGGCGGGCGAGCTTTTCGGGAAAGCCGAGGATGGAGATGCCTTTGTCTGTGTCGGGATGTCGCTCGGCGATGCGATTGGCGGCAACATTGAGGGAAGCCTGGGCTTGCTTCAGGGTGATGCCAGGCTTGAGACGAACCATGAGTGAGAGCGAGCGGTCCGAGCGGCGAGTCCAAGTGTCCTGGGCAAGCGAATCGTCTTTTGCTGCCAGGTTCGCGCTGAGGGGGACGTAGAGGTCTGAATCGACGATGGAATACGTGCCGTGGAATTCCTTGGGAGCCACACCGACGATGGTCACGGGATGGTGGTTGATCTCGACATGTTTACCAAGAACGTTGTTATCGCCGGCAAATCGTTTCTGCCAGTAAGAGAATCCGAGGATGAGGATGGGGTCGGCGTCAGGAGTTTGGCCTTCGGTGGGCAGAATCAAGCGGCCGAGTGCGGGCTGAACGCCAAGCACAGAGAAATAGTTGCCAGAGACGCGCGTGACGATGCAATGGTCGCCGCGGTTATCGGCGGCGAGGCTGGCCAAAGAGATTTTGTAGGCGATGATATCGCTGAAAGAAGCCGATTGATCACGAAGGTCCACATAGTCTGGGTAGGAAAATTTCTGGAGGGAGTGATCCCCGGCTTGCTGCAGGCTGAGGACAGCAAGCTGCTCCGGCTGGGGAACCGGCATGGGCCGCAGGATGAAACCGTTGACTACGCTGAAGATGGAGGTGTTGACGGCGATGCCGAGGGCGAGCGTGACGACGGCGAGAGCGGCGAACCAGGGCGAATTGCGAAGCGCGCGAAAGGCGTAGCGCAAATCCTGCCAGAAGCTTCCCATCACGTCACCTCGCGGGATTGTCCCCACAATCCAGGAGCAAAGATGTTGCCCATCTCTCAGCAATACATATCTTATTGAAATTTTATGGGTTATGGGTGGCTTTCAGCGGCGGTGGCTGGGGGAAGTGTGCGATTCCGGGACGGCCTTGTAGCGGAAGTGGACGCAATCGAGGAGGCATGGATAAGGATGCGAAGGACTCGGCGACATCGCTTACTTGACGTGCTCGTGCGGCACAGATAGGCTTTCGATGCAGTTGGTGCGCTGGGAATTCGCTGCGCAAAGTCAACGCAAACAGGAACTCGTGGCAGACACTCCTTTCCGGGCCGCCGGTCGCGAAGGTAAAGACGAAAAAAGCATCTCCGTCTTCCAATTGTTGACGGATTCCGCCAAGAGGGCCGTGGCGGCAGTCCAGGACTACGCGATGCTTTGCGGACGCTCGGTCGCAAACATCTTTGTCGGTCCGCACTATCTGCAAGACACCTTGATACAAATGGATTTCATCGGAGCGGGATCGATGCCGATCATCCTGCTGGCGGGATTTTTTATCGGCGCGGTCATGGTGCTGCAGACCGGATCGCAATTCACGCGGTTCGGACAAACGTCGCTGACGGGTGACGTGGTGGCCATCGCGCTGGTACGTGAACTGGGACCGGCGTTTACTGGGTTGCTGGTGACGGGGCGCTGCGCTACGGGAATTGCGTCGGAGCTTGGATCGATGCTGGTGACGGAGCAAGTGGATGCCATGCGAGCGATGGGGACGGATCCCAACCGCAAGCTGGTGGTACCGCGCGTGCTGGCGTCGCT
>Ga0137396_10002051_pt1 | contig 10942 bp, 9 predicted proteins | sample czc16metaG_FD_108284 | JGI IMG/M metagenome (GOLD analysis project Ga0137396, IMG submission 108284) | Vadose zone soil microbial communities from Angelo Coast Range Reserve, California, USA - czcobulk3.16 metaG | ecosystem: Environmental > Terrestrial > Soil > Vadose zone | place: USA... | reverse complement strand
GATCGCTATCGCGCGGTGCTGTCGATTCCCGCAACCGCCGTAGAATAGCGCGCCGCCCCGGGGTGCGATCCGTCTCATCGCGCTCCGCCCTTCGTAAAAAACTGATGGATGGCCTCGAAAACGCCTGGCCGGAGATTTCTGGGGAACAGCGCTCCCGGCTGCTCCTTGATAAAAGCATAATTTATACTTGACAGAATGTATAGACAAGAATACATTTGTTCGGCGACGTCCCTTGCCGGCTTTGTGGCTGTCAGCCCTCAGCCAAGAATGGACGAAAGATCCCCGACATTACCTGTGCGTAGCACGCATCAAAGTGAGGCTTCCATGACGATCGTAGGCAAATTAACTGCTTGGGCAAAATATGCAGTCCTCCCTCTTTTTTTCACCGGGCTCCTGTGGGCCCAAGTGGACAAGGCGACCATCAACGGTTCCGTGACTGACCCATCCGGAGCCGTCATTGTCGGCGCGAACGTGACCGTGACCAACGGTGAGACTGGAGCGCGTTTCATGGGAGACTCCAACGAGGCCGGGATTTACCGCGTCTCTGCGCTGCCGGTGGGAACATACTCGATCGAGTACGAAAAGAAGGGCTTCAAGAAAGTGGTTCGTGCCGCTCTGACACTCTCCACCGCACAGGTGGCTGAAGTTAACGTCAAGATGGTGCCCGGAGCAGTCTCGGAAGTTGTGCAAGTTACCACGGCGCCCGTGATGCTGGACACGGAGACCACTGACGTTGGCACGGTCATGACTGCCAACTCGATGAGGGACCTGCCGCTGGATATCAACGCCTCGGGCGTAGGGCGGGACATAACGAGCTTCATCTATTCGAACATTGCGACCACGGAGGGCGGCAACTACAGCGGACACATCGCCGGATCGCAGAACGTCACCAAGAATGTGATGGTGGACGGTGTGGATTCCACCGCGGGATTGCAGGGGTTCATCCAAGACGTCGGCATGGAAGCAGTGCAGGAGATGAACGTGCAGATCAGTGGGATGACGGCGGAAGGGGCTTCCACCGGCGGGGGCACCATTATGTTGGAAATGAAATCCGGCACGAACCGCTTCCACGGCAGCGGCTACGGCTTCCTGCAGAACGAGGCGTTGAACGCCAATTCCTGGGACAACAATTACCTCCACATCGCGCGGCAGCGGAATCGTTTTGAAGACTACGGCGTCAGTCTCGGCGGACCGATCAGGAAAGACCACACCTTCTTTTTTGGGTCGTACGAGCGTTTCCACAATGGCCAGCTCACATTCGCGCCCAATGGAGCCACGGTTCCTACTCCGGCTTTCCTGCATGGCGATTTCAGCGCCTTGCTTGGCGGTCCGCTGAGCATCAACGGTGCCCCAGCCAAGGACGCCTGCGGACGTCAAATCAACATCGGAGAGATCTACAATCCTCTAAATCCGGTAGTGAGTGGCGGCAACACCTGTTATCAGCCGTTTCGCGGGAACATCATTCCCCAGAATCAGCTCAGTCCCATTGCTGTGAACATCGCGCAAAATTTGTACGCCAAGGGCTACGCTCCAACCGGCTCGGGATTGGTAAACAATTTCCCCACCCTGTCCGGCGGCTATTCGGACACCACCAGCACCCACTTGGATCTGAAGCTGGATCACAACCTCAATATGAAGCAGCGGATTTCCGGTGGCTTCAACTGGTGGAATTTTTACTCTTTGTCCCCGGGAGGTGCTCCCGGAGGTCTCTGGCAGATGGGGAGTTCAACTGGCGGGCCGCTGAGCAACGGCGATAATCAGCCGCAGCGTGACTGGTCGGTTCGCCTGCAGCACTTTTACACGATTAGACCGACGCTGCTGAATACCGCATCGGTGGCGTACAACCAACACATGGCGGAGGACAGACCGCCGGCGCAATTCAACGCGAGCACCGTGGGAATTCCCGGGACGAACGGAAGCAACTTCCCCACCATAAATTTTGTGGACGGCGGCGCTGGAGGAGGATTCGGCGAGGCGACCATTGGCCCGCCGTATAGCGATCGCTACACTCCATACAACGTCGTCTTCAGCGACACCGTGTCGTGGGTGCGCGGGCGGCACAACCTCAAGTTCGGCGGTGACGTGCAGGCGCGCGGCATGAACGCTCTGTACCAGGGAGGGGTTCGGGCCTACAACTTCACCAGTCAGACCTTGGCACCGAATGACAATCAGGTCTGGCCCTACGTGGGCTTTGCTTTCGCCAACTTCATGCTCGGCCAGGTACACGATGGAGCGCAAAGCGTCACCTCTGCCCTGTATGGGCGCCGCAAACGCATGTCGCTGTTTGCCTCCGATGATTTCAAGGTCAACAGCCGCCTGACGCTCAATCTGGGCCTGCGCTGGGATGCCAACGGCCGATTCCATGAAAAGAACGGCCATTGGTCCAACTTCGATATTGGCGTGAATCGCGGAATTTGGGGCGCATACAACGGTGGCTGGGAGTGGGGGGGGAATGGTAGCTCCTCATTCGAGCGGAACCAGAACCTCCATCAGTTTGGACCGCAGGTCGGCGTATCCTACCGGGCGCTTAACAACCTGGTGCTGCGCGGCCACTACGGAATCACTTACGCGCCATTGGCGATGAACCAGTGGAACGGCGTTCCGGCCTTCTATCCCCCGGGGTTCACCGCGGGCGCCTATGGGTTCGCGGGATCCAACACTGTGGTTAACAACCTTCCTGTCGCTCCTTCCTTCAACTGGGACGCCGCATCCGGCGCGTACCCTGGACAGGCTGTCTATCCGGCTCGCGTTCCCACTCAATCCAATCTCAGTGGCGGTGTAGCCTACGTCTGGCCCGATGCACTGACCATGGGCATGGTGCAGAACTGGAATGTAGGCGGCGAATATCAGGTTGGCAGGGCCACGGTGTTTTCGCTGAACTACCTGGGAAACCACGGCAGCCACCTGCACGATGGGAGCATTTGGCCAAATAACTTTCCCAGCCAGAGCACCTATCTAAAGCTGTATAACTCCGGCCATGTGCAGGACCTGGTCACCGATCCGGCCAGCGCTGCGGCGGCTGGGGTTCCGTATCCCTTTGCGGGTTTTTCGGGCACCGCCTACCAGGCGCTCGCGCCATACCCGCAGATAACCTCGCAGGCGCCCCAAAGCGGTCTGTTTCTAGTGAACGCTGATCTTTCGGTGAGCAACTATGAAGCAATGGTTGCTGAAGTCAAAACCAACAGCGTCCATGGCGTCACCATGGATCTCAACTACACTTTCTCTCGCGCCACTGGCAGCGCCAGCCCGAACGGGGCCTTCGCCGACTCGCAGTCGGGCACGATCCATACGCAGGACCCGTATCTGCTGCCTCACCTCACCAATCAGTTGACGCCGTGGGACTACACCCATCAGGCGAAGGGCTATGTGCTCTACGATTTGCCGTTCGGATTGGGGCGGCGGTGGAAGACAAACCGGGACTGGATGGACAACTACCTCCTCGGCGGCTGGAAGATCGGCATGCAGTTGAGCTATCGCACCGGCGCGCCGCTCAACACCATCATGGCTCCGGTGCAATATCCGGGCTGGTCTGGAGTGTTCGCACAAAGAAATGCGAACGTGAGTCTGTCCAGCGGCACGTTCAAGGGGTACAACCCAGGTTGGGTCCAAGGCGGCGGCGTCGGAGCTGACCCGGGCAGCCTCTCCTTCAATGCGAGCGCATTTTCCCAACCCGCGCCCGGAACTTTTTCGACGGAGAAGTACTCCTACATTGGCTATCTGAGGGACTTCGGCTTCTCGGATGAGGACCTGAACATCGCCAAGCACTTCCGGTTCGGCTCGAACGAGCGCTATCAGCTCAGCTTGCGGGCCCAATTCTTCGATATCTTCAACCGCCACCACTGGGGCACTCCCGTTCTAGACATGACCAGCGCCTTCTTCGGGCATGTCACCAGCGTCTCTGGATATCGCTATGGACAGTTGGGCGCCCGCTTCGAGTGGTGATGACTGCCGCAGAGAGCAGACCATACTCCGGCAGCGGCGCGGGGAAGAAGCAGAGAGGACCGTGTTGGCGTGTTTGATGGCGAGAAGGACCAGTCAACTGCTGACAATAGCGCTGTTCACACTCTGCTGCTTCGTACCTGTGCAAGCGAAAGCGCAGTCCAGGCAAATGCACCCGGACCGCGCTGCCGAATGGCCGCAGGCGTTACGCATGGCGGAGTTCATTCTTTCGCTGCAAAACGCAGCTGGCGCGATTCCCGATCGGCCCGGTGCGACGACGGTGAACGAAGACTCGAACATGGAGTACGCGCTCATCGCTCTCGGCGCCGCCTACGCCGCGACTAAAGATTCGCGCTACAAGGATGGCCTGGAGCGCGGGATTCGCTGGCTGGCCGAGCGCGAAGAGATGACCGATCCGCTTTGGAAGGGAAGCTGGCGTTATGTGTACTCGGCGACCCCGCCGTACGCACCAATTCCCACCTCGCCCGGCGCGGGCATTACAGACGTGCGCGGGGTAGACGCTACCTCGACTTTGTTCGTCTATCTTCTGTATCTGGATCAGAAGCTCACCGGCAGCGATACGCTGGTGCGCACGTACGCTGCGAATGCGCAAGCCGCACTCGATTTCGTTATCACGCACAATCTGGACAAAGACGGTTTTAGCTGGAGTTCCTGGCAGCAGCATGCCTCCGATGGGCAATGGCATCTGTATACATTCAAGTACAGCGCCGATCAAGGCGACGTATACCTCGGCGTGCAGGCGGGAAGCCTGTTGTATCACTCGAGCGAGTACGAGCGCATCGCCCGTTTTCTGAAAGGAAATACCCCGCTGCGCTTTTTCTCGAAGACCACGCGGCGGTACGGACTAGGCCTTAACCAGAAAGGCGTGCTCGATCCCACGCCATATGTCTTCGCTCAAGGCTACTTGACTTGGATGTGGGGCAACACGCTGCAGAACCGCCAGGCTCTGTCCTGGTTGCGCTCCAGAGTGCGCAGCGATGGCAGCCCCATTGAACCAGATGGCAAACCCGCTTCCAGCCTGAGCGCCGCGGTGTTAGGTATGGCTGCGACTGCGCTAAAGCAACCGGAACCATGGAAATCTTTTCAGTGGGTGACGACAAAGCCATATGACTCTGCCAGCGGAGGCGTCCACGAGACCGCAGATCCAAAATCAAGCGAATACGACAACATTGCGGGATTTTGCGCAATAGCTTTGCTCGGCCTCGTGCCCTTCAATTGAATTGCAACATTCAACCGATTTGGCTCGGATTTGAGCAGCGCGCCTCGTAAATCTAAGGATCAGCGGGGTTGAGAACGACGAAAGGAGATCCTCCAATGGTGGGCAGCAAGAAATATTCTATTGCAGTGTTTGGTCTATACCTGGCGCTATTGCCACCACCTCCTTGCGGACAGCCGCACTATCAGAGAAACATCACCGCTACGGCCAACTGGACTATCTCCAACGCGTCGTCACTGCCCGACGGCGCCATTTTGTACACGTCCACGCGAATCATGCCCTACTATTCGAACTTGGCGGCTATCGGCCTGGCGAGAACAGCAAATCCTATCTACTACCCCAAAGTAAGAGATTGGATGCAATGGTATGTCCGCCACCTGAATTATCCGGACAAGTGGGGTCTGTATTGCACGGTCTACGACTACAACGTATCGGGATCGACCGAGACCCCAACGAACGACGCCGATTCCACGGATTCCTATGCCGCCACCTTCGCCTCGCTGGCGTGGGCGTATTGGCAAACGGGTGATCCCACCGCGCAGAACTACATCAGAAGTTTGAGGTATGAGCTCGACTGCATCGGAGGGGTGATGGTGCAGACGGAGCAGAGCAACGGCCTGACTTGGGCGAAGCCCGACTATCAAATCCAATATCTGATGGACAATTGCGAAGTCTACAAAGGGCTCAGGGATCTGGCGAATATCTTTGAATATGCGTTCAACGATACCACCGGCAGAGATTGGTATAACTCATATGCGGAGAGGGCCTTCAACGGAATTCGAACCGTACTATGGGACGCAGCTCACAATAACTACTTCACTTACGCCGGCGCGCCGCCGACCAACGGGAGCGTCTGGTACCCCGATTCGACGGCCCAACTATTTCCGGTGTTGTACCGGGTTCTTGCTCCTACAGATGTGAGAGCGAAGCATCTCTACAACATGTTTAATAGGAGCTGGCCCAACTGGACCAGCCTCAACTTTCCGGATCCCTTCCCGTGGGCGGTAGTCTCAGCCGCCGCTGCTCAAATGAATGACACCACGCGCGTGAACGGTTACATCGTTACGATTCAGAACAAGTATGTGAACAAAGCCTTCCCCTGGCCCTGGTACTGCGCAGAATCCGGATGGTTCATTCGAGTCAATCGCTACATGCTGGTTAAGGCACGCCTTTGACCGTGCCGAAGGCTCTTCCGCTCCTGCCCGATGGCGCCTCAATCATTCTGAATTCGTCGATCGTGGGGAGCAAGGGATGGTCTTCGAATCGCGTTAATAGAGCCACAAAAGCCGCAGTACGTTCGCCCGAACCTGGATAACGGATCGGCGCATTCGCTTGAATGCAGTAAGTCCAGGCTCGATCGATACTCCTGGGCTGAGTGATCTGCTGGCGTCCTCAGAAACCGCAAGCGTGGCCCGGTGTTGTTTCGCCTGTTGCAGGATTCGCGGGAATATTTCGCTTCATACGTAGTTTGCACAATTGAGCTAAAGGAGACTCTTATGAGCTTGAAAGATCCAAACGTAGTGAATTCCAAGAGCCAGAAGCGCGTTGCCATTGTTATATCCAATCCAGCAGTTTCTACAACCACGGGCTGGCCGGTTGGATTCTGGTGGAGTGAACTCAGCCATCCTTATTTTATTTTCACGGAGAAAGGGTACGAGGTTGAGGTGTTCAGTCCGGAGGGCGGGAAGTGCGAGGCCGATGGGATGAGCGACCCGCGCGACCCCAGCGGCTATTCTTCGAGCGACCTGATCAGCATGGGATTTCTATCCACGCCAGCGCTGGCCGCGCTGATTCAGAACACCAGGAAGGCGTCCGACATTGACGTCAAGAAATTCGACGCGATTCTGGTGGCGGGCGGCCAGGGGCCCATGTTCACGTTTGATAAGGCAGTTGCGCTGCAGAAACAATTTGCCGAGTTCTATGAGGCTGGGAAAATTGCCTGCGCCATGTGTCACGGGGTTGCGATTCTGCGCTACGCGAAGTTGAGCAACGGCGAGTACCTGGCGAAGGGCAAGACGGTCACCGGCTTTGCCAACGTCGAGGAAGACTACGCCGACAACGCGGTGTGGAGCATGAATCTTCTGTCCCGGGATAAGCATGTCATGCCGTGGCGGGTCGAGGGCGAGATGAAAAAGATCGGGGCGAATTACGTCCAGTTGGGGCTGTGGCGCGGATTTGCGGTCCGCGACGGCAACCTCGTAACAGGCCAGCAGAATTTCTCGGGTACCGAGACTGCCGAGGCGGTGGTCCATGCGTTGGGGGAATGAGGCCTGTCCACCGAAATAGTCCAGACCGAGGGGTTGCCGGCTCGACGATTTGCCCACCCAGAGGAGCACGGAATGGATTGAATGAACAGATTGACGCGTACTTCCAAGCCTGGAACGCGGTTGTCGCTGCCGCCGATCTCCCGACTTTGCGCGCCCACGCTCGCGAGCGGGGCTGGGACAAGCTGCGCCTCCTTAGCGCCGGCAACAACACTTTCAAATACGACTTAGGCAGCGAAGACCGCCGATTGCTCCCGGATGACGCTAACGGGCAACTCTTCCGTAGTCCGGTAAGGTAAGGCTTGCTGACAAACCACCCAGAAAGACGGAGTGCTACGGGCGTTTTGACCCTTTCCATCATTCGCACGCTAGGAGGTAAATTGCTTTTTGCGGGATGCAGCCGCGTGCTTCAAGGCTCCATGTGGCATCGCGGCTAGGTCGCCGCGCTCGTTTATCTCAATGCGATCGAGTTTGAGCCACGCTTGCATGCGTCGAAGTTCACCGATCAGGTCTGGAATCACTCGGCGTGCATTCTGTCCCGGCTCCAGGAACGCACTCTGTACCATGAGGATCTTGCGTGCCCGGTCGGCTTTAAGGTCACAACGAGCGACAAGAGTATCGCCGAGCAGGAACGGGCACACGTAATATCCGTAAATCCGTTTCGGCGGCGGCACGTACATCTCGATCGTGTACTTCATTCCGAAGAGCCGCTCCAGGCGACCGCGCTGCCAGACGAGCGAGTCGAATGGCGTGACGAATCCTCGAGCTTCGACCGTCCGAGGAATGCGTGCTTGCGGGTGCAGGTAGGCCTGATCCTTCCAGCCCTCGACGCGCGCCGGCAAGAGGCGTCTTTCTTCTACGAGTTCGGACACAAGCCGCTTCGCGATCGGGGTGGGGCGACGTCCGTCCGCGCTCTTCGGACGCATCCATCGCGGACCTGCTGGCATTCGATCGCGCCAACCTTCGATGTTGAAGTAGCCGGTGACATCGCCAAACGTGCCAACGCCGTAAGCCTTCGCCGCTAGACAGATCAACTGCTTCATCGCCTCCTCGCGCGGTGGCACCGGCGCATCGAGTGCAGCCTGAGGGATAATGCGTTCAGTGATGTCGTAAAGGCGCTCGAAGCCGCGGCGGCCAGCGATTGCCACAAGACCGGAATCATATAAATGTTCGAGCGTCGCCTTTCCATTGCCCGATCCCCACCAGCCCCACCAGTTCCCCGAACGTTTGCCCGGATTCGACAGCTCAGCGGCGGTAATGGGTCCGCGCTCCGCGACCTCGGCATAAACGCTTGCCATGTAGCCACCGGGCTCGGACCGCATGTACTCCTGCGTGCACTCGCCGTGCTTGTTCATGCGATAGCGTACGAGTGGATAGAGGGAGATCGGCAGGAGGCACGCCTCGTGTCCCCAATATTCGAAGAGCTCGCGCTTGCGGTAGGCCAGCGAGTCGAGTGCCTCCATTCGATAAGGGCCGAGCCGCGCGAACGCCGGGACGTAATGGGCACGGACAAGCACGCTCACTGAGTCGATTTGGATCGCATGGAGGCGAGCCGCTAGCTTGCGCAGGTGTGCGACCGACGGTGTCGGCGGTTTCCTACTGAATCCTTGTGAAGCGACAGCGAGGCGGCGGGCCTCGGATAACGAGAGCGTAACCGACATGACGGGGGGCGACGACGCGGGATCCGCTGGCTATGGTCCGTGCTTATCTGGGATTTCCATATTGGATTCCCAAGCCGATTCAGTATATATCGGGCCCTGTATGACCTCGGAGGTTGTAAGTGCTCAGTTTGCCAGGGACATCCAGGTGCCGCTTATCTCCTGGCAATTATGGCCGAGCCACGAGCAAACCGAGAAACGAATTACTTCCCGCTTGCCAGACAAACCGTCAGTTACCGCGTGGGGGCTCGAACCGAAATACCATTGACTGGCATCGGCCGTGCTCCTACCATTGCGGGCCAGAGCTTCGTGCCTGCCTCATGATCGGCGAGACCATCTCGCCCAGGTGTCGATCAGGCTGATGATGAAGGAATATAGCGGGACTCATCCGCACGCAACGTTCAGTGCTCAGAACGGGTCCAAGGCGCTGCAGTTTGTTCGTGCAAATAAAACGGTTTGCCTCGTGGTTCTTGACTATCGAATGCCGGACACGGACGGCGAAGAACTCGCAAGAAGCGTGAAACGCATGCGGCCCATGATTCCGATAATGATGCTTTCCGACGAAGAAGTGAAGCATCGTCCTTTGCAGTGCATAGACGTGTACGTGGGGAAAGGTTGGCCAACGGATTACTTCATCACGTTGGTCGAGACACTAACCAAAAGCGCCGGTTCCAACCCGAGCAGGTCAGGGTTCAATGAAGGCCTACGCCTCGGGCAGCGGCTGCACCCTGGTGAACGCAAAAGCGATGCCGAACATTCCCTCTGTTAGTTGCTCGTCGATTCTCACAACTTTGGCCTCACACCATACTCGGGAGCTGCGGGCTTTCGTAATCTCGGGTGGGAGATCAAGAATTAGTGCTACTTCCGACCCGACTGCTAGGAACCGATCACAGTATGTGAACACCCCTTTTAATGAGATATTCGCCGAAACTGCACTTACCTGATAAGGACCGCCATTGCGAAAAGTGACCGTGGTTCTCTGTTGCACAGGGACTCGCTGACTGCTCCTACGCTCTCGGATCACTGGCCCTCCTTCTAGTTGATTGTTGAACACATTGAGACATTGATTGGGTCGGCCGAGGATGGCCTTGTGGTGGCGGGTATACTGCGAGTTACTGCCACGTTATCATTGTGGCGGCGGTGGACGGTATTCTATTGCTAACCGGGGCGAGACCCCCGGAACAAATCGCATCGCGCTTTAAGGGGCTACCTTGAATCTTGACGGATCCGGCTGATAACAGCGCTGACATGAGGACCGAGACCGAAAAGCTGAGGCAGCCCGCGTCCCTCGACGTAAAGCATGGGTGCTAAAATGCGCTACCAGATGTGCGGTATCGTGCAGATTGGATCTAGCGCGAGCAAGGAAGCCAGCCCAACACCGGGAGGTTGAGATGTTTGCCCGCAAGGTTGCTGCGCGCCTGAAACCGAACTCACTCAAGGAATTTACCAATATCATAGAGCGTGAAGTCCTTCCCTGGCTGCGAACGCAAGAAGGTTTCCTAGATTTGATCACGCTCGCTGTCCCCGACGGCAGCGAAGTCACGACAATCAGCTTTTGGGATCAAGAAGGAAACGCACAGGCTTACCACTCAAGCGGTTATCCAGAAGTGTTGAAGATTCTCGGAAAACTTTTGGACGGGACTCCTTACGTTAAGACGTTTGATGTTGTCAGCTCTACACTTCAAAAGACCGCCCTCGTGCGGCCACCTGGAGCAGAGGATCTGGCCCAAGAGACCAGTTCGACACAACTTGCTACCGCTCATGACAAGCCGACCGTCTGATGGGACGTGGCTAGGCCTTGCAGTGCCGTGGATGCGCTGGCTCGCGATTCTTCAGTAAATACG
>Ga0137396_10002050_pt1 | contig 10945 bp, 10 predicted proteins | sample czc16metaG_FD_108284 | JGI IMG/M metagenome (GOLD analysis project Ga0137396, IMG submission 108284) | Vadose zone soil microbial communities from Angelo Coast Range Reserve, California, USA - czcobulk3.16 metaG | ecosystem: Environmental > Terrestrial > Soil > Vadose zone | place: USA... | reverse complement strand
TGCCTCCTTCCGGGCCGCGCAGGGTGTCGGGGAGCCGTCCGCTGCCTCCGGGGAGCACCAACGTCAGCGGGCCGGGCCAGAAGGCGCGCGCGAGCGCGGCGGCGGACTCGTTGAAGGCGAGCCCGAACGACTCGGCCATGTCCCGGGAGCTGACGAGCAGCAAGAACGGCTTGTCCGCGCGACGACCCTTGAGCTCGGCGAGCGCGCGCACGTCGTCGGCCCGCGCGCGCGACCCCAAACCGTACACCGTTTCCGTCGGATAGGCGAGGAGGCCGCCCGCGCGCAGATGCGCCAGCGCGGGCGCGACCGCGACCGCGAGGTCGGCCTCGGTGCGGAACGGCAGCCGCTTCACCGCAGCTCACGCGCCAACGCCTCGGCGATGCGGAAGTCCTCGGCGGTCGTCACCTTGAGGTTGTGCGGCGAATCGGGTACGACCTCCACCGGGAGCCCCGCCCGCTCGCACAGCTCGGCGTCGTCGGTGGCGGCTCCATCGACCTTCCCGCGGTCCGCGTACACCTGGTCCAACATGTCTCGCGGAAACCCCTGCGGGGTCTGAGCCCGCCACAGTCGCTCGCGTGGCACAGTCCGGGCGACCCGCCGCCCCGTATCGTCGGTCACTTCCTTCACCGTGTCGCTCACCGGGAGCGCCGCGATCGCCGCGACACCGGTCCGCGCCCGCGCGATGACGCCGTCGATCGTCCCGCGCAGGACGAACGGCCGGGCGGCGTCGTGCACCAGCACCACCGCCGACGCGCGCAGCGCCTTGAGCCCGGCGGCGACCGACAGGGCTCGGGTCTCGCCGCCCGCGACCAGGGTGAGCCGCTCCCCCGCCAAGCGGCCCAGCCACTCCGGCGGCCGCTCGGCGTAGCCTGGCGGCAGCGTGACGACCACGTGGTCGACGTCGGGGTGCGAGGTGAAGGGCCGCAGCGCCCGCAGCAGCATCGGCACGCCGAGGATCGAGCGGAACTGCTTGGGCTCGCCGGGACCGGCGCGCACGCCCGCCCCGGCGGCGACGATGACCACGCCGACGTCAGGCCGCGAGGCGGCGGGCGAGGTCACCGATGCCTTCCATCCCCACGAGCTCGAGCCCCTCCGGCGCGCCGCGCGCGCGCGCCGAGCAGAACACGCGGCGGAACCCCTGGCGCGCCGCCTCGGCGATCCGCCGCTCCAGTGCGGCGACGGGCCGGATCTCGCCGCCCAGCCCCACTTCCCCGAGGAACAGAGCGTCGGCGGGAACGGGCTGGTCCCGCACGCTGGAGACGAGGGCGGCCAGCACGGCGAGGTCGGTCGAGGGCTCCGCGAGGCGGACGCCGCCGGTCACGTTGACGAACACGTCGAGCGCGTCGAACGAGAGGCCGCCGCGCCGCTCCAACACCGCCAGCAGCACGGCGAGGCGGCGGTGGTCGAGCCCGGTGGCGACCCGCTGCGGGGTTCCGACGCCGGCCTTGGAGGCGAGCGCTTGCACTTCGACGAGCACGGGGCGGGTGCCTTCCATGAGCGCCGTGACGGCCGAGCCGGACACGCCCGTGTGGCGGCCGGCGAGGAACGCGGCGGCCGGATCGGGGACGGGCTCGAGCCCCGCGCCCGTCATGCGGAACACGCCGATCTCGTCGACCGAGCCGAAGCGGTTCTTCACCGCACGCAGGATGCGATGGTCCAGCGTCGCCTCGCCCTCGAAGTACAGCACCGTATCCACGATGTGCTCGAGCGTGCGCGGGCCCGCGATCCCGCCGCCTTTAGTCACGTGGCCGACGAGAAACACCGCCGGCCCGGCTTCCTTGGCGAAGCGCATCAAGCGGGCGGCGCAGTCGCGCACTTGCCCGACGTTGCCAGGAGCGCCCTCGAGCGCTTCGGTGTAGGTAGTCTGGATCGAATCGACGAAGACGACGCGCGCGCCGAGCGCGGCGGCGTGATGGACGATCGCCTCGAGGCGCGTCTCGCCGAGCACGTGGACGGCGCCGGCGTCTTCGGTGAGCCGCATCGCCCGGAGCTGCACTTGCTCGGGCGACTCTTCCCCCGAGACGTACAGCGTCGGCACGCCCGCGCCTTCCAGCCGGGCGGCGCACTGCAGCAGCAGCGTCGACTTGCCGATGCCCGGCTCGCCTCCAACGAGCACCACCGAGCCCGGTACGATGCCGCCGCCCAACACGAAATCGAACTCGGCGAGGCCGGTCTGCCACCGCTCCACCGCCCCACCCGTCAGGGTCGACAGGCGGACCGGCGGATTGGCGGACGCTTCGAGTGCTTGTCTGACCGCCCGTCCGCCCGTCCGCCCGACCGGCTCCTCGACCAGCGTATTCCACGCCCCGCACGCGTCGCAGCGCCCCGCCCACTTCGGCTGTTCGGCGCCGCACTCGGTGCAGCGGAACACCGAGCGGCTCCTAGGCATTCGCACCCACGGGCACCTCGCGGGACGTGAAGTTGTCGAAGCGGGTGTACTCCTTCTTGAAGTACAGCTTCACCGTCCCGGTGGGGCCGTTGCGCTGCTTGCCGACGATCACTTCGGCCTGCCCCTCGATGCTGTCGCCCGTCTTGGGGTCGCTCGGTCCGTCGTAGAACTCCTGCCGATAGATGAAGCACACGACATCGGCGTCCTGCTCGATGGCGCCCGATTCGCGCAGGTCGGAGAGCTGGGGGCGGCGGTGCTCGCCGCCGCGCTGCTCCGGGGCGCGGGACAGCTGGGAGATCGCGACGACCGGCACGTCCAGCTCCTTGGCGAGCGCTTTCAGAGCGCGGGAGATGTAGGAGATCTCCTGCTGGCGGTTTTCGGCGTCGCCCGGCCCCGACATCAGCTGCAGGTAGTCCACGACGACGAGCGCGATGTCGTGCTCGGCTTTGAGACGCCGCGCTTTGGACCGCATCCCGAGGGGCGTGAGCGCCGCGGAGTCGTCGATCCAGATCGGCGCCGTGCCGAGCAGGCCAGCCGCGCGCGCGAGCTTGGGGTAATCGTCGTCGCGGAGCTGGCCGCGGCGCAGCCGCTGGGCGTCCACCAACCCCTCAGAGCACAGCAGCCGCTGCACCAGCTGATCCTTCGACATCTCGAGCGAGAAGATCGCGACGGGCACGTTGTGTTCGATCGCCGCGTGCTGGACGATGTTCAAGGCCAACGCGGTCTTCCCCATGGAGGGCCGGGCCGCGACGATGACCAGGTCCGACCGTTGGAAGCCGGCCGTCAGGCGGTCCAGGTCGACGAAGCCCGTCGGCACCCCCGTCACCGTGCCGTGGCCGCTCTGGAGCTGCTCGATGCGCTCCATCGTCGGCCAGATCAGCTCTTTGATGCGAATGAACTCTTCGGACCGCCGCAGCTGGGCGACCTGGAAGACGCGGTGCTCGGCGTTGTCGAGCACCTCGGCGGCGGTGGCGTGGCCGTCGTAAACGTCCTGAATGATCGAGGTCGCGGCCTCGATCAGGCGCCGCTGCACCGCCTTGTCGCGGACGATGCGGCAGTGGTATTCGATGTTGGCGGCGGTGGGGACGACGTCGATCAGCGCGCCGATGTACTCCATCCCGCCGGCGCGGTCCAGGTCGCCGCGGCGCCCCAGCTCGTCGCGCAGCGTGACCGGATCGATCACATCGCCGCGCTCGGTCAGGCCGGTCATCGCGCGGAACAGCGCGCGGTGCCCTTCCTTGTAGAACATGGTGTCGTCCAGGAGCTCGGCGGCTTTGAGGGCCGCGTCCTGGTCGAGGAGCATCGCGCCGAGGATCGCCTGCTCCGCTTCGTTGCTCCACGGAGTCTGGCGCCCCGCGAACGCGCGGTCAGCCGTCGAGGAGACGGCGGGCGATACGGACGTCATCCCAGGTCGGTCGCTTCCAGTTCGGGTTGCGCAGCAGCGCGGCAGGGTGGTACGTGACGATCACCGGGATTCCCCGGAACCGGTGTACGCGGTTGCGGAGCGCCCCGAGCGACTGCTTTGTGTTCAACAGCGTCTGCGCCGCGGCGTTCCCCATCGCGAGGATCACCTTCGGCTTGAGCAGGTCGATCTGCCGGAACAGATAGGGCACGCACGCCGCGACCTCGTCGTATTGCGGCGTGCGGTTTTCGGGCGGGCGGCACTTCACGACGTTACAGATGAACACCTGCTCGCGCTTCAGCTCGATGGCGCCGAGGATCTTGGTGAGGAGCTGGCCCGCCTGGCCCACGAACGGGCGCCCCGTTTCGTCCTCCGTCCGGCCCGGGCCTTCCCCGACCACCACCAGCCGTGCATCCGCCGGCCCTTCGCCGGGGACGGTGTTGGTACGGTGCTCGCACAACCGGCACTTGGTGCAGGCGGCGACGAGGCGCGCGATCGCTTCGAGATCCGTGGCTTGCTGGATCGGATCGGTGGAGAAGAGGTCGTCGCTGGGCGGATCGAAGGTGAGGCCCGCGGGGGCGAGCGTGTCGGACGGTGGCGTTTCCGTTTTCCCCGGGCTCGCGCGCGGAGTGGCCGAAGGCTGGTTCGCGGGCTCGGAGTCCGGCAGAACCACACCATCGCCACCCAACAGCCGCTGCTGTTCGAGATACGTCCGCGCGAGTGCCCGGCCGTCAGTCACGTGAGCGCCGACTCCACGAGGTCGAGGATCCGATCGGCCACGTCGCGCTTGGGGAGGAGCGGCAGGATGACCGGCTCCCCGGCCTTGCCCACGATCGTGACCTTGTTCGTCGTGACCTCGAATCCGGCGCCGGGCTCAAGGGCGTCGTTCAGGACCACGAAATCAAGTCGCTTAGTCTGCAGTTTTTCCCGGGCTCGCGCTAGGCCGTCTCCCGTCTCGAGCGCGAAGCCCACCATGAGGCACGCCTTGGGTCGCTTGAGCGAGGCGAGAATGTCCGGCGTCGCCTCCAGCTCCAGCGTGAGATGCCCGTCGCTGCGCGCTCGCTTCTGGTCCGCCGTGCTCGCGGGACGGAAGTCGGCCGGGGCCGCGGCCATGAAGAGCGCCTGCGCGTCCTTGAGCACGGCCTGCACAGCGCGCTGCATCTCTGCCGTCGTTTCGACGCGCACGGCCGCAGCCCCCGCGGGGAGCGGCAGCTCGGTGGGACCCGTGACCAGCACTACGTCCGCGCCCCGCGCCAGTGCCGCTTCAGCGAGCGCGTAGCCCATGCGGCCGCTCGAGGGGTTGGTGATGACGCGCACCGGGTCCAAGTGCTCGCGCGTGGGGCCGGCGGTCACCACGACTTTGCGTCCCGCCCAGCGTCCCCCTGCTTGCCCCGCGAGCAGCCGCTCGGCGGCGACGACGATCGCTTCCGGCTCGCTCATGCGGCCGGGACGCTCGCTCGGCCCTTCCGCCAGCGGGCCCGCCTCCGGACCGATGAACTGCCAGCCGCGTTTCCCCAGCGTCTTCACGTTCGCCTGCGTCGCCGGGTGCGCCCACATGGCGTCGTTCATCGCGGGTGCGCAGAGCACGGGCCCGGTGCGGGCGAGCAGCAGCGCGGTGAGAATGTCGTCGGCGAGACCCATCGCGGCGCGCGCGAGGAGGTTGGCCGTGGCCGGCGCGAGGATCACGAGGTCCGGCGTCTTGGCGAGGGAGATGTGGGCGAGGGCGCGCTCGGGCTGCCACAGCGACGTGAGCACCGGTCGGCCGGTCAGCGCCTCGAACACCACGGGGCGCACGAACTCCGACGCGGCGGCGGTGAGCACCACGTCCACGGTGGCGCGGGCCTCGGTCAGCCGGCGGGCGAGGACGCAGCTCTTGTAGGAGGCGATGCCGCCCGACACGCCGAGGACGACGTGGCGGCCGGCGAGCGGCATCAGGCTTCCTGGCGGCGCCGCCGCACCAGCCGGAACTTCAGGTTACCCCGGGTGAGCTCGTCGAAGGCCCGCGTCGTGAGCTTTTCCTCGAAGTCGACCGAGCGGTCCCGCGGGAACTCGTTGACGAAACGGGCGAACCGCGCCGCCACGAGCACCCCGAGGTATTTGTTGCCCGTCTGGGCCGCGACTTCCACCGGTGTATAGATCCGCATTGCTTCTCCTTTAGGTCTGCAGTCCGCGCCGCAGCGCGTCGATCAACTTGGTCTCGACCGGCGTCAGGTCCGTGCGGGGGCGCCGGCCGTCGATGATCGCCCCGATTTCCCGCACCGCGTCGTCGAGGCGATCGTTGACGATGCGATAGTCGAACTCCGCGGCGGCGCTCACTTCCTCCACGGCGCGCCGCAACCGCGCCGCCAAGTCCGCCGGCGATTCACTGCGGCGCTCCCGCAGCCGGTCCAGCAGGACGTCCACCGACGGCGGCAGGATGAACACGCTGATCGACCGCGGCCACGGGTACGCCGCGCGTATCTGCCGGGCGCCCTCGATCTCGATGTCCATCACCACGTGCCGGCCGCTGTTCAGCACCCGCTCGACTTCGCTGCGCAGCGTGCCGTACAGGTGTCCCGCGTATTCCGCCCACTCCAGAAACTCTCCCGCTGCGCGACGGCGCTCGAACTCCGCACGGCTGAGAAAGTGATACGCTTCCCCGTCCTGCTCTCCCGGGCGCGGGGGGCGCGTCGTGGCGGAGACCGAATACCCCAGATCCGCGGGCCGCTCGCGGAGCAGCCGCCGCGCGATCGTCGTCTTGCCGCCGCCCGAGGGCGCCGACAAGATGACGACCGCCCGCGTCACTCGAGGTTCTCCAGCTGCTCCCGAAACCGCTCCAGCTCGCCTTTCATGGCGATCACGGTCTGCGTGATCGCCGCGTCGTTCGCCTTCGAGCCGATGGTGTTCACCTCGCGCAGCAGCTCCTGGGCGAGAAAGCCGAGCTGCTTGCCGACCGGGACACTGGCGCCCAGCGCCTCCCGGCACGCCGCGAGGTGGGTGCGCAGCCGCACCAGCTCCTCGCTGATATCGACGCGGTCGGCGAGCAGGGCGATCTCGAGCGCCAACCGCTGCTCGTCCACCTTCACGTTGCCCGCGAGCTCGGCCACCGCCTTGCGGAGCCGCTCGTGTTCGGCGGCGAGCCGCGTCGGCGCGCGTCCCTCGACCGCCTGCGCCCCCACCTCGAGGGCTTCGAGCCGGGCCCGCAGGTCCTCCGCCAGGGCGCGACCTTCGCGCTCGCGCATCCCCAGCACATCGCCCACCGCCTGCTCCACGATCGGTTGGACGTCCGCCCACGTCACCGCGGCCTGACCGTTGCCGCCGATCGCCAGCACCTCGGGCTGCCGTGCCACGAACGCGAGATCCGGCTCGCCCTTGAGGTGCAGCTTCTTCTTCAGCTCTTTCAACGCAGCGACCACCTGCCGCGCGCGGACGAGGTCCAGGGACAGGGTCGTCTCGGCCTCGGGGGACTCCAGCCAGCGAGCCGTCACCGCCACATGGCCCCGGTCCAGCAGCTGGCGCAGCCGATCGCGCAGCTCGGCTTCCACGCCGGCGAGGTCGAAGGGCAGCTTGATCTGCGCGTTGAAATAGCGGTGGTTGACGGAGCGGATCTCGATCCGCAGTCGTCCCCCGAGCACCGTCCCTTCGGACGCGCCGAATCCCGTCATGCTTCGCGGCACAGACTTTAAGGCTAATCGGGCGAAGCACTTAGGTCAACGCGCTCAGTTGGTGAATGTCCAGCGCACTCCGAAGTACTGAAAGCGGCGCGGATAACTCAGGCCGTGGACGTAGCTGCCGCGGAAAAAGTTGCTGTTGCGCACCACCCAGAACGCGGTGACGCCCGCGATCTGCATCTGCAGGTCGGTCTCGATGAACGTGGCGCCCGAGAGCGGGACCTGGACCACGTTGCCGAGCGTGTCGCGATGCACGCCGCCCAGGCCGCGGCTCCACGACTCCACCGCGAGCTCCCCGCGCAGGGCGAACACGCCGCTCTTGTACACGCGCCAGAACCGTGAGAAGAACGTCGCCGAGAACCGCGCGTGCCGCGGCGGCTCGAAGTCGCCGCCGCCGCGGATCGGGTCGAAATACCATCCCGAGAGCGTGAGGCCCGGCGCGGGCCGCACGCTGGCGACCACCTGGAGGTAACGGCTGCGCGGCACGGCGCCGAAACCGTTGATCGAATCGCGGCCCGAAAGTCCGGAAGGAAATCCGAGCGGCTGGTACGGATCACGCCGCATGCCGGCTACTTCCACCATGCCGAATCGGCCCTCCCACCGCACCGCGCCCGAGAAGTCGAGCGCCCATTGCGTGCCGGCGGTCGCCAGCGCCGCAGCCGGCGCATCCCGCATCGACGCCACGTCGCCGTGGAGGGAGAATCCCAGCGGCAACGACAGGCCGAGGGTCGCGTGCGCGCGGCGGCCGGTGCGGCGGCCGGCGTACCTGGCGATGCGGCCGTCGGCCGCCAGCGTGAGCCGAGAGACCGGCGTCCAGCCGCCTTGCACCTCGACCGTCGAGCGGGGCAGGAAGTCGCTGAACCGACCGGTCACGGCTAGGCTCGCGCGGCGCCAGGTCTGGCGCGCGGCCAGCTGGGCCATCGTCCCCGAGCGGGCGGGGATCGCCGTGTCGCGGCTTATGGACGTGCGCAGCAGCGCGCCCTCGAACCGCAGGCCCAGGCCGTCGGCGCGCGTCCCGCCGAACACGCGCAGCAGACCGTCCTGCCGCTTGAAGAGCCAGCGGTCCACCACGCCGAGTCTCGCGCTGCGATCCCAGGTAGAGCTCAGCACCTCGTAGGAGATGCCCAAACGGCCGCCGGGGATGTACTCCCCCTTGAGCCACAGGTCGACGCTGTTGAACGCGGTGGTGGAGGTCGCGGGGTCGTCGTTGATCGCGTTCCAGTCGGCGGCAACCGCCAGCCCAAACCCCGAGCGCCAACGGCGGGCGAACGTTCCGCGATAGTCGGCGATCGAGAGATCGCCGGTCTGGATGCGCACGCTGCTCGACGGGATGGTCGATCGCTGGCGGGAGCTCGTCAGGTACACGCGCAGCGTTGCGGGGAGGACGATGACGTCGACGCGCTCCAGCGGCGCCAGGGGGACGCGGGCGAGGTCCAGAAACACGGAATCCCGGCCGAGCGGCAGATACGGCACGCCGTCCCAGTACACCTCGATCCCCTGCGCCCCGCGGCCGCCGTAGAGGGCGACCTCCGGCGCGCCGTACGCTCCGCCCCGGGCGATGTAGACGCCGGGGACGTGCAGCAGCAGATCGGCGAGCGTCGTCGCGTCGGAGAAGCGCAGGGAATCGGCGTCGAAGGTGTAGCGGGTGCCGCGGGAGAGCGGTCCGGCGGGGACCGCCGCGGCGAACGTCGCCCGATAGTGCGGGATGGTGTCGGGCGGCGTGGTGTCACGCGCGCGGACGGCGCTGGTGTCGCGGGCGGTCGTGTCCACTTGGGCGGCAGCGGGCGGGAGAGCCGCCGCGATGCCGAGGAGGGTCGCGACGAGGAGCGCCCGCCGGATCAAGCGCCGGCGCGACGCAGCAGGAACTCGGTGAACAACCGCACGCCGATCGCCGTCGGCCCCTTCACCTGGTGCGGGCCTTCGCTGTCGGTGTAGGCCGTCCCCGCGATGTCGAGGTGCGCCCACGGGAACCCTTCGACGAACTCTCGCAGGAACCAGCCGCCGGCGATGGTGCCCGCGCCGCGGCCGCCGGAGTTGCGCACGTCGGCGATGTCCGACTTCACGAGCTCCCGGTACTCATCCCAGAGCGGCAGTGGCCAGCACCGCTCGCCGGCCCGCTCGCCCGCCTCGCGCACCTCCGCGAGCAGCGCTTCGTCGGTGCCCATCAGGCCGATCGCTTCCTTGCCGAGGGCGATGCTGACGGCGCCGGTGAGCGTCGCGGCGTCGAGCACCGCGCCGGGCTTGTAGCGTCGCACCCACGACAGCGCGTCGCACAGGATCAGGCGGCCTTCGGCGTCGGTGTTCACGATCTCGATGGTCTTGCCGAGGTGGCTCTTGACGACGTCGCCGGGCTTGATCGCCGATCCGGACGGCAGATTCTCCGTCGAGGGGATCACCCCGATCACGTTCACCTTCGGCTTCAGGGTCCCCAACGCCTCGAACGTGCCGAGCACGGCCGCCGCGCCGGACATGTCGTACTTCATGTCCTCCATGCTCTGCGCCGGCTTGATCGAGATGCCGCCGGAATCGAACGTGACGCCTTTGCCGACGAGCACGACCGGACCGCCGTCTCCCCCTCCCTGGTACTCCAGGGTGATGAACCGGGGCTCCTGCGCCGACCCCTGCGCCACGGCGAGCAGGGCGCCCATCCCTTCCTTCTTGATGGCGGCGAGGTCGAGCACCGTCACCTTTGCGCCGTGTTTCTTGCCGAGCGCCACGGCCTGGTCGGCGAGGTAGGTCGGCGTACAGACGTTGCCGGGCAGCATCTGCAGGTGCCGGGTGTACCGCGCTCCGGCGGCGATCGCCGCCCCGATGCGTCGACCGGCTTCGGCCTCCTTAGCGTCCTTGGCGTCCACGACCACGTCCACCGCCTCGACGTCGACGCGCGGCTCGTCGCCGGGCTGTTTCAGGTCGGTGAAGATCCAGGCACCGTGCGCGGCCCCTTCCACCGCGAGCTGGCCCCAGTCGCGGGCCTTCACGCCGCCCCGGGCTTCACCGGCCACGAGCAGCGCGAGACTCTTGGCGCCGAGCGCGCGGGCGCGCTTGGCCGCCACGGCCGCGGCACGGCGCAGGCTGGTACGGGTGACGTCGGCGCTCTTGCCGATCCCCACCACGAGCAGGCGCTGGATCTTGCTGGCGGCCGGATACAGGAGCTGGGTCTCGTCGCGTTTGCCTTTGAAATCGCCGCTGGTGATCGCCCGGGCCATCACCCCGCCGGTCGCCCGGTCGAGGGTGGCGAGCGACGCGGGCACCGTGGTGCCGGTTGGAACGATCACCGCCAGGAGAGGAGTCTCGAGGTCCCCGGCCGGGGTCGTGACGATAGCGCTGTTCATGGGAGGTGCTGGATTATCGCCTCACCGAAGGCGGAGGTCGAGACCTCGGTGGCGCCAGGCATTTGGCGGGCCAGATCGTAGGTCACGCGCTTGGCGGCGATGGCCCCCTCGAGCCCGCGGATGATGGCCGTCGCCACGTCCTTCCATCCCAGGAGCTCAAACAGCATCGCGC
>Ga0137396_10002049_pt1 | contig 10945 bp, 5 predicted proteins | sample czc16metaG_FD_108284 | JGI IMG/M metagenome (GOLD analysis project Ga0137396, IMG submission 108284) | Vadose zone soil microbial communities from Angelo Coast Range Reserve, California, USA - czcobulk3.16 metaG | ecosystem: Environmental > Terrestrial > Soil > Vadose zone | place: USA... | reverse complement strand
GCAAAATGCGTAAACGCGCTTTCCGATTGGTTCAAGGTCGAGGTTTCCCGCGACGGAAAAGTGTACGCCATGGGCTTCGAGCGCGGCAAGACCACCCAGAAGCTCGAGGTTATCGGCGAGGTCAAGAGCAAGAAGAACACCGGCACCCTGATCACGTTCGCGCCCGATCCGACGATCTTCACGATCACGACGGAGTTTAAATTCGAGCGGCTCGGATCGCGCTTGCGCGAACTCGCCTTCCTGAATCCGGGTATCGAGATCACGCTGACCGACGAGCGGGGTGACACGCCGAAAAAGGAGACCTTTTTCTACAAACATGGAATCGAAGAGTTCGTAAAACAGCTCGGGGAAAACAAGCAGGTCATTCACCCGAAACCGGTGGTGCTGTCGCGGCAGCGGGATGAAGTGTTTGTCGATGTCGTCCTCCAGTATAACGACAGCTACAACGATCAGATTCTTCCGTTCGCCAACTCGATTCCAAACCCGGACGGTGGAACGCACCTGACCGGCTTCCGGACTGCGCTGACGAAGGCCGTGAACCAGTACGCGAAGTCGAACGGCCTTTTGAAAGACAAGGACCCTGCCATCTCTGGGGACGATGTCCGGGAAGGTCTGATCTGCGTCCTGAGCATCAAGTTGCCGAATCCGCGTTTCGAATCGCAGACCAAGGTGAAGCTCGTGAACACGGAAATCGACGGAATCGTGAACTCGGTCGTTTACGACGGGTTGATGACGTTCTTCGATCAGAACCCGCCCATCGCGAAACGGATTTTCGATAAGGTGCTGACGGCAGCGCGTGCCCGTGAAGCCGCTCGCAAAGCGCGGGAAACAATCCGCAAAGGCGCGCTGACCGGCGGCGGTCTTCCCGGGAAATTGGCGGATTGCTCGGAGCGCGATGCGGACCTGACCGAGCTTTATATCGTCGAGGGCGATTCAGCCGGTGGGTCGGCGAAGCAAGGGCGCGACCGACGCTACCAGGCGATTCTTCCGATTCGCGGCAAGCTGATCAACGTCGAAAAGGCCCGCCTCGATCAGGCGCTCAAGAACACAGAAATTCAGTCGATGATTACGGCGATCGGGACCGGCATCGGCAAACCGAAAGATGAGAACACCGCCAAGGATGAAGCGTCGTTCGACATCACGAAGCTTCGTTACGGCCGCATCATTATCATGACGGACGCGGACGTGGACGGTTCGCACATTCGCACCCTGCTTCTCACATTTTTCTACCGGCAAATGACCGAATTGGTGCGCGCCGGCAAGATCTACATCGCTCAACCGCCGCTCTACCAAATCAAGCGGAAGAAGCGCGAGGAGTACGTCGATGACGACATTCAGCTAAACAAGATCCTGATCTCGTTAGGCGCGGAGGATGTCCGTCTGAGGAATCTGGCCGACAACAAGGAACTCAGCGCCGCGCAGCTCAAGGACATCCTCGAATCGCTCGAGAAGCTGGCCAAGCTGAGCGAGTCGGTGCGACGACACGGTGGCGATTTTGAAAGCTACCTGGCCGCGCGCGATCGGAAGAGCGGCAAGCTGCCTGTGCACCTGGTGAAAGTGCGCGAGGGCAACGAAGAGTCGGTCCGTTACTTTCACGATCAACGCGAGGTGCGCGAATTTCACGAGGAGAATCTCGACCTGAATTTGTTCGACGCCGAGATGGGGCAGGAACTGCTGCCGCTCACCACCACACCCGTGAAGTCCAATGGCGGCGTCCGCCGGCGCGCGAAGCTGGTGGAATTACATGAGTCCGCCACCATCCAAAAAATTATCGCGGAGCTCGGACGCAAAGGCTTGAAAGTCGACCACTACGCGGCGAGCGATCACCCGATCTTTGAGTTGATTGAGGGAGAAGGCGAAAAAGCGACGGTGCATCCGTTGTTTTCAATCCCCGAGATCCACCAGAAGATCGTCGAGATCGGGCGGCGCGGCGTGCAGATCAAACGGTTCAAAGGCCTGGGCGAAATGAACGCGAAAGAGCTTTTCAACACCACGATGGATCCTGAAAAGCGCAAACTCCTTAAAGTCGATCTAAACGACGACAACGCCGTCGACGCCGACAAGATGTTCACCATCCTAATGGGCGACGTTGTCGAGCCGCGCCGCCAATTCATCGAAGATAATGCGCTGAATGTTCGCAACCTGGATGTGTAGGAATGACGAAGGACAAATGTCGAAGGAAGGTTAGCGACCTTCTCGTCCAGCGTTTCGTCATTCGTCATTCGTCATTTCATTCTTGTGTATAACCCGAACGAAAAAATAGAGCTGATCAACGTTGCCGAAGAAGTGTCGAGGTCGTTCCTCGATTACTCGATGTCGGTCATCATCTCGCGCGCGCTGCCGGATGCGCGCGATGGTCTCAAGCCTTCGCAGCGCCGCATCCTTTATGCGATGCACGATCTCTCGCTCTTCCCGAACCGGCAGCACCGGAAGTGCGCGAAGATTTGCGGCGACACGAGCGGTAACTATCACCCGCACGGTGAGGCCGTGATTTACCCCACTCTTGTCCACATGGCCCAGGGATGGGCAATGCGCGAAACGCTGGTCGATGGGCAGGGAAATTTCGGTTCGGTCGAAGGCGATCCGCCGGCCGCCATGCGTTACACCGAGGCGCGCATGACGCATCTCGGCGCCGCGCTCATGACCGACATGGACAAGGACACGGTCAACTTTGTCCCGAACTATGACGAGACCCGCACCGAACCAACTGTCTTTCCGGCGGCATTCCCTAATCTCTTAGTCAACGGCGGCACCGGCATCGCCGTGGGCATGGCGACCAATATGCCGCCGCACAATCTCGGTGAAGTGATCGACGGGATTTGCGCGCAGATCGACGACCCGGACATCACGCTGGATGACCTGATGAAACACGTGAAGGGCCCGGATTTTCCAACCGGTTGCGCCATCCTTGGCCTCGCGGGCATCAAACAATATCTCGAGACCGGCCGCGGCAGCATGAAAGTCCGCGGCAAAGCCGGCGTGGAAGAGTTGAAGGGCAATCGGGAGCAAATCGTCATCACGGAAATTCCTTACAACGTGAATCGCGCGACCCTGGTCGAGCGCATCGCGGATCTGGTGAATGAAAAAGTGTTGACCGACATCACGGCGATCCGGGACGAGTCCGACGAAAACACTCGCGTGGTCATCGAGCTGAAGCGCGACGGCAATCCGAAGATCGTCATCAACAACCTTTACAAGCATACCGCGATGGAAAGCTCGTTCGCGGTCAACATGCTGGCGATCGATCACGGCCGCCCGAAATTGCTGCCGCTCAAGCAGGCGAACCAGGCCTACATCGACCATCGCCGCGAGGTCGTCCTGCGCCGGACCCGCTTTGAGCTGCGCAAAGCAGAGGACCGCGCGGAAACGCTCGAAGGTTTTCTCATCGCGCTGGCGAACCTGGACGAATTCATCCGGATCATTCGCGGCTCCGCCAACCGTGACGAAGCCCGGGTGAAACTGCTCGCGTTCGAGTTCACCCGAAAGCAGGTCGAAAAAATCGGGATCCTGATCCGGAACGAAGCGCGCCTGGTCGAAGGGCGTTACGCGTTCAGCGAGCATCAGGCGAATCAGATTCTCGAGCTGCGCCTTTATCAACTCACCGGTCTCGAGCGAGAAAAGATCACGAGCGAATACACGGAGCTGATCGATACGATCCAGGATTTGCGCGACATCCTCGCGAAAGAGTCGCGCGTCTTTCAAATCATCAAGAAGGAGCTGCGCGACATTCGCGATAAACACGCGGGGCCGCGGCTGACGCAGCTGGTGCCGGATGAAGGCGAGATCAACATGGAGGATCTCATCGCCAACGAAGGCTGCATCATCAGCATCACGCACGGGGGCTTTATCAAGCGCACGGCGGTAAGCGCGTTTCGCGCGCAGCGGCGGGGCGGCAAGGGCGTAATCGGGATGACGACGCGCGAAGGGGCCACGGAAGAAGAAGAGGGCGATTTCATCGAGCATCTCTTCACGGCCACGACGCACGATTACCTGATGTTTTTCACGGCGTCCGGGCGCGCTTACGTCGAGAAAGTTTACGAGATTCCGGAAATGGGTCGGGCGGCCAAGGGGCGTTCGATCGCCAATTTGCTTGAATTGCGCGCCGACGAGAAAATTGCCGCTACGATTCGGGTTCAGGCGAAGAAATCGGGAACGGGCACGAACACGGTGGACGAAACCTGGGACGAAAATCTTCACATCGTCTTCGCCACGCGCTCCGGGATCGTGAAGAAATCGAACCTCTCGGATTACAGCAACGTTCGGAAAGGCGGCATCATAGCCATTCAGATCGAAAAAGATGATTGCCTGATCGACGCAAAGCTAACGAATGGTGACAACGAGATCGTGCTCATCACCAAAGAGGGCATGAGCTTGCGTTTTCATGAAGAACAGTTGCGCGACCAGGGACGAAATACTGTCGGCGTGTGGGGAATTCGTCCGGAAAAAGGCGATCTGATTGTAGCGATCGCAATCGTGAATCCGGATGCCATGCTCCTGGTGGCGGGCGAGAACGGCATCGGGAAACGCACACCGTTTGACGATTACCGGCGGCAGTCGCGCGGAGGCAAAGGCATCATCACGATGAGGACGGGCGAAAAAACCGGCAATGTCGTGGGTGCTCTCACGGTCACCGAGAACGACGAATTGATGTTGATCACGACCAAGGGCCAGATGGTGCGGACGCGCGTCAAAGAAATTCGGGCCGTCGGCAGAAACACGATGGGCGTGAAGCTGATGGATTTGCGCGGCACGGAAAAATTGCAGGCGATCGCGCCTGTCGTGAGCCAGGAAAGCGCCGAAGTGGAGCCAGACCCGACCCCGGCGCCGACGGCGTAAAGACAGCGAAGATGCCTCCGCGATCAGGACTCAGGGTCAAGGCGGACCGCAGCAGCACCTTCCGTGTGTGCGGCAACAGCGGCGCTCATTGAAGGCCCATTCCCAAGCCTTCGCCACATCGCCCATCCCAGAAAACGGTTCGCCTCGCCACTTTCGATAACCGTTGGCGAGTGAGAAGGACTACCTCATGGCCCTGCTCCAGAAAGCTTCGGGCCAATACCTGGCCCACTTGTCCGGACCCGCCTGGGATCACGATTTTCATCTGGCGGACGCCGTCGCCAGTTGCTGCGCTAATTGGCTCGCGCTCAGCGTGTCGACCCAGCGAGACACCCGGAAGCGGTTCACACTTAACAGCTCACAAACACGACGGGCCCATGGAAGCAAGGCCGGCTGCGCCAGCCGCTGCGACCACTCCCGATAATCGCGCAATGCATAAAGACACATGATCCACGCTTGCGGACCTCGATAAACGCCGCCTTCGTCGCTTATTACCAGGAGTTGTTCTTCGGGATGGAGAGCTTCGACCCCAGGAAAACGGCGAGCGACTTCCGGTGATTGGAATGGCAGGAAGTGTAACTCCAGAAAGGCTGGTTGGCGGGCGAGCCATTCTCGGCAACGCCCGCACATCGAGCACTCGCCATCGAACAAGACGTAGAGCCGCTTCACTCTGGCGTCACCGGGATTTGCGCCTGCGGGGGAAGTGGCGGCGGGGACCGATGCAGGAGAGAGCGCTTTCGCATTTTGGAAAACACCAGCAGGTTGAAGAAGTGCATGCCGCCGAGAACAAGCAGCACGACACCGACCTTGCGGCTAAGAGTTTCCAGCACTCCCTGCACGTCCACCGGCATCTGCCCTTCCTTGAGAGCCAGGCTCACATAGCCGATATTGATCAGATAGAATCCGACCACGAGGAGATGATTGATCGAGTCAGCCAGCGGCTCGTTGCCGAGAAAGCTATCCACCAGGAAAATCCGGCCGTTTTTGTGCAGCGTTTTCGCCACCCAAACGGTAAGGGAAATGCTGAGGATGAGATAGATTATGTAGGTCCAAACGATGGGTGTCATATGTTTCTTCTTTCTATTGAGCTGCCTGTTTTTCTCTCCGGCTGAGACATGGTTCTAAGAAAGGATTCATTTCAGGAATTTCAGGGCCCACGGCACCATGCTGCTTTGTTCCGATCGGGAAATCTTGGTGATCACGTTGTCTGCCAACTCGAGAAAATCACTCAGCGCCTTGATCTGCTTGTTGAACGCGACGGCTTCGGGGCCTTTCAGGCCCTTCGTGCGCGCGGCACACTCCTGCAAGGCGGCCTGGGCCGGCCGCAACTCACGCCGCCGCCGTTCCCGCAGGATGATGCAAAACATCTTCCAGACGTGCTTTTGCGCCTCGAAGTATTCCTTGCGCTCCCCCTTCCGGACGACGCTCCGAATCAATCCCCAGCTGACCAGGTCGCGTAGATTCTTATGGGCATTGCCGCGGCTGATTTTCAGATCCTCCATGATCTCATCCGTGCTCATCAGGTGGCCGGTCGTGATGAGGAGCGCGTGGACCTGCGCCATGGTGCGGTTGATTCCCCAGGCCGTTCCAATCGTGCCCCATTGGGTCACAAACTCATCCCGCGCCTCGAGCAGTGTCCGCCGGTCGTTCTCCGCCTGTTTCCTCATTTACTTTCAGTATTTTCTGAAAGTATCGAATAGTCAATAAGTTTTTACCCGAAGCAGACGCCCCACTCTCAGCCCTTCGCCTCATCGTCCCAACCCTTTGAAAGGCGGGCCGTCGGGACGGCGGGAATGGCGAGGCCGGCCGCAGCATAGTGCGATGTGTCGTTAAAGAGAGTCAACCGCGCGCTGACCGCATCCTTGAAGTCGACGATATTCAGCGCCGCCGGGCTTTGGTCCAGGTTATCGCGGTAACGGCGCGGATCGAATCCCAGCAATGAGCTCAGCAGGAGACGGATCGTGGCCTTGTGGGAAACGACGAGCACATTGGAAACGGGATGGGCCCGGACGATATCCATCAGGACCGGCAAGGCACGTGCCGTCACCGCCAAGCCGCTCTCTCCCCCAACCGGCGCGAAGGTATAAGGGTCCTTTTCCCAGGCCGCCGCTTCATCCGGAAACGCCTGATCGACTTCCTTGCGGGTCATCTGTTCCCAACGGCCATGCGAAATCTCCCGCAGGCCATCGCGCGTCTCTACCTCGAGTCCATGCGGTTCGGCCAGGATCCGGGCGGTTTCCACCGTGCGACCCAGCGGCGAGGCGTAGATTGCCGCTATGTTTTCCTGTCGGAGACGGACGGCCAGCCGCCGGACCTGTTCGCGACCTTCATCGGAAAGCTCCACATCGGTCGCACCGGCAAAACGATCCTCGGCCGTTAGGACAGTCGCGCCATGCCTGACCAGAAAGATTCGCGCGTGCATGGGGTCAATGAAATACCTTGAGTAACTACTCTTGCTCTTGATTCTAATCCTGATCCTGATCTGCGACTTAAGACAGGATCATGAGCAAGATCGGGATCAAGAGCAAGAGGTCGTGGTTCAGCGGTTGTCTTAACTGCTAACGGGAACGGGAGAAGCCGCTTCGCTTCCCTTCAGGTGTTTGTCGAGAAAATCCAGAATGGCCTTGTAAGCGCGAATCTCGTTCGCCTTCTTCGTGAAGCCGTGGCCTTCGTTATCAAAGACAACGTATTCGACGACGCCGTTCTTCTTCTTGATCGCATCGACAATCTCATCGGACTCGGGCTTGATCACGCGCGGATCATTCGCCCCCTGCAAGACAATCAACGGCTTTGTGATCTTATCCGCGTGGAAAAGCGGCGATATATCCTTGAGCATTTCCGCCTGGGTTGTCGGGTCGCCGAGCTCCTTGTAGAGCGCCTTGCGTTCCGCTTCCCAGTAAGGCGGAATGTTTTGCAGTGTCCTGACCCAGTTTGAAACTCCAAAGATATCCACGCCGGCGCGGAACTCCTCGGGTTTGAAGGCGAGCGCGGCCAGAACCATGTAGCCGCCGTAGGAACCGCCCATGATGCCGATCTTCGATTCGTCCACGTATCCAAGCGACGCCAGATACTTCTTCGCCTCAACACAATCCCACAATGGCTCTCGCCCGTGCTTGCCGTCGTCGGCGGTAAAAAACGTCTTGCCGTAGCCGCTTGATCCACGGTTGTTCACGTCGAGGACGACGTAGCCGTGGTTGACGAGGAACTGCACCGACGCGCTGTACGGCATGCGGGCCTGTCCGCCAGGGCCACCGTGCACGCGAACGACGGCGGGCAGTTTCTTTTGGGAGCTAGCCCCGTCCGGCGTGTAGAGGATCGCGGGGATTTCCAGCCCGTCGAAAGATTTGTAGCGGACAACGCGCGACTCGACGAGGTCAGCCGGGTCGACCTGAGAGCTGAGGCTCTGCGTCAGCTTCGCCAACTTCCTCGTGGCAAAGTCGTAAACGAAGAGGTTCGCGGGCGAGCGAGCGCCGTCGTGATAAAAAGCCATTTTGGTTTCGTTTGGCGCGATGGTGACGCCGGTGATGTCGCCCTCGGGTAGTGCGGGAAGCGAAACGAGTTTCTTCGTGGCCTCTTCGTAGATCTTGATCCTCGTCCGCGCATCCTCGTTCGTGGCCACGACGCGGTACTTTCCGTTGCGCGAGAAGGAGCTGTAGGAAACGTCCCAAGGCGCCTTCTCGACCACTTCGCGCTTCCCTTCTTTCAAATCGTAGCGTGCCACGTACATGAACTCGCCGCCTTCGTTCGAGAGGTAGTAGAGGTATTTCGATTTCGGGTCGAAAGCTTCCGGCGAGTTGGCTACATCCCCAGTATGCGGAGTGATGTGCTTCATCTCCTTTGTCGCTGCATTGTAGAGATAAACGTCCGAGTCCGCCGTCGAGCCGCCGGGCTTTCCGAAAGCGATAAACTGCTTGTCGTTCGAGATGGCGCCGAAATCGTAGCCGGTTTCATTCTTATAAATGAGCGTCGTCATAAGATCGGCGATGCTCATTTCGAAGATATCGAAGTAACGCGCGTCACGCGCATTCGTGGAAAAGAAGAAGGACTTCCGATCGTGACTCCAATCGAGGAAGCGAGCCTTTGTCTTCTCCCCCGGCGTGAGGTCGCGCTCAGTCCCGTCCAGCTCTCGCAGATAAAGATGCTCGTTCTCGTTTCCGCCTTTGTCGTAACGGTAAAGGAAACGCGCGTCCGCCGGGAAGTAGGAGACAGCATAGGTGCTTTCCTTCGTCGAGTTGGTCAGCTGCGTCGGCGCGCCGCCTGTGGCAGGCATCGTATAAACGTTGAAGATCCCTGTCTTGTTGCTGTGAAACAGAATCGACTTCTCATCGGCGGAGAACGAGCTCCCACCGAGCCGCGTCGTATCCATGAACTGCTCGATCGTGTACTGCTTAACCGCCCGAACCTCGACTGCCTTAGGAGATCCGCTTTTCTTTGCGGCGGGCGTCTCCTTCGTGATCAAGGCTTTGTTCGAGACGTCTGGTTTCTGCTCGGATGCGGGTTTCTGCGCGTCCACTATCGAAGGGTGGTAAGCGATAGAAATGAGAATAACGAGCAGCAATTTGATTTTCATAGGTTGTGTTTTCCAAGGTGCGCCAGCGGCGCGGTGAGACATGCGCAGAGTAGGGCAGTGAGCGAGCGAATCAATCCAACGATGCGCTATGGCCCGAGGTCGTAAACTTCCACCAGGCCGACTCCCATGCCGCCGTCAAATCCGAAAGGCACTCCGGCAAGCAATGCGGTGTAAAGGCCCGGTGGCAGCGTCGCTGCGATGCCGGACTCCAGTGCATTGGCAGGCGCCAGGCCTGCGGCAGTCAGTTCCGCGGCTTGCGCCGGGTCATCCTGCCAGTTGTTATTCGCGACCAAAAGTGCGGCGTTGCTATCGCGTAGCTCCAACGTCGGATCGACCAAAGCGTTGGCCACACCGAGGGCAGTCAGGCTCGGTCCAATTCCGCGCAGGACTATCCGGACGGGGCCGTTCTGATTGCCTAGAATGAAACCCGCGATCACGATGTCGTTCCCGACTCCGACCTTCGCCCGCGTGCTGATGTTGGCCAGCTTCGCCAGAACGGCCTGACTCAGATCGTACACTTCAATCAGGGCAACGCCCGAGCTGTTGTTCTTCCCTCTTACCAGCGCCGTATACGCGCCGGGATTCAGGGTCGCATCAATCGCTCCTTCGAGATTGTTGGTCGGGGCGAGGCCGGTAGCCAGGATCGCGGCCTCTTGCGCGGGGTCGTCTCGCCAGTTGTCGTTGGTGACGGTGGCAAATCCGCCTTGGCCGTGCAGCTCCAGCACGGGATCAGCCAGCGGGACGACAACACCGGTGAGGGAAGGTCCAATGGCTCGGAGCAGCACATGTTTGGGAGCGCTTCCCGCGATGATGAACCCGCCGATGCCAACGTTATCACTGGCCTGGACCCGCATCCGAGTCGAGAGGTTGACGGCCTGCGCTGCCGGGGTGGGAGTCGGAGTGGCAGGTGCGGGAAGGACTGTAGTAGACGCCGTAGATGTGTCATTGGACGGGTTAGGATCGCCAAGATACGTGGCGTTGGCTGTGTTGCTGAGCGTCCCGGCTACCGTCGGCCTCACCACTAGAATCACTGTTGCGCTGTGGCCGCCGGCCGGGAAGCTGCCCAAAGAGCACTGGACCGTGCTCGTACCAGTGCAAGTACCCTGGCTTGGGGAGACAGAGACAAAGCTCACACCTGCCGGTAACGTGTCCGTCATCGTGACATTCCCTGAAGGACCGAAACTGCTGCTGCTGTTTACGCCTATGGTATAGGTCAGGTCTTGGCCAACCTGGACCGGATCAGGTGAGGCGCTCTTGAAGACCGAGATATCAGCCGGCGGGTCCGGCGAAGGCGTAGGGGAAGGTGTCGGTGGCACCGTCGCGGTAGCCGTGGGGGTAGGGCTCGGCGTTGGCGTCGGTGCTATCCCTGGCGCGACGCGTACATAATAAATGTCTTCTTCAGAATTGAACGTGGCGGCATACGCCACGTCGCCTCCGGTATTGTCCGAAACGATTGTCATGTAATCGCCCATCTTGTTCTGGTTCGGATAACCGAGAAAAGGATTGAACGTATTGCTTACCGCGACGTTGGGCGACCAGGTC
>Ga0137396_10002048_pt1 | contig 10946 bp, 10 predicted proteins | sample czc16metaG_FD_108284 | JGI IMG/M metagenome (GOLD analysis project Ga0137396, IMG submission 108284) | Vadose zone soil microbial communities from Angelo Coast Range Reserve, California, USA - czcobulk3.16 metaG | ecosystem: Environmental > Terrestrial > Soil > Vadose zone | place: USA... | reverse complement strand
TCGACGTGAAGATCAAGATCGAGCGCCCCGACCGCGGCTCCGCCGCCGACATCTTCGCCAAGTACCTGACCACGGATATCCCGTTCGCCGAGTCCGAGACCCGCGACGGCGGCGTCGCCGGCGCCATCACCGCCATGACCGCCACCGCGGTCGAGGCGATGTACGCCCTCAGCGAGGAGAACCGGTTCCTCGAGGTTACCTACTCCAACGGCGACAAAGAGGTCCTCTACTTCAAGGACTTCGCCTCTGGCGCCATGATCGAGTCCGTCGTGCGCCGTGCCAAGAAGCTCGCCCTCAAGCGCTACATCGGCGGTGGGCAGAAGGGAATCATGGCCGACGACCTCCTCAACGCCATCCGCGAAGAGTTCAAGGAGAACGAGGATCTTCCCAATACGACGCACCCCGACGACTGGGCGAAGATCGCCGGCAAGAAGGGTGAGCGGATCGTGTCCGTGAAACCGCTGACCGGCGAGCCGCCGAGTCAGAAGCGGAACGTCGAGAAAATCGTTACGACCGGCCAGTACCTGTAGAGTCCGAGGACGGGACCCCGACAACCGCATAGCCACGCGAGCGCAGCTGGCGTTGGATCTCCAGCTGCGCTCGCCGGTCGGCCCCGCGCTGCTCAGCCGTCACGCGGCGCCGGGCGGGGCGACGGGCGCCGCGCCGCTCGCGGTGGCGTCGGTCGAGGACGATCTGCACCGTGTCGTCACCGCGGAACGTCCGCCGAAGCGATTCGTAGAAATCCGGCCGCTCGCTGCCGACGATGAACAAGAGCCGCCGGATCGCCTCGGGCATGCCTACATCAGGCTCGACCTGATCGACGGAAACCAGCGCATCAGGGGCGAGTCCTCGCACAGGATCGTCTCGTCGCGCTGGGCGCCCGTGGAAATGAGGCAGAAGGACGTGCCGATCAGCTCCTCGAGCCGCTCGAGGTAGCGCCGCGCCTTCGCTGGAAGATCGGCCTCGTTCTTGGCGCCGACCGTCGGCGCGCGCCAGCCCTCGATCTCCTCGTACACGGGCTCGGCCGCCGCCACCACGGTCTCGTCCTCCGGGAACTCGGTCAGCACCTCGCCGCGGTGCCGATAGGCGACGCACACCTTCAAGGTCTCGCACTCGTCGAGGACATCGAGCTTGGTCAGCGCCACCGTGTCGAGACCGTTGATGCGGGTCGCGTACCGGCCGACCACCGCGTCGAACCAACCGCAGCGCCGAGGCCGGCCGGTGGTAGCGCCGTACTCGTGGCCGCGGGCTCGGATCGTCTCGGCGATCGTGCCCGACATCTCGGTGGGGAACGGCCCGGCGCCAACGCGTGTCGTGTAGGCCTTGCTCACGCCGACGACGCCGTGGATCTTCGTGGGCGGCACGCCGGTGCCCGTCGCCGCGCCGCCGGCGGTGGTCGAGGACGACGTGATGTACGGGTAGGTCCCGTGGTCGATGTCCAGCATCGTCGCCTGGGCGCCCTCGAACATCACGCTGTAGCCGGCCTCGATCCAGCGCGAGAGCAGGAGCGCCGTGTCGGTGATGTAGGGCGCCAGCCAGCCCGCGTACCGCAGATACTTGTCCAGGATCTCTTCGACCGTGAAGGTCTCGGCGTCGTAGATCTCGCGCAGCAGCCGGTTTTTCTGGGCGACGTTCATCTCGAGCTTCTCGCGGAAGAGCCGCTCGTTCAGGAGATCGGCCATGCGAATCCCGACGCGCGCGGCCTTGTCCACGTATGCGGGACCGACGCCGCGCCCGGTCGTGCCGATGCGCCGCTTACCCAGCTTGGCCTCCGAGGCCAGATCGAGCGCCGGATGGTAGGGCATGATCAGGTGCGCGTTCTTCGAGATGAAGAGGTTGCCGTCGAGCGTCACGCCACGACGCACGAGCGCCTCCATCTCCTCGATGAGCGAGCCCGGATCGACGACGACCCCGCAGCCGATCACGCAGCGACAGCCCGGATGCAGGATGCCCGACGGAATCGTGTGCAGGACGTACTTCTCCCGCCCCACGACCACCGTGTGGCCGGCGTTGTTGCCGCCCGCGAAGCGCGCCACGACGTTCACGTGAGGCGCCAGCATGTCGACGACCTTGCCCTTGCCCTCGTCCCCCCACTGCGTCCCGACGACCACGATGTTAGGCATGGCTTCCACCTCTGAATATGCGTTCTGGATGCTCGAGGATCTCACCGACCGCCAGCACGCGCTCCGCTCCATCCGCAAGGTTCATCGCGACGACCTCGGCCGCCCCGGCGCGCGGGTGGCCGATCACCAGCACCTGGCCGACGCGCTGCGCCCGCGCGTAGGCGATCGACTCCTCGAGCCCGCGGCTGATGATATCGCGAGCGACCGAGGCGCCCAGATCGCGGAGCCGGCGCGCGAGCGAGAGCGCCGCGATCTTCTCTCGAGTGAAGTCGATGATGAAGAAGTCCGGCCCCGGCAGTGCCACCGGAACGCCCTGCGTCTCCATCACGGAAAGCGCCCGGCCCACGTCGAACGCGAACCCGACCGCCGCGCAATCGTACCCGAAGCGGCCGAGCATGTCGTCGTAGCGTCCCCCGCCCGCGATCGAGGCGCCGAAGCCCGCCACGTACGCCTCGAAATACGTACCCGAGTAGTAGTCGAACCCGCGCACCTCGCCCAGGTCGAGCAGCACGCTCTCGGCGAGCCCGTAGATCTTGAGCAGCCGGTACACCTCGGCCAGGTTCGCCAGCGCCCGTGACGATCGCTCGTTGCGCGCGAAGGCGGCGGCGCGCTCCAGTACCGCTTCGCGGCCGAAGAGGGTCGGCAGGGCCAGCAGCGCGTCGCGAACGTGCGCGGGCGGCGCGAGGTCGGCCACCAGCCTCTCGAGCGTGGAGCCGTCCTTGCGCGCGAGCGTCAACCTGAGCTCGCGCCCTTGCGCGGCATCGGTCTTGGCCTCGTCGAGCAGCCCGCGAAAGAAATCGGGATGGCCCAGATCGATCTGGAACCGCTCGAGTCCGAGCGCACGAAGCCCCTCGATCGCCATCGCGATCACCTCGACCTCGGCCTCGGCCTGGTCGAGTCCGACCAGCTCGACGCCGGCCTGATAGAACTCGCGATAGTGCGAGACGCGCGGCTCGTCGTACCGGAACACGTTGGTCACGTAGGCGAGCCGGATCGGCTTGGGCTCGTCCCGCAGTCGAGTCGCCACCACCCGGGCGATCTGTGGCGTGATGTCAGGACGGAGCGCCAGGGTCCGGCCGGTCTCGCGGTCGACGAGCGTGAACATGTTGCCCTGCACGTCGACGTCCGTCCCGGTCGCCAGCACGTCAGAAAACTCGAACGTGGGCGTGACGATCTCGCGGTAGCCCCAGCGTCGGAAGACGCCCAGCAACGAAGCCTCGACATGCCGCTTGCGCTCGGCCTCGTCCGGCAGATAGATCCGCGCGCCCTTCGGGAGCTGAGTCTGACGCGGCTTCACGGCGCCGCCGCTTCCAGGTGCGCAACCGTGTTCATCCGGTGCACGGTCGCCCAGCCGGGCTCGTACTCGATCTCCGTGATGCCCGCCGGGGCGGCGTCGAGCGTCCAGAGCCGGTCGAGCCCGAGCCCGAGCGCGCCCAGCACGATCACGCGCGCCACGACGCCGTGGCTCACGAGCACGACCGTCTGCCCGTCGTGCGCCTCCTGCAGGGCCTCGATGCCGGCCGTCACGCGCGCCTCGACCTCGGGGATGGTTTCGCCGCCCGCCAGCTTGAGCAGGTGCGGCGCCGACCGCCACTGAGCCCACGCTTCTGGATCGCGCGCCCGGGCTTCGTCACGGGTCAGTCCCTCCCACGAACCAAAGGTCATTTCGCTGAACGCCGGCACGGTGCGTACGGGCAGACCGTGCGGCCTGGCGATCACCTCGGCCGAGGCGCGCGCCCGCTCGAGAGGGCTCGCGTAGACCGCGGCGACGGTGGCGCCGGCGAGCGCGCGGGCGACGGCCGCGCACTGGTCCCGCCCTATCTCGGTGAGCGGAATGTCCCGCGAGCCGGCAAACCGCCGCTCCCGGACCCACTCCGTCTCCCCATGCCGTACTACGAAGAGCCTCAACCTAGCCACAACCCCGCCATTCTATCCCGATTCCCCCAACCGTCGACCCGTGGGGTCTAGGAATCGGCTTAGCCGGGCCGGCGCAGGAGCGGACCAGAGGGGCTCTACGCAACACGGGAATTCGACAAGACCACGCTGAGCGATCGAGCGCGACACGCCCCCGACGGGGCTAGGCAATTCCAAGCGCGACAGAGCTAGAGCTCGGGGAGACGGCCGGTCAGCGCGGTCCGGCGGTGCACGGGTGGCGCCGGGGGGGCGGGTCCTCGCGTTCGGCGGAGTGGAACCCCCTCGACCCGCCCGCAGCTCGAAGAGCTCCGAATCGGGCGCGTGGGTGACGGAGCCGACGCGAGGGCCCGCCCCCCGGCGACAGGACCCGTGCACCGCCCGGCCGCGCTGACCGGTCGCCGCCAACCGTATGCGAGAGGTCTAAAGCTTGACGAGCTTGGCGAGGACGATGTCCGGCATCGCCCGGATTTCGTCGAAAGCGGCTGGGGGCATGGGATCGTCGAGGTTCAGCACCGACACGGCGCGCCCCCCACGGCGCTCGCGGCCGAGCTGCATGCCGGCGATGTTGATCCCGTGGCGTCCGCAGAGGGTGCCGATACGGCCGATCACGCCCGGCACGTCGAGGTTCGCGAACACGAGCATCCAGCCGTGCGGCACCGCTTCCAGCGAGAAGCCGTCGACCTGAACGAAGCGTGGCTCGCGCTTGAAGAACACGGCGCCGGCGACCGACGTGGCGCCGCGATCCGTGCGCAGCTCGGCGGTGACGAGGCTCGCGTAGTCCGAGGTCTCCGTCGTCGAGGTCTCGCTGACCCTGAGACCGCGCGCCTTCGCGATCAGCATCGCGTTCACGTCGGTCACGTGCTCGGAGAGGATCGTGCCGAGGAGACCCCGGACGAGCGCCAGCGTCAGCGTCGCCGTCGGCCGCCCGACGATTTCGCCGGCGTACGTGAGCCGGACTTCCTGCATCCGGCCCTCGCTCATCTGGGCGAGGAACCGGCCCATCTTTTCGACGAGCCCGACGTAGGGCGCCTGCTCCCGATGGGTCTCGGCGTCGATGGACGGCAGGTTCACGGCGTTGACGACGACCCCGCGCAGGAGCGCGTCCGCCACCTGGTCGGCGATGGCGAGCGCGACCGCCGCCTGGGCTTCGTCGGTCGCGGCACCCAGATGCGGGGTCACGATCACCTGCTCGAGCTTGAGCAGCGGATGATCGGCGGGCGGCGGCTCTTGCTCGAACACGTCGAGCGCGGCGCCCGCGACCTTGCCCGCCTGGATCGCGCGCGCCAGCGCCAGCTCGTCGATCAGGCCGCCGCGGGCGCAGTTGATGATCCGCGCACCCGGCTTGAGTCGCTCGAGCTCCGTCTCGCCGAGGAGGTGCCGGGTATCGCTGGTGAGGGGCGTGTGGATCGTCACGAAATCGGCGCGGGCGAGCACCTCGTCGAGCTCGACGCTCTCCACCCCCAGCCGCTCGGCGGCTTCGCGCGTCAGATAGGGGTCGAAGGCGATGACCTGCATGCGGAAGCCGAGCGCGCGGCGCGCCACCTCGGAGCCGATCCGACCGAGACCGACGATGCCGAGGACCTTGCCCAGAAGCTCGACGCCTTGCAGGCGATTCTTCTCCCACCGCCCGGCCTTCAAGCTCGTGTCGGCGGCCGGCAGGCGACGGGCCAGTGCCAGCAAGAGACCGAACGTGTGCTCGGCGACCGCGGTGGTGTTTCCGCCCGGGGTGTTCATCACGATCACGCCGCGCTTGGTCGCGGCGTCGACGTCGATCGAATCCACGCCGGCACCCGCCCGGCCGATCACCTCGAGGCGCTGACCGGCCTCGATGGCGAGGCGAGTCACCTTGGTGGCGCTGCGGACGATGAGGCCTTCGTAGTCGCCGATGCGCCCGACGAGCTCGCGCTCGCCGAGCGAGCCGACCACCTCGACTTCGAGGCCATGCTTGCGGAGCGCGTCGACGCCGACGGCCTGAAGGCCGTCGGCGACCAGAACCCGCTTCACGACTTCTCGGCGAAGATCTTCTGGGCGGCGCGGACGCTGGAGCCGAAGTCCACGGGCTGCCCGATATCGGCGAGCACCTGCTCGAGCGCCGCCAGGGCGTTGATGACGTCGAACTCGGCGGCGTAGCCCATGTGGCCCAGGCGGAAGAGCTTGCCCTTCATCTCCCCCTGCCCGCCGGCGATCGTGATGTTGTGGCTCTGCGAGTACGCGGCGACGATCTTCTCGCTGTCCACGCCCCTGGGCGCGGCGACGGCGGTCACCGCGGGGCTCGGGGTGGCTTTCGCGAACAGCTCGAGCCCCAGCGCCTCGGCCCCGGCGCGCGTGGCGCGCGCGAGCCGATCGTGGCGCTTGAACACGTTGGCCAGCCCTTCGGCCTCGACCAGTCGCAGGGCTTCCCGCAGCCCGACGACGATCGACACCGCCGGGGTGAAGCGCACCTCGTTCTTCGCCACGTACTTCAGCTCGTCGGCGAGGCTGAAATAGAACTTCGGCAGGGTCGAGCTCGTGGTCTTCCGCCACGCCTTCTCGTTGAGCGCGCAGAACCCGAGGCCCGGCGGCAGCATCAGGCCCTTCTGCGAGCCCGAGATCACCACGTCGATGCCCCAGGCATCCATCGCCAGATCGGCAATGCCGAGGCTCGATACGGCGTCGACGATCAGGATCGCGTCGTGCTGGCGAGTGGCCGCGGCGTACGAACGGACGTCGTGCAGTACACCGGTCGAGGTCTCGCTGTGCTGGACCAGCACCGCCTTCACCTCAGGATGGTTCTTCAATGCTCCGGCCAGGCGCCCCGCGTCGACGGTGTGTCCGAACGGCGCGCTCAGGTCGATCACGTCGAGGCCGTACGCCCTGGCAAGATCGAGCCAGCGATCGCCGAACTTCCCGGCGCGGACGACAACCACCCGGTCGCCGGCCGACAGCGTGCTGACGACGGCCGCTTCCATCGCGCCCGTGCCCGAGCATGCGAGCGGGATCACTTCGCCGCTCGTCTGGAAGAGTTTCTTGAGCGCGGCGCGCACCTCGATGAAAAGCGCCTCGTATTGCGGGGTCCGGTGGTGGATGATCGGCTGCGCCATCGCGAGCAAGACCTCGCTCGGAACGGGCGTCGGACCCGGCGCCATCAACTGATACTTCTTCATCCAGACGGCCTCCTTCGCATGATCAGGTTCGATTCGATGTTAACACGCCCTTCCGCACCCGCCCGGCCCAGCGCGGTCACGAAGATCGCGTCCTTGCCGGTGGCGTGCGGCGAAAAGAACTCGACGACGTGACCGTCGTAGAACGTGAGACCGGAGGCGCCGAACCCCTGCGCGTACGCGGCCAGGTACGCGCGCCCGCCGGCCAGCCCCGCTTGCAGGTTGGCGAGACGATAGCCGCGATCGCCGAACGCGCGCGTGAGCTCGTCGAGCCGCGCCATCCAGTAGATGACCGCCGCCGCGTCGCCAGCGAGCGGCTGCTCCAGGCAGAGATACGCCGAGCGGTTCCGGAAGTCGCCAAGGGCGAGCGTTTCGAGCGCGTGGGCGGCCGGCCGATAGAAGTACGCGCCGGACGAGATGCCGTCGACGGCGTTGACGATGAGGTAGAGATCGACGAGGCCGGAGGGCGCGTCGGCCTCGAAGGGCCGCGCCGCCGCCCAGAGCGCCGTCCCGAGCTCCTCGGCGCTCAGCGACGCGTGTCCGAACTGTCGCGTCGAGCCGCGGCGCTGGATCGTTTCACCCAGCCCGCGTCCCGCCCGTCCGCGCGGCGGCGGCAGCGGGACCAGCTCCGCGCTCGACGCAGGCGCCGGCGAAGCGCTCGACCACTCGCGGCTTCGCCAGGCGCGCACGGCGCCAGCGGTGTCCAGTCGCGACGCGGCCTGAATCTCGTGGATCAGTGGATAGTCGACCTCGGACGACGACACCGGGAGCGTCGCGTGCTCGATCCCGTCGATCGGCGTGGCGGCCGGCGCCGCGGCCGTCTCGGGCCCGAGGACGATCAGCTCGAGGGCGACCTCGCGAGCGGCGTCGAGCCCGAGCAGGCGATTGACCTCGGCGTCCACGAAGCCCGTCCGCACTCGCGGCGCGAGTCCGAGAGCGCCACTGACCGCCAGCATGTTGGCGAGCATCGTGCCGGAGTCCCAGAAGAGATGGCGGTACGCGCGCGCCTGATACTTCCAGGTGTTGCGCCAGTAGATCGCGGTCAACACGATCGTCGCCGGCCGGCGCCGAATCGAGTCGTCGGCCGCCGACTCCGCGAGCGCGGCGCGGACGTCACCGTCGCGCAAGCGGCGCAGCGCGAAGTCGCCGGGGCAGAAGTGATAGAGGCCCGGCTCGAGCCCCGTGACCTCACCGACCGCGACGTACACTTCCGTCTGGTAGAGCGCGCCCGTCGAGGCCGCGGCGCGATACAGAATCTCGCCGCCGCCCGGATAGGTCTTCTTCTTCGTGACGCCGGCGGCGTAGAAGAGAACGGCCGCGAGCTGGCTCAGGTCGAGGGTTGGGGCGGCCGGCGCGGGTTCAGCGAGCGCGGCAAGCGTGTCGGTCCCGAGCGGATCGAGGTCGCGTGGGAGCGCGATCGCCGCGAGGTCCGTGTAAACCTTGAACGGAAACGGCTTGATGTCCCACTCGAGCGTGTGACCGCTCGTGCGGACCGACGCGGGCGAGTGGGCGGTCTGGTCGTGATATTCGCGGGCGGTCAAAAGCGATACGGTGGACGGACGACGCCGCGCTCGGTGACGATCGCGGTGATGAGCCGCGCGGGCGTGACGTCGAAGGCGGGGTTGAACACCGGTGAGGCGCTCGGCGCGGTCTGCTGCACGCCGACCCGGCGGACTTCCGACGCGTCTCGTTCCTCGATCGGGATCTCGGCGCCCGACGCCAGCGTGGGATCGATCGTGGAGAATGGCGCCGCCACGTAGAACGGCACGTGATGGTGCGCTGCCAGCACGGCCAGCGAGTAGGTCCCGATCTTGTTGGCGGTGTCGCCGTTCGCGGCGATGCGGTCGGCGCCGGTCACGATCAGGTCGACCTCACCGCGGGCCATCACCGATGCCGCGACCACGTCGGCGATCAGCCGGTGCGGGATCCCGTCGCGCACGCACTCCCACGCGGTCAACCGCGACCCCTGCATCACCGGGCGGGTCTCGTCGACCCACACCAGCGCCACCTTGCCCTGCTCGTGGGCGGCGCGCACGACCCCGAGCGCGGTGCCGTAGCCCGCCGTCGCGAGGGCGCCCGCGTTGCAGTGGGTCAGGATTCGCGCGTTCGGCGGCACCAGCGACGCGCCGTGGGCGCCCATGGCGCGGTTCGCCGAAATATCCTCGTCGCGGATCGCCTGGGCCTCGTCGAGCAGGCGCGCCCGCACCGCATCGAGCGCAAGCGCGTGGGAGGCGATTGCCACGCGCCGCATCCGGTCGAGCGCCCAGAACAGGTTGACGGCGGTCGGCCGCGTCGCGGCAAGGCCCTTGATGGCCGTCTCGAGGTCCGCCATCAAACCATCGAACGTTCCGGCCTTACTCTCGCGCGCCGCCAGCACCACGCCGAAGGCGGCGGCCACGCCGATCGCCGGCGCGCCGCGCACCACGAGCGCGCGGATCGCCGCGCCGACATCCTGCCAGCTCTGGTAGCCACGCTCGACCTCGCGCTCGGGGAGCAGGGTCTGATCGATGAGGATCAGCCGGTCGGTGTCCCAGCGGACGGGCGTGATGCCGGTCATGACGCCCTCGCGGGGATCAACGCCAGGCGGCGCTGGACCTCGGTCTCGCCCAGGCCGGCGATCTCGACGATCTTGGTTCGCCCCTGGAGGCCGTGGACCACGCTGATGGATGAAGGCGGAACACCGAGCACGCGGGCCAGCAACCGCGCGACCGCGGTGTTCGCGGCGCCGGCGAGGGGTGCCGCGGTGACGCGAACGCGAAGCGTCGCGTCCTGCCAGCCGACGATCTCGTCGCGCGACGCTCGCGGTTGGACGCGGAGCGACAGCCGCGCGGCCTCAGCTCTTGCCGTCGTCCTTGTCCTCGCCGAACTCGGCCGACATCATCCGGTAGTAGCTCTCGAGCGTCGCGCGAAAATCCTCGATCAGCTGGCGGCGGACGCGCCGCAGGGTCTGGATCTCGCCCCGGATCCGCGCCTCCTCGGCCCGGCCTTCCTCGATGATCTTCTCGCTCCGCAGCTCGGCCTCGCGCATCTGCAGCTCCGCCTCGCGGCGCGCGGTCGCCTTCATCTCGTCACCCAGCCGGTGGGTCGTCACCAGCGTGTCCTGCAGCGCCCGCTCGCGCTCGTTGAGCCCACGCGAGCGCTCCTCGAAGGTCGCGACCTGCTCCTTCAGCTGCGCGTTTTCCTTGAGCACCGTCTCGTAGTCCTCGGCGACGTCGTCGAGGAAGGCGTCGACCTCGTGGATGTCGAACCCGCGAAACCACTTGACGGTGAACTGCTGTTGACGGATGTCGAGCGGACTGATGCGCATGAGACCTCCGGCGTCCTTAGCCAATCCCGGTGGCGATTCGGACCAGGAATTCCCTCAAAAAATACAGCACGAGAATGACGATCATCGGTGAAAAGTCGAGCCCCATCTGGGAAGTCGGCAGCCGGTCGCGCACCGGCCGGAGCACCGGCTCTGTCACCCGGTACAGAAACCGTGCGATCGGATTGTAGGGGTCGGGGCTAACCCACGAGATGATCGCCCGGGCGATGATGATCCAGATGTAGGCGACGATGACAAGGTTGACGAGGCTCACCAGCGCGCCGAAGAAGGAGTCGACGATGAACATCACTTCGGCCCTTGGCCGAGCTCGCGCGAGCGCTCGGTGGCCCGTTCGACCGCCTTGATGAACGTCGTGCGGATGCCGCCCTCCTCGAGCGCGGCGATGCCGGCGATCGAGGTGCCGCCGGGCGAGCTGACCATGTCCTTGAGCGCGCCCGGGTGGAG
>Ga0137396_10002046_pt1 | contig 10947 bp, 9 predicted proteins | sample czc16metaG_FD_108284 | JGI IMG/M metagenome (GOLD analysis project Ga0137396, IMG submission 108284) | Vadose zone soil microbial communities from Angelo Coast Range Reserve, California, USA - czcobulk3.16 metaG | ecosystem: Environmental > Terrestrial > Soil > Vadose zone | place: USA... | reverse complement strand
GGGTCAGAGCCGTGGTGCGTGACCTGCAACAGCATCGGCAGACCAGTGTCGTGCTGGTCGGCGAACAGCAGCCACCTGTAGTCCATGCACTGGCGCATGCCGTGAACCATGCGCTGGGCAATGTGGGCAACACCGTGGTCTATACTGCCCCGGTGGAGGCTCAGCCTGTCGACCACCTGGAGTCGCTTGACGCGCTGGTCAGAGACATAGAGGCTGGGAAGGTGGACATGCTCGTCATGCTGGGTGGCAACCCGGTCTACACGGCACCAGCAAACTTGCACTTTTCCGAATGGCTCTCCAAGGTCAAGCTGCGCGTCCACCTGGGGCTCTATGAAGACGAGACGTCGGCCCTGTGTCACTGGCATATCCCCGAGGCGCACGCTCTGGAAGCGTGGAGTGATGCACGGGCCTACGACGGCACGGTGAGCATCATGCAACCGCTGATTGCGCCTCTCTATGGCGGCAAATCGGCGCACGAACTGCTGGCGGCACTCCTGGGGCAGCCCGAGCGCTCGGGCTATGCCATCGTGCGTGACTACTGGCAAAGCCAGCACCACGGGGAGAATTTCGAACGCTTCTGGCGCACAGCGCTCCATGACGGCCTGGTGCCTGACACGGCCTTGCCTCACCGGGAAACCAAGAGCCCCAGCGTGCCGACCCTCGCCGGCGAGCAGCCAGCTGCGGCCCCACAGGGGTTGGAGCTGATTTTTCGTCCTGACCCGACGGTCTGGGATGGCCGCTTTGCCAATAATGGCTGGCTGCAGGAACTCCCGAAACCCCTCACCAAGCTCACCTGGGACAATGCTGCCCTGCTCAGTCCGGCCACCGCCGAGCGGCTTGGGCTCAGGAACGAGGAGGTAGTGGAACTGCGCTACCAGGGCCGCACGGTGCGTGCTCCCGTCTGGCTCCTCCCTGGCCAGGCCGATGAGGCGGTGACCATCCATCTGGGATACGGGCGCTGGCGGGCGGGGAAAGTCGGCACAGGCACCGGGTTCAATGCCTATGCCTTACGTACGTCCGAGGCTCCCTGGTTCGGCTCTGGTCTGGAGATCCACCCAACCGGCGAGCGCTACGCGCTGGCCACCACACAGCACCACCACAGCATGGAGGGGCGCCATCTCGTACGGGTCGGCACCCTCGAACACTTTCTGGCGCAGCCGCATTTCGTGCACGACATGGCCCATATGCCTGCCCCGGAGTTGACGCTCTATCCCCAGCACGCGTACGAGGGCTCTGCCTGGGGCATGGCGATCGATCTGCATGCCTGCATCGGCTGTAACGCCTGCACCATCGCCTGCCAGGCGGAAAACAACATTCCCATTGTCGGGAAAACCGAGGTGGCGCGTGGCCGAGAAATGCACTGGCTACGCATCGACCGCTACTACAAGGGGACCCTGGACAATCCTGAGACCTACCACCAGGTTGTTTTATGCATGCACTGCGAAAACGCCCCGTGCGAAGTGGTGTGTCCAGTGGCGGCCACGGTGCACAGTAGCGAAGGGCTGAACGACATGGTCTACAATCGCTGTGTGGGCACGCGCTACTGTTCAAACAACTGCCCCTACAAGGTCAGGCGTTTCAATTTTCTCCAGTACGCCGATGATCAGACACCCAGCTTGAAGGCGCTGCGCAACCCGAATGTCACGGTGCGCACACGCGGGGTGATGGAAAAATGCACCTATTGTGTGCAGCGCATCAACGTCGCCCGCATTGAGGCGGAGAAGGAGAACCGGCACATCCGCGATGGAGACGTGGTCACTGCCTGCCAGGCGGCATGCCCGACCGGGGCGATCGTCTTCGGGAACATCAACGATCCGCACAGCCGTGTCGCCAGGCTCAGGGGCGAACCGCTGCACTACAGCTTGCTGGCAGAGTTGAACACGCGGCCACGCACGACGTACCTGGCAAAATTGCGTAATCCCAATCCCGCGCTGACGCCGCCTCAGGAGCACGGGTAGACCAGCGCGGCGCACGACCGGGGCAGAAGGATCGATCCATGAGTGAGGACACGGGCAGCCCACCGGAACCGGGCAGTCGGGCACAGGACATCGCATCCGCAGCCCCCCAGCGGCAGGCGGCGGTCATCGAGCCTGGCCACACCTACGCCTCGGTCACGGACAAGATTAGCGCCATTGTCCTCACCCGCCGCACGACCCTGGGCTGGTTTGTCGGCTTCGGCGTATCCTTCGCCCTGGTACTGCTGTTGATGTATGCGATTGCCTATCTCCTGGCCGTTGGCATCGGCATCTGGGGGGTCAATGTCCCGGTGGCGTGGGGCTTTGCCATCGTCAACTTCGTCTGGTGGATCGGTATCGGCCATGCCGGCACGCTGATTTCGGCGATCCTCTTGCTCATGCGTCAGGAGTGGCGCACCTCGATAAACCGTTTTGCCGAAGCGATGACGCTGTTTGCCGTCGCCTGTGCCGGACTATTTCCCATCCTCCATCTGGGGCGTCCGTGGTTTTTCTACTGGCTGTTTCCCTATCCCAGTACGATGGGGGTGTGGCCGCAGTTTCGTAGCCCCCTGGTGTGGGACGTTTTTGCCGTCTCAACCTATGCCACCGTGTCCCTGCTCTTCTGGTACGTGGGGCTGATTCCTGACCTGGCCACGTTGCGCGATCGGTCGCAGCATCGCCTGGCGCGCGCCAGCTATGGGCTTCTGGCCATGGGTTGGCGGGGCTCGGCAAGACACTGGTCTCGTTACCAGATGGCGTCCCTCCTCCTGGCGGGGCTGGCGACGCCGCTGGTGGTGTCGGTGCACACGGTGGTCAGTCTCGACTTTGCCGTGGCCGTCGTGCCGGGCTGGCACAGCACCATCTTTCCCCCCTATTTCGTGGCGGGGGCGATTTATTCTGGCTTTGCCATGGTCATGACGCTCTCTATTCCCATCCGTGCCATCTACAAACTGGAAGACTTTATCACCATGCGACACCTGCAGAATATGGCGATGATTATTCTGGCGACTGGCTTGATCGTCGCCTATGGCTATCTGATGGAAGTGTTCATGGCCTGGTACGGGGGCAATCCCTATGAAGAGTATATGACGTTGAACCGCATGCGTGGCCCGTATGCTCCCTTATATTGGGCGCTCATCCTGTGCAACATCGTGGTACCGCAGGTGCTCTGGTTCAACCGTGTCAGGGCCAACGTCCTGGCGCTGTTCGTGATCGCGCTCATCGTGAACATCGGCATGTGGCTGGAGCGCTATATCATCGTGGTCACCAGTTTGCATCGCGATTTCCTGCCGTCGTCATGGGGTATGTACGCCGGGACGCGGTGGGACTGGGCGACTTTTGTGGGGTCGATTGGACTGTTTCTCGCCTTATTGTTCTTGTTTCTGCGCTTCCTCCCCATGATCTCGATTTTCGAGCTGCGCGAGCTCGTAGCCGATACGGCAGGGAGGAGTGGGTCTGAAACGTCGAGTCCGGGTGGGAGAGGGCACTGAGATATGCACACACCATCTTCTCTCTATGGCGTGCTCGCCGAATTTAGCACCCCGGACGAGCTGCTGGCAGCGACACGGGGCGCCCGCCAGGCGGGATATCGGCAGATGGACGCCTACACGCCGTTTCCCGTCGAGGGGCTCGCGGAAGCCCTGGACTTCCAGCGCACCGGGCTGCCGTTCCTCGTCTTGCTCGGGGGTATAGTCGGCGGCGTTGGCGGCTATGTGATGCAGTACTGGATGGCGGCGATCGACTATCCGCTCAACGTCGGGGGGCGGCCGTTGCACAGTTGGCCAGCCTTCATCCCGGTCACTTTTGAGCTGACTATCCTGGTGGCGGCTCTGGCGGCGGTGCTCGGCATGCTCGCCCTCAATGGGTTACCGATGCCCTATCATCCCCTCTTCAATGTGCCGCGTTTCGAACTGGCGACGCGCAACGGCTTTTTCTTATGTATCGAGGCCAGAGATCCCCAATTCGACCGCGACGAGACGAGGCGGTTCCTGGAAAGTGTCAAGGCGCGGGAGGTCTCCGACGTTGAGCCCTGAAAAGATAGTGGCGCGCTCCTTGAGCCTCCTCACCTGGGGATGTCTCGCCCTCTGCGTCATCTTCACAGCGGGATGCCCCCAGGAGATGGCGAATCAACCGAAGTACAAGCCCTATGCGCCAGGTCCGTTTTTCGGAGATGGTCGTTCGGCGCGGCCGCTTGTGGAAGGGACCGTCGCGCGTGGCCAGGCGCAGCTCGATGAGCATCTGTACAGTGGAAAAATCGCCGGCATGCTGGCCGATACCCTGCCATTCCCGGTGACACGATCACTCCTGGAGCGAGGACAGGAACGCTACAACATCTATTGTACGCCATGTCACGACCACGTCGGCCAGGGCCAGGGTATGGTCGTACGCCGTGGCTTTCGTCGTCCTCCATCGTTGCACATTGACCGCCTGCGCGAAGCACCCATTGGGTACTTCTTCGACGTCATGACCCATGGCTTCGGGGCTATGCCAGATTACGCCGCGCAGGTCACTTCTCATGACCGCTGGGCCATTGCGGCATATATGCGCGCGCTGCAACTGAGCCAGCACGCGACACTGGCAGATGTCCCGGTTGCCGTACGTCCACAACTGCAGGGCACCAACAAATGACGCACAGTGCAACCTTACGACCATACGTGCAGCGGCTGCAACAACGTGCCCTCATGGTCGGCGCGGCAGGAGCGGGGCTCTGCCTAGTGGGAGTCTTCCTCAATCCAGGGCAGTTTTTCCGTTCCTACCTGCTGGCCTATCTTTTCTGGCTTGGCTTGGCGCTCGGCTGCCTCGCCATTGTCATGCTGCACCACCTGGCAGGAGGGGCCTGGGGGGTAGTGATCCAGCGCGTACTCGAAGCGGGGACCCGGACGTTGCCGCTGATGCTGGTGCTGGTTGTGCCGCTCTTGTTCGGCGTGCACGATCTGTATATCTGGGCTCGTCCGCAAGCCGTGGCCAGCGACGCACTCTTACGGCACAAGAGCCTGTACCTAAATGTACCTTTTTTCGTGCTGCGGACCGGTGTGTACTTTGCGGTCTGGCTCGTCGTGGCGTATTGCTTGAATAGATGGTCTCTCCTGCACGACCAGGTGCAGGAGAGACCGACCGCGCGCGCTCTGCGACGTCGCCTGCAACTGCTCAGCGGGCTCGGCCTGGTGCTCTACGGGATTACGGTGACCTTCGCGGCGATAGATTGGGTGATGTCCCTGGAGCCCTACTGGTACTCGACGGTCTATGGAATCGTCTACATCGTTAGTCAGGGATTGGCGGCTCTGGCCTTTGCCATTGTCGCCACGGCACTGTTGGCGGATTTCGCACCGTTTGCCGGCGTGGTCGCTCCGGCCCATTTTCACGACCTCGGGAACCTTCTGCTGGCCTTTGTTATGCTCTGGGCGTACATCGCTTTTTCCCAATTCCTGATTATCTGGTCTGGGAATCTGCCCGAGGAGATTCCCTGGTATGTGCACCGGACACAGGGTGGCTGGCAATGGATCGGGTTGTTGTTGCTGGTGTTTCACTTCACCCTCCCTTTCCTGGTGCTGCTGTCTCGTGGCACCAAGCGTAGCGTGTATAGACTTGCAAGCGTGGCGCTGGCGATCATCGGCATGCACCTGGTCGATCTGTTCTGGCTCGTGATGCCAGCCTTCCATCCCACCGGGCTCGACGTCCACTGGCTGGACGTCGTGGCGCCTCTTGGTATGGGCGGGCTCTGGATCGCCGTCTTTGTGTGGCAACTGCAAAGGCGACCCCTCCTGCCCCTGCACGACCCACGTTTACAGGGAGCGATCGAGCATGGCTGAGACGCCATCTAGCGCTGACAGTACGAGCCGTCATCACGAAGAGAGCGACGTGCAGGTCCGGCTCATCCTCATGTTTGGGATCGGCCTGGCGGTCATCACCATTGTCGTGCTCCTGGTGGCGTACTGGCTGTTCGACGACTTCGCTGCACGTTGGGCGAAGTTGCAGGTGCCGCCGTCGCCACTGGCCGAGACTCGGCAACCGCTCCCAGAGCCACGCCTGCAAGTCGCCCCGGCTCATGACCTGCAGCAGATGCGCACGGCTGAAAACCTGGTGCTGTCCAGCTATGGCTGGGTGGATGAGGCCGCTGGCTTCGTCAGAATACCGATTGACCGCGCGCTCGAGCTGTTGCTCGAGCGCGGCCTACCGATATGGCGGGAGAACCGAGCGCCGCAGACCGGAGATGGGGCATCGCAGTCGCCAGGGGGAGGGGGATGACGATGTCGAGCTATCGCCTGTCTTTCCCCCTCGCGCTCACCTTGCTACTCTGCCTGCTATGTTCCACAACCGGGGCGCACGAGGCGCGACCAGCGCTGCTGCGTGACGTTGGTCTCGAGCAACGCCTGGATGCCCAGCTCCCGCTCGAGTCGGAGTTTCGTGATGAGGCCGGCACAGTGGTACAACTGGGGGAGTATTTTGGCGCCAGGCCCGTGATCCTGATCCTCGACTACTACCAATGTCCACGCCTCTGTCCGTTAGTGCTCGACGCGTTGCTCGCCAGCTTGCGGATGCTCCCATGGACCGTCGGGCAGCAATTTGACGTGCTCATCGTGAGCATTGATGCGCGCGACACCCCGGCAGTGGCGGCAGCGAAAAAGGCGCAATACCTGGAGCGCTACGGCCGTTCTGGGACAACCCACGGCTGGCATTTCCTCACCGGCGAGCCGGAGGCGATCCAGCGGCTGGCTACTACCGTGGGTTTTCGGTATACCTACGATGCTGCCACAGACCAGTTTGCGCACGCCGCCGGGCTCATGATCGTGACCCCGCAGGGCAAGCTGGCCCGCTACTTCTACGGCCTCGCCTATGCCCCTCGGGAGCTGCGTCTGGGCCTGGTGGAAGCGGCTGCCAACCGCATCGGCTCCCCCATCGATCAGCTCCTGTTGTTTTGCTATCATTACGATCCCTTGACTGGCAAGTACGGCCTGGCCATCATGAACGTCATCCGACTGGCCGGCCTGGTCACTGTGCTGGGACTGGGAGTTTTTATGGGCGTCATGTTCCGCCGGGACCGACGCCAGAGAGCACGCCCTGAGGCCGCAGACACGCGACCGCCTCGCGAGCAGGACTGAGCGACTATGCTTTCCGATCTACCGCTATTCCCAGAGCAGGCCTCTACTGGCGCCGCGCGTGTGGACGCACTGTTCATGTTCTTGCTGGCTGTCAGCGTCTTCTTCGCCATGCTCATTTTTTCCCTGGTCCTGTATTTCGCCGTCAAATACCGCCGTCGCTCGGAGGCAGAACAGCCGCGACCGATCCTCGGCGACGTACGGCTGGAGTTATTGTGGACCGTTATCCCTCTCGGACTCACCATGATCATGTTCGTCTGGGGCGCCAACCTGTATTTCACTATGGCGAGTCCGCCGGCGGACGCCATGGAGATCGCTGTCGTTGGCAAGCAGTGGATGTGGAAGTTCCAGCACCCCGAAGGGCAGCGTGAGATCAACGAGTTACACATCCCCGTGGGGCGTCCGGTGAAATTAACGATGGCGTCGGAAGACGTGATTCACAGCTTCTTCGTTCCGGCCTTTCGTGTCAAAATGGACGTCGTGCCTGGACAGTATACCGCTACCTGGTTTGAAGCCACCAGGCCCGGGACCTTCCATCTCTTTTGCGCGCAGTATTGCGGCACCGCACACGCTGGCATGGGTGGCCGCGTGGTGGTGCTGACCCCAACTGCGTACGAGACATGGCTGAGCGGTGGCGCCACCGGGGAATCGCCGGTCGCGGCAGGTGCGCGGCTGTTTCAGCAACTCGGGTGCGCCACGTGCCATCGCGCCGATGGCCCGGGGAGTGGCCCATCGCTGGTGGGGCTGTTCGGGCAGACGGTACGGCTGCACAGCGGGGAAACGGTGCGTGCCGACGAAGCGTACATCCGCGAATCGGTGATGTACCCGACCGCCAAGATTGTCGCCGGGTATCAACCCATCATGCCCACGTTCCAGGGCCTCATCAGCGAAGAAGGCTTGTTGCAGCTCATTGCCTACATCAGATCCCTGGGGGGAGGAAAGACAGGAACGCCATCATGAACCCAGTTGTCATCCCTCGTGCACACTATCTGAACGTCAATTACGGCATCAAGGCGTGGCTCTTCACGACCGATCATAAGCGTATCGCCTTGCTCTATCTGGCCTCGATCACCCTGCTCTTTTTCGTGGGTGGTGCGGCAGCGGTGGTCATGCGTCTGGAGTTGCTGACACCCCAGGGTGACCTGGTGCAATCCGAGACGTACAACAAATTGTTCACCATGCACGGCGTGATCATGGTCTGGTTCTTTTTGATCCCATCGATTCCGGCGGTCCTGGGGAACTTTCTCGTCCCCCTGATGATCGGTGCGCGTGACCTCGCATTCCCCCGCCTGAATCTGCTGAGCTGGTATATTTTTGCCCTCGGTGCCCTCTTTACTCTCACGGCAGTGGTCACTGGCGGCGTGGACACGGGCTGGACATTCTACACTCCCTACAGCAGTACGTATGCCAACACCCATGTTATCCTCACGGTATTGGGGGTCTTCATTACGGGTTTCTCGTCCATCTTGACGGGGCTCAACTTCATCGTCACCATCCACACCATGCGCGTCCCTGGCCTGACCTGGTCTCGGTTACCGCTCTTCATCTGGGCGCATTACGCCACGAGCCTGATCATGGTCCTGGGGACACCAGTCCTGGCTATTGCCATCGTGCTCGTGGCGCTCGAGCGCGTCTTCCGCATCGGCATCTTCGATCCGGCCCTGGGCGGTGACCCGGTGCTGTTCCAGCACTTATTCTGGTTTTACTCGCATCCAGCCGTGTACATCATGATTCTGCCCGCCATGGGCGTGATCAGCGAACTGATCCCCTGCTTTGCCAGGAAGCGGATCTTCGGCTATAACTTCGTGGCCTTTTCCAGCGTCGCCATTGCCGTGCTGGGCTTCTTTGTGTGGGGACACCACATGTTCGTCAGTAGCCAATCCGTGTATGCGAGCATGGTGTTCTCCTTCATGAGTATGCTGGTGGCGATTCCTTCCGCCATCAAGGTGTTTAATTGGACGGCCACGCTCTACAAGGGTTCCATTGCTTACGACACACCAATGCTGTACGCCTTTGGCTTCATTGGCCTGTTCACTATAGGTGGCCTCACCGGCCTGTTCCTGGCGGCGCTGGCGGTCGACGTGCATGTCCACGATACCTACTTTGTCATCGCGCACTTCCACTACATCATGGTGGGGGGAGCAGTCATGGGCTACCTCGGCGGCCTGCATTTCTGGTGGCCCAAAATAACCGGGCGCATGTATCCGGAGGGCTGGGGAAAATTAGCCGCGCTGATCATTTTTATCGGGTTCAACCTGACGTTTTTCCCCCAGTTCCTGCTCGGCTACCTTGGCATGCCACGACGATATCATTTCTACCCGGCCGAATTCCAGGTCTTGCATGTTATGTCGTCGGCCGGTGCGTCGATCCTCGGGGTCGGGTATATGATCCCGTTGGTCTACTTCATCTGGTCGTTACGCTACGGTGCAGTCGCCGGCCCTAACCCATGGGGCGCGAAGGGCCTGGAATGGCAGACTTCTTCACCACCACCCACGGACAACTTCGCACAGACACCCGAGGTGAAGGAAGAGGCATATGCCTATGGTCCTCAGGAGGTGCACGTTGTCTGAGCGTCCTGCCGCTCTGGCACCTCACTTTGACGATATTGCGCAGCAGTCCGAGGCCTCTCATCTTGGCATGTGGGTGTTTCTCCTGACCGAGATCATGTTCTTTGGCGGCATGTTCACGGGGTATGCGGTGTATCGCTCGGTCTACGCGGTGGCTTTTGCCGAAGGCAGTCATCACCTGGACCTCGTGCTCGGCAGTATCAATACGGTGGTGTTGATCAGTAGTAGTCTAACCATGGTGCTGGCGGTCCATGCGGCCCAGGTTGGTCAGCGCCAGCTCCTAGTCGGCTTCCTGCTGCTCACCATGCTGCTTGGGCTGGTGTTTCTAGGCCTCAAGACCGTAGAGTATACACACAAGTTCGCGGACCACCTGGTGCCGGGTAGCGGGTTTCTCTATGCGGGACCGCACGCCCGCCAGGTACAGCTCTTCTTTTCCTTTTATTTCGGCATGACGGGTATGCATGCCCTGCATATGATCATTGGCATTGGCCTGCTGACCGTCCTCGTCTGGCTGGCCTGGCGTAACCGTTTCTCGCCTATGTACTACACCCCGATCGAGATCGTCGGCCTCTACTGGCACTTCGTAGATATCGTCTGGATTTTTCTCTTTCCTCTCCTCTATCTCATTGGGCGGCACTGATGGCGCAACACATCGTCTCGCGACAGATCTACTACCGAGTTTTTGTCACCCTGTTGGCGCTCACCCTCCTCACGATAGGCATCGCTTTCATCGATCTGGGCGGATACCTCAACACCATCGTAGCAATGACCATCGCCGTCGGTAAAGCGCTGCTGGTCATGCTCTTCTTCATGCACGTACGCGACAGCAGTCGGCTCACCTGGGTCTTCGTCGGAGTAGGCTTTTTCTGGCTGGCCTTGCTGCTGTCCTTGACGATGAGTGATTACCTGACGCGGAGCTGGGTGGCCGTGACTGCCTGGTGACGCGCCGGGGCATGCGGACTGTGGTGCTGACCTGCTTTCGATGTCAATACCGGAGTGAGCTATTGAGTTTATCCCGATTAAACCATTGGCTGCCACGGATTCAAGCGCACCCGGAAGTTGTGCAGGGCACAACAGCGTTCCATCACCAGATCGCGGACGCCCTCCTTCCACAAACGGATCCGGTCTTTCACCATGCGGCAGCGCTTGACACTCCTGTTGACGTGCTCAATCCGGAGTCGCCGCTGGTGGAGCACCTGGTTGGCCCGTTGCTGCTCCCGGGTCAGCTCCGTACCGCGTGGCTTCTTCGTCGGCATCAGGATCTCCACCTCAGGGAGCGTGAAGGACAGGAAGCCCAGATCCTGCAACAACCCACTCCCGGCCGGGAGC
>Ga0137396_10002043_pt1 | contig 10949 bp, 5 predicted proteins | sample czc16metaG_FD_108284 | JGI IMG/M metagenome (GOLD analysis project Ga0137396, IMG submission 108284) | Vadose zone soil microbial communities from Angelo Coast Range Reserve, California, USA - czcobulk3.16 metaG | ecosystem: Environmental > Terrestrial > Soil > Vadose zone | place: USA... | reverse complement strand
CCGCCGCTGTATTCGTGCGGGTAGTTCTCGATGCGGTCGGTCGGAATTCCGACGAGGTGGTACAGCTGCTCCACGCGCTGCTTCGCACTCTCGTTGGAAACGTCTTCGTGGGCGCGGATCGCTTCGATGATCTGATCCCCCACTGTGTACACGGGGTTGAGGGCGTTCATGGCTCCTTGGAAGACAATCGAGATCTGCTTCCATCGAACCGCATTCAGCTTGGGGTGGTATTCGCGCAAGCGACCATCGGGCCGCCGAACAACGTCGACGAGGTCTCCTTCCTGCGTCGCCGCCGCGTAGCGATCTCGAACTTCTCGGAGTTGTCGCTTGAGGCCGCCGTTCTGACCCGCCTCGACCCGCCGTGAGAGGTCCTCATCCTTCTGTCGCAGGGAACGGATTTCTTCCGCCAGGTAATCCCGGTACGTTGCCGAGAGAGGATGGCGGAGCAGCTCGACCCGTTCCTCGAGTTCGCGTACCGTGACGGCGGTCTCGGGCGTCTGCGTCGCGCGGGCTTGCTCGAGCGTCTGTTTCGCTGCGTCCAAGTCCTTCGCCATACGTTGGGCAGCGACGGTCCAGTACTCCCGACGATAGCCATCGATTCGCGCGTCCGGGCTGAAAATAATCTGCCCTCCGAAGACGTAAGCGTTGGAAGGGAGCAGCTGCGTAATCGAATACGCGAGCGTCGTCTTCCCGCAACCCGATTCGCCGACGAGTCCGACCGTCTCGCCAGCGTCGACATTCAGGCTGACTCCGTCAACGGCCTTGACCCATCCTTGTTTCACCTTGAAGTAAGTCCGCAGGTTGCGGACCGCAAGGAGTCGGGGCACGTCACCGCCTCCGCAACCGCGGGTTAATGATCTCGTCGAAGCCACGGCCGAGCAGATAGAAACCGAGCGAGAGCAACGTGATCGCTAGGCCGGGCGGCAGAAGCCACCACCAGGCGGTCAAGGCGCCTCCGAACGTCAAGACTTGGGAGAGCATCCCGCCCCACGAGATCACGGTCACGTCCCCGAGTCCGAGGAAACTCAGTGCGGCTTCGGTGATGATCGCCCCGGCTACGGTCAGGCTCATGTACAGGAAGCTGAACGGGAGCACGTTCGGCGAGATCTGGTAGAAGATGAGTCGGAGATCGGACGCGCCGGACACCCGGGCGGCGTCGACGAACGGACGCTCCTTGAGCGTGAGCACTTGGGCGCGGATGACCCGCGCGATTCCGGGCCATCCCACGATCCCGAGCACCATGATGATGACCCAGATGCTCGGCCGAAGGATCGCCGCAAGAATCAGGACGATCGGAAGGAACGGCAAGACGAGGAAGATGTCCGTGGTCCGCATGAGGAGGGTGTCGACGATGCGACCGTAGTATCCCGCCACGAGTCCGACCAGCGTGCCGATTCCGACCGCGAAGATGGCGGCCAATCCTCCGACGATGAACGCCACTTGTGTGCCGTAGAAGAGCTGAGTGAGGATGTCACCGCCCCGGAAGTCTGTCCCGAGGATGTAGTGATTCCCCGACGGGTACGTGCCGGGCGGCAACGGCGTGCGAACGGTCCCCAAAAGCTGGAAGACGGCGGTCTCCCCGCGGGTCGGGTCGATCCAGACCCCGTATAGCTCCTGAGGGGTGAGGGCGCTCCCGTACAGCGTGCCGCCCAGCGCACCCCCGTACCGGACGAAGGTCGCGGTCGCCGGCGGCTGGATCGGGAATTTCTCGGGGAGCACGATCGTCTCTTCCCGAAACACCGTGCTCTGCATTTCCAGCTCGCCGCTCTCCGTGAAGATGAAGACCTTCGAGCGCTCGAAGACCTCGAAATACCAGCGCACGCGCCCCGGAATGTCGACGCGGAAGCGAGCCGTCTCGACCGCTGTCTCGTTGATGCGCGTCATGCGGGTCGCTCCGGTCGGGCCGGACGTTGAGTCGAAAAAGGCGATGACGAGATCCGTCCCGCGGTAGCTCGTGGGGATACCGATGGGCTGCAGCAACGGATTCGTCAGGGCGAAGGTGTGAACGACGGAGAGCGTGGACATGTCGAGGTATCCGACGCCTACGGCGGCGCTCGATCGGAGCGGGACGTACAACCACAACGGGAACGTGGAGCGGGTGAAGCCAATCGGGCCGCTCACCGTCGCGGAGAGACCGTCCAACGTGAGAGGCCTCCAAGCCCGAACCGGCCCCGTTACGTTATGAACCTCGAGCGTGCCGTTCGTCAACGGGAGGAGGATGGCCTGCCCGATTCCGGACCGGTAGTCATCGAGGAGGGTGACCCGATCCTGGTTATAGTAGATGAACGGAGGGGCGCTCAAAGTTTCGTTCGTCACGATCACGACATGCCCGCTCGGACCCGTTGGGTCGACGGCGTGAACGTAGGTGATTTCGAAAACTTCCGTGTGGTTCAAGTCGGATGCGTAGAAGTAGCGGTACGGACCCACGTCGCGACCCGGGAGTCCGGGAAACGGCGCGATGCTACGCTCGACCGGGAGGACGAACATCTCGCCCGCAGAAGCGGGATCCTCCCCCGTCCAAACGGGATCGAAGTTCAGCCTGGACCAGAAGATAAGGGATTTGGAGAACGGATCGATCACGTAGAAGTCGCGTTGGGCGAAGAAGGCGATGGCGCCGTTCGTCTGTCTCGGGCCGGCCAAGTTCGATGAGTTCCTCGCGGGGACGATGTAGTACAAGGCCGTCAGAGGGGGCGCCGGCCGGGGCGAGAACGAGAAGTCCTGGCTGATGTCCAGGCGGATCGAGAGGTTACCCGCGTCGTACGGAGACTGGTTCGTCCCGACCGTGTGAACGAGGAAATTCATGAAGATCAGCCCCTCGCGCGAGTAGCTGATCTCCCACATCCCACCCTGGCGATCGCTCGAGAGGGGTGTGGTGGGGCCCATTACGGGAGGACCGTATGTGAGATTCCCCGGTATCGCGTGCGCATACGCCGACACCGTGAACCGGTCCGAATCCGGCGCTTCGAAGTTGCGTGGGAAGGGAGAAATGAGGGGTGCCAAAATGGCGATTACCGCGAAGGCGAGAACAACCGAAAGACCGGCCATGCCAAGGCGGCTCCCCCGGATGACGCCAAACGATCGGCGAATCGTCTTCGTGAACTGGTGAATGAAACGGAGCCCCGCCACCGCGGAACCGAGGGGTCCCTCAGAGGCGGACACGCGGATCGAGTACTCCGTACAACACGTCGGCCACGATGTTTCCGAAAATCACCAGGACGGCAATAATCCAGAGGAGGGCTCCCGCTAGGAACTGGTCCTGAGTGAAAATCGATCGCAGGAAATAGTACCCGAGGCCGAAGTAGGAGAAAATCGACTCAAGGATGATAGCGCCGCCGATTACGAACGCCAGGCTAATCGCGAAGGATGTCAGGACAGGCAGGTAGGCGTTCCGCGCTGCATGTCGGCGCCGAACGATCCGCTCCGAGAGTCCCTTGGCCCTCGCCGTGAGGACGAAGTCCTCGCCCATTACCTCGAGCATCGACGTCTGCATGAGGAGGATCGTGCCTGCGGCGCTGATCAGGACGAGAGCGAGCATCGGGAGCGCCGCGTGGTACGAAAGATCGACGAACTGGAAGAAGGGATTCCCAGGCCCAAGCCCGGCGACGAGGGGAATGTTGCGTGCGGTCTCCTCGGGATTGCTGAAGCCGTGAAGCGGGAACCAATCGATCGTGAAGGCGAAGAGCCAGAGGAGGATCAGTCCGATCCAGAAGGAGGGCATGTTATAGAAGAACAAACTTCCGACGACCACAGTCCCCTCACTGAAGCGGCCCCGTCGCCAGGCGATGAATGTACCGGCGATGACCCCGACGATGTATTCGATGATCACGGCGCCGCCGAAGAGGAACAGCGTTCGGGGTAGCGCTGCGCCGATCACCTCGGATACGGGACGCCCCTCCACGAAGGAATCCCCGAAGTCAAGCGAAAACATGTTCCAGACGAACTTGCCCATCCGCACGAAGTAGGGATCGTTGATGCCGAACGTCTGGTTCAGCTGCTCGAGGCGGGCTCGATCAAACGTCGGATCCGAACGGAACCGATCGATTGGAGTTCCCGGCATTGCGTCGAAAAGGATGAAGATGATGACCGTCACGATGAGGAGCGTGATGATTCCCTGAATCGTACGTTTCGCGATGTAGCGACCGAGAGCCGCCGTTCTCCTCAGCCCCCTTCCCGACTACTCTTTCAATCGGGACCTCCGTATAAGAACGTTTTCCGTCACCTCATGCTGCCCGTCGAGGGAAAGATGGAAAGGGGGATCGGGTTCGGCCCGATCCCGTTCTGCCTATAGGTTCTCCTCGGACGGAAGCTCCTCGTCGGCGGGCTTCATGTCGTCCTTCGACGCCTCCATCGGAGGCGGACCCTTCTTGCGCCGGCTCATCATCAAGCCGACGACGGCTCCGACCGCCAAGCCCACGACGAGCAGACCACCCGCGAGGGCATATGTCGTGGTCTGGTCCGGCCCAGGCGCGGCGGACACGGCCGTCGTCGCGGTCTGGTCGCCCACGGCCACTGTGTAGCTGCCTGCACTGTCGAAGACGTGTTTGAACGTCACCGTCGCGGTGCCGCTCGCCCCGATCGTGATCGCTTGGGCGTCGACCGCCTGACCGTTCACGAGGAGGACCACCGTCGCGGCCCCACCGACCGGCAGGACGTTCGTCACCGAGACCGTAACCGTCGAGGCGGCCCCCGCAAAGGCGGGCGTAACGGCCAACGACGCGTACGACAAGACCGGCGCGGACGCCAAGATGCCATACCAAGCGCGCGTCACCTGCGATTTGTCCGGCGTCGTCACGACAACGAGGTTCTCGATCGCACCGGACGTGGCAGTGATGTCGAATGACGCTTTACCCGTCGCGTCGGTCAGCGTCTGGATCGGTCCGCTCCAAACGGTTGCGTTCGCAATCGGAGCACCGACGCCGTTCGTCACGTTCACAGTCACCCTCGCCGTGCCGGCTTCGGGCACGATCGTCTTGTCGACGGTCGCCGAAGCAAACGCGGTCGCGGTGGGGACGTACAGATATCCGCGAGTGAACTCGAACGGAATCTTCGCGATCAAGACCGCGAACGTGGGGGCGAACCAGAAGTCGCCGTAGTTTGTGCCGCCTCCCGAGAAGAGCTGCTCCCGTCCGCCGTATGCATACCGCGGATCGGCCGGGATGAAGCTGAACGCAATCGGCTGGGACAAGCTCAAGGGCGCAGTGTCGACGTTGACGCCGGCCACTCGTACCTTAGTGTACGATTCTGAGACGTTCCACCGCAGAACTCCGTTCGTGTTGGCCGCGATTGTCCCGTAGAAGGCGGCATTCCCGCCGGCCCGCGTCGAGAACGCGTCCCCGGCGTTGCGTCCGTCTCTCCCGGCGCCCCGGATTAGGAATACCTGGACGTCGCCGGCCGAGGCGCCACCGCGCTTGTAGAACGTGGCGGTGATCTCGCCGATTCGGTCCTGCGACGTGAGGACCGGCTGGTCCATCGTCACGGAGCCCAAGGCGAACACGGGAGCCCTTTGCACGACCACGCCCGAATCGATCACGAAGGCTTGGTCGTGGATGGACCCGACAAAGTTGCAGGCGTCCAACGCGACGTGCATCCGGGCACCCGTCGGGCTTCCGACATACGCGCGGACCTGGATCGGCGTGTCAATCTTGTGCGGCAAGGCCGTGAGCGGGACCGTGAACCGTCCGTTCGCGTCGGTCACACTCGTCACGTTGACGAAGTACGTTCCCGAGAAACCAGCGGGGAAAGTCGACGGATCGCACGAGTCGATTACCGCGAAGTTTCCTACGACCTCGAGGTCCTCAACGAAGTGCTCGACACCGTACGCCGGACCCTGGGCCGAGGAGTTCTGGAACTGGCCTCCCAGGGACCCTAGTCCGAAGAAGTTGAGGTCGAAGCCCGTGTTGTATTTCGGTACGCTATAGTCGTAGGACCACGGGAATTGTGCAGCCAAGCCCAAGTCTCCGTACGACATCTGTAGGAAGACCGGGACGCCCGCAGCGGGGAGTCCAGCCTGGTTCACGACGTTGATCGTAGCGTCGGAGGACCCTGCCGGCTCGGAAACGACCCCTCGGCTCGAGATCGTGACATGGGCACCGAATCCGACACTCGTCGCGTTCGCGACGAACAGCTCAACTTCATCAGTCACTTGAGCCGCATCGTTCCTTACCTTAAACCGTACCGGAATGCTCGTGGTGTTCAGACCCAGCGTGGCGCTCGGTGTCACGGTCAGAGTGAAGTGCGTCAACCCACCGGCGTCTGTCCGGTTTGCACCAGCCGCGAAGCTCAAGGACGCATTCCAGTTGCCCGAAGGTATCACGACGTCAACGTCTTTCCCGGCAAGCGGGAGGCCAGCGTAGTTCGCGACTTTCACGTCAATCGTTGTCGAGTCGCCTGGGATGGTGCTGGAAAGTGCCAATTTCGGCGTCCCCTGGACCGTCACGACGCGCCAGTCCGGCGGGTTGTCGTTCTCGACGAAGATAACCATCGACGCCTTCTGGGTGTCGACCGCGACGGTGTCCGGTACGTCCACTTGAGCCTTCACGACATCGGTCAGGTGCTGGTTCGGGAACTGCCCGGCCGTGGCGGGTGCCGAGTAGGTGAAGGTCACCTGTCCGGTCGCGTCCGTCGCGCCGGAAAGCGGCGTAATCCCTCCGAGGAGGAGGGTCTTGTCGACCGCCACCGTGACTCCTGGGATGGCTGCCCCGAGGCCGTCAATCAATTTCGCGACGATCGCCGTCGTCTCCCCGGTGCCTATGACCGGTTTCGTCGTCGACAGACTGAGGGTCGCAATCGGGGCCGGTGGTCCGACCGTGATCTCGAGCAACTTCTGGGTCGTCGCGCTCGAGGTGCCTTTGGTCGCGATAGCTGTGAACTTCAAGTTCCCTTGAATAACCGGCACTCTCCACGCGAAACGCACGTGCCCGGTGACGTCTGTGGTTCCGCTCTGTGTGCGGAAGTTCGAGCCCCACGTTGCGTTGATGGTGACCGTTGCGCCACCGACCGGTACGAGGCTCTGTGCCACGAACGTGTCGACGTTCACCGTGTGTCCGCCGATCGCTCGTTCTGGGACCGTGAGGGCCACGCTGAAGACGCCCGTCGGCGGCGGTATGGTGACCAAGCCCGCGGGATGGAGCTTCACGAGGGACCAAATGTTGTACAGCTGTGGCGGCGTGTTGACCCAGCCCTGCCAGGCATCGTTCCGGAACGCGTTCAGGTTCTTGCGGTAGTACAGGATGTTCCAGGGGATGTCTTTCGTGACGATGCCCTCAATGTCCTTCACGATCTGAATCCGCGTCGCGTCGTCGAGGGTGGTGTCCATCTGGTCGAGGAGCGCGTCCACCCGCGCGTTGTGGTAACCCGCGGAGTTCGACCCGGCCGGATTGATGGCCACGTCGTTCTTGCTCGCGAAGAAGTCCGACAGATAGGATTCCGGCGTTCCCGTGAGCAAGAATCCGAGGATGTAGATATCGAAGTCGACTTCCGTGAAGGCCTTCGACACGATCGTGTCGAAGCTCGTCGGCGCGGCGTCAATGTTGAGCCCGATCGACTTCAGGTTGTTCGAAATCATGATGCCTGCGTCGGCTCGGACGGGGTCATAGTCCTTGGGCGGCGTCAAGATCGTTGCTTTGATTGGAGAGCCGTCCTTGTACTCTCGGAATCCGTCCCCGTTCCGGTCGATGATTCCGACCGAATCCATCAGCGCCTTCGCGCCGTTGAGGTCGAACGCGGGCGGCTGAGCGGTCGAGTTAATGTAGCCGGGCGTGTGCACCGAAATCGGGACCGAGCCCTTCGTGCCGAACCCGCCCATCAGCGTGTTGACGATGTAGTCCTTGTCAATCGCCATGGAGATCGCTTTGCGGACATCGAGGTCATTCCACGGTTTGCGACGCAGGTTGAAAGACATGTAGAAGTACCCGGCGTCCGTGACCTGCTGGACATCGATTGATGGGTTGAACCGGACCTGGCTCAGGAAACCAGGCGTCAACGGCCAGATGAGGGTGTCGACCTCCCCCTTTTGCAGTGCAAGGCTAATCACATCGAGGCTCGTGAAAATCACGAACTTGATGCCCTTGAGCTGTTCGGGGAAGAATGGATACACAGTGCCTCCCCACGACACGGTTGCGGTCGGGTTTCCCTTACCCCAGTAGCCGTCATAGACGGAGATGTGCGAACCGGAATTCGGAGTCCAGGAGTCAACTTTGAACAGTCCCGTACCGTAGGTCGCCGCGAGGTCAGTCCGCACGTTCCCAAATGCGAAGTTTCCGGAGTAGTCCGAGCTGTCGTTGATCCGCTTCGTGGGGTCCGTGATGTTGACGGGCTGCTGCGAGTAATCGATGTGACCCGTCCAGATGTGCTTGGGGATGATCGGAATTTGCAGCGTTCCCAAGAAAGTCAACGCGTACGGCTTGTAAAGATGGAACCGCACCGCATCCGGCGCTGCCGGCGATGCCTCGACCCCGATGTGCGATGTGTTCGTCCCGCCGGTCCAGTGCGGCCATTGGTGCGTCGGCCACCACAGGGCCGAGGTGATCAACGTCTGGGAGGTGGACCAGGCCAGGACCTGGTAGGAGAACACGACATCGTCCCGGGTCATCGGTTGACCATCGTGGAAGTTTACTCCACTCCGAATGTAAACGTCGATGACGGGTTGCGGGGCAGTGGGAGCGGTGATGAACGTAAATCCGTTCGTGCCCTTCGCGGGATTCGCGAGGACCGCGAAGATGTGATTGTCGGGATCGCTGCCGTACAAACCTTCGAACGAATAGCCGACCTGATACGCGTTCCATACTGTGTTCGTCTCCGGATTGAAGTAGTCCAGGGTTGTCATGTCGTTTTGCAACCCGATGACGACTTCCGTCCGGCTGCTCGCGGCGGCCGCGTTGTGCACGAGGAAAATGAACCCCGCGCCCAACATGATGAGGACGATTACGGTCGCGCGCAACGCAGTCGAGCGCAAGAGCTTGATTGCCATTGTTTTCAGACTCCTCCCCATGAAAGGGTTTGGCGGGCGAAGGGGCGGTGCATATAAAGTCTTTGTCCAGCGTCAAAGGTAGGACAGTTCTAAACGCGTTCTACGCTCAAAACGAAACGCGAGAGATTGTCACATTGTTCGACCGCAGGTCACAACGGACGGCGCTTCAGCAAACACTCAGGTCGGCGACGATGCGTCGCGGCCTGAATCGAAGAGTGCGCGGAGGAATCGAAGGCGAAGTTCGCTTTCGTCTCGCATCATTCGCCACTCGTCCCGAACTTTCGGCTTCAGAAGGGTGGCCATCGCGAAATCGTAGCGCACATCCATCAAGAAAAGCGGCTCGGGCCTCACGATTCCGAAGTCGCGCCGCGAACCATCCAACGAAGCTCGGATCTCGGTCTCGGAGATTTCATCCACGGCGCACCGTGTTGCCGCGGCAATGATCCGTCTCACCATCGACCGACGGAAGCTCGGCGCGCGCACGTCGACTAGCGTCGCCCGGCCGTCCCGCATCACATCGATTCGATCGATGCGGATCGGGCCGGGGGCGGGATCCGAGGTAAACGAACGGAAGTCGTGCTCGCCGACGAACAGGGATGTTGCGCGGCGCAGCGCAGAAACGGAAACGTCGGAGAAGAGATGGTACCGATACCATCGCTCCACTGCGTGCCGCGGATGAAACTCGTCCGGCACCGCCGCCACCGCCCAAGCCCAGACGTCTTCCGCTTTGTCGTTGAACGCTCCGACAACGGCATCCGGCGGGTACGTCGAGTTGAAGGCGATGACATTCCCGATCGCGCTCACGCCACGGTCCGTCCGGCTTGCGCTCCGGAAGAACGATTCGCGCGGCTCCCGGAGGATCTTCGCACCTCGCAGTGCCATGAGGCACTCTCCCTCGACGGTGCGTCGGTCCGGCTGCCTCTGATGGCCGTAGAACGATCGACCATCGTAAGCGATCTTGAGGGCAATCCGCATGCCAAGGAATATCTTGTTACGAATATATCGAGCGCACCGTGCCAAAGACTCGCGTCGTCCTCGTCGAGCCGAAGAACGAAGGCAATGTGGGCGCGGTCGCCCGGGCGATGAAGAACTTCGGTGCTCGCGACCTCGTGCTCGTCAAGCCCGGACCGCTCGGCGCCGAAGCTAGGCGGCGCGCGATGCACGGGCTCTCCATTCTTCAGGCCGCCCGAACCGTGGAAACCTTCGATGAAGCGACGGCGGGGGCGGACCTCATCGTCGGGACCTCGGGCGTCGACACCACGAACGAAAAGCACTTCGCTCGAATCGCGACGACCCCCCGCGACCTCGCGACGCGCGTCGCCCCCATGGAGGGCGTGCTGGCCCTCGTCATCGGGCGTGAGGACTTCGGCCTGCTGGACCCGGAGATCCGTCGATGCGACGTCCTCGTGACGGTCCCTGCGTCCCGGGACTATCCGATCCTGAACCTCTCGCACGCGGCCACGATCGTATTATACGAGCTGTACGCCGCGAGGGCGCCCACAACGGCGCGACGGGAGGCATCGGGTTTCGAAAAGGAAAAGCTTCACGAGGTGTTCGCGGCCCTGTTGGATGCGACGGAATACCCGGCGCACAAGCGGGCGCGGACGAAGATCATGTTTCGGAGGCTTCTCGGGCGATCGGTGCCCAGCAAGTGGGAGTTCCACGCCCTCATGGGAGTGTTCCAGCGGGCCTCGAAGAGGATCGAACGACTCGAGCGACGGCGACTCGCACCGCCCCGTGGCGCGGCGTCCCCCAAACGGAAGCAGAAACGGCTACCTCGCTAACCCGATCTTCAGAGAACGATCCGTCTTCTCCATGCTCTTCCGGCCGTCCGTTTCGAGCTCCATGACAGCGCGAATGGCATCCACGTTTTCCGGGACCACGTCGGACTCCTGATGGACCGCCTGGAAGTAGTAGAGTCGCTTCCCTTCGACGTGCACTCCGTCTCGCCACACGGCAATCTCGTAGAAGTCGGAGCGAT
>Ga0137396_10002042_pt1 | contig 10949 bp, 12 predicted proteins | sample czc16metaG_FD_108284 | JGI IMG/M metagenome (GOLD analysis project Ga0137396, IMG submission 108284) | Vadose zone soil microbial communities from Angelo Coast Range Reserve, California, USA - czcobulk3.16 metaG | ecosystem: Environmental > Terrestrial > Soil > Vadose zone | place: USA... | reverse complement strand
TCCACCGCGGGCGATGCCGGCGCCGCCGTGGGTGGCGGAGGCGCGACCGGCGTTGGCGCAGCGAGGCCGGCCCGGAGACCTAGCGCCTGCAGATCGCTCAGATTGAGCTCCTGCACGATCGCCTGTGACCAGTCGGCGCGCGCCCCCTCGGCATCGCCAGCGAGCGCCCGGGCGACGCCGCGATTGAAGATCGCCCTGGCGAATCCAGGCTTGAACAGGCTCGCCCGGGTGAAGTCGGCGATCGCCGCGCTGTAGTCGCCCGTGCCGATGTAAGCGTTCCCGCGGTTGAAGAGGATCTCCGCGTCGCGGGGGGCGCGCCCGAGCGCGGCCGTGTAATCCTGGATGGCGCCGTCGAGGTCGCCCAGGCGCGCCCGGACGACGCCGCGGTAGGTCCAGGCCCCGGGAGTGCCCGGGCTGCGGCTGACGGCTTCGTCGAGCGCCGCCCGCGCCTCGGTGTAACGGCCCTGTCGGTAAAGCGCGAGCCCCCGGTCGAAGGGGCTCATCCCCGACGCGCAGCCCGCGAGCGCCAGCAGGATGACGGCGACGATCGGGACCCTCATACGCCCTCTTTCAGCGACCGCCGCAGCATATCAAAGGCCGCTTGAGTGGATTGCCACTTCACCGAGGCGCGGTCACCCAGGAACCTGAAGCGCCTCGCAGTCACTCGCCCCTCGACGGCGAGCCCGATGAACACGGTGCCCACGGGCTTCGCCGGCGTGCCGCCGTCGGGGCCCGCGATCCCGGTGATCGCGAGCGCGCACGCCACCCCAGCGCGCTCGGCGGCGCCGCGCGCCATCGCCTCGGCGCAGGGCGCGCTGACGGCGCCGTGGACGCGCAGGACCTCCGCGGGGACGCCGAGGAGCTCCTCCTTGGCCCGGTTGGAGTAGACGAGCACGCCGCGCTCGAAGTATGCCGACGAGCCCGGAACGCTCGTGAGCCGGTGCCCGAGCAGACCACCCGTGCACGACTCCGCGACCGCGAGCGTGAGGCGGCGCGCGAGGAGCGTACGGCCGACGACGAGCTCGAGCGTCTCGGCGTCACGGCCGTAGCAGTCGTCGCCGAGCGCGGCGAGGACCGGCGACTCGACGCGGGCGAGCGCGCGGGCGGCGTCGACGCCCTTCGCGCGAAGCCTCACCCATACCTCGCCGTCGCAGGGCACGAGCGCCACGGCGACGTCGCCGGTCCGACTCTCGGGCTTGCCGAGCCACTCGACCAGTCGCTCCTCGAGCTCTCCCGGAGTCGCCCCGGCGGTCCTGAGCGTCCGCAGGAGCACCGCGCCACGCCCCGCGGCGCGGGTGCGCGCGTACGGGACGAGGTGCCGCTCGACGACCGCGCGGATCCCGCCGTCGCGCACGAGCACCGCGAAGGCGCGCGCGCCGCTCTCGAGGAGGAAGCCGGGCTCCCCATCCTCCACCGTCCACGCCTGGGCGCCCTGAGGCAGGAGCGCGAGCCGCTCGGCTCGCCGCGGGACCGGGCGATCGAGCCGCCGATAGCGCTCCTCGAGCGCCGCGAGGAATCGCTCGCTCAGGACGAGCCGGACGCCGACCGCGCGCGCCAGGACGCGCCGCACGAGGTCACCCGAACCGGCGCCCGAGATCACGACCGTGAGCGCGTCGTCGGGCGCCAGGGCCCGCTCGAGCACGCCCTCGTCGTCCTCGATGGCGACGCGGCTCGTAACGGGCGCGCCCGCCTCGGTCAGCGCGGCGGCGACGATGGCGGCCTCGGGGTCGGGCAGCTCGGTCGCCGCCGGCACCCCGACCGTGACGACGTGGACGGCGGCGCTCATGGCCACCCGAAGATGGCGCGCGCGAGCGCCAGGACGACGAGGGTGTAGAGTCCGGCGATCAGGTCGTCCACCACGACACCGAGGCCGCCCTGCAGGCGCTGGCTCGCGCGTGCGGGAAACGGCTTCACGATGTCGAAGACGCGGAAGAGGAGGAACGCGAGCGCGAGCGGACCGGGCGTGAGGGGGACGAAGAGCACGGAGAGCGTCATGCCCGCCACCTCGTCGACGACGATCGCCCCCGGGTCCTTTCCCCCCAGGATCCGTTCCGAGCGATCCGCCGCCCAGGTCCCGACGACGGTGACCGCTACGAGAAAGACGACGAGGCCGGGGCGCGAGAACGGCGCGAGCCACAGGACGACGGCGGTGAGCGCGCTGCCGATGGTGCCCGGCGCCACCGGCGCATACCCCGCGCCGCCCACCGTCGCGATGATCAGCGCGAGACGGTCCGCCGGCGCCAGACGGCTAGGCGCGCTCGCCGACCAGCTCGTATCCTTCGACCTCGACGATGCGCGCGCGCGCGAACCGGCCGGGCTCGAACCGGCCCCGGAGGTAGACGACGCCGTCGATCTCGGGTGCCTGGCCCGCGGTGCGCCCCTCGAAGGAGAACGCGGGGTCCTCGCTCGGGCCGTCCACGAGCACGTCGATCACGGTGCCGATGAGTGGGCGACTCCGCTCCCACACGAGTCGGTCCTGCGACTCCTGGACCATCGCGGCGCGCTCCGCGGCGACCTCGGCCGGCACCTGGTCGGGAAACGCCGGTGAGGGCGTCCCCTCCTCGGGCGAGTACGTGAAGACGCCGAGGCGGTCGAAGCGGATCTCGTCGAGGAACTCGAGGAGGTTCTGGAACGCGGCCTCGGATTCGCCGGGGAAGCCGACCAGGATCGTCGTGCGCACGGTGAGCCCGGGGATCGCGTCGCGAAACGCCCGCACGATCTCCTTCATCCGGGCGGCGCTCACGGCGCGCCGCATGGACCGGAGGATCGCGTCGTCGCCGTGCTGCACGGGCAGGTCGAGGTACGGAACGATCCGCGCGCGCGCCCATCTGGCGATCAGCCGGTCGTTCACGTGCGCGGGGTGGAGGTACATCGGCCGGACCCAGGGCATCCGCGTCTCGCCGAGCGCCAGGAGCAGGTCGCCGATGTCGCCGTTGCCTGGAAGGTCTCGGCCATAGGCCAGCGTGTCCTGTGAGACGAGGATCGCCTCCTGCACCCCGCGCGCGCCGAGCCCTTCGACCTCTTTCACGATGTCGGCGAGTGGGCGGCTCCGGTGGCGGCCACGGAACTGGGGGATCGCACAGAAGGTGCACCCCATGTCGCAGCCCTCGGCGATCTTCACGTACGCGTACGGCGTCTTCTGGATGAGGAGCCGCGGCGTGCCCGCGTCGTAGAGGTAGCCGGGCGGCGCCGACGTCGCCCAGTCCTGGCGGCTCGAGGCCTGGCGGACGAGATCCACGACGCGCTCGAGGCCGGAGGTGCCGAGGATCGCGTCCACCTCGGGCATCTCACGCATGATCTCGCCGCCGTAGCGCTGGGTGAGACATCCCGTGACGATCAGCGCGCGGCACCGCCCGGTCTCCTTGAGCTGCGCCAGCTCGAGGATCGTCTGCACCGACTCCTCGCGCGCGCGGTCGATGAAGGCGCACGTGTTGACGATGACGCACTCGGCGTCCTCCGCCCGCTCGACGAGCGGGAAGCCTGCCTCGGTCAGCATGCCGAGCATCAGCTCGGAATCGACCTGGTTCTTCGGGCAGCCGAGGGTCGTCAGGTGGACGTTCATGCGCAGCTCTCGATTATACCGGGCGACGGGTCGTGGGGAATACAATCGCTGGGTCACGGGTTCATGAGAATGACGGTGTCTCCGGAGGGGCTCTGATCCGCTGGCGCTCGACGGGCAGCGAGGAGTTCGAGCAGGTGCTCGAGTGCGCCGACCGGCTGCGCGCGGAGCGAGGGCAGCGCGCGGCCTCTGACGGCGTCGAGCGTGCCCGGCGGCGAGCGTGACGCCCGCGCCCGCTCGCGCACGCCCCGGAGCATGCAGCGGTCCACACGCCCGTCGTGGCGGCTACTTCGCCGCCTGCACTTCCACGATCGCCAGCACCTTCTGGCCGCCGGGCGCCTCGTAGAGGTTGCCCTTGATCGTCACGATGCCCTCGAGGTGGTCGCGAAGCTTCGCGTCCGGGTCCACGAAGGGCGTGTCGGCCATGAGCGTGTAGAGCACGTTGGCCTTCTCGTCGAGCAGCGACGCGCGCGCCCCGGCCTTCTCGCAGCCGATCGCGCACTCGCGATGGCCCTCGCCCTTGAGCCCCATGCCGAGCAGGCACGTGTTGTCCACGACGCGACCGGTCACCGTCACCTGCCTGGATTTCGCGCCCTCTGCCCACGCGCCCGTGACTCCCGACAGCAGCAGGATCGCGACGACACCCGCGAGCAGACCCCGAATCTTCATAGCGCCTCCCTGGGCGGTTTGTCCTCCCGCCACCTCTATCAAGCTCGAACGAATGCTCCCGCATGAACCGGCTCACGATGGGCCGGACGAGGAGCTGGCCCCGGAGCCAGCCCACGACGGCGCCTTCGAGGCCGAAGGTGCTCTCCTATCGCGCCGTCGTCCTGTCGTGCGCCGAACGCGCTCAGCACCTCGAACGCCAGCCGACGGTCGGCGTGGATGTGGAGCTCGACGGGTGTCAGGCGGATCGGAATGATCACCGGTCCGCCAGCGGCCGGCCATTCTCGCGCCGGGTGTTCGTCGGGTCCAGGCCATCAGGCACCTTCGTCATTCCGGCGCGAAGTATACCGCGGCGCTCAGGCGATGATCTCCATTCGGAGGCCGCGCCGGTCGGTCTCCGGTGCCCGCGGGAAGACGCGCGCCTGCCCGGCGTGGATCCGGCGCGCGCAGACGAGGAGCGCCACGGCGTCCACGATGTCGTCGCGGGCCACCGCCCCCCGGCCCAGGGCCCGCCGCACGCGCTCCGGATCGAACGCGGGGACGAACTGTCCTAGAATTGCGAGGCGCTCGCGCTCGCCGGCGGGCGTCTTCTTCGACTGCGCGAGCCCGCGCGCGCGCCCGGCCAGCACCGCGAAGATGACCTCGGGGTGGGCCTCGCGCACGCGGGCCTGGAGGACCGGGGTCACGAGCCGGTCGGCCTCGGCGATCTTCGGCAGGATGTTCCACAGCTCGACCGAGATCCGGCGACCGGTCGCGCGGCGATTCCGCGCGCAGGCCTCGGCGTACGTGCGAGCGCCGAGCGTGGCGCGGGCCGGCGTCGGGAAGACGCTCGACGCGCGCGGAGCGCCCAGGAAGCGCCGCACCTCCACGTCCGCGGCGCGGGGCGACGGCACCAGGCCGATGGGGATGTCGAGGGCGACCACCGCCCGGCCCGCGGCGGCCTCGCCGAAGGCGCCGCGGAGGTCGGGGGCGATCTCGAAGTCGAGCGCGCGGAGCCCGGGGCCGCTCGAGGCGATCACCCAGCCGGCGCGGCAGCCGTCGATTCCGCAGAGCCGCACGCGGCGCGCTCAGACGCTGCGGTAGTTCGTGAACTGGAGGGCGATGCCGAGGTCCTTGTCGCGCAGCAGCGCGATGACCTTCTGCAGATCATCCCGGTTCTTGCCCGAGACCCGCACCTGATCCGCCTGGATCGCGGCCTGGACCTTGAGCTTGGCGTCCTTGATGAGGCGGACGATCTCCTTGGCCTTCTCGATCGGGATCCCCTGCTGGAGCGAGATCTTCTGCCGGAGCACGCCGCCCGAGGCCTGCTCGACGGTGCCGTAGGTGAGCGCCTTGAGCGGAACGCCGCGCTTGTGCAGACGCGACTGGAGGATGTCCACGACGGCCTTGAGCTTCATGTCGTCTGCGGCCGTGACGGTGATGTCGGTCTTCTCGAGCGTCAGCTCGTTCTTCGAGCCCTTGAGGTCGTAGCGCGTCTCGATCTCGCGGCGCGCCTGGTCGAGCGCGTTGGTGACCTCCTGCATGTCGATCTTGCACGCGATGTCGAAGGAGTTCTCGGCAGCCATCCGCGTCCCCCGTCTATCGGAGCGGCACCGTGACGACGCCCTTCGGCGCCTCGAACGTGAAGAGCCGATCGGGCAGACCCGAGTTGATCGCGACCTTGGTGAAGCGCATCGTCACGGTGTTCTCGAACTGATCGTACACGACCGCCCGGCGCATCTCCCACGTCTTCGCGTCCACCGAGAGGATGAGCCGGGCGAGTGTCGGCAGCGGGCGTCGGGGCGTGAGGTCGAGCACCCAGCTCCCGTCGCCGTCGCGCGGCTCGGCCGGGTTCAGGAAGCGGACGGTGAACTCCGCGCGGAGCCGGCCGAGCCCAGCGAGGAAGCTCCCCGCCGGCCCCGCGAGCGCCTCCGGCGCTTCGCCGACGTTCACCTGGTTGAGCGCCGGCGTGTAGACCCAGAGCTTCTTGCCGTCGGAGACGATCTCCTGGGGCGTCGGCTCCTTGTACTCCCAGCGCAGCTTGCCGCCCTTTTTGAGGTACACCGCGCCCAGGGCGGGGATGGTCTGGTTCAGGCTCTTGTTGAAGGCCGTCTGCGTGAACTCGGCGCGGAGATCGGTCATGCGGCCGTAGGCCGCCTCGACGTCGCGCACGACATCGTCGAGGCTCTCGGCCGACGCCGGCACGCACGCCGCGAGGAGTGTCATCGACAGCAGGAGGATCCTCACCTTGCCCACCGGGCCACTCTACACTAGAGTGCCCGCCGTGCCCTCGCGCGCGCCCGCCATTCTCGCGCTCGACTTCGACGGCGTGCTCTGCGACGGGATGCGCGAGTATTTCGAGTCGGCGTGGCGCGCCTGCCGCCGGCTCCGGCCGGATGCCCCGCTCGCGCCGCCGTCGGGGCTCTTCGAGGGCTTCGCGCGACTGCGGCCCCTCGTGGAAACGGGCTGGGAGATGACGGCGGTCGTGCACGCCCTCCGCGCCGGCGCCGCGCCCGCCGCGCTCGAGAAGGACTGGCGCCCCGACGCGTGGCTGGCCGACCTGGGCGCGACGCGTGAGGCCGCCGCCGCGGCGCTCGACCGCGTGCGGGACGAGTGGATCGCCGCCGACGAGCACGGCTGGCTTGAGAGCCACCGGTTCTACCCGGGCGTGATCGAGCGCCTGCGCGGCCTCGCCGACGGGTCCGTCGCCGTGTACGTCGTCACCACGAAGGAGGGCCGCTTCGCCCGCCAGCTCCTGCGGCGCCAAGGGATCGAGCTTCCCGAAGGGCACGTCTACGGCAAGGAGGCTCGGCGGCCCAAGCGCGTGATCCTCGTGGAGCTCGCCGGCGACCGCGACGCCGGGCGCGTGTGGTTCGTCGAAGACCGGCTGACGACGCTCCAGGACGCGAAGACGGAGCCCACGCTCGCCCGCGCCGGGCTCTTCCTCGCCGCATGGGGCTACAACACGCCCGAGGACCGGGAGGCGGCGCGACGCGACGACCGCATCGTTCTGCTCGCGCTGGAGCGGTTCGGGCAAGACTTCGCGGCCTGGGGCCATGCATAATGTGGCACCCGCCCCAACGAGGAGGAGGATCGGCCATGACCCGTCGTCTCGCGCTCGTGCTGTCCGGCGCGCTCCTCGCCGTCCTGCTCGCCGCGCCCACCGCGCCCGCCCAGCAGCCGAAGCGGGGAGGCGTCTTCCGCGTCGCGGAGCGCGAGGCGCCCGGGCTCGACCCGCACCTCTCGATCAGCTTCCTGACCCACTCTTACGTGAGCCTCGCGTACGGCCAGCTCGTGCGCTTCCCGAACGGCCCCGAGCAGAAGAGCCCGACCGACTTCTCGATCCTCCCGGACCTCGCCGAGAAATGGACGGTGTCGAAGGACGGCACCCTCTACACCTTCCACCTCCGCAAGGGCGTGCACTTCCACAACAAGCCCCCGGTGAACGGCCGCGAGCTCGTCGCCGACGATGTGAAGTATTCCCTCGAGCGGTTCATGGCGAAGTCCGGCTTCCGGGAGCGGCTCGAGCCCGTGCAGGCGATCGACGTCCTGGACCGCTATACCGTACGGGTCACGCTGAAGGAGCCCTACGCGCCCTTTCTGAACCACCTGGCGAACCCGTCCTTCTGCGCGATCCTCCCGCGCGAGGCCGAGACGAAGTTCAAGGACTTCAACAACCCCGAGGCCGTGATCGGCACCGGCCCCTTCGTGCTCAAGTCCTACGAGAAGGGCGTCCGGGTCGTCTTCGAGCGGAACCCGGACTATTTCTTGAAAGGCCTGCCGTACCTCGACGGCGTCGTCCTCGAGATCACGCCGGATGCCGCGGCGCGGCTCGCGCTTCTGCGGTCCGCCCGGGTCGAGCAGGCGCACATCTGGGGCTGGCTCTCCCCCGAGGAGGGCAAGTCGCTCCAGAAGACCAACCCCGAGATGGTCGTGACGCCGACGCTGGTGGTCGGCCAGGGCTTCATCTATATGCGCACCGACCAGCCGCCCTTCAACGACCTGCGGGTGCGCCGGGCCGTGGCGCTCGCCATCGACCGCAAGAGCTGGAACGAGGCGCTGCTCTACGGCGAGGGGTGCGTCGACACCGGCCCGGTGCCGTGCGCGCTGAAGGACTGGAAGCTCGACGCCTCGAAGCTCGAGCCCGCCAAGGCGAAGTACCTCGTCGGCCACGATCCCGCCGAGGCGAAGCGGCTCCTCGCGGAGGCGGGCTACCCGAACGGGCTCACCATCCCGATGTACCACTGGCCCGGCTACATCCCGCCCTGGCGCAGCTACTACGAGCTGGCCGCCGACAACCTCGGCAAGATCGGCATCACCGTCGAGCTCAAGCCGGAGGAGTACGGCAAGTACATCTCGACGACCGCGCTCGGCAAGTACGACAAGGCGGCCATGGGCCCGTCGACGCCCTTCACCGAGGTGGATGACTTCCTCTACGGGCGCTTCTACCCCGAGCTCTCCACGAACCAGAGCCACGTCGCCGACGCCGAGCTCAGCAAGATGCTCGTCGCCCAGCGGCGCGAGATGGACCCGAAGAAACGCAAGCAGATCGTGGACGACATCCAGCGCTACCTCGCCGACAAGGCGTACTACGTCTACGTCCCGCAGTGGCCGCAGTACATCGCCCACCCGCCGTACGTGAAGGGCTTCAGGCACCACGACGGCTACGGCCTCGGGTTGCGACTGCTCTACACGTGGCTGGATAGGTAGTGAAGCGCTACGTCCTGCGCCGGGTCGCGCTCGCGATCCCGACGCTGTTCCTCGTGAGCGTCATCGTGTTCGCGATGATGCGCTTCATGCCGGGCGACGTCGTCACGCGCATGGTCGAGGGCCACGCCTACGCGCCGACCATGGCGGCGCTCCGGCACGACCTCGGCCTCGACCGCCCGGTGCACGTCCAGTACCTCGAGTGGATCGGCGGGATCGTCCTCCGCGGCGACTTCGGCAATTCCTACTGGACGCGCCAGCCGATCCTCGAGGAGTTCGTCCGGCGGTTTCCGGTGACGCTCGAGCTGGCGGGGCTGACCATTCTGATCTCGGTCGTCATCGGCGGCGTCGTGGGCGTCGTGTCGGCCGTGCGCCAGGACACCGCGTCGGACTACGTCGGGCGGGTGCTCGCGATCCTGGCGCTCTCGGTCCCCTACTTCGGCCTCGCGGTGCTCGTCGTCGTGCTCCCGTCCATCTACTTCAAGTGGACGCCCGTGTGGACCTACGTCGCCTTCAGCGTGAACCCCCTCGAGAACCTCAAGATCATGCTCGTGCCGGCGCTCGTCTTCGGCGTGACGCGCGCGGGGCCGATCATGCGCATCATGCGCTCCGCGCTCCTCGACGTTCTGCGCCAGGAGTACATCCGGACCGCGTGGTCGAAGGGACTCAGCGAGCGGACGATCGTGCTCCGCCACGCGTTGAAGAACGCGCTCATCCCCGTGATCAGCCTGATCGGGCTCCAGACGCCGCTCTACATCGGCGGCTCGGTGATCATCGAGGCCATCTTCCGCCTGCCCGGCGTCGGCCTCTTCTTCTTCGAGGCGCTCACGAAGCTCGACTACCCCGTCGTGCAGTCGGTGAACCTGATCATCGCGGCGATGGTCGTGGGGCTCAATCTCCTGATCGACCTCTCCTATGCGTATCTCGATCCGCGGATCCGCTACTAGACTCGGAGGGAGGCTTCGCCCCACATCCTCATCGGAGGGGGCCTCGACGGCGCCCTCCGATGCCTCCCCCAGAATGTCGATTGCGGCGGCAAAGCCGCCGCTCGAAACACACGGCCGCCGCACGAAGCGCCGGACGCGGGCGTGGTACGTGGACGTGTGGGTCCAGATGCTCCGGAAGAAGCCGCTCGGCACGCTCGGCGCCGCGATCGTGCTCGCGATGCTCGCGGCGGCGGTCCTGGCGGATTGGATCACCCCCTACGGCTTCGCCCAGACCAGCCTGCGCGAGCGGCTCATCGCGGCGAGCCCGGCCCACTGGCTCGGCACCGACCAGATCGGCCGTGACCTGCTGACGCGGCTCATCTACGGCGCGCGGATCTCGCTCTACGTGGGCTTCGGCGCCGTCGCGCTCGGCAGCGTCCTCGCCACGGCGATCGGCGTGCTCTCCGCGTACTTCGGCGGCCGCCTCGACCTGCTGCTCCAGCGCGGGGTGGACGCCTGGATGGCGTTCCCGCCGCTGCTCCTCCTGATGTCGATCATGTCGCTGCTGGGCCCGAGCGTCTGGAACATCACGACCGTCCTGGGCGTCGCGTTCGGCATCCAGAACTCGCGGGTGATCCGCGGCGTAGCGCTCTCGGTCCGGGAGCACACCTTCGTCGAGAGCGCGCGGGCGCTCGGCGCGGGCCACATCCGCACGACGCTGGCGCACATCCTGCCGAACGTGACGCCGACCATCATCGTGGTCGCGACGACGGGACTCTCGACCGTGATCCTGACGGAGGCGAGCCTGTCGTTCCTCGGCCTCGGCGTGCCGCCGCCCTATCCGACGTGGGGCGGGATGCTCTCCCTCGCGGGGCTCGACCACATGTACCAGGCGCCGTGGCTCGCCGTCTGGCCGGCGGTCGCCCTCTCGCTCGCGGTCTTCGGCTTCAACATGCTCGGCGACGCGCTCCGCGACCTGCTCGACCCGCGCCTCAAGGGCGGCTGAAAAGGAGCTGACCACGATGGACGCTCACCGGCTCACCCGGCGCTCGTTCCTCGGCCTCGGCGTGCCGCCGCCCTATCCGACGTGGGGCGGCATGCTGTCGCTGGCG
>Ga0137396_10002041_pt1 | contig 10953 bp, 9 predicted proteins | sample czc16metaG_FD_108284 | JGI IMG/M metagenome (GOLD analysis project Ga0137396, IMG submission 108284) | Vadose zone soil microbial communities from Angelo Coast Range Reserve, California, USA - czcobulk3.16 metaG | ecosystem: Environmental > Terrestrial > Soil > Vadose zone | place: USA... | reverse complement strand
GCGTACGGACTCATCGTGCGGGAGCGGCGGCGCTATTTCCGGTTTCCACTGGCGGTTCCGGCGTTCCTCAGAATGGCGGAGGGAAAGGAAATTGAATCCCAGACCGTGAACATCGGCGAGGGTGGGATGGGGTTGCAGACCTCTCATCCATTCAAGACCAAAGAGCAAGCGCTGGTTCAGTTTACCTTGCCGGGTCAGCCAAGCCAGTTCTCGGCGGAGCTGGATGTTTGCTGGTGTGACCAGAGCGGGCGCCTCGGAGTGCGATTCCTGGCTCTTTCTGCTCAACAAAAATCTGGATTGCGGGAGTGGCTCTCCGCCAGGTTTGAAGAAAGCATTCCGGAACGCGTGGCAGTCCACTTTCGGAAAAGCGCTGCCAAGCGCTGAATGCTTGGCGGCTCGGGAGTGTTGAAGTACCTAATTTCTAAAGTTGCCCACGCCTTCATCACAATTCTCCGAACTCACTCCTTTCTTGGTTGCGGCCGACCTTTGCGGCTGGCTTCTTGAGGCCAACATCCAAAGCGCGGTCGGCAATTGGGCTAGTCTCTTCCAATAGTGGCTAGCACAGAGCCCGTTTTCAGTGTTCGACAGCCTCCCCCCCAGCGAGATTTGGCCGATCAAAAGCCGAACAAACGGCCATGACAATCTCGACGTGCATGTAGCTATGCGGCAGGAGTGAGAGGCTGTTCATTGTAAGAGAGGCCCGAAGGGACGTGTTTACTCTTAACCTTTTGCGAGCACTCGGCGGTCACGATGCGGGTCTGTGCGACGGCGAAGATGCTGAAGGAAGAAATGGGGAACCTATGGAAACCACGGTGATCGCCTATCTAGCTTGCCCGGTGGGGCATTCCGGTTAAGGCAAAAGTTGGTTCTGCAGGGGAAGGCGAACGGCATTCCGGAGCGAAGGTGAAACTTGCCGCAGGAGTCTTGCTTTATCTTCATGTCTGCGTCACGCGGTCAGCAGAATCGGTATCCCCTTCGTGACCACGATGGTGTGCTCGTGGTGAGCGGCGCCGCGGCTCTCTTGTTGCAGAAGAGTCCCACCTCACGCCTGATCAGGTCAAAGCACTCTTGATGCAATCGGCCTACAAAAACTTCGTTCCTTATACAACGGCCATTGATCCCGTTACCGGGCAGACCCATATCTGGTCGCGCTTCCGGAAAATTTTACAAGGCGTGGCACCACCGGTTGCGGCGCTGTCGCTGGCACTGCCTGCTGCTGGGCGTGCAGCGAGGACGAAACCCACAACAAAGTACGAGCAATAACCACAACCCGGTGCGCCTGCGTTGCATGACAAACCTCCGGTTAACTCTCGGTCCGGAGCAGCGTGGGCCAAAGCCGGAATGCAGACTGAGCAATAGTGATCAGAACATGAGAGGGCGCAGCTGTCGCCGTCGTATTCGATGGACTCGGAAATCTCTAAATTTTTTTTGAATTGGGTCGCTAGCGGGCCGGGCCCGACGAGAGGGTGAGGAGTACAAGGATTTTCACCTTGACTTCATTGGTTCCTAACAAGACGCTCTACTGGATCTCTATCCTCTTACTCTCAGCCCTGATCTGCGGCCAGCAAATTGCCGCCAGACCCTTTCGATTCTATGATGAACACTTGCAGCTGGGGCCTCATGAGTAATGGTGAAAACCAAGATCGGGAGCGCAGTGTCCGAGACCGAATCGCGACCATCGTGCAGGCGCACGTGCAAGCCAGACGCAAACAGGCCACGGATGAAGAGATCCAGACACTCCGACGCGCGGTCGGGCGCCTGGATCAACTGTTAGCAGATGCCGCAGCGGACGAGCAAGCCCGGCGCAAACGGGCGAAGGAAGAGGAAGCCCAAGCGCTTCGGGTCGCAGCCGCACGGATCGATCAGCTACTAGCGGACATCGCAAGGAAGGAAACGGCACCCGAATTGAAGCTGCGACACCCGCGCAAGAAGTGACATTGTCTTAAAAAATAGCGTCCGGCATACTCCCAGTCATCTGGCTGCATGGTTTTACCGGGGGAGATAGCCACGCTTGCGGGTGATCGTCCGGTACGTCTCAGGATTCTTGGCGTACGCGCGTTCGCACGCATTCTCTCAGCCGGAAGCCGAGAAGTAAGTTTGACAGCTCCGCCCCGGCACGGTTCAGGTACCCGCAACAACTAATCCCGTGGCGAGGCCACGATTCCGGGAATGTGACACCGAGAGCCCAGTCGCTGCCGAAGGCACTCGCGGACGGCATTGCGGCGTTTCGAACCATTTCGAGGGTCGCCCAGCGCCAATCAGGATGCCAGTTCAGGCGCCGACTGCAGCCTTCTTTCCTTGCTATCGCAGGGCCTGCGCAACTTCGCCACTAAGACAGACTGGCGGCCGAGACAATTGCCTCGGGTCCCAGATCTTGAAATCGACTTCAGCTACGGCTCATGGCTCACCATAAACTCCCAGTGCTCGCGCGATGGCGGCGAGGCGCCGGTCGGCGCTCCAGAGCAGTACGCTTTCCAGTGCCGCCGACGCCAGCAGATGTACATCGACCCAGCCAACACCCCGACCCATGAGGCGATGCCGCTCGACGAACGTCATCACTTCTTCATTCTCCACGACCGGCACGGATGGCAATCTCCGGAGCAATGGCAGGATCTCAGAGTGGCGGCTTATGGAACCACATGCCAATTCGCCGATAATAAAAGGATGGCACTGAACTTCGGCGCGATGAAGAAGCGAGACGAGCCCGAGCTGGCCATGGCGCAAATGCTCCACCCAGATCGAGGTATCAACCAGCATCAGCGGCTGGCCATAGAGGCCTGAGGACGGCGTCGCCGACTTTTCCGCAGACGCGGCTCGCTGCCGCCCAGTGCCGCCAGCCTCTTAGCACTCTCACGGGCGACCAGGGCTTCCAGTCCGGCGTGAACGACAGCAGTCTTCTCCGAGATACCGCTGAGCCGTGCCGCTTGCTTGAGCAGGTCATCGTTAATGTTCAGAGTCGTTCGCATATGTATCAGTATGCATGATTCATGCATACGGCTTCAAGAAGCTAGAGAAAAGGGTAGTGTCTTAAATAGCGTGTGGCAGGTGATTAAAACACTATCAAGAAGTGAGAAAAGTGTAGGCCACGGCACTTTTCCTTCAAACTCCTCCAAGCTGGGCTTTGGCAGTCGCGAACTCACTCACGCTCCGTCGCCGCCAACGCGCTGCTGGACCACCCGGTTCATTTCTGCTTGAACGGAATCACCATGCTCGGATGGGCGCCTTCTTGTGTTTTTGCTGCCTCAAGGGTTGATTCAGCCAGACGCAAGAAGCGCGGCGACACGTTCCACCGATGGCCGTCGTCTGTGATCACGGTGACCGATTTCTTGTTATAGCGAGTCAGGATTCCGAACACAGGAGTTCCACCCTCGGGTTCGAATGTAACGCGATCGCCGATGCGGAACTCCAGCATGGCTTTGTGAGCGTGCACCTGACTCATGAGTCGGAGGCGCTGCACGATGCGATGATTCAAGTCTATAAGTTCAGCTTCGGTCAGATGATCTATGTTAATGCGATTCATGTTCGCTGCCGGGCGATCAACACGCTTACCAGCCTCTGTGCTGGCTGATGGGACCGTCTTCTGATTCGAAAGCACTAACCGCACTAACGACAGCTGCGTACAAAAGGAAAATGTCTGCCCACTCGAATAATCCTACTCGGTTCTGTTGGCGAGGAATGCGGCATTATACCCCAGAACAAAGGTCAAAATAGGCGACCGTCGTGGAAGCAAGAGTTCTAAAATCGTCCTCGAGGGCGCACCAGGTTTCAACAACTTCCAGATCGGCCCCTTCCGACATGTGTTCAAAACGTGATCAATTGACTTCACTGTTGGCTCCCCTTTACGGGCATCTCGGCCAAGAGTTCAGCGGTGGCAGACGTTGAAATCATTTCGTACCTGCTGTCAGTCATCGCGTAGACCGATTCCGGAATGTCCTTCACATAGTTTTCAAGAGTTGTATCCGGCCTAGTATGACCTCGGCTCGACGAACTGAGAATGCGGGATACTATCCGAGCATGTTGAAGAAGTTATATTGATTGAGGCTACCTTGGCTGACGATCCCGTTCCCGCTATTGTCGCCATGGCTGCTCAGGTGTATCCGAAGAACGCCAGCGAGCTCCTCAAGCTCGAGCCCGAGAAGATCGCCTACTTTAGGAATCAATGAGTCGAGCGCGCGCATCGACATCCTGGTGTTTGGGCTAGTCTGGCAATTCGGGTCGGGTGTGTCTTGTCCCGTTCGGGCACTTCGGCAAGAACCCTTTCGAGCCAACGGGCCTGTTCCTCAGCGACCCATTTATCCATAAGCACTGGCTGGTGACCGATGACAAACTCCTCGCCGCAGCCGTCACAGCGGAGGGTGCCCAATTTCCGTGGAAATCAGCCGTTTTCTCTCTGTTCTGGCCCTTCTTGATTGCTATTGCCTTCATTTCACCCGTCCTGTTCAGAGGCTTTGACTGTTCTCCGGCTTCCTTCTAACATCCTTACTCTTGAGCTTTTCCCCACAGTCAATGATCGGGCAAACCATCTCGCACTACCGCATTCTAGACAAGCTTGGTGGTGGCGGCATGGGAGTTGTCTTCAGGGCGGAGGACGCTGAGCTGGGCCGTTTTGTAGCCTTGAAATTCTTGCCGGAGGAAGTAGCCCACGATGAACAGACTCTGGAACGCTTTCGACGCGAAGCGCGAGCCGCCTCCGCACTGAATCACCCAAACATCTGCACGATTTACGAGATCGGAAAGCATGAAGGCCAATCCTTCATCGCGATGGAGTATCTCGACGGGGCCACACTCAAGCATCTCATCGACGGCCGCCCACTCGAAATCGAGAGCCTGCTGGCGCTGGCTATCGAAGTCACCGACGCGCTCGATGCGGCACACGCCAAAGGGATTGTCCACCGTGACATCAAGCCGGCGAACATCTTCGTGTCCAAGCGCGGGCACGCCAAGATCTTGGATTTCGGACTGGCCAAAATCACCGACACTGGCAAGTCCGGCAGCAGCGATTCCCAAACCCTGGCCGATGTGGCGACACTCCATCTGACTAGCCCGGGAACGGCGCTGGGAACCTTGGCGTACATGTCGCCGGAGCAGGTGCGAGGCAGAGAACTCGGTGCCGGCACCGACCTGTTCTCCTTCGGAGTTGTACTTTATGAAATGGCTACAGGAGTCCTGCCCTTTCGCGGAGACACTTCGGGCGTCATTACGGAAGCGATTCTCAACCGTGCACCCACCGCTCCCATACGCCTAAACCCCGATCTTCCGGCGGAGCTGGAGCGCATCATCGGCAAGGCTTTGGAAAAGGATGTTGAATTGCGCTATCAGGGTGCCGCCGAGATCCGCGGCGATTTGAAGCGCCTCAAACGTGGATTGGATTCGTCCCGCATTTCCACCAGCGCGGACGAGCTCGAGACTGGTGCGAAGCAGACTGGGTCCGCTATCACCAGACCCGCCCCGTCCCTTGCTGGAAAAGTGGTTCGAGCGAGCCGCTACCACGGGGCGCTCGCCCTGGCCGGGACCGCCCTGCTTGCGGTAATCGTGATGGCATTTTTCCTCGTTCGCCATAACCGACCGGCAAACCTCGCCGCGTATCATCTCCTGACTTATCGCCGGGGCACTATCCGCTTGGCCAGATTCGCTCCCGACGGGCAAACCGTGGTCTACAGTGCCGCGTGGGAAGGGAGACCGGTGGAAGTCTTTACCACGCGGGTTGGCACGCCTGAGGCCCGCCCCGTCGGAGTAGACGGTGCCGAGATCCTGGGTATTTCTTCGACTGGGGAGACGGCTCTCCTGCTCGGCAGCCATCAGACCAAATCGCAGGTCTACAGTGGAACACTCGCGCGCATGCCCTTGGTCGGCGGCGCTCCCCGTGAAGTGCTGGAGAGCGTCCAGTGGGCAGATTGGTCTCCAGACGGCGCCCAATTTGCTGTCGTGCGCGATGTCGGGGGACGGAATCGCCTGGAGTATCCCATCGGCAAAGTGCTCTACGAGACAGGTGGCTGGATCAGCCATCCGCGCATCTCCCGCCGTGGCGACATGATCGCTTTTCTGGACCATCCCATTCAGGGTGATTCTATCGCCGGCGTCTCGGTAGTGGACCTCAAGGGCAAGAAGAGGAGTCTGGCCGACCCCTACGGAGGCGGTGCCATTGGCCTCGCCTGGTCGCCGGCCGGGGACGAGGTCTGGTTTACCGCAACCCAACTGGGAATCGATCGCGCTCTCTATGCGGTCAGTTTGTCGGGAGAAAAGCGGCTGGTGGCCCGGGTGCCCGCCGACCTAACGCTTCAGGATGTGCTGTCCGATGGCCGAGCCCTTCTTGCCCGGGACAACTGGAGGCGGGGGCTGATCGTCCGCGCCTCCACGGATGCATCGGAACGTGACTTCACCTGGCTGGACTGGTCTTATCCGGTGACTCTCGCTCCCGACGGCAAGACGCTTCTGTTCCGTGAGGAAGGAGAGGCGGGCGGACCCAGCTACGCCGTTTATCTTCGAAAGACCGATGGTTCGCCAGCAGTTCGACTCGGAGACGGGCAATCCCTGGCGTTGTCTCCGGATGGGAAATGGGCTCTTTCCAGCCGCGGCGACAATCAAACCGACCTCTTCCTTCTTCCCACAGGACCGGGAGAGCCTAAGCCGCTGGACGGACACGGAATCATTCACAGCCATGCATGCTGGTTCCCCGGTGGAGACCGGATTCTCCTGTCCGGAACTGAGTCAAATCATGGTGTGCGCCTCTATGTTCAGAACATCGCCAGCAACAAGATTGAGGCCATCAGTCCGGAAGGAACCAATGGGCTCTCGTTTGCCCTGTCACCGGACGGCCGACTGGTCGCCGCCGTAGGTCCCGACGGGAAGGGTTATTTCTTTCCCGTGGCTTCGGGCGAGTCCAAGCCGATTCCCGGTCTTCTGGCGGGAGAGGTCCCCGTTGCCTGGAGCGCGGACGGTCGCTCGTTATACATCTACCGCGGTGGTGAGCTGCCTGCTAAGGTTTACCTCTTGGAAGTTGCCACCGGGCGCCGAACCCTGTGGAGGCAACTCATGCCACCCGACCCCGCAGGTGTGGAATACATCGGCCCGGTTCTCCCCGCTCCCGATGGCAAGGCCTACGCATACGGCTACCGCCGCCTTCTCTCCGATCTTTACCTTGTCGAAGGGTTGAAATAGGACGCTCCCAGGCCGTTTTTCGGATCGACAGATGGGAGAATGGGGATTCGCCCATTCCGGATGTGTCGTCGTCCATCCGGAATGTATGGTCCGCCGCTCCGTCGCAAGCAAAAAGTGAGCGTGACAGGTTGGTCTGCGCAATGTATACGGCCGTTGTTAGAGTTGATCACTCCTGGCCAGGACGGAATGCGCTGCGCCCTTTTCCCATTTAGTTAGTCAGCCTTGAAAGGCTTCTTCCGGTTACGGGTTGGGAGAGCGCCGGGTTCGACCGTTGTGCCATCTCATGGTTTGCTTGCAGACCTTTCAAGCGGCGCAGGTCTCCAAACGATTTCTTTGCCGAAGAAGATGGCGAATCGCGCGAACAAACAAATAAAGAAAATCTTCATCGATAATCTAATAAAAAAGGTGTAGATCTCACATCCCCGGAACCCTTGCCGAGCACAGGCGAGATGGGTGTAAAATGGCTGCCGTTTGCGATGTCAAAAGGAAATTCCGGTTAACAGTTACTCTTTATGAGTCGGGAATCCGAAATCGGATACTGTTCTTCGGTGGCGGAACGAAACTGCGTTCGTGGTGGGGGTCGCTTGAGAAGAGTGCACTGTTTGCTGATGCTTGCAGGCCTTCTTTGGGTGTGTTCTATGTGGGGCCAAAACAGCCCAGGCCTGTCCAGGAGGCTCACAAATCAGGACATTATCAGCATGGTCGAACTGGGCCTTTCCGAAGATGTCGTCATCGCGAAAATTCGCTCCATGAGCGCGGCGGGAGCCGACACCCTAAGTTTCGATACCAGTATAGAAGGGATGAAGGCGCTCAAAGGAGCGAAGGTCCCTGATTCCGTGATTAAGGTGATGATTAATCCCGCTCCCCCTCCGCAGCCGACAAACGTGGTGGCCTCCGCCCCAATGACCGTCGACCCGAATTTGCCGCCTCCCGAAGTAGGAGTGTACTGGAAAGACGGAGCTAATTTCGTCCTGGTCCAGGGGCAGGCGTTAACTCAGACCAAAGCTGGCGGCAAAGCAGGCAGTTTTTTCACTAACGGGCTAAGGAACCAGCATTGGGATGCTTATGTCGAAGGCCCTGCATCCAAAAACGTTGTGAAGGAGCGCCGGCCAGCGTTCTATTTCTATGTTCCCGATGGGTCCACTGCGTCCGATTACTTGCTGATAAAGCTCAACAAAAAGGGTGATCGCAGGGAGTTTCAGATAGGCTCCTTCGGGGGCATCACTGGCGGCAAATCGGGCGTCCAGAGGGACAAGGAAGTTGCCTTCAAAGCTGACCATATGGGAATCAGAATCTACAGAATTACCTTGAATGAAGACCTCAAACCAGGGCAGTATGCTTTTTTTATGGGCACAGGCCAGTCAGCCATGATGTCTGCTGCTAAGGGAGGAAACAGATCGGGAGGTGTTGCGTCAGGCCGAATCTACGATTTCAGTATTCCAGAATAATCGTGAGGGTAACAGCTCAATTCCTTAGCGGCAGCGGAAAAAAGCTGAGCCGACAAGGTAATGCGCACACCGCTTTCCAAGCCCATTTCCTGAAAACCGGCTGCTCCTCTTGGCTCTGACCCTTCTCACCCCCTGACCAATAACCTCCGTTTCAGGAAGCGCAATGGCAAGCTCTTCATCCAGTGTTTGGCCGGCAATGTACTCCGTAACCAAATAATCTGTGCTGTTCTGACTGCTGAATTCGAAAATCGTACTTGTGCATCCACCGTTGCACGACTAGGCCGCAGCAAGTATTGGACAGGACGAGGAGCATCTACTGAAGCGAACTCCCAACCTGCGAGAACACATTGTTGGCATTCGAGCCGATCAATCTGACTGTGCCCACCACAATTACGAGGATTACCGCGAGCATCACCGCATACTCGGCGATGTCCTGTCCCTCTTCATCCAACCAAACATCGCGCCAAAAACGTCCCATGACTCCTCCCCCGGGCCGGGCTACTACTTACAGTGTGCGACGGATGTCCATGCCTCGTGAATGGCTCCGATGTGTGAGGCACAAAGGTAACCACCCTGGAATGACAGAATTGTCGTTCCATCGCAACAAAGAAGAAAGCCCGCGAACAATTACTGCCTGCGGTCTTGGGGCGGGGCCCCATCTGGAAAGCCATCAACGATTCTCGGTCCAGAGCTGGCAATGTTCTATAGAGCTGATGTGGGGATGTGAGGGCGCACTACGCCCAGCTGCCAACCCGGCGATGATGAAGGAATATAGGCCCGGGGATCCGCACGCGCGGAACTGACGGGAATTGAAGCAGCCCTCAGGTTTTCGAGGTCAATCGATCTCTTTGCGCCACATTTTCATTCCGGTGCCGATGATGTGGGATTCGCAAAAGCCAACATCCTGGGATGCAGAAAAAAGGCGGGTCATATTTCAGACTTCAGACCCGCCCAATGTTTAGAGGGTGACGGCAGCAGCAGGCAGGGAAGTCATCGCGCCGTTTGCCGGAACTTTCCTAGTATCCCATGGAGAGAGGGTGCTGGTGCGTTGTGGCAGCCCGGTGGTGCCTGTGATACCGAAAACCGAGTAGCCGGTGCTCATATTGTCGCTGCCTTGCGTTGTCAGGGCCCAGGAATAGGGTATCGAGAGCTTGCATGTCCGCGTGGTCCCCGTTCCGGTGGCGGCTACGGTGTTCGACTCGCCGATGAAACGCGGGCTGGTAGTTGCAATAGCATCAGACACGGAGACTTCCGCCGAGCAGGTGATGTTGGTGAGACCGGTGGTCTTGAGGGTTACGGTGATCGTAAGAGTTATTGTCCCTGTGAATGTCGCTGCAGCAGGAGCATCTAGACTTTCTTCGGCCACTGCAGGGATAGGACGAAATGCACCGGTGTGAGGATCCAGGTATCCCAGGATGCCAGGCTTGGCCTGGCTATTTGCCGTTTGGGCCCAAACCGTCGGCGCAAACATGACGCAGCACATGTAAATCAACAACAGCTTAGTAGTTCTCATTTTTGTCTCCTTTGAGGAACTGTAAATCGGTCGTACTCCTTGGTTCGTTTCAGTCAGAGAAAGGGAATATGGGCGGGGGGTTCTTCCCAGTGTTTCCGGCACAGTCTAGCACAGTGCTAGGTTGTTGGCCCCCGGGCCGGCCAGTACCTCGTAACATTCGGTCAGGTCATGCGGGAAGCGAGTGCGTTCCAAGAATTCCGAGGCAAGCGAGGGCTCCAACCTGTTGATACTTTGCAGTCGAAATGGGCCGGATCGTCGGTTCCTGTTTTAGGAACGCTCGGCGCATTGGTTGCTGACCAACAGGTCTTAGCTGAGATCGAAAGCCGAGAGTACAGTTTAATAACCAGTAGCCTGAATACCAACCACTCCTGTTGGGTGCTGTCACCATTCGGAGACTTCTCCGTCCTCCATTCTCCGAAATTCGCCGAGATACATAAACTCGGATCTACACACATGGAGGCCGGTTGAAGCAGAAACTTGTGAGTGTGTTGTTTGCACTTGCGTTTGCGCAGTAGGCTCCCGCTCAAGGTGCAACGAGTGTCGATCTGGTCGGCGTTGGCGGTACCTTTGCTTTGCCGATCTACACCAAGTGGTTCGCAGAAATACGGAAAATCGAATGGTGGAGTGCAGTTTCTCTACGTGCCCAGGGGTTCGAGGGCATCAGCAATGTCTCCAGCGGTAGCACCGACTTTGGAGGTAGCAAAGTTCCATGAACGATGAGGAATTAGCGAAGTCCCCGACCAAGGTGCTGCTCTTGCCTTCGGTCGTGGGCGGAGTCGTACCTATCTATAATCTGCCGGGCATCAGGCCGGAACTGCGCTTCACGTCCGACGT
>Ga0137396_10002040_pt1 | contig 10953 bp, 8 predicted proteins | sample czc16metaG_FD_108284 | JGI IMG/M metagenome (GOLD analysis project Ga0137396, IMG submission 108284) | Vadose zone soil microbial communities from Angelo Coast Range Reserve, California, USA - czcobulk3.16 metaG | ecosystem: Environmental > Terrestrial > Soil > Vadose zone | place: USA... | reverse complement strand
GAACTCCTCGATGAGCTCGGATTCCGTGCTCAATTCCGCGGCATCTCGAGCCCGCTGCCCGGCGGCTCGATCGGCACGATCATCGTGAAGGTGGAGCCCTTGCCGAGCTCGCTCCTGACGAAGACTTCGCCGCCGTGCGCGTCGACGTAGCTGCGGACGATCGAAAGCCCGAGCCCGGCGCCGCCGTACTCGCGCGAGGCGGACGAGTCGGCCTGGAAGAACGTCTCGAACACCTTGCTCTGCAGCTCGGGAGCGATCCCGATCCCGTTGTCCGTGACCGAGATCTGGAAGTACCCGGAGCTGCCGAAGGGCCCCGATTGCGTGGGCGGCCGTTCGGCGGGGCCTGCCTGGATCAGGATCTGGCCGCCCGCGGGCGTGAACTTCACCGAGTTGGAGAGCAGGTTGACCACGCACTGCCGTATCTTGTCGCTGTCGACCGTCACGTTCTTGACCGCGCGCGACACCTCGGACTTCAGCTGGAGGTTCTTCTTCAGGCTCTGCGGCAGCACGCTCTCCATCGCGCTCTGCACGATGTCGTCCAGGCCGGTCGGCTTGCGCACGAGCTGCACGCCACGCGCCTCGATGCGCGAGAGATCGAGGATGGAGGAGATCAGCCGCAAGAGCGACTCGCCCTTTTCTAGAATCGTCTTCAGATAGTCCTTCTGCTCGTCGTTCAGGTCGCCGGCGAGGCCGGCGAGCAGCATCTCGCTGTACCCGATCACGGAGGTGAGCGGCGTGCGCAGCTCGTGTGAGACGGTGGCGAGGAAGTTCGACTTGAGCCGCGAGAGCTCTTGCAGGCGCTCGAGGGCGTCGGAGAGCTTCTTGTTCTTCTCCTGCACCTCCCGGTAGCTCTCGGTCACGCTCTCGATGTGCAGCTGGCTGGAGATCATCGCCTTGTGCGAGGTGAAGACGAGCACGTCGACCAGCTTGGCGAAGTGCTCGAGGATGCGGCGGACGGTGTTCTCCGGCGCGCGGCGGATCCGGTCGATCAGCTCCTTCGCCTTCTTCAGATCGAATTCGCCCTGGAGCGCCGTCAGCTCGGCGCCCAGCTCGCCTGCTTCGTCGGGCATGAAGGGCCCGAAGATGATGCGGCCGAGCAGATCCCCCTCGTACAGGATGGGCATCATCAAGTAGCGCAGGCCGCTGAAGCAGTTGCGCACGGCCATCGCAGGCTGTGCGTTCGGCGCTTCCAGCGGCCGGACCTTGATGTGCGTGACGGTCTCCGTGCACAGCCGGCGGCCGTTCGGCCCGGTGAACATGTAAGCGCAGAAGTCGCCGGAGGCGACCTTCATGTCCACCAGCTTGGTGCCGTTTGCGTCGAAGACCTTCAGGCCGACCTTGTAGAGGTCGACGAACGTCCGGCAGACGTTGGTGAAGCTCGTCAAATCGAGCAACTCGCCGAGCACGAGTTGCTTGTGGAGGATGCTCTCGGCCACCTCTCAGGCTCCGTCCGTTCCCGTCTTGCCGCCGCCCGAGGGCGGATCGACCAGACACCGCCTCAACTCGTCGACGAAGGCCTGGCGATCGAGCCCGATCTTCTGCGAGAGCTGGTACACCTTGTCCACGTGGTCGAACGTCATCTCCACCAGCCCGAGGAAGGTCTCGACCACGCCCTCGCCCCGCACCGCCACCGCCTCATAGACGGGCTGCTTGTTCTCCTTGCGCATCTTCTCGATCGCCTCGTCGGTCGAGGGGTCGCCGAGGTCCTTCTTGTTCCACTGGACCACGTTCGGCATCGACTCGATGGTCAGCCCGTTGGCCTTGAGATTTTCCACCATGTTCAGCCAGTACTTGTAGTTCTCCTGCCGCTTCGCCGGCTGGCTGTCGGCGATGAAGGCGATGGCGTCGGCGCCCTGCAGCACGATCCGCCGCGTCGAGTTGTGCATCACCTGGCCCGGCACGGTGAACAACTTGAGCTTCACCTTGAGGTTTCCGGCGGTGAACACCAGGGGAAGCGTGTCGAAGAAGAGGGTGCGGTCGTCGGCCGTGTCCAGCGTCATCAGATGCCCGCGCAGCTGCGGCTGGATGCGCTGGTAGAGCGCGCGCAGGTTGGTCGTCTTCCCGGAGAGCCCGGGGCCGTAGTAGACGATCTTGAGCGTCAGCTCGCGTTGGCCCGTGTTGAACTGCACGGTACGATCACCCGATCCGACACGCCTGCCCGATGGGCCTTCGCGCGGTCCCGCTGCCTTCGCCCGGCGCCTCGCCGGCGGAGAAGACTAGTCTCTCCTGAACACTCGACCACGCCAAGAGTTCTTTGCGACCGTTCCCGATGCGGGGAGGTGAGCATGGCTACGCTCCTGTCGCACCTTTACAGGCAGCGCGGCCGGACCAGAGCTCCGCCACCTCGCTGGCACTGCGCAGGATCCGGCAGGGCGGGAGTGAGTCGATGAAGACCCGCCCGTACCCCTTGCGGGTCATGCGCGCATCGAGCACCGCCACGATCCCGCGATCGGTGGCGCTGCGGATGAGGCGCCCGAAGCCCTGCTTCAACGCCAGCGCGGCCTGCGGCAGCTGGTAGCGGTAGAACGGGTCTTGCCCTTCGGCGCGGAGCCGGTCGATCCGCGCGGCGACGATCGGCTCTGCCGGCGAGGCGAAGGGAAGCTTGTCGATCACGACCAGGCTGAGCGCTTCGCCCGGAACATCGACGCCTTCCCAGAAGCTCTGCGAGGCGAAGAGCACGCTCGGCTTCTCCCGGAAGCGCTTGAGCAGCTGCCCCTTCGGTGCATCGCCCTGCAGCAGGACCTGCCAGGGCAGCTCGTCCGCGAGCAATCCGTGCACCGCGCGCATGTTGCGCAGCGAGGTGAAGAGCACGAACGCCCGGCCGGAGGTGATCGGGAGCAGCGCCCGCAGCTCGCCAGCAACCGCCTCGACGAAAGCGGGATCCTGCGGGTCGGGCATCTCCCGCGGCAGATACAGGGCCGCATTCGACTGGTAATCGAACGGCGAGGCGAGGACATGCGTCTCGAGCGGAAAGAGCGGGCCGGAGTCATCGGAGAGCCCGATCCGCTGCGCGAAGTACTCGAGCTGCCCGCCGACGGCGAGCGTCGCGCTGGTGAAGACGACGGGACCGATGCGGTCGTAGAGCTTGTCCTGCAACAGGCCTTTGACGTCGATCGGCGAAGCGTGCAGGAACAGATGCCCCCCGCGCGATTCGGCCCAATGGATCAGGTCGGGACGTCGCTTCGTCTCCGAGAACAGCTCCAGGTCCGCGTTCAGCCCGAGGCAGCGGCGCTCGAGAAGCGCCAGCTGCTCGTCGCCCGTCCCGGAGAGCGTGGCGCCGAGCGCGCGGATCGCTTCGGCGAGCTTCTGGCGCTCGGCTTCCGCGGGACGCAGGGCTCCGGGAAGAAGCGCCCATCGCCCTTCGCCCTGTCCGGCAGGGCCCCCACCCCCCTTGCGGGAGGATCGCCCCAGATCGGTCTGACGCTCCGGCGCGGCCTCCGCCGCCACCTCGAAGAAGTCGCGCCCCTCGCGCAGCAGCCGCGTCGCCAATCCCAGCGCCTCGACCCGGTCGGGATGGTCCTGCAAGCTCTTCAGCGCGTCCCGCGCCAGCTCCCCGACCCGGAAGCTCGAAAGCTGCGCGCCGAAGTGCTCCGTCGCCACCTCCTCGACGGAGTGCGCCTCGTCGAACACCACCGCGTCGTATTTCGGCAGCACGGCGGCGCCCGTGTCTCCGGCGGACGAGGTGCGCAGCGCGAGATCCGCGAAGAAGAGGTGGTGGTTGACGACGATCACGTCCGCTTCCGCGGCCTGCTGCCGCATGCGAAAGACGAAACAGCGATCGTAGTGCGTGCACTTGGCTCCGATGCATTGATCCGCCGTCGCCGACAGGTCGCGCCAGGAGGCGAGGTTCTCCGGGAGCTCGCTCAGCTCCGCGCGGTCGCCGGTCTGCGTAGTCTCCGCCCACGCGGCGATGGCGTCGAAGACGGCCGCTTCCTCGCGCACCGCGAAGGTCGGATTGCGCAGGAACTGCTCGAACCGCAGCAGGCAGAGATAGTTCTGCCTCCCCTTGAGGAAGGCGACCTTCGCATCGACGCCGAGCGCCCGCAAAAGCGGCACGTCCTTCTCCGCGAGCTGCTCCTGGAGCGTCTTGGTCGCCGTCGAGACGACTGTCTTGAGTCCGCTGCGCGCCGCGGGAAGCAGGTACGCCAGGGTCTTCCCGGTGCCGGTCCCGGCCTCGACCACCAGCGCCCGCCCGCGGGCGAGCGCGTGCTCGACCTGCGCCGCCATCGCCAGCTGCGGCGATCGCGCCTCGTAGGCGGGAAGCACGCGCGAGAGCGCTCCGCCCGGACCGAGCATCTCGCGCAGCGAATCGGGCACGGTCCCGTTCTACCGCGCGAGCAGGGCGAGAGGCACCGGCGAAAACGAGAGCAGGAAAAGCAGCAGGCTCACCGCCACCTGCACCCTGCGCGTTCGATCGATCCGGTGCTCCGGCTCGGAAAGGCGGGGGTGCATGCCGAGGCCGAGCCCCATCAAGAGCCCCCAGAGGATCCAGCCGGGAAAGGCGGTGAAAATGCCCAGGGCAAGGAGCACGGCCGCGAGCGGAGGACCGAGCAGACGGTGCAGCCGCGGCGCGGCGCCGAACAGGACGTGTCCACCGTCGAGCTGGCCGAGCGGCAAGAGGTTGAGCGCGGTGAGCAGGAAGCCAAACCAGCCAGCGACCGCGATGGGGTGCAGCGCGAGCGTCTTGCCCTCCGGCAGCGGACCCACCACGAGGTCCTGGAGGATGGACATGCCCAGCGGGTACCCGAGGTCGAACGCTTCGCGCAGCGGCGGCCAGGTGCCCTGCTGGAACCACCGCAGCAGCGCGTCGAAGAGCGTCCAGTGCGGTGTCTGGGGCTCGACCGGCACTACCGTCGACCACCGCAGCCCGAGGATCAGCACCGGCACCGTGGCGACGAAGCCGGCGATGGGCCCCGCCGCGCCGATGTCGATGAGCGCGCGCCGCGTCCGCGGCAGCGAGCGCAGCCGGATCACCGCGCCGAGCGTGCCGATCACCGAGAGCAACGGCGCCGGGATGAAGAACGGCCAGGTGGCGTCGACTCCGTGCCGCCGCGCGAGGAAGAAGTGCCCCATCTCGTGGGCCAGCATGATGAAGAGGAGAGCGAGCGCGAACCCGAGCCCGTGGCGCAGCATTTCGTCCCGCGTGGGATCGGGCAGCTGCGTGTCCTTGAGCGCGCTTCCAGCGAGGAATGCGGAGGCGAACGTGAGCAGGAAGAGGAGGATGTTGAGCAGGGGCGGACGCAGCGCGCCCAGCGTTCCTGGTCCGGGGGCCGGTGGCGGAAGTAGCGTCTCTTCAGCGGCCGGGACGGGTTCCACCCGACAGCCAATCCCACGCTTCGCGGAGCAGATCCAGCCCGAATCGCGGCTTTCCCTGCAAGCGGCGGGAAAGTGCACGATGCTCGCGCGCCTGTGGCTTTCGCCCCAGAAGCGAGAGGGCGTTGGCGAGGTTCTCGTGCAGATGGCTGGTGTTCACCCCGCAAGCCAGCGCTGCCCGCCAGCGCTGCACGGCGCTCTCGAGCTGGCCGCATTCCGCCAGCGCGACGCCGAGGCCCTGCAGCGCGTCGGTATCGTCCTTTCTCTCCGCGAGCGCCTTCTCGAACCAGGCGATCGCCTCGCCATGCCGGCCCTGTCGCGAGAGCGCAGTTCCCATCCGTTCGAACGCGGGCGCCCACTCGGGCTGCAGGGCCAAGGCGGTGGAGACGCGCCGCTCAGCCGACTTCGCGTCGCCCTGCGCAAGATCGATCTCCGCGAGCGCGAGATGGGCCTTGAAGGCGGACGGATCGATCGCCAGCAGCTTCTCGCAAGCCTCGCGGCCGGCCGGCAGCGGCCCTTGTCCGCCGAGGGCGAAGTCGAGCGCGAGGGCGAGCAGCCGCTCCTGCGCGTCGGTGAACCGGGGATCGCGCCTCGTCGCCTCCAGATACGGATCGAAGCTGCGGCGCGGGTCGGGCACGCGCACGCCCATCTCGTGGGCGGCGCTCATGTCGCGGCCGCGCAGGTAGGCGACGTACGCTTCCACGTCGCGGGTCGGCCAGGAGAATTCCGGCGGCTCCTCGCCAACCGCCCGCGCGATCTCCCGGGCGGCCTCGTCGAGGGCGGAGAACAGCTCGCCGCGCGGCCGCAGCACCACATGGTCCAAGGCGAGTTGCTTCAGTGGCGAATCCACCAGCAGGATCCGGATACGGACGCGATCCGTCAGCTCGGCCGAGCCGTGCAGGACGAACTCGGTCCCGTCCGGCAGGCCGATGTGGCAGGCCTCCTCCAGGGTCCAAGGTTGCGAGGCGACGACCCAGCCGTGTCCATGGACGCCGTTCTCGCCGTCCAGGGGGCCATCGGCAGTGAGCTGGGCCAGGCTGGCGTTCAGGCGCGGCGGCTCGCTGAGGCGCTCCGCGAGGGTCCGCGCCAGCGACCGGGCGTAGACGCCCTGCGCCGCATCCAGCATCCGCCCGCTGCCGTCGAGCGGCACCGTGAACGGAAAGACCATCATCTGCTTGGCCACGCCGGACCCCTGCCCTGGGTCAAAGTCTAGTGCCGGTCCCCCGGGGCGGCTCGTGCGCAAGCGCACACTTAGCGAGTCCTGCCACCCTTGGTTGCGTCGGCCATCGGTGCGGCGGGTGGCACCGGAGGTGGTCCTTCCGGGTCGAATTCGACGATGCTGCCGCGGTTGATCCAGAGCCAGAAGAAGGGCTTTTGCGCCTCGCGGTCCTTGCCGAACACGGTGTCCCCCGCGGCGCCTTCGAAGGGCTTCCTGAGGTTGACCAACGCCTCGCGCAGCTCTTCGCGCGACTGCGGCCGGCGTTCCTCGAGGACCCGCTTGAGCAGGCCGGCCGCGTCGTAGGCGTGCGCCTCCAGGAACCCGGGCGGGCGCCGGTAGGTGCCGCTGAATTCGTCGACGAACTTCTTCGTGGCAGGGCGCTCGGAGTTGGCGAAGAACACGTCGACGAAGATGCTGCACTGCACGTAGCGGGCGACGCCGGAGCGCTCATCCACCAGATCGGGCGAATCCCAGAGGCTCGTTCCGAGGAGCTGGACCGTGTGCAGCTGCTCGTTCTTCGTCGTCCGCTTCACCACCTCCAGCTCGCGGGTGTCGCAGCCGGTCGTGATCACGTCCTCCGCCGCGATGGCGGGCGCGATCAGGCGCACCGTGCGCGCGGAGTCGGGGATGAAGACGGCGTCGAAGTCGACCACCGGCGCCTGCTGGTTGCGCAGTTGGCTCAGCGCCTTGCGGCGTCGATATGGGTCGCTGATCTCCTTGGTGATCTTCTCGGCTTGCTCCGAGAACTGCTGCCGCTCGTCAAGGTCCTCCGGCGATCGCCCGACCATGCGCTGAACGAACGGCTTGAAGGTCGTCGTCCGCAGCGGATAGTGCTCGAACCCGCGCACCTCGCTGCCGCCGGCGTCGACCGCGTCCCAGAAGTAGCGCGCCATCTCGTCGCCGTAGGCGGAGTCCGGTTGCAGGATGCCGAAGCTCTTTGCGTTCAGCTTCTTTTGCGCGTACTCGGCCACCGCTTTGGCTTGCGCGTTGGAAGTGGGCATGTCGCGGAAGATGTACTCGCCGAGCGCAGTGAGGCCGTCGGCGCGCGAGAGAGAGATCATCGGCACCCCCAGTTGCTGCGCGCGCGTCGCGGCGGCGAGCCCTTCGGCGATGCCGAGCGGCCCGAGGACCGCGATGGCTCCTTTTTGCGCGAGCTGCTCGACGGCGTCTGCGGCAACGTCGGGCTCGCCCTTGGTATCCATCACCTCCACCTGCACCTTGCCGCGTCCCTGCAGATCGAGAGTCAGGGCGATTCCATTCAGCGCCTGGTCGGCGAATCCCTTCAGGTCTCCGGTGAGGGGCAGCACGATGCCGACGAGATTCGACCGCAGCGCGGCGCCTTGCGCCGCCTGCTGCACCGCGCGAGCGCCGTCGGCATACGGGCCCTGACCGGTCGTGGAGAGGACGTCGCGGGCGAGGTCCTGTGCGTGGGAACGGTCGCCGGTGTGGAGCTGGATGCGCGCGAGCTTGAGCGCCGCGGCCGGCCAGGCCGGGGACTTGCGGTCCAGATCGGAGACGAGCTTGGCGATATCCGGCGCCGGCGCAGCTTCCACCGCCTGCTCGTACTGCTTCAGGCGCGACTCGCGCTCCGCCCCGCTCGCCGTCTCGAGCGCCCGCGCCCCCCAGCGCATCGCTTCCGCCCACTGTCCGTTGCGCGCATACGACTCGGCAAGCGCCGCGGCTGCCTGGTTCTTGTCCTGCTCGCTCATCTGCGAGGCATCCACCGGGGGAAGCGGGGGAGCGGGTTGTCCAAGCCTTGCCTGGATCGCCGCCAGCTCGACGACCGCGGAGTTCTTGAAAGGCGAGGTCGGCCGGCGTTCCAGGAAGTCCTGCAGCGCGACCTGCGCTTCCTGCAGCTTGTTCGCTTTCGCCAGCGCCTGACCGTGGCGGAAGAGGGCCTCGTCGAGCAGATCGCTGTCCCGGTAGCGCTGGATGAAGCTGGCGAACTGTTGCGCCGCGAGGTCGTACTTGCCGGCGTCGAACGACGCCTTGGCGGCGCCGAGCTCGATGCGAGCTCCCTCCTCGTAAGGAACCTGGCGCCCGTTGACCATCACGTTGCGCGCGGGCGCGCAGGCGAGCAGCAGCAGCAGGACCGCGGTCGACCGCTTCATGGCGATGTGCCTTGTACCGCGTTCCGGTCTCATGCGCCGCAACCAGCTTGGCTGTGCCTACAACTCCTGCACGTACGCGCCCTTCGGCGGCGCGAAGTGGAACAGCGAATCGGACAACCCTTGGTCGATCTTCGCCTCGCTGAAGACGATCTGGTTCACGTCTCCTTGCGGGTTGGTGACGACGCTCGCGAGCACCTGTCCGTCCTTTGCCACCACGAAGAGGAGCTTCTGGACGCCCGCCACGGGCTTGAGCGGCGTCAGCTCCAGGCCGTCGCCTGGGGGCAGTCCCGGCGGCACCGGCACCGATTTCGGCGAGAACTCCTTGAGCAGGTTCCCCCTCCCCCACAGGAACGTGAAGGCGCTGCTCAATTGCTCGCCGCCGAAGTCGCGCTTGACCTGCGCTTCCTGATCGTCGGGGCGCCAGATCCACAGCGTCCGCCCCTCGATGTAGAGCGTGCGCCGATCCGGACTGGCATAGTCCCAGCGCACGAGTCCGGGCTTCTTCACCTGCACGAGGCCCTCGGAGTCCTCGGTACGCCCGATCGACACGTACGTGTATTGCTGTCGGAAGCTGGCGGAGAAATCCTTGGTGTGCGCGTAGAAGGCCTGCACGCGCTGGGCGAGGGTGCGGCCGGGGTTCCTGGCGGGCACGGCGAGGAGGAGGGCGAGGAGAAGGGCGGCCATGGTGGTTGGACTCGCGTCAGGGACGGGGCTTCATCCGCCGGGCGAGCTTCGCCGCCAGCAGCGTGAACCGGTCGCGGAGTTGAACGCGCGCTTCCTCTGAAAGATCTCCTGGCCGCCCGAGCAGGCGGCGGCGCGCGCTTGCGAGATGTGCCAGCGCGATGCCGGCGGCGACCGAGACGTTGAAGCTCTGGGTGAATCCGGCCATCGGAATGCGGAAGGTGCCCGTGCAGGCGGCGAGGGTCTCCGGCGATGGACCTTCGTGCTCGTTGCCGAACAGCAGTGCCATGGGATGGTCGGCGGGCAATTCGCTGTAGAGCCGCGCCGCTCGATCGAGATGTCCTGCCCATACCTCGAAGCCGCTCTCGCGGAGCCTCATCGCGGCCTGTGCGCCGCTCGCATGCGGCTCCACCTCGAGCCACTTGTGTGCATCCTGCGTCACGCGTCGGTGCGCGATACCGTCGGCGGCCTCGTGCGCGACCACGTGCACTCGCGCGAGGCCCAGTCCTTCTGCCGTGCGCAGGATGGCGGCGGTGTTGTGCGGATCGAGCAGGCGGTCGAGAAGGACGGTGACGCTCTGCAGACGCGCCTCGACCACGGACTGGATGCGCGCCTTGCGCTCCGCGGTGAGCAGCAGCCAGTAGAAGGCGGCGGGCGCGGGCGAGACTTCGGCGTCGCTCTCGTCCTCGCGCAGGACTTCCTCCGTCAGGCCACGAGGACCGGGCAGGTCAGCCGGATCGACCGGCGTGACCGGTCCCACCCACGGCCGTGGCGGGCGGCGGCGGCTCAAGTGTGGCCCAACGGATGCGCATCGCGCTCGAGGGGCGCCGGCACTGGCGCCGAGTCCAGCACCCGCATGGTCGCGTCGAGCAGCTCCTCCAGGCCCTCGCCGGTCGCTCCCGAGACGAGATGGACGTCGATCTTGCGCCGCTTCAGCTTCTTGCGCAGCGCCTGGGCCCGCTCGCGGGCCTCGGGAATGTCGATCTTGTTCGCGGCGGCGATCTGCGGCTTGCGGCCCAGCGCCGGGTCGAACAGCTCCAACTCGCGGTTGATCGCCTCGAAGTCGGCGGCCAGGTCGCGGTCCTGCGAAGCATCGATCTGATGGATGATCGCCCGGCACCGCGCCATGTGTTTGAGAAACCGGTGGCCGAGCCCCGCGCCGCGATGGGCCCCCTCGATCAACCCCGGCAGATCGGAGAGCACGAAGCTGCGGCCATCCCGGTATTGCACGACGCCGAGGTGCGGCTGCAGCGTTGTGAACGGATAGTCGGCGATCTTCGGCCTCGCCCGCGAGAGCCGCGAGACCAGCGTGCTCTTGCCGGCGTTGGGGAAACCCACCAGCCCGACGTCCGCGAGCAGCCGCAGCTCCAGGCGGACCCGCTTCTCCTCTCCCTCGGTGCCGGGCTGCGCGAAACGCGGCGCCTGCAGCGTGGAGGTGGCGAAGTTCATGTTTCCCAGGCCGCCCCTTCCGCCTTTCGCGAGCACCCAGCGGCGCCCGTTCTCGCGCAGATCGGCGAGCACTTCCGCGCTGGCGGCGTCCCGTACCAGCGTTCCCGGCGGCACCTTCAGCACCAACTCCGGGGCGGCGTGGCCATTCTGGTCGCGGCCGCGGCCGGGCTCGCCGTTCTT
>Ga0137396_10002039_pt1 | contig 10955 bp, 6 predicted proteins | sample czc16metaG_FD_108284 | JGI IMG/M metagenome (GOLD analysis project Ga0137396, IMG submission 108284) | Vadose zone soil microbial communities from Angelo Coast Range Reserve, California, USA - czcobulk3.16 metaG | ecosystem: Environmental > Terrestrial > Soil > Vadose zone | place: USA... | reverse complement strand
TGGAACCTCGCGTCCTGCCTCGCATAGGCGAGGTACGGGATCACTGCGCTGATCGACTTCGGGTTCGCGCTCTTGAGCGCGTCGAGCGTCAGGAGGTACTCAATGATGAGCTCGTCAGGCCTTCCGCCGGTGGGATGGATGAAGACGACGTCCTGTCCCTTTATGTCCTCCTCGATCTTCAGGTACTGCTCCCCATCAGGGAACCTCTGTCTCTTGATCTTGCCGAGCTTCGCCCCCGTAAGGAGCGAAACCCGGACCGCTAGAGTCTCGCCTGCAGAACCGCCAAAGATTATCATCCTAATGTGCTCCGCTTAGGACCGGCCCTGCGTAGCCTGAGCCCCCTCGCTGTACTGGTAGAGCTCCTTCATCAGGGAGAAGACCGCTCCTGGCGGGACAATCCCCTTCTCGGTGACGTAAAAGTCGATGTATTCCGGGGGAGTAACATCGAAAACCGGGTTGTTGAACTTCACTTTCGGGTTGTGGGCCATCCATTCTTTCGAGGCAATCTCAGTGTGATCCCTCTCCTCGATATCTACCAATTCGCCCGCCAGAGTCTTGAAGTCCAGTTTATATGTTTCAGCGGCCACGAGGAAATTCACCCTCGCCTCATGGGCAATCGTGGCGACCTGGGAGGTGCCAATCTTGTTTACCAACGCCCCGTTGACCGTAATCGCGTCGCAACCCACTACCGCTTTGTCCGCGGATCCCATCGTCACTCTGCAGGCTGAGTCGCAGATCAATGTTGTGTCGATGCCGTACGCGGCCAGCGTCGCGGCAGTCTTGTGTCCCTGGAACTTTGGCCTCGTCTCGTCGCAGTAGACCTTGATCCCCTTTCCCAGGTCGTGGGCCTTCTTCATGATGCTCATGGCCGCCTCGCTGTTGCAATGGGTGATTATCACGTCGCCGTTCTTGACGCGCTTCGCCCCTATCTCTCCGATAATCTTGACAGCGTCTAGACTAGAGCTGACAAAGTCGCTCGCCGTGTTCACGGTCGCGTTCCTAATGTCTTCGACCGACCCTCCAGACTCGAACGATGTCCTTCCCCCATATAGGACGTAGTTCACGCCGTTAGGGAGCGAAACTGCAGTCGGCCTTGCCGACCTGAGCCTCTCCCCCGCCCTCAGGACTAGGCCCCAGTACTCTTTCGAGGTGCGCGCCTTCGCGTCTTTCGCGTAGTCTCCAAGCGCCTGAGCGGCGAACCTCGCGATCCGGCCTGCCCCATGCACCCGCATAGCCTTAAGATCGTCATACGCCTGTTCAACAGAGACCGATGGGAATTCTTGCTTGGATGCCTCTTTTCCGTCCTTTAGGGTCTCCACGTGAACCGTGTTGCATCAGTGGGAGATTATATATGTATTACCCGGGATTTTCCGATTCTTCCCGTCGACCTGCGAATTGCTTGGGAATGGCGGCATAGGCGCTCAGGCGGTCTCAGGGTTGTCTGCGGGCGAGGCGCCGTCCGCCTCTCGAAATCGCTCCGAATCGCACTTTGAGCGCCAAAGAACTCCTAAAATTAGGCCTTGAAGGCGTAAATGCTAGAAGTTCAATTCAGCCAAACTGAACTTTGGCAAATTTTCGCTAGTCAGGAATATTGTTCTCTGATTCTAATGAACGCCTGTCATCTCTTTGAAGATATTGTATGCAATGCAGACATATTATCCAAAGGTTATCGGTTTGTCCTCAAACCGTCCGACCGTGAGCCGGATTTTGCTAAAGTTTAGCTGAATCCAGAGACGGCGCAGTTATTTACGGCGCCATTGTCACGACGGCGAGAAATGACTTTTTCAAGTGATTTGCATGGAACAGGCTCAAAACAATATTTTTCGTGCGTATGATATTCGTGGGATTTATGGAAGAGAACTCACGATACCATTTGCTGACAGATTGGGAAAGGCACTCGGGACATTTTTCGGCGAAGGAAAGACGCTTGTTGTTGCAAGAGACACAAGAGAAAGCGGGGAAATCCTAAAGAACGCTTTGATGAACGGCCTAACCTCTGTCGGCTGCAATGTAGTCGATCTGGGAATCTTTCCCACGGCATCCGCAGCTTTGGTGGTTTTAGAGAAACACTTCGACGGAGGAGTTGTAGTATCGGCTTCTCACAACACCGCGGAATGGAATGGCTTTATTCCGATAAATTCCGATGGGTTGATCTGCTCTGAGGGCTTCGGGATGGAGAGGATCAAGGAGATTTTCTCAAATCAAGATTTCGCAAAGACGAAAACCACCGGTAGCGTTGCAAAACTTGACGCGACGGACGCTTACCTAAACCTCATTCTAGAGAAAATCAAAGTCGGGAAGAAATTCCGAGTAGTGTTAGATGTCCGGGGAGGGGCGACGTATCTTGTCGCACCTAAGGCTTTTTCCAAAGTTGGGTGTGAAGTGACTACGATAAACGACAGAATAGATGGGAAATTTAATGGGCAAAAGCCAGACGTTACCGAGGAATGTCTTCCGGAGTTGAAGAAAGCAGTCGTTGAGCGAGAAGCAGATGTTGGGATTGCTTTCGATGCCGATGGGGACAGGGCTGCCTTCGTGGACTCTAAGGGGCGTTACTGTGGGTCAGGCAATGTGACAATAGCGCTTTTCTCAGAGTCATATTTGCAAAAAAATAGGGATGCAAAAATAGTGTTTGATGTGTGTTGCTCGTCGTTCATCAGCGAGTTTGTAAAGTCAAAGGGGGGTGTGGCGATTGTAAACCGAGTCGGCCACTCGTTCATCGCAAACAGAATGAAACAGGAGAACGCCGTGTTCGGAGGAGAGTACAGCAATCACTTGTATTTTTCAGAAATTTTCGGATTGGACGACGCAATTTTCGCCGGGCTAAAACTCTTGGAGATCCTGTCGTCAAAGGGTAAACCGCTGGCGGATTTGATAGATTCCGTACCGAAATATCCCGCAACAAACGTGGAATCCATTAACTGTCCTGACGAAATAAAGTTCCAAGTCGTCGAATCCTTGAAACCAAAAATAGAGTCGTTGGGCTACAAAATCTTAGCTTTGGATGGGATAAAGGCTTTTGGAGACGAGGGCTGGCTTCTAATTCGCGCCTCTAACACGAATCCTACGATTAGAGTGAACGCAGAGGGGAAGACTGACGATGTGGCAAAGAAGCTTCATGCGCTCGCACTCGACGCGGTAAGGAGAGAGATAGAGGACCCTTATCGAGCGAAGAGGGTCGCAGTTACGTAATGATTGTTAGGCACCTTCAAAAAAGACCGCAGCCAGTGGCGGAAGTGTAATCGGAATGGAATAGTTTTCCCCGTGCCAGGGTACCGATTCCGCCGTGCCGCTGACCAAGCTCGCCTGACCGCTGCCACCGTATTCTTTGCCGTCCGAGTTTAGAATCTCCTTCCAGAATCCAGGCTTCGGGACTCCCACCCTGTAGTCATGCCTGGGAACCGGGGTGAAATTAAGGACAGCCAATATCGAGCCAGGATTCGTGCCCTTTCTGACAAAGCTTAGCACGCTATTCTCCACGTCGTCCAGATCTACCCATTCAAAACCATCAGGCTCGCAATCAAGCTCGTGCATTGCGGGCTTGGACCTGTATACCTTGTTCAGATCCTTGACCAACCGCTGGACGCCCGCGTGGCGAGATTGGTCGAGAAGACTCCAATCCAGACTGGCTTCATGACTCCATTCGTTCCACTGTGCGAACTCATCCCCCATAAAGAGAAGTTTCTTCCCTGGATGCGAGAATTGGTAGGCCAGCAGCAGTCGAAGGTTTCCGAACTTCTGCCATTCGTCTCCAGGCATCTTGTTCAGCAACGACCTCTTCCCGTAGACAACCTCGTCGTGCGAGAGCGGAAGGAGGAAGTTCTCTGTGAATGCGTACCACATGCTAAACGTAAGCTGTTCTTGGTGGTGTCTCCTGTGGACGGGATCCTTAGAAAAGTAGGCGAGCGTGTCGTGCATCCATCCCATGTTCCACTTTAGCCCGAATCCCAACCCGCCAACGCTCGTTGGTCTTGAAACCATAGGCCAGGAAGTTGACTCTTCGGCCATCATTTGCACGTCCGGGTGTTCCTTGTAGACCACTTCGTTGAGCCGTCGTAGGAATGAAGAGGCCTCCAAGTTCTCCCTCCCGCCATTTTCATTCGGGATCCATTCGCCTTCCTTTCGTCCGTAGTCCAAATAGAGCATCGAAGCCACGCCATCGACCCTGAGCCCGTCGGCGTGGAACTTATCCAACCAAAACGCCGCGCTGCTAATGAGAAACGACCTCACCTCATGCCTTCCGTAGTTGAAGATGGAGCTCTTCCAGTCCGGGTGGAACCCCTTTCTTGGGTCTTCATGTTCGAAAAGGTGGGTACCATCAAAGAACGCGAGGCCGTGTTCATCTGAGGGAAAGTGAGAGGGGACCCAATCGAGTATCACGCCTATCTCTCGCTGATGGAGTTGATCCACCAGGAACATCAAGTCTTGAGGCGAACCGTATCTGCTGGTCGGCGCGAAGTACCCAGTTGTTTGGTATCCCCAAGAGCCATAGAAAGGATGCTCCATGAGCGGCAGGAACTCTACGTGGGTGAAACCCATGTCACTGGCATAGCTCGGAAGATGCGAAGCCATCTCCCTATAGGTGAGGTATCGGTTTCCGTCCTCCGGAACCCGCCTCCATGACCCAAGGTGTACCTCGTAGACGCTGATTGGAGAAGCAAGCCCGTTATGCCTCCATCTCTCTTGAAGCCATGATGAATCATTCCAGACATAATCCATGTCCCAGGTTATCGAAGCGGTCATCGGAGGCGTCTCCCATCTGAAAGCAAATGGATCCCCTTTGTCTCTCCCTCGACCGTCCCCTGCGGTCACGTAATACTTGTAGAGTTCGCCGGCGCTGATCTTTGGCACGAACCCTTCCCAAATGCCCGAGCTGTCCCAGCGGCTACCGAGAGGGTGTGAGTCCCTCCTCCACGAATTGAACTCTCCCATAACGGAGACACTCTTTGCGTTTGGTGCCCACACCGCAAAGTACGTCCCATACCTGTCTTGATTGTCGATGACGTGGGAGCCTAGCTTATCGTAGAGCCGATAGTGCTCACCCTGGCGGAACAAATGGACGTCATAATCGGTTAGAAGCGTGTAGTCGTGTTCGACCTTTTGCAAGATCATTCACCCAGGAAGCGAACTGACCCGGCCATTTGCCTTACCGCCTTTGAGTTAACTATCGAGAGAGTCCAATGCGTCATATTGGTGAATTTCTATCCTTCGACGTTCTTGAGGCGGTCTCATAAGCTATGATTGCCATTCGAGCCGCGTCATTCGGTCTAAAGTGCCTTTCGACTCTAACCCTGCAATTCTCACGGATTGCTGAGCCTAATGCTGGATCCCGTGTGGCGAGCTCTCTGACTTGGTCATAGGGGATGGAGTCCAGCACGCGTTGCCTACCATCGCGCATATTCATTCCGGCATCCTCTTGGAGCTTCATCATTGCAAGGAAGCAGATGAGCCCCTTTGCAAGTTCCAGATGATCCTCCACCATCACGAGGCGCCCTGTCCCCTTCTCATGGTGGTCGAGTATGTCGAGCACCGTCTCAGTCATCCCCCCGACGCGTGTTCCGACGACCGGGTTCCCCGTCGCCATAGCCTCGAGAGCAGCAATCCCGAACGGTTCCCACCTTGACGGCATCGCGTACGCGTCAGCCGAAATGTGTGCGAGCCTGTAAATCTCTAAGGTACGTCTGAGGACAACACGGACGTTCTCCTCATGCTCGATTGCTTCATGAACGGTCGAGTGGATGAGTTCTCTGTTGAGGAGAGGAACGAGCAGAAGCAAGAATTTGGTTGCGGGAAATACCTCAAGAACCTTAGGGACAGCCTTGAGAAGAACGTCGACACCTTTTTGCCGATCGAGCCTTCCTGTCATCAATACGAGAGGGCCGTCATTCGAAAAAGGCCGTATCTTCCTGCCTTGAAGACTCTCGACAATCACACTTGTGGGATCTTCTGAGACGACCGGGGTCTCTGTTTCGCCCAATGCCTTCGTCAATAGGTACTTTCGGAAATCTGACCTAGCGGGTTTCGCCGCCGCGAGCCCGTCCATCCGATGCTTGTGCTCCTTCCGCACACTCCGGACGATTTTCCCTTCATCCCAATCGCAACCGTTGTAGATAACACCCGATTTCTTGCCTACTCCCGCCCCTAGAAAGGGGATCACGTCTGCACGTAAGTATGATTCGCTTACGCTGGCAACGAAATCTGCTTCGTAGGCCCCAAATCTTTCGAACCTGCCGTCAGAGAGCTTTTCCCACACCTCCCTGTAAGTCAGCAGTCTCTTCCTTCCGTTTATGGTCACATGGTGCGGCTCATCCTTTATTCCGCACCAATCCTCTGAGACGTAGTGCCATGGTAGCCCTTTTTGGCTCAGGAGATGAATCTCGAATATCAAGGGCACGTTGATGCTTCTCTCCATGAACGCCTGCTTGATGGCCACGGCCGCAGGTACAGAGTGCCAGTCATTGGCATGAACGATGTCTGGCCTCCGTTCGGGGTGTTCTCTCAGAATGAAGTCGAGGTACTCCTTCATGGCCCGCGCGAAGAGAGACATTTTTTGGTAAGTCAGTTCGCCATCGTAGATCTGCTCGTGGTCGAGCCACTGGCTGGTGCTCTGATCAAGCCCCTTCGACAAGAAGTACTGGATGCCTTCGAAATGGCCCTCCTCCATCCCGATTCGATAAGGGTAGATACTGCCGTCAACCCCTCTTCTTTCGCCTTGGCTCATGAACCGTCTGACCTCTTCCAGCGCCAGTTTTTCCCTTAGACGAACGTCGTGGTGTCTCCCGTGACTCGGCATGAACATGCAGACACCCAGGTCCTTCGCCATGGCCTTCGCGAGGCTTGAAACAGCCGAGCCCAAACCCCCCAGTTGGGCAACGTCCGAGGATTCAAACGAGAGAATCCACACGCGCTTCCGCCTGGCTGTATCCGCCGGGCCACGTGGCGGTTTCTCTTCGGCTTTCGCCGCTCCCATGCTATTCGCGCTGCCAACACCCCGCCGTTCTCCATTTAAGCCCTCGATTGAGGCTTTCAAGCCCGCTCTGCCGGCGGAGACTCCTAGGAACCATTAAATTGAGGGAATTCCATGGTAAAATCGATTAGGTGAATGTAAGCAACGAAAGCCGTCGTTCTTGCCGCAGGAGAAGGGACGAGGCTTAGACCGCTTACTTTCACACGACCGAAGCCAATGATCCCGTTGGGCCCTGAGCCCTCGATATATCACGTTCTCTCCCGGCTCTCCCGAGAAGGTTTTGACGAAATCGTAATCGTAGTGCTAGGTTCCTTGAAGAACCAGATTATGGAGTACTTGGGGGACGGGTCAGAGCTCGGGGTTCGAATAACCTACGAAGTCGAACCGGATGGGCTTCACATTGGGACTGCCGGCAGCCTGAAGCTGTGCGAGCACCTCCTTGACGACACTTTTCTGGTTGCCCAATCAGATACTCTGACCGAGATTCCATTGAGGCAAGCCGCGGAGTTCCATCGTAAGAGCGGGGCCCTCGCCTCAATCGTCCTGACTCGGGTGGGCGACCCTTCAGACTATGGAGTCGCCGTCCTTGACGACAAAAATGTGATAACTGAATTCCAGGAGAAGCCTAGCAGGGAAGAAGCGAGAAGCAACCTTGTAAGCACTGGCTTCTACCTAATGGAGCCCGAATCGCTTGACTATATCATGGACAACAGATGGGACTTTGCAAAGAATCTGTTTCCGTCGCTCCTCAAGCTCCACAAGAAACTCTCCGGATTCGCTTCTGACGCATTCTGGGTCGACGTCGGAAACCTAGAAGGGTATCTTCGAGGTGTGAAATGGGTGGTGGACAACATGACCCGACAAAATGCACTCGCAACGGGCCTGCCCAATCAGGTGATTGCAGACAGGACAGCGCTCATAGGCCACCGTGCCCAAGTCACGGGTCCCGCGCTCATTGAGAGGGACGTGATAATCGAGGATGAGGCGAAGATTGGCCAGTATTGCGTCATAAAGAGAAACGCGCATGTCTCGTCGGGTACTTTGCTTGAGCGGACCGCGATAATGGAGAGAGCTTACATCGGAAAGAACTGCACAATCGTGGACAGCGTGATCGGAGAGTCTGCGGTGCTTCACGAAAACATCACAATAAGCGGATCGATCATTGGACCTGGATGCGTTATCGGAGACAGAGTCAACGTGCTCAGTGGTAGCAGGGTTTGGCCCAACGTGCAGATAGCGACGGACGAAAGAGTGCGAGGAATCGTGGCAGCGCAAGTGGAGACAGCTTTCTACTGCTACACGAACTTCGGACAGTACACTGGTCTTCTGGCTACATCAATTGAGGGCTTCATAGAGGCGCTCGAAAAATCACCAATCGAATCTATTGAGTTTCACGCCAAGAGGAGGGACTACGAGAAGTGGGTCAGGGACGTCCTCTCATTGAACGAACTCGCTGACGGCATGGAGGAACTTCGCAAGAAAGCCGTAACCGGAGAAGAGCTCCGACGCGAGCTCATCGAGGTCACAAAGAAGTGGGCTGATGCCATAGAGTCTAAGAATCAGCAAGTAATCATAGCTCTCGAATAGCGTTACCCTTCCTCCAAGTTGGCGCTCTTCCTCCTGACCTGAAGTGTTTGCATGGAATAATCAAGGTGGTCCTGAGGATAGGGCTTAGATGGCGAGGCCCGCCTCCTAGACAGGCTTTGGCGTCGAGGGACAGATGTCCGTCTGAATATCCGCGTTGAAGTTCAGGGCAACACGGATAGCGACGAGACGGCGGCCAGCTGGGAGGCTTTGTATCGACTTGGCCACAGACCCCTGGACATGCTCGTTCATCACCGCCCCGAGCTTTCAGTCTTCTCACCCAGCCTTCTGAACGCATCGGATTTCAACTGCTCCGATGTGGCTCTCCATTCCCAGTTGCCCTCGGCGGAGGAGGGTCGGTTCATCCTTGCGGAGGATCCTAGCGAGAGGACATCCTGCACAGGAATGATGCTCAACCGGGCCCCGGAATCCAGAGCGAGACAAATGAACTCCCAGCTGACCTCCTCCTCAGGCAACTCTTTGCCCACGTACTCGAAGAGCCTCTTCTTTTGCTCCGGGGTCGCCTCGTCACAGAACCATCCCCGTACGGTATTCGTGTCGTGGGTCCCAGTATATACCACGGAATCTGGCAGGTGGTTGTTGGGAAGATAGGGGTTATCGGTTCCGGAATCGAACGCAAAGAGGAGAACATTCATTCCCGGGAGGTCAAATCTTCTCATGACTGCCCTCACATCAGAGGTGATGACACCCAAGTCTTCAGCGATGAAGGGCAGGGAAGGAAGACGCCGCTTTACGGCTTCGAAGAAGGCCTCCCAAGGCGCGGCCACCCACTGTCCAGATACAGCCGTCTTCGCGTGGGCGGGAACCTGCCAGTAAGCGACGAAGCCTCTGAAATGGTCGAGGCGCGCTAGGTCGAAGAGGTTTAGAGTCTGTTGCGTTCGCCGCATCCACCAGTCGAACCCCTGCGTTTCGAGCCGTTCCCAATCGTACACAGGGTTGCCCCACAACTGCCCGGTTTGGCTGAAGTAGTCAGGGGGCACACCACCCACGAACGTAGGCATTCCCTCGCTGTCTAACTCGAATATCTCCCTGTTGGACCAGACATCGGAGCTGTCGAGCGCGACATAGAACGATAGGTCTCCTATGAGGCCTATTCCAAGGTCAGCACAGTAATCCTTGAGCGAACGCCATTGCTTGAAGAACTCGAATTGAGCAAATTTTTCTCGGTCCAGAACGTCCTTCAGCCTGACGCTCTTCTCGGCGAGCGAGTCCCGCTTCCTGTCGCGCAGCCCCTTCGGCCACAGATACCATGGCTCTTCTCTTTCCTGCTTCAGCGCAACGTAGAGAGAGTAGCTTTCTAGCCAGTCTGAATTCTCTAGACAGAACTCCTCAAACTCGCGGTGATCGCCTCCTGCTTTGAATCGCTGGTACGCCTTCTGTATCACCTCCCTCTTCAGAAGAAGAGCATCGCCGAAACTAGTTTGGTTCGAGGGGAGCTGACCACGCGCGACTTTGGGGAGCTCCGGGAGGAGCTTTTCTCGTTCGAGTATCTCGGGGCTAATGAGCAGGGTGTTCCCTGCGAAGGCCGACGTCGGGTTGTATGGGGAGTTCCCCAGACCCGTAGGCGTCACCGGGAGGACCTGCCAAAAGCTCTGCCCAGATTCCGCGAGGAGGTCGGCAAATCTGAGAGCGGATGGACCTAGGTCCCCAACGCCGAATTCGGATGGAAGCGATGTTACGCTCATTAGGACCCCGCTAGCCCGCTTCGTCCTCGTCCACTGCGCGACTCTAGGGCGGGACCTTCTCAGAAGACCGGCCATTGAAAACTCAATTAGCGGCCACCTGTCATCGTCTGACGATTTGAGGGACCGCTGATTTCACCAACATCTGGTACACTTGAGCTCCGTTTCGCAGTTGTGGATTGTTGCTTGGAGCTGCTTCGATGATTCTGAGGAATTCCGACTCCAGATCGACGCTCGTCGTTTGACGGGCGAGTTGTATTGCCCTCGCCGCATATCTCATTATCTGCACCGTTTCGATGCGCGAGATCTCATCCCAGAACCATCCGCAGCTGTTGAACATGAGCATCGCATATCTTTCCATTTCCATGAGGTCGAGGACAGACTCTACAACCTCTTCCGAGATACGCGCCTTGAGGTGCCTCTCGAGGAACCGATCGGCTACCCTCTGTCTCCGGTCCAACATTACGTGGACGTAATCGTCCCTTGCCCTCCAGGGGTCGAAGAGATACCTCGAGCCTTGGAGCTCGAAAACAGCGTCTAGGCTGTCCTTTAGCCAGTTCATGGCCTCTCTGAGTGGGCCGCGCCACTCCTGACTCCAGTTTGTCGCCTGTTGGAAGGAGCAGCCGCAGTTGCTTCTCCACCGCTCTACTCCGTGTGCGCAACTCCAAGAAGTGTTTTCAACGGTCTGGACTTCGAATTCT
>Ga0137396_10002038_pt1 | contig 10956 bp, 10 predicted proteins | sample czc16metaG_FD_108284 | JGI IMG/M metagenome (GOLD analysis project Ga0137396, IMG submission 108284) | Vadose zone soil microbial communities from Angelo Coast Range Reserve, California, USA - czcobulk3.16 metaG | ecosystem: Environmental > Terrestrial > Soil > Vadose zone | place: USA... | reverse complement strand
GGTCTCTCAGATCTCTTCTTCCGCGCCTTGACCGCATAGCTCTCGAACCTCTTTCCCGATCTCGGCCAGAATATCCTATCCCCCGCAACAAGGATGAAGGATGGAATCAGTGTGAGACTTACTAGAAGGGCGATTAGAACGCCGAAGCCGAGACCGACGCCTATCGATTGCAGGAGAGTGAAGCTGCTTATTGTCATCGCTCCAAAGGCAATGATGACGGTAGCTGCACTTGTGGCGATACTCTCTCCTGACCAGGTTACGGATGTCTGGACAGCCGCCGCTTTGCTGTGGCCTTCGACCCGTTCCTCCCGATAACGGGCCATCAAGAAGATGGAATAGTCAGTACCGACTCCGAGCATGATAGTGAACAGGAACGTTGTAGTCGTGTCCTGAATGGGAATGATGTATTTGCCGATGAGGTAGAGCCCTCCTTCCGTGATCAACAGCGCCATTCCAACAATGGTGAGAGGAACGAAGGAAGTGGCGATAGCGAAGAAGAACAATCCCGCCAGAATCAGGATTGCTCCCACTGTGACGGGTTCGATTAGACCGAGATCTCTCTCGCTTCCCAGAGAAGAGTCAGCAGTGGTAGCAAGATCGCCAGTCACGTATGTCTGTGAGGGTCCGCCATCGCTAGTTTTCAGTTGTGAGATGATATCCCGCATGGTCACTACGTTCTTCAGGATCGGATCGGTGTTCGCGGACCCGAACGAGCCAGGGGATTTCGAGAAGCTCGCGAGAACGATCATGACCTTATGGTCTGGGCTGATGAAGTCCTGTAGGATCGCTTGTGGAATTGGTACTTTGTATGTGGCGAGAGTTTCGGACCACAGGGTCTGATTGGCTTGGGCTCGAGCGGCTGAAGGACTATAGTTCTGTTGCAGGTAGTATCCGATAAGGAAAGCTCTCTCTATACTGTAAACCGATGTGACGTTCTCAACACTATTCAAGACTCCCTGCACCAAAAGATGTTCTTCTAGGTGAATAGAGAATCGCTTCGTTGCATTATCAGTAACATCGTTCCCCTGAAGGAGAATTATGGCGCTGGTGTTAGCCTGCGGGCGGGGAAACTCCTGAGCTAGAATGTTCTGCGCCCGCGCAGATTCGGAATTGCTGGACTGACCACCGCTCGTACTCGAGGTGACAACCTGCGAGAGTTGCTGAGATAAGGGAAGACTTACTGCAAAGAGCAGAATCCATAAGACAATTATTAGCTTGTATCTTCTACCAACGAAAGAACCGATTCTCGCAAACACTGGAACATGAGGTCCTGATGTCTTGGCCATTCCAAGCTTCTTCGAAGCCAGGTAAGCAGCTCCGGAGGCAAATATGAGAAGGCCAACCGACGTTACGACCGTCGCACTGAGATTATCGGAGACGTATTGGCGTAGGTAGAAGTTGTTCTGATAGTTCAGAATCAGAGCCGCGAATTCGCCAAGAGACACAGTGAGTAGGAATACAATGACTCCTATCCAGCGAGCTTGGGAAGAACCAGTCTTGCTCATTAGGCGCACTCATTGCAGTTGAGATGCAGAGGCTCGCTTTTGTAGACTATTTACGGGTGATCTACAAGATACGTTCTGGCGGCCATAGCGCTGGATATTGGAATGTTGAAATGGTAAAGTCTCCAGCAGGACGGCTTACTGCCTTGCTCCTCACAAGAAAAACAAACAGTGTCACCGTCTCAAAATCTTCCTCAACAGTCCGCGCCGAACATCAGAACTGGGCAGTTTACTTTGGACTTGTCTTTACAATGTTCATCTGGGGTCTGGCGTGGCCTGTTGGAAGACTCCTCGCAAAGGATCTTCCGCCCGTTTCTATCGCTGCGATAAGATACGCCATCGTCATCCATGTACTATTCGCGATACTCTGGTTCCGAGAGGGGTCTTTCAAAATCGAACGATCGTGGATACCGACGCTCATTGTTATGGGGATTCTCAACACGACTCTCTACCAGATCTTTTTCCTCTACGGCGTCAAATATGCAGCAGCTAGCGATGACTCTCTTGTAATCGGAATTGGACCCGTACTCATAGCCATCATGGCGAGCTTCATCCTCAAAGAACGACTTACCGCGACCAAGATTCTCGGCTTCGCATCTGGCCTCGCGGGAATAATCACAATCTCCATCCTCTCTCCCAACACTCAGGTTCTCAACAGATCGCTAGGCGTGACACTCGTCTTCGGCGGCGCAACCGCGTACGCTCTCTACACCGTCCTCCTGAGAAGGTTCATCGCAAGGAACCGCGCAGACAATCATGGACCCCAACAGTCCTCGCTTTCGATCCTTGCGTGGATCAGTCTCTTCGGCTGGTTCTTCCTAATTCCTCTCTCGCTGGTTGAAGCGCCTTGGACCTACACCTGGGACCCTGTCTCATGGCTCGGAATACTCTACCTCGCCATCCTATCCACCGTAATTGCATACTTCCTCTACATTGAGGGCGTCTCGAAGATAGGAGCTGGCAGATCAGGAGTCTTCACCAACCTCGTCCCAGTCTTCGGCGTGCTGACTTCCTTTCTCTTGCTCGGCGAAAGTCTGAGCCCCTGGACCGGCGTCAGTTTTCTCCTCATACTCGCTGGAGTGCTCCTAGTCAACCGGCGACTGAAGAGCTCCGGTTCCTGAGCCCATTTCTAATACTCTTAACTTCAGGAGAGGCACGAGGAGTGGTACCTCTCTTGGGCCTAGACCTTTCAGCGTCTTCGCGAAGCGCTGAGAAGCGTCTCTGGATTGCCCTCATCATATCCTCAGTAATTGCCATCATTGAGTTCACCGGAGGTTTTCTAGGCCAGAGCCTCGCATTGGTCAGCGACTCTGGCCATGTCCTTACCGACGTTCTAGCGGTTGGAGTAGGCATCCTTACGCTGAGACTAGGCCGGAAACCTCACACTGCAAGACGCACCTTCGGCTACCATCGAGCCGAGATATTCGCGGCCCTGGTCAACGGTTCGGTCCTGATAGGCGCTGCCTTTCTGATAATTTTCGAAGCATACCTGAGACTTCGCCAGCCTCCAACAGTCCAGGGGCCACTCGTTCTCGCAGTAGCCTCAATCGGACTGTTGGGAAACCTCGTTAGCGCGGGCTTACTGTCCCGGTCGAGAAGGACCAACCTCAATGTCAAAGGCGTGTTCCTCCACACAGTCGGAGATGTCCTCTCATCCCTGGCTGTGATCGTTAGCAGTCTCATTGTGATATTCACGGGCTACCTTGGAATCGACCCGCTCGCCGCAGCAATCATTGGTGTCTTGATCATGCGAAGTGCGTATGTCCTCGTCAGAGACTCGACAAACATCCTCCTCGAAGCCACTCCCCGACAAATGCAACTAGAGACTATAGCCAATACAATCCGCAGCGTCGACGGGGTGAAGGGAGTGCACGACCTTCACGTCTGGACAATTACATCCGGTCTCTACGCCCTCAGCGGCCACGTCACCGTAGACACTGACAGCATCAATCAAAGTTCAACCATCTTAGAGAAGATTGAAGCCCAACTGAAGGGGTCCTTCGGAATAGAACATGTCACGATTCAAATCGAGAAAGAGACGCTGGAGAATATTCAAGGTCATGAAGCGGCTGCGATTTGAGTGATCTACTTGCGCTTCCAGAAATCGTTGGGCTACGGTTTTCGAGGGACAGCTAGCGCGTTCAGCTCATCAAAGGTTATCGCACCCTCAACCAGATTCTCGTAGGTTCCTTTCTCAAGCACTTCCTTAGCTGCTCGTTTCAAGAGACCCATCGCGGCATAAGATGCGGTGGGACCGAAGCTCACACGCGCGACGCCAAGCCTCTGCAGTTCACTGACAGGCGGGAGACCCTTCCTGACCATGACATTGATCGGAAAATCCAGTGCTTTCACGAATCTAGTGATCGAAGTCGCATCGATGAGACCCATTGGGTACACGCAATCAGCCCCTGCATCTCTATAGGCGGTGGCTCGACGAATCGCCTCTTTGACCCGCGCCTCCTCGTCACCCTCTGCGAATCTCAGCGCGTCCGTCCGAGCATTAATCACAAGTGGAACTCGTGAAGTCTCAGCCAACTCTCTGATTGCCTTGACATTCTCGATCTGTCTCTCCACGGGGTAGAGCTTCTTCGTAGCATGAGCAAAGTCTTCGATGTTTATGCCGACAGCTCCTGTCTTTAGAATCGCTCTGACCGTCGCGACCACCTCCTTTGTGGTCTTTCCAAAACCCGCGACAATGTCAGCAGAGACTGGAACAGACAAGACCCGAGCAATTCTTTCAACCGCCGACACAAACTCGTCTCTACCGACCACCTCACCATCAAGGTAGCCCAAGGAGACCAGCATACCCGCGCTGGACGTCGCGACAGCAGGGAACCCTGCATCCTCAAAAACCCGTGCGCTCGGAACATCCCATCCATTCGGAAGAATCAATATCCGCTTCCCATGATGAAGCGCACGAAACTCCTCCGCTTTCTCTCTCTGAGATTTCAAGGGCATCCCGGTTTCACTCGTTTGTACCATGTTTACGTTGTTTCAATAACTCTCTTGCCTAGGACTAGTTCTTTGGGAACCGTCCTGACGGCTTCCGGGTGTGGGTTCTCTGCGAACAGCTCGGGATGGATTATGTGGGCTAGGATTTCAAGCCCGTCTACCACTCTGGGTCCTGATCTGCTGAAATATGCGCACGCGTTGACAGCATAGATTCTTGATGACTGGAACGCCGGGGTTTTCTCCCATCCCTGGTACGATGCCAAGGCGTGGGCTTCTTCCATGACTTGGTTTGCGTCGAACCCGCACGGAGAGAGGATGACTATCTCAGGTTGATACTCAACAACCTCGTCCCATCTTATTCTGTGGGAAGGCTGGCCGAGACGGCCAAGCCCGTCAAGTCCTCCAGCGTAATCGATCATCTCTGGAATCCAGTGTCCGCCAGCCCAAGGAGGCTGGAGCCATTCCATGAAGAAGACCCGCGGCTTATGTCGTACCGTCTGCGCTCTCTCCCTAACCCTATTAATTCTCTTCAGAATCTGCCGAGCCAATTTTTCAGCGTCTCCCAGCTTGCCGGTCATCTTGCCAACCAGCAAGATGTTGTCGACAATTTCTTCCAGGTTCGTTGGCTCTAAAGAGACGATCTTCGTATCTGCATTCAAGACTCGAGCCGCTTCCTTGACCTTCGTGTAGGAAACAGCGCAAACATGACAGAGTTCCTGCGTCAGAATAAGATCCGGCTTCAACTTCTCCAGAAGTTTCTCGTCAATCTCGTAAATGTCGCCTCCGCGCTGTCCCACTTCCCGGTCAACCTCAAGGCTTCTGTGGATCTTCTGGTGAATGGCCGACTTCGTCAGAACGGGTCGGTTAGAAGCTTCGGGAGGATAATCGCACTCGTGGGATACAGCGACAACTTGGTCTCCTAATCCCAGGGCGAATGCTATCTCTGTGGCGCTGGGAAGCAGAGAGCAGATTTTCATCTTGAGCCTCCCGTTCTTCTAGGGTCCGGCGAAGGAATATATTTGACGGGCGGGTAACTTTGCCCGCCTTCTCGGATCATGACCATTACAACCGTCACCACTAGTCGGGCCTCTGTGTTAAACAGACCGTCCACCAAGGTTTTGATCGTCGCAATTTTCACGGCTCTCTCTCTCGCAACAGACTATGCAATGACTGGGTTTCAGAACATCAAGGTGATGGACACATTGGTTTTCCTCGCGGCGTTTCTCTTTGGTTTTCGGCTGGGAATAGGGGTCGCCCTATTGACTCGCTTCATCTACGGGCTAGTTAATCCCCTTGGTCCCGCTGATCCCATCACACTTCTGTTTGTGATGATTGGAGAATGTTTCTTTGTGATTGCAGGAGCTGGTCTGCGAGGGACCTTTGTTGGTTCAACTTTTCTCAGACGAAGCCGCGAATATGAACGGCTTACCATCGTGCTATCCCTAGTAGGACTACTAGCGACCTTTGCTTTTGATGTTCTCACAAACTTTGCGAGTCTGTTGCTCAAGACAAGTTCTCTGTACCAAGCTTTTGTGGTGGGAAACATAGTTGGCGCACCATTTGCAGTCGCTCACGAGGCTAGCAATGCGCTCTTCTTTGCCTTTGTTGCCCCGGCCGTAATAGTTTCGGCCGCTCGCTTAGGTCTCTGGTCGCCACGAAGTGATCTTGCATGAAGGTCGGAGTTCTCGGTGAACACAAGGCTTTCTTCTCGATTCTCTTTCTAGTCGCTGCAGTGATAATCGCAGCCGAAGGGAGTGCATATTACTACTACCAACAGTCTCTCGGAACCGCATGTCTGAATCCATGTAAGGGGTCTGTAGTCAGCGTCGAGACTCTGATAAATTACGGGAACCGAACTAGCCAGTGGATCAATAAGACCAACATACCATCGAACTGGAATTTCTACGACTTGACGAATAATATCACGAAGGTCCAAGCCACATATTACGGACCCCCGACCTCCGAACATCTAGTAACTGGAATAAATGGTGTGCATAGCAACGGGCAATACTTCTGGAGCTTGTGGGCTGTATGCCAGAAATCTAACGCGTGGATAGCCACAAGCGTAGGTGCCGACGCGATCCACTTTACCACCTATCACACGCTTGCTTGGTTCTACCAAGCAGCAAACTCGCAAGACTCGTCCAATTGGAACCCACCCGTTGCTGGAGCAGCGAAAGTAACTATGTGCTAGGATTCAGGCTTTATCGTCAGCTCTATCCTGCCCCATCTTTTCTCTCATTCTAAGACTTGGCGCTCCATAGCCACCGCCACCAGGCGTTCTCACAGTTAGAACGTCACCAGGGTTTGCGGTCAGAGTTGTCTTTGAGGACAGACGGCTGATCCTGTTTCCTTGCACGATTCCGTACGCACCTGGCGATCCCGATACTCCTCCCGATAGTCCCCAGGGTCCATGGCGTTGTCGCTCCCCCATCAACGAAATAGTAGACCTCTCGGCCAACACCACTGTATCTCTTCTGATGCCCAGTCCTCCACGGAATTTTCCTCGTCCACCGGAGCCTCGTACCAGCTCATACTTCTTGATCCTCAGAGGGAATGCTGATTCTAGTGCTTCCACGGGCGTGTTCAATGTATTGGTCATGTGACTATGAATCCCGTCAACCCCATCTTTGGTGTGCCGGGCTCCGAACCCACCGGCAATTGTCTCATAATAGGTGAAGTATCGGCCGGTCAGTGGGTCAATCCCTCCTATGGTTACGTTGTTCATTGTTCCTTGACAAGCGGCACAGACTCTCTCTGGAGTGATCCTGGAAAGGGCCTTGAGAGTCACGTCAACAATCCGGGTCGACGTTTCCACATTTCCCCCTGCTACCGCTGCGGGCGGCTCCGCGTTGACGATCGTCCCAGATGGTGCTATAGCCTGAATGGGTTTGAAGCATCCTGCGTTTGCTGGAATCGAAGGATCCGTTACACATCTTACCACGTAGTAGACGGCTGAAAGAGTGACGCTATACATGGCGTTCAAGGGTCCCTGAACCTGCTTCGCAGAAGCGGAGAAATCGAAAGCTATGGATTGTCGATCAATAGTGACTTTGACTCTGATCGGGATGTCGGTCGTACCGAAACCATCATCGTCGAGGTAGTCGACCGCTGATGACGATTTCCTTGGCAATTCACGAATCTTCCTGATCATCAACTCTTCGGAGTAATCGATCAATTGGGCCATTCCTGTCTCGACCGTTGAGACGCTCGATTTCTTCAACAAGTCTCTCAAACGTTTCGCGCCGACAAGATTTGCGGCTCGCTGTGCTCTGAGATCTCCTAATCGCTCGTCAGGGGTGCGAACATTCGACAGTACAAAGTCCAAGATTTGCCGGTTCGGCTTGCCTCGTGCCCAGAGTTTGACCGGCGGAATGCGGATCCCCTCTTGGTTCACATCTCTAGAAAGAGCGGACATGCTCCCTGGCGCGACGCCTCCGACATCAGAGTGATGAGCGCGGTTAGCCGCGAACCCAACCAGATTTTCCTTGAAGAATATCGGCGAGACCATAGTGATGTCAGGAAGATGTGTCCCGCCGCGGTACGGATCGTTGAGGATGGTGTCGTCACCTTCAGCTAGGTCATCTTTGAATTCTTTCAGAACTGCCTGCACCGAGTATGGCATCGCGCCGAGATGGACTGGAATGTGCTCTGCTTGAGCTACTAGCTGTCCTGATGCGTTGAATAGAGCGCAGGAGTAATCTCTCCTCTCTTTGATGTTGGGGGAGAAGCTGGATTTTCGGAGGACGACTCCCATCTCTTCTGCGATTGAGATGAGTGAGTTCTTGAGAATCTCAAACGATATTGGGTCAAGATTCTCCATGGAAGGGTCTGCTTCTCGGTGTTTCCTCGCTTAGCTTATATGGAGGTTCCCGCTCAGAGCGGGTAACTTTGCCCGCTTCAAAATACCTGCCCAAAGCCGCAATCTGGATCACTATTCTCTTGACCATCAGTATGGTCTCGACAACACATTACGCAAGTGCTGCTGCCACATCCCAGGCAAGCGAGGTGAAATCTGCGTTGCATTGGCTGTCGAGTAATGAGAATGCGGATGGGTCTTTCGAGAGTTACGGGCAGATCCTTACACCCGGCGCCGCTTTTGCGCTCTGGCTGAATGACTCCCGCTCAGTTCAGGCCGCGAAATCCTTCTCCTGGCTTGCTTCAGAGCTCGACAACTCCTCAAGCTATGCGTGGGGAGAAGCTGACATTCCGGGAGAGATCCTCTATTCCTTGAGTGCGTCAAACAATGTTGGATTGCTTCACAGTTTCACACTGGTTTCGTCGGAACTTGGAGCTTACCAGCAACAGAGCAGCGGTTTCATTGGATACTATGCCCAGTTGCCGGACGGTAGCTACGCGCAGGTCGCTTCAAGTGTCGATACTTCGATGGCTCTTTGGGGCATGTCTCAGGCCAACTCTCCAATCTCTCAACAGAACCGAACGTTTGCGCTCAACTATCTCCTATCTCTTCAGATCGCTGATGGAAGTTTCAATTTAACAAAAACGATCTCTCAGAGTTCTACGAACGCTTTGGGCCCGGAGCCGATCAGCGTGACCGCACTGGTGCTCTTGACGTTGAGAAATGCGGGGAAATACACTGCAAACGATAATCACGTATCAAAAGCCCTGGACTTTCTATCCAGCGCGATATCCAAGAATTTCACAACCACCGCTGATCACAAGGGTCACGTCTACGGCGCCGCTTTGTCCGCGTTGGCATTTCAGGCGTACGGTCGATCTGTTCAGGCGTTAGCTTCGGTTGCTTTCATCATGACCCAGCAAAAGTCCGACGGTAGTTTTCTGGATGTTGCGCGGGGATCTTCTCAGAAGACTCTTGATACGGGCTGGGTGACCGTTGCATTGGAGGATGTTCAGCCGGGTCCGTTGTTCAGTTCATTTCTGGCTCCGATACTCCTAGTCGGGATCATCGTCGGGGTGGGAGCTATCGCAGTTATCGGTGTCGTGGTCGTCTTTCTCGTTATGAGGCAACGGACGAGCAGGAAAATAACGAGTTCTGGATCAGCCCCGACTATTTCTACCCATTAGAGTAGTAAAAACAGAGAAATAGCAAAAAATCGCGTATTATCAGCCCTGATATCGAATCTGGGATGCCCATCCGATCCTTCGGCGAGAATTGTTCGGGAATCAGCGAAAAAACGGCAAGTTTCGCCTCGCCATCCAAGCACAGACTGTGCCCTGAATCGCGGGACACCCCCAAAATCACTACCGGACAGGAGATCGTCTCGTCCGAAAAGTGGGGTATTCTTTGGCGGTTTTGCGTGGCATGAGTGGTTTCTCCGGGCTTTCCTAGCGCTACCGTTTTCTCGCGTAAGAAACGTGGAAACAGATATTCTGAAAAGGTCCCGAAAAAGTGGGGCTTTGTTTTGCCAGGAGCCTCAATGAGGCCCCTGGTTTCTTCTTTTTGATGGCTCGTACAGTTAGTTGTTCGTGGAGTGCTTCGTGGTCGATGATCCATCGAGCGCGTGCACTAGGTTAACGACAACTCGCAACGTTGGAAGCAGGGCGATCAAGAGGAATATCAATGGATAAGCCCAAGGCGCGCTGGTAAAGTACTGACTAGCAATACTGCTGCTGACACTGTAGAGAATGACGATGGCGATGATCTGGAAGATGTACGCAAGCAATGGCACCCATGTCTGGTAGTTCTTGTACGCGTCCGAGACCGCTTTCGAGAGCTGTGTTCCAAACTTGAAGACGATGAAAGCCACGACAAGCCCGATCAAGAATACGGCGATGCTCGCGATGGATATTGTGCTGCCTGTGATGTTCTGGCTGATCCCTGGAAAGCCGAGCACAACCGCCTCAATAATCACCAGTACAATGACGCCTGCGATCAAACGAATGAACGCTGGCATGACTGGAGTAAACGCTCCCCACGTGCTGTTCGAGCCGCTTGATGTATTGGTCATATTTTCTTCACTGTTAGAGCAACCTACCAAGCGCTATCCGATATTGCCCTGTTGAAACCCACACCACCAAATTCGAGTAACAGCCTTCTTCATCCCCCGGTTCACACCGCAATAGAGACCGATCCATTCCGGTCAACCACGTATCTTCCGCGAGGCGGAATCATCAGGGTTGAATCGTAATCCTCAATCACGCACGGTCCTTTTCCCTTGGTTCCGGGAGGCAAGTTGTTCCGCTGAACGACCTGGCACTTGATACGGTGTCCGTCCATGAGCCAGACTCTTCTCGTCTTCGCAGGGCCCTTCTCTCGTGCAAAGGTTCTAGTTGCTCTAGCAATCGTTCCGGCATTTCCCCTGCAGTAGCTGCGAATGTTGACAATCTCGACAGACCTGTCCGGCCGAGAGTACCCATACTGCATTTGGTGTCTCTGGTGAAAGTCTCGAACGGCAGATCGAACCGCGCCTATAGTAATAATCCCGCGGCGTAGAGGAACTGATAGTTCGTAGGATTGTCCTTGATACCGCATGTCCAAGAATCTCTGATACCCGGTATCCTTCTCTTCTACTCCTTCTAT
>Ga0137396_10002037_pt1 | contig 10957 bp, 10 predicted proteins | sample czc16metaG_FD_108284 | JGI IMG/M metagenome (GOLD analysis project Ga0137396, IMG submission 108284) | Vadose zone soil microbial communities from Angelo Coast Range Reserve, California, USA - czcobulk3.16 metaG | ecosystem: Environmental > Terrestrial > Soil > Vadose zone | place: USA... | reverse complement strand
GGCTTTAGCCCGCGTTACCCAGGCCCGGGACTACACTTCTTCTCTCACCTGCGGGAGCAGATAGTCCAGCCAGAGGCTGCCGAGTTTTTCCTGGACGGTGTTCTGCTTGAGGCGAGTGTTCAGGTTCTTGAAGTCGACGTGGTCCATGGGCTGGTCCTGATTGGAACACGAAAAGATAATGGTCTCTTTGCCTGTTGTGGGATCGACATGCCTCTGCAGGCATTGCGCACAAACCTCTTTCATCATGCATTGCATCGGCGAATTGATGCTGGCGATGGCGATGTGATTCGGCTGAAGCAGCGGCTGGAGAACACCATGACGCGCTTCCTTGACGGCCGCCATCATCCGGTCGGAACCGATGGCAATAATCCTGTGAATCTCTGAAAGCGAGAGCAGGGGCGAACCCAGTTCGCCGCGACCGTAAGCCGTGATTGCTTGAACGATGTTTCCACGGAAGTGAACATCCTGAGGCCGTCCCGGCTCAATCGCGGTTCCCATGTCCGTGCTCCAGATAACCTGGTCGGTGGCCCCTTCGATTTCTTCGCGCTTGAAAAGATCTTCTCCCTTTTTGTAACCCGCGAAGTAGATGACGCGATTCCCTCGTTGTCGCATCTCCCGGGCGATCGAGAACAGAACCGCATTGCCCAGTCCGCCCCCCGCAAGGAGAACATTTTCTCCGGTTTCGATTTCGGTTGGCGTTCCGGTCGGCCCCATTACCACGACCGGTTCTCCCGGACGGAGATAGGCACAGAGGCGGGAGGAGATTCCCAGCTCGAGAGCGATCAGAGAAAGCAGACCTTTCTCTCGGTCCACCCAGGCGCCGGTGAGTGCGATGCCTTCCATCAGGAGTCGTGTGTCCTTTACGCAATGGGCCTGTGTTTCGTAATTTTGCAACCGATAGAACTGACCGGGATGGAAACGCCGCGCCGCCGCAGGCGCATGGACAATGACCTCGACGATGGTCGGAGTAAGACGGCGGACTTCCGCTACTCGAGCCACCAGTTCGCGCTCCAGATCCGCAGTCAGCCGCTGCCACGCGAGATCCCGCTCGCCCTGCTTGCCGGGATCGAGCGCTGCGAGCTCATCGGCGAAGAGATCCACCACATGGGGAAACCCGTCGCGTGCAGAAGCCATCGCCTTCACGACGTTGCCGGCGTAGAGCGGATGATTGTCACCGTAATAGGTAATAAACCGTCCATTTCGGTTGTAGGACGTGAAGACTGCGCCCGGAGTATCGGCGGATACCGACTCGAGCGAGAAGCTCCCGTCGTCATTCCGTTTCACCGAGTGGGCCGCGAAGAATTTTTTCTTGCTGTCGAGCAGGAAAGTTCCCGAATTTTCTTTTTCGTAAGTGATGTTCGGCGTAGTTCCTGCGGCCACCATCACGGCGTGGGCAGGTAACTCGACCGCACGATCCTTCGTCCGGAAACGCATCGCGCGGACTTGATCGTTTTCGTCGACAACGGCTTCTTCTGGGTTCATTCCTTCGACAAATGAAATCCCTTCTTCGACCGCTTTAATGACTTCTTCGTGGTTCAGCCGATAGGCAGGCGAGTCCACGAGCCGCTTTCGATAAACGATCGAGATTCCACCCCAGGAACGCACGAGCGGGACGAAGTTCGGCTTTTCGTTGGCCGCCGCTGCGCGCGCACGCTCCGCACGAACCGCAGCGCCGTGTTCCAGAAACTCCTTCAGGATCTCGAGCTCCTCTTTGTTGAAAGGCGCAAGCACAGCTTCTTCGCCTGTCTCTTGAACAAGTATTTCGTACCGCTCGAGCGTCTTTTCGACTTGAACGGGATAATAAGCAAACAGCTCGGTGGCCGTATCGATAGCCGTCAGGCCGCCGCCGATGACCAGTGCAGGCAGACGCACCTGGAGATTGGGCAGTGCAGTTCGCTTGAATGCTCCCGTGAGTTGCAGCGCCATCAGAAAATCCGAAGCCTTGCGGATGCCGCAGGCCAGGTTGTTCGTCAAGTCGATGATCGTCGGACGCCCGGCGCCGGCAGCCATTGCAATGTGATGAAATCCCCAATCCCATGCGTCATTGATGGTCAGCGTTCCGCCAAATCGCACACCGCCGTAGATGCGAAGCAGATCGCGTCGAGAGAGCGTGAGGTGCAGTAGCGTGAGGAAATTCTTATCCCATCGCACCGTGATCCCGTATTCGGAGACGCCGCCAAATCCTTCAAGGATCCGGCTCTCGAGAGGCTGATAGATTTCAGACCAATTGCGGATCGGGCGCGGCGGCTGGTTCGGTGTTCCGGTGAGTTCTTCGTCCAGTGGCTCGATTTTCAGTCCATCCACACCCACGACACCGAAGCCTTCGTTGACCAGGAAGTGCGCCAGTGTATAACCCGCCGGACCCATGCCGACGACGAGGACGTTCTTGCCGTTGTACGGGAGAGCATACGGCCGGGCGATGTTCAGCGGATTCCACCGTGTCAGGAGACCGTAAATTTCCACGCCCCACGGCAGGTTGAGCATATCGGTCAGCACGGCCGTCTCGATCTGCGGGATGTTGACCGGGTCCTGCTTCTGGTAGATGCAGGCCTTCATGCAGTCGTTGCAAATGCGGTGGCCGGTTCCCGGGCACATCGGATTGCTGATCATCACCAATGCCAATGCGCCGATGGCATCGCCGTTCTTGCGCATGAAATGCATTTCGGAAATCTTCTCGTCCAGCGGACATCCGACAAGAGGAATGTCCAGAGGATTGATGGCAATCTTTCCGTCGGCTGTCTTGATGCCCTTCGAGCAGGTGTCCTTGTCCCGTTCGTGGCAGAGGATGCAGTAGTGGATCTCGCTGAGAATCTCGCGTGTCGCCATGCGAGGGTCGGTCAGGGCGAAGCCATCGCGGCGGCGCAACCGGCTGTCCGGACCGATGAGCGATTCCGGAAGATCCGATTCAGGCCTTTGTATCTGGACCAGGTTGAAGTGGTCGAGCGATTCCGGGAACCGAAAGCTCACCCAATGTCGATAAGCGGGGTCATGCAGGTGAATGGCGCACCATTGCATCAAAGCTTCGAGTAACTCGTCTTGTGCCGGCGAGCGTTCGGCCCGCATTATTTCGACGGCGGCCATGGCGGTCGCAAGCTCGGGATCGAGTTCGCGTCCCGCCGCCTGCATCGCTTTCTCCTGAAGCTGCCGGATCCGCTCCTCCAGCAGGGCAGCGTCCGCCGGCGGTGCGATCTTTTTCAGGGCTGGGATCACGCGACGCCGGACAAAATCGATTTTGAAGCGGAAGATTGGATTTTGATCGGCTGTGGCGGCGGCAAGCGCCTCAACTTCCGTGTCGATGCAGAAAAGCTTCGTCAGGAACTGGCTGACGTGCCCGGCCATTGCCACGAGGAGCGCGGAGATCTCGGTAGGCGTCCGCGGCTTCTCAGGATGATTGCGGTAGTCGTCCCACGCTGCGAAAAACTCCGGATTGGCCGCCGCAACTTCACAATCGAAGATGTCGAGAAGTTCCTTAAGCCGTTCGGGTATATAGAGATCCGGATAAGTGAAACCCGCTATACCCAGACGCAGTTCAATCGGTCCGGTGTTTCTCGTTTGAATTGGACTCATAGATTGGATTGGGACTGAACTCGCAGCCTGGGCAAGGAGAAGTCCTGTCGAATCATGCCTCCCCGACAAGTAGGTTCAAGCACCATTCTAACAACAAGGCTTTAATTAGTTTTGGAGTAATTTTCGGTGGCGGGGTCGGTGCTCATAGACCGCCGTTACAGGATCTGGTCCAGGTGATGCCGCATGTGGACGAGGTAGTCGCGAACGACGAATTCCAGGTCCACATCCTTGCCATCCGGTGCACGCCACGTGTTGCGGAGAGCCTTCGGGTCGATATTGCGAATGACCTCGACCAACTGAGTGTTGTACACCTGCCACATGTCGATGATCTCGCGCCAGGGCCTGTCCTGATAGTGCTGCAGCCGGACCCACTCCTCTTGATCGTATCCGGGTAGCTCGAGATGGGCGGTGAGTTGCATGCGCACGAAGCGCTGATGATTGTTTGTCGCCGAATCGATGAGATGGCCGAGAATTTCTTTCTTCGACCATTTACCGGGAGCGGGCCGAACAGAGGCGCTCCTGTTATCGATCTGGCGGAGATTGTCCCCAATTTTCAGGAACAATTTGAGTTCGTCCGCCACCAACTCCATACAGCTTATCGTGGCACTTTTCGCCGTCTAAAAGCCACTCCTAAAAACCAGCCGGTCACTGGCGAAAAAATTCACGATCGAGCACGTACCTATCGCGATGAGATTCGCGAGGAAATAGTGCAAATGCAGCCGGGAGACGAAAAGCCACATCAAAACCAGGTTTCCCGCGATTGAAATCAGACCATTCGCCAGATGAAACCGAAAGAGGCGGCCGATGACTCCGCCGGCTTTCTGCCGCGTGCGCTCCACCCAGGTCCATCGCTCGTGCCAGATGAAATTGTGAAGGACCGCGGCCTCGACGGCCAGAAACGTTGCGACGAGGTAATCCGCTCCAAGGCCGGTCCTCAGAATGGCCAGCGCCGCTAACTGTACACCGACGCCGATGATCCCGACGGCGTTGAACTTCAACCACGTTCGGAACACTCCTGTCACGGAAGGCGTTCCTCGCGGTAGAGCCTGATGGTATTGCGAATCGAATTGATGATGGCGATGCTGATCAGGCCGATGATGGCAATGACCCCGCTCACGTCGCACAGCAGATAATGCCGGCCCGCGACGGTGACAATCGGCTTGTACAGCAGTACGAAGCTTCCGATGGCCAGCACGATCCGGAGTTCGGTGGGTCCCCAGACGCCGAACGAGAGGCGAAAGATGCCGATCGTATACGTCGCCAGGTAGATCTCGATGGCCAGCAGGAAATACGCAATGATCAACACCAGCGCGACCGTTCCTGTCATGTAGCCCGACAAGCCGAGCCCACCGATCAGAAAGATCGCTCCGAAAGAATCGACGATGTGATCGACATAAAAGCCGTAGCGTGGCCGCTGCCGGTTTCGAACTCGAGCGAGCGTGCCGTCCAGGCTGTCTCCGAACCAGTTAACGGCCAGAAACACAACGGCTCCGACAATCGCGAGCGGACTGAAGCGCGCGAGGTAATAGCAAACACCCGCCAGGACCATGCCCAGAAACCCGAGAATGGTCAGATGGTCGGAGTTGACCCAGCCAGGCATTCGTTGTGCCAGCCAGATGAGGGTCTTTTTCTCCAGCGGTGCCAGCAAGCTCTCCTGCTGCCGGGACGCTGATTTGAAGGAAGATGTGGACATGGGGTTTTCAACAACCGGGGAACGCGGGCTAAAGCCCGCGACTACATTTGAAAACCGAGCTGAGTGGCCCCCCAATGTAGTCGCGGGCTTTAGCCCGCGTTTCCGCGGCTAAGACCCCATTCTACCAGCGGTTGGAACGGCTGCTTGCGCGACCCGTGAAATCCTTCTTGACCATGGGACGCGCTTCGTTGACCGTCAGCGCGCGGCCCCCGAAGTCCTTGCCATTGAGCGATTCGATTGCCTTCTCGGCGTCATCGTCGCCCATCGAAACAAAACCGAAGCCTTTCGAGCGCCCGGTGTCACGATCCGTAATTATACTTACGGATTCGACTGCACCGACCTGTTCGAAAAGACCGGCAAGTTCTTCTTCTGTCGTTCGAAACGACAAATTACCAACGTAGATTTTCTTTGACATGTTTTTCCTAATTCAATTTTTGTAAGGAACTTCGAGGACTTGCGGGAGGGATCAAGAACAGAATCAACTCTCCAGACAGGGACAAGAGGCTCCTAAGTCAATATGGCAGCAACGGGCATCGCTGCTGCAGTTACGGCGGAGAGAATAGCACGATATGGGTCAGTCTCGCCCCGGTTTTTTAAGAAACCCTTTGGATACAGCGTCATCCAGCAACGCCCGGGCGCACTCCCAAAGACGAGTCGAACCGTCCGCAATGCATTCATTCCGTTCGAGGACGCGATCGATGGTGATGCCGTGTTCGTTCCAGGATCTGCCCTGGGTATGATAATTGTGCAACTGGGGCATGAAACGGTCGAGAGCCCCCGCGAATCGAGCTTCCGGGGTCCGGCGCCCCTCAAATTCTTCCCACAATTCCCGGAATTCAGCGGCCTGGTCCGGGGGCAGCATTCCAAACAGCCGGTCGGCCGCGGTCCGCTCACGATCGGCCTTGTCCGCCGCCGCTGCCGTATCGTAGAAATACGTGTCCCCTGCATCGATCTCTACGACGTCGTGAATCAGCACCATCTTCACAACACGTGAAACATTGACCGGTTCGTTTGCGTGTTCGGCCAGCAACATCGCCATGATTGCGAGATGCCAGCTATGCTCCGCGGTATTCTCAGCGCGGTCCGCGTTCAGAAGGTATGTGCGGCGAATGATCGTCTTGAGCTTGTCCATCTCCAGAATGAAACGGATCTGAAGGTCTAATCGTTGAGAGGCTTGCCTTTCTCCTTGCTCCATTGAGAGCTATTGTATCAATCGTCGAAAGACGGGGCCAAAATGGACAAATTGCAGAACTTCCTCGGCGGCTTGCGAGACGAGGTCGTCGTTCTTGACCTGGGATGCGGGTACGGAAGCTTTCATTACGAAGCCTGCAATTGCCGCATCATTGCCATGGATGTCAACCTGCCAGAGGGCAGTACGGGCAGTACGATCTCGCGTGTTGAGTATGTTCGAGCGGATTCAAGGGCAATTCCCTTGAACAACGAGTCCATCGATGCTGTCATTTGTCATCACACATTGGAACACTTCGCGGACTACAGAACGACACTGTCTGAAATCGGCAGAGTACTGACTCCCGATGGATGGCTCTGGATCGCAATTCCCGATGGCAATGGATTCGACGACGCTCTGTATCGGCTTGTGTTCTCTGGTGGCGGGCACGTCAACCGGTTCAGCTATGAGAGTCTCATCACAGATGTTCGACGCATTACGGGGCTGCAGCTGGCCCAGTCGTGCCTCTTGTTCAGTGGTTTCGTTTATTTAAAGAAACCGACGCCTCGGGAGCTTCAGCACTTTCCACCAACCGCACGCTTTCTTGCGGAAGTACCCGATGGCTTCTCCGTCTTTGGAAGACTCGCGTTAAACACCGCGACCAGGATCATCGACAGAATATTCGGCTCTCGATACAGTCAATACGGTTGGGCATTTCTTTTCACAAAGACCACGATAGCGATGGAGGAATTACCGTCGTATTTCAATGTCTGTAGCCAGTGCGGTTCCGGCAACTCGTCGGAATCGGTCAAGGCGAACTCCAGCCGGTCCTTCTTTGGCTTTCGCCTGTACCATTGCCCACACTGCGCGGAAATCAACGTCTTTGTTCCGCCTCCTCGAAACCTTCAATAGAGGCTAATTGATTTTCAAAGTGCCGTTTTCAAATCGAAGACAGTATCGGCAGGAATTTGGAAAAGTGTCCACAACCTCAACTTGAATATCCATACGATGCAATGCCACTTGAGTAGCGGAAAGGAGTGTCACCTGTTCGAAGAATCGCGGAAATGACCCATAGTAAATCGTTTCCTCTATGGCCGGCGGCGGAAGAGTACGGAGAGAATGGATGAACGCTGCATATTGGTCTGCCAGGAAATGCTGGGTTTGGTTGTTAGCGCTGCTGACCCGTTTTTCTCTCGAATAGTGAACTGCACCAAGAACGGCAAACAGGACCAGTCCAGTAGCCGCAGCAGCCCTTAGAGGCATCCTCTTCCGGAGCGCCCTCTCGACGCTACCCGCGAAGACAGCGGCCAATCCTGCGATGCCAAAGAAGGGAATATACCAAAAGAACTCAAATCGATGATTTACGAGAAATATCACTGGCAGGAGAGTGACAAAGACATAACCTGAGAAAAACAACGCTCGCCAGGCGCGCCGATAGATAAACAACGCACACAGAATAACGGAAGTGATCATCCAGGCGCCCCATCGAAGCCTGAACCCATAGAGGTGATCGAAATACCAGCCGTATCCTCGTCCAAAAGTCAACACGGAGAAGTTCATGTAGTACGGGTGATCGGGCAAAGGGCTGCCCATACTCGTGACTTTCAGATATGCGAACGTCAGACCCACCAGCGCGAGCGCCGAATACAGAATGAGCGATCTCCGATTGAACCCGCTCTTTCGTAGTGTCATGTCGTAAAGCAGGAGTACGCCTGGTAATGTGACGGCCATCTCTTTGGACTTCACCGCGAAAATGTACAAGACGACGATGGCGACGGACCCTAAGAAAGATCCGGTCTCCCGCGTGTGTACCAGTAACGCGGTCAGCATCAGAAAACAGGCGAGCAGTTCGAAGATTGTGCCGAAGCTCCAGTAGATCTCCGTAAAGTTAGAGCGAAACGAGAACAGGAGCGCACCTACGGCCGCAGCATAGGATGAATCCGCGATTCTCAGGACCAGAGTATAAAGAAGAGCGACATTCGCCGTGTGAAGGCCCCACGCGAAAAGGTGATACGGCAGCGGATTCAAATCGAAAGTGTTCCAGAAAATCCAATAGAACAGCATGCCGAAGGGGCGGAAGAAGTTACTCAACGGATTCAAATTGAACCAGAGGATTTGCCAGCCACTTACGCGTTCGGTCCAGTAGAGATTATTGAAGTCATCCAGCCAGAAATATGAAAATCGCCATGCGTAAAACGTGGACGCGAGAATCAACGCAATGATTGAAACTGGCGCGACACGTTCTACGCAAAAGGTAGAGACACTTCCGCGCGGTGGACGAAGCGGCGGGGAAACAAAGCGCTTCAGCACTGGAGCGATATTCATAGACGATAGCCCTCTCCCCAAAAGGGAAGAGGGCTAATCTTCTGCGTTACTTCTTCGGTTTCGCCTTTTTCTTAGCCGTCTTTCGAGCGGCTGGTTTGCTGGCAGGTTTGGTAGCCTTTTTCTTCGGCTTCGTTTTTGGTTTTGGTTTTGGCTTTGGCTTTGGCTTCGGTTTTGGCTTCGGTTTTGGCTTGGGTGCCGGTTTCTTTTTCGGTTTCGGTTTGGGCTTTGGTTTTGCCTTCGGACGATCTGGGCTGGGCGGTGGTTCAGGCGGCTCAGGTTCAGCTGATGGGTATTCCATCGGAGGCTCGGAGGCGTCCCCCTCGCCAAAATCCAAGTCCAGGTCATCCGGCGACTGATTGACGTCTTCCAATTCGTCTTCATCTCTGCTCATGCTCTTCTCCTCTGCAGGAGGCCGCTGTCTCACCGCGCTGGGCCTCTCCTTTTTCGCGAGACATGATACCGCTTCTGTAAAGAGGCGGGAAACAAAGACACAAAGCAGGGAACTGTAGCGGCGGTCTATGACCGCCGGAAATGCCGGCGGTCATAGACCGCCGCTACAGTTCCCTGCTTTGCCTCTTTGTGGTTATTCCGTGCTCCGCGTCGGGCCAATGGGCACACTAAAGCACACCATGAAACACACTGATCATGAGGCAGATAGCTTTTTTCAGGATATTTAGTTAGACGCATGCTCACCCTCGTCGTCTAACTAATCTGATGTTTGAACAGCTTCCGGAAACAAATCCGGCCAGAAACAACAAGAAATTAAGGGCTTTTGTCGTAGCAGTGTTGATACAGGCCGTCCTGGTGACCGCCGTTATCGCAATCCAAATGGTCATGCCTGAAAAGTTTGGCCAGTTGCGCCTTCTGGACACTCTTTATATGGCGCCCCCTCCACCCCCGCCGGCGCCTGCGCCGGCCCCGGCAGGCCCGGAACCCAAGAAAGTGGACCGTGAAACCCGCAAGGAAGCCGTAGCGAATACACCTGTTCCCACGATCAAACAAGAAGTGCCCCAGCCGGTCGACCATCCAGTCATTGCGCCAGCAACGATTCCGAAAGACATCGCTGGCATTCTTGAATCTCCGGTGCCGGGCGCGATCCCCGGCGGGGTGCCAGGTGGAGTTCCAGGCGGAATCGTCGGTGGAATCCCCGGCGGAATTCCAGGCGGAGTGATTGGCGGCGTCCCCAACACGCCGTTGCCGGCGCCGAAGGAACCCGTCCGCGTTGGAGGCAACGTCCGCGAACCCAAGGTCGTTAAATTGGTCGAGCCTAAATATCCACCGGCGGCAGTTCGAGCTCGTGTCCAGGGCGTGGTCATTCTTGAAGCGGTGGTCACCGAACAGGGAAACGTGGACAAACTGAAGGTCATCTCCGGCCCACCACTACTCATTCAGGCGGCCATTGAGGCAGTCCAGAATTGGAAGTACGAACCGACCGTCCTCAATGGACAACCGGTTCCAGTGATTCTTACCGCCAAGGTAAACTTCTCACTGGGCAACTAGGGGAAATAGCGCTAAATTTCCCCTCCTATGTTTTCGAACAAAGTCGCAATCGTTACCGGGGGAAGCCGCGGCATCGGCCGGGCAATCGTGCAGGCATTGGCGCGCGAGAATGCCAGGGTCGCATTTACGTATGCGCAGAACAAGGCACTTGCTGATGAGATTTCGAATGGCGATACGGTGCTTGGCTTTCAAGCGGACGTCACAAGCCTCGAACAGGCAAAAGATCTTGTGAAGCAGGTGAAGGAGAAGTTCGGCCGCATCGATATTCTCGTCAACAATGCCGGCATCACCCGTGACAAACTCCTCGCCCTGATGACTGAGAAGGACTGGGACGATGTGATGGACACGAATCTAAAGGGCGTGTTCAATCTGACGAAGCCCGTCGTGGGAGTGATGCTGCGGCAAAAGTCCGGAACGATCCTCAACATCACTTCGATCAGCGGCATCGTTGGTATGGCCGGCCAGGTCAATTATTCATCCTCCAAGGCCGGGATGATCGGCTTCACCAAAGCACTTGCGAAGGAAATCGCAAAGGTGAATATCACCGTCAACGCACTCGCTCTGGGCTTCGTTGAAACCGACATGACCGGAGTGCTGAACGAAGAGTATCGCGCGAAGGCGCTCGCACAGATTCCGCTCGGCCGCTTCGCAACACCCGAAGAAATGGCCCATGTCGTATTGTTCATGTTGTCGCCGAAAGCGGG
>Ga0137396_10002035_pt1 | contig 10960 bp, 9 predicted proteins | sample czc16metaG_FD_108284 | JGI IMG/M metagenome (GOLD analysis project Ga0137396, IMG submission 108284) | Vadose zone soil microbial communities from Angelo Coast Range Reserve, California, USA - czcobulk3.16 metaG | ecosystem: Environmental > Terrestrial > Soil > Vadose zone | place: USA... | reverse complement strand
ATGCCTTGCGCGAAGGCGTCTATCTCCGCGGTTACGCGCAGAAGGATCCGCTTATCGAATACAAGACCGAGGCCTACGACATGTTCGTCGAGCTGATGGCGAACATTAAGAACGAGGTCCTGCACAATCTTTTCCGCAGCACGTCGAATTTACAGGCATTCGAAAACTTTCTCTCCACCCTGCCGCAGTTTCTCCTGCGCGAACATGCCCCGAGTTCGCCCACTGCAACCGGCCCCGCCCCTGGACGGCGAGGGGAGCGACTGGGCGCGGCGGATGGCTCCTCGGAAAACGGGGACGGTTCCGAACTAAAGCTCGATCTGGCGCCGGTGCGCCGGGAGGTCCCGAAGGTCGGACGGAACGAACCGTGCCCCTGCGGCAGCGGGAAAAAATTCAAGAACTGCTGCGGAAGAACGGCGTAAAGCGGCATCCGCATCGCGAGCGGACGCGCGGTAGCGCGTCCCCCGAGGGCAAGCAGCACTTGTTTGCGTATCACCAATCCGGCAGAATCTTGATTCGAATGACCCCCCACGACGTCCTCGAAAAATATTTCGGCTTCCGGGAATTTCTCGATGCGCAGGAAGAGGTAATCGCCGCGATCACGGGTGGCGCCGACGCGCTCGTCGTCATGCCGACCGGCGGCGGCAAGTCGCTTTGCTATCAACTTCCGGCGCTGTTGCTCGAGGGAACCACGGTGGTCGTCTCACCTCTGATCGCCCTGATGAAAGACCAGGTCGATGCACTCCAGCGTCGAGGCATTTCCGCGACGCTGATCAACAGCACGCTCAGCCCGGCGGAGCAGCGCGAGCGCATCCAGGCGCTGGCCCGGGGCGAATTCAAACTTGTCTACATCGCACCGGAACGCTTCCGGAGCCGTTCGTTCCTCGAAGCGCTTGGACAAGGCACCATCGCGCTTTTTGCCGTGGACGAAGCGCATTGCCTCTCGATGTGGGGCCACGACTTCCGGCCCGATTATTTTCGGCTCGATCAAGTGCTCGAAACGCTTGGCCGTCCCCAGGTCGCGGCTTTCACGGCGACGGCGACGCCGGAAGTGCGTCGCGATATTCTGACGCATCTTGGTCTGCGCGAGCCGCGGGAGTTTGTGGCGGGATTCGCGCGGCCAAACTTGAAGTTGCTCATTTCGCAAGTCGCGAATGAGGCGCAGAAATACGAGCGACTGCACGCGTTAATCCGCGAGAACAAGACCGGGATTGTCTATTGCTCGACCCGTAAGCGAGTGGAAGCGGTCGCCGAAACGCTGAAGATGGCGAAGATCTCGAGCATTCTCTACCACGGCGGGATGAATGACGAGGAGCGCGAACGGGCGCAGAACGAGTTCATGCAAGGGCAGCGCGACATCGTGGTGGCGACGAACGCATTCGGGATGGGAATCGATCGAGCGGACATTCGCTTTGTCGTGCACTTCGACGTGCCGGGAAGCGTAGAGGCGTATTATCAAGAGGCTGGCCGCGCCGGACGCGATGGCGAGGCGGCGACCTGCGACCTGTTGTTCAATCATGCCGATACCCGCGTGCAGGAATTTTTTATCGAAGGCAGTAATCCTCCCCTCGAATTCATCGTGCAGACGTACGAAATGCTGCGGCGCGAAGCCGACGATAAGCATGAACTGCAAGTCTCGATCAAGGAGATGGCGACGCGGCTCGGTGCCGAAGGGAACGACATGATGCTGAGCTCGTCGCTCCACGTCCTCGACCGCGAGGGCTATATCGATCGTTTCGATGTTCCCGGCCGTCGTGTGCGAGGAACGCGCTTGCTCCAGCCGGACGTGCGCGGCCCTCAACTGAAGCTCGACGCCGCCAGGTTACGGGAAAAAGAGCGACGCGATCGCGCGAAGCTGAAGCTAATGATCGATTTCGCGTATGCGAGGACGTGCCGGCAACAGGCGATCCTGCGTTACTTTGGCGAGGCCGACCCGGCGCGTTGTGGCAATTGCGACATCTGCCTGGAGACAGCGGGGCCTTCACGCGCGCCCGACGCCGATGAAGCGCTCATCGTTCGAAAGGCGTTAAGCGGAGTGGCGCGAATGTCGGCGCGCGGAGGGGAAGTTTGGGAGCCTCGATTTGGCCGGGGACGAATCGTGCAGACGCTGGTGGGCAGCCGGTCGCGCGAAATCATTCAAGCCCGACTGGATCAGCTTTCCACCTACGGCTTGTTAAAGAGCGAAGGGGTGGCCTACTTGAATCAGCTAATGCGCGAATTGCAGGACGCCGGCATGCTGAATTCGAGCGGCGGACAATATCCAATGGTAACGCTGACGAAACGCGGTGAGGAGGTGATGAAAGGCCGCACAAATTACGAATTGCGTTGGCCCCAGCGTGTCGCGTCCGGCTCCTTGGAAAAGCTCTCGCAGCGCAAGTCGAAAGCGCGAGCAAGCTCGTTGGACGAGTTGGTCCCAGTCGACTCCGCTGTTTACGAACGGTTGAAGAAAGTGCGGCTCGATCTTGCCCGAGAACACGGAAACGTTCCCGCCTACATCATTTTTCCGGATGAAACGCTGCGAGCGTTTGCGCGGCTAAAGCCAAAATCAATTGAAGCGGGCCGGAAAATTCGAGGTGTCGGTGAGATCAAGGCGCGGCGTTACCTGCCCGCGTTCATCGAAGCGATCGCGGCGACAGATAACTGATTACGCTTGGTCCTCCGAAAGCGAAGGTTAAGAAAGGTTGAGGGTTGAGGCTTGATGGTTACAATCGCTTTCTCCCGCAAATGCATACGACCGCGACGACGCCTGCCTTTCGCAAAACCGCGGACACTTTCACGTCCGGCGCCAGGACTTTGCCGCAACGTTACTTTGTTTCACCGGAGATATTTGCTGAGGAACAGGAGAAGATTTTTTCCGGCCAATGGGTGTTGGTCGGACACCAGAGTCAGATTGCCAAAGCCGGGGATTATTTCGTCCAGGAAGTGGCCGGTGAAAGCCTGATTATTCTGCGCGATCAAAAGGGGGAAGCGCGCGGATTCTACAACGTCTGCCGGCACCGAGGGACGCGGTTATGCGAAGAAAAAGAAGGACACTCCGCGACGATTCAATGCCCGTACCACGCCTGGACCTACGGCCTCGACGGAAGACTGGTCGGCGTGCCGCACATGGATAAAGTGCAGGGTTTTGATAAGGCTGAGTATTCGTTGCACGCCGTTAAACTGGCGTTATGGGAGGGGTTCATCTTTGTTAGTCTGGCAGACGCGCCGATGCCGCTAGAAGAAGTGTTCGCCCCTCTGGCCGGAAAATTCACTCACTGGAATCTGACAAGGCTCCGATCTGCCAAGCGGGTTGAATATGACGTCCGGGCCAACTGGAAGCTGATCTTCGAAAATTATTCGGAGTGTTATCACTGTCCGGGGGTCCATCCGATGTTGTCGAAGATTTCACCGTATGATTCGGCGGAGAACGATCTGACGGAAGGGCCATTCCTCGGCGGGTTCATGAAGATCGCAAAGGGCGCTAGCCTGACAATGAGCGGGCAAGCCTGTGCGTTGCCGGTCGATCACGAGCACGATCACGAGCAGGAGCACGAGGAAACCGAAGATGGGGGCCGTGGACGGGTGTTCTATTACTCCATTTTCCCGAACATGCTCCTGAGCATGCATCCTGATTATGTCATGGTGCATCAGCTCTGGCCGCAGTCGCCCGGACAAACGCTCGTCCTCTGCGATTGGCTTTTCCATCCGGAGGCTTTCGATCGTCCCGACTTTAATCCGGATGATGCCGTCGAATTCTGGGATATGACCAATAAGCAGGATTGGCACGTCTGCGAGCTGAGCCAGCAAGGCATCGCCTCTCGCGCGTACCAACCGGGACCCTATTCGCCCCGCGAAAGCATTCCCGCGGCCTGGGACCGTGAATACCTTCGGCATGTGGAATTGTAGAGGTGCTCGCCGCGGCGAGCGCCTCTAGACCAAGCCGAGAAACTCACGCGCTGTTCCGGAAAGCAATTGTGCTTTCTCATTCATCGAAAGTTCTCCCATCGACTCAATCAGGGTACCGGCGTGAGCTTCGCCAAGGGGGAACGGGTAGTCGGAGCCCAGCGCGACACGCCCTGCACCGAATAGTTTGAGGAGCAATTGCAGCGCATCGGCATCGTGCACAAGCGAATCCACGTAAAACCGCGCCGGAGTCTCGCTGGTCGCCAGATAACTTCTCGGATTTGCCTTGGTATTCGTGGCGCACAGATCGGGCCGTACGTGGAACGCGTGTTCGATGCGGCCGGCGGTGATGGGGAACGCGCCGCCGCCGTGCGCGAAAGCGACCCGCAGCTTCGGAAATCGATCGAACACGCCGCCGAAGATCATGGAGCAGATCGCCAGCGACGTCTCGGCAGGCATGCCCACGAGCCAGGGCAGCCAGTATTTCGGCATGCGTTCCTTGCCCAGCATATCCCACGGGTGCACAAAGATGGCGCCGCCGAGCTGTTCCGCAGCGCTCCAAACGGGCTGGAGCGACGCATTGTCCAGATTGAGCGTGTCGACGCGACCCGAGTGCGGATTGGCGTCCACATGCGTGCCGATCTGCGCGCCGCGCAAACCCAACTCGCGGACGCATCGTTCCAGTTCCTGCGCAGCCAGATCAGGATCCTGCAGCGGGATCGTCCCCAGGCCCGCGAATCTTTTCGGATGGGCGCGGACCACTTCGGCAATGTGATCGTTTAACCGGCGGGAAAGATCGAGCGCGTCGGCCGGTTTTGCCCAATAGCTAAACATCACTGGGACGGTCGAAAGCACCTGCATCGAAACTTTGTCGCGATCGCAATCCTCGATGCGACGCTTTGGATCCCAAACGTTGTCGGTGATCTCGCGAAAGACCCGGTCGCCGATCATCATTCGCGCGCAGCAGGGTTGGTAGTGATCGAGCCGGACGAATCCGCCGTAGCCGTACTTCGCGTCGAGATCGGGCCAGTCGCGCGGAAGAATGTGCGTGTGCAGGTCGATCTTCATCTACGCTGGCTTCTCCCGTCGAACGGATGTTCGTCCACAGATTCGAAAAACCCTAATTCCCTCACAGATTTCAAAGGGAGTAAGCCGACTTTGGTTGGGAACCTCTGCGCAGTCTCCCTTTAATCTGCGCAAATCTGCGTAATCTGTGGACCCTTTCAGAACGGCTTTGTCGGCCCCGGCTGCTCGACTTTCTTGCCACAGTTCTTGCAGGTCCGGCGGGCGTCGTCATTCCAGAAATCGAGCATCGCCTGGCTGAAATGCTGGACGATGTCTCCACAGTCGAAGTGGATGTCCTCCACCAGCGCCTGACAATTCTCGCAGTAGAAGATGACGTGTTCGGTTTCTCCGGGCGGGCGGCGGCGCTCGACGACCATGCCGAGCGTGTCGGGCGGACGCACCGGGGCGTGCGGAACGTTCGGCGGAATAAAAAACGTTTCTCCTTCGCGCACGAGGTGGTCCACGATCCGGTCGCCTTCCCGAATGCGCACCTTGATGTCGCCCTTCAGCTGGTAGAAGAACTCCTCGGAATCGACCTGGTGAAAATCGTTCCGGGCATTGGGGCCCATGATGATCATGACGAAGAAATCGCGCCCGTCGTAGAGATAACGGTTGCTCACCGGAGGCTTGAAGAGATGGCGGTTCTCTTCGATCCAGGTGTTTAGATCGATCGGCGTTTGGACGCCGGACTCTGAAGTTGGTGGTGGAGGCTCAGCGAGATTAGCCATGACCGAGGCTATTTCCTTCCGCGGGCAGCGTCAATCGAGTCCTTTCTGAAGTGATTACGACGGTTTTGTCACCTTGGGCGGTCAGTTCATTTTTCGACTTCACACAGCGGGAGCGGTCGGATATCAAGAGTCCCCCATTTATGCATCCGGTTTCTTCGGCGAATAATCAGAGAGCTTTATGCATCTAATCCTTTTGCCTGGCTCCCGCCGGTATTGTGCCGTTGGGAAGTTGGGCAAGAACCAACAGAGAAAAAAGAAAGGCCACATGACCAAGAAAGTAATGATTGCCGGCGCAGCGATTGCCGGCTTGATGAGCGGTTCGTTTGCCGTGACGGCGCACGCTGTCCAAACCAGCTCAAAGGCTGGCGTTTCGCTTATGGGCGATAAGGACAAGACCGACGCCGGTGACAAGCATGCCTGCAAAGGCAAGAACTCGTGTAAAGGCAAAGGCGGCTGCGCGACAGCTGACAATACCTGCAAAGGCAAGAACTCCTGCAAGGGCAAAGGAGGCTGCGCGACCGACGGCGGCAAGCCAGCGGGATCGCCCTCCAAGTAAGAGTAGTTTCTCGAGAGCCGGGGTCCTATTCCCCGGCTCTTAGATTTAGCGCAGCCATTCGATAAATTCTCCGCCGTGCCGGCAAATTCCTTCAATAATTTCACTGAATACGGAATCGGCATCGGTCTGCGCGTGCCGCATTACCGGCACATTCTTGCGGAGAAACCGATCGTCGATTGGTTCGAGATCATTTCCGAAAATTTCATGGTCGATGGCGGCCGCCCGCTCGAAGTCCTCGATACGATCCTGGAGCAATACCGCGTGGTCCAACACGGCGTAGCGATGTATTTTGGCTCGGCTGACCGATTGAGCCGCGAACATTTGAAAAAGCTCAAACGGCTGGTGAAGCGCACCAAAACGCCCTGGCTGTCCGATCATCTCTGCTGGGGCAGCGTGGATGGACGCTACACGCATGATTTGCTGCCGATGCCCTATACCTTCGCGGCCGCCAAGGCGACGGCGGACAACATTCGCGAAGCGCGAGATTTCCTGGAAGTGCCGATCTGCGTCGAGAACGTGAGCAGTTACGCGGAGTTCCACACCTCGGAAATGACCGAGTGGGAATTCCTGACAGAAGTGGTCGAGCGCGCGGACTGCGGAATTCTGCTCGACGTGAACAACATTTACGTTTCCTCGCAGAATCACAATTTCGATCCTTACGCTTACCTTAACAATGTCCCGCACGATCGCGTCGGGCAGATCCACATCGCGGGGCATTCCAAGTTCGAGAAATACATTCTCGACACGCACGATCATCCGGTGCTCGACCCGGTCTGGAAACTTTACGCGCACGCCGTGAAACTCGTCGGCCGCACCGCCACGCTGCTGGAATGGGACGACAGCATTCCGAGCTTTGAAGAAGTCCACCATGAAGCGCTCAAGGCCAATCAGTTTATCGAAAAGCTCGAAAACGCCGCAGCTTGACGTTCGTTCCCGCGCGGAATTGAAGGCCCTGCAAAATCTGATGGCCACGGCGGTCTTCCGCCCCCTGACCGCGCGAGACGGCATGCAGCCGCGCTGGATCGATGGCCGCAAGACGAGCGATCTGGCGGCGACTTTCATTAAGCCTAACGACCGGCTTACTTCCTTCGACCGGCTTGAAATCTACAATCGCGTCTATTGGTTTCGAGTCCTCGATTGCCTTTACGACGATTACCCCGGGCTCCGGGCCGTGTTAGGCGAGCGCAAGTTCATGAAGTTGATCACCGCGTACCTGGCGAAGTATCCGTCGGCTTCGTTCACCTTGCGGAACCTGGGAAGCCGGCTCGAAAAATTTCTCCGGGAAGAGCCGCGCTGGGTCGCGCCGCGCGCGGAGTTGGCGCTCGACATGGCCCGCTTCGAATGGGCGCAGGTGGTCGCCTTTGACGACGAGGCGAAGCCCGCGATTACGCCTGACGACATCCTGGACTCACCGCCCGACAAATTGCGGCTTGGTTTCCAGCCGTATCTTTCGCTGCTCGAATTGAATTACGAAGTAGACGAGTTCCTGTTGGCCGTGAAGAAAAGCGACTCCGCCGTCCTGCGGAGTGAAGCGAGCAACACGTTCGAAGCAATGCCGCACGCGTCCGGGAGGAAGAAGCGCATTCGCTTGCCGAGACGCAAACGCATTCGCCTGGCCGTTCATCGGCACGACAACGAGCTCTATTACAAACGGCTCGATCCCGAGGGTTTCGTCATTCTGGAGGCTTTGCGTGAGGGTGCGAGCGTCGAGGAAGCCTGTTTGCGCGGCCTCTCTTCCACCAAGCGGACCGGGGTCGATTGGAGCGAAGAAATCAAGAGTTACTTCAACAACTGGGCATCCCTCGGCTGGTTCTGCCGGTTCTCAAAAAAATAAAGGCCGCCCGCGGATCTTAACTGGGAGATAGTTATCGTCCTTATTTGATCGTGTAGAACGCGCCGAGGATCGCTCCGAAAATCACGTGCGCAATAACGACGGAAATGGGCGTGCGAATTCCATAATGCAGTCCGAGAAATCCGGGCGGTTCTAATTGGCGGACGACAGTTGGTCCATATTGCTCATTCGCGATTCGGGGATGAAGCGCGGGCAGGGCGGGAAGCGCCACGGCGAGGACGAAAAAAGCCTGCATAAATCCAATGAGAGCGCCAAACCACCAGGTCGATCTTCCAATTACCTGAAAGGCCGCGATGTAGATCAAAGAAAAGATCCAGCCGTTGGCGAAATGCAAAAAAATGCCGATCAACTTCGCGCGATCGCGATTCGGCGTGAACATTGTTCCGAGCAAATACGGGACGTTCATGCGCGTTAGGCCGAGCCCCTGACTCCCGGCGAGAATGGAAGTAAGCACGACAGTGCTGGCAAATCCCCATAACAGCCAACTGCTGCAGTTCATGATTCGGTATCCAACTTATCCTTGCGCTTCTCGCTGTCACGCAAGGAGAGCGCGGCGTTGATTACGCCAAGATGAGTAAAGGCTTGTGGAAAATTTCCCAGCGCCTCGCCCGTTTCCGGGTCGATCTCTTCGGAAAAAAGACCGACCTCATTCGCGTAGCCTAGTGCCGCGTCGAAGGTTTCCCGCGCTTCTCCAATCCTGCCGGCGCGTGCCAGAAAATCGACTTCCCAAAAACTGCAAAGCGCAAACGCCCCTTCGCGTTTTTTCAAACTGCGCTCGTCCCGATAAACCAAGCCGCGCCGCGGAACTAATCTTTCACGAATACGTTGATGGGTTTGCTCGAGCCGTTGCGAGCGCGCGTCTTCAAAGCCGTGGTAGGCGAACAGGAGCGCGCCGGCGTCGATCACTTCTTCACCCGATGCCTGCACGTAGCTTTGTAGGTTTGAACTCCACGCTTGCTCGTCCATCTCCTTTCGGACTTGGGCCAGTTCTTCTTTGCACTTTTCGCGATCAATTCCACGGAGTTGACCGCGCGCGTGCAGCTTGAGGACGCGATCGAGCGCCACCCAGGACATCAAGCGCGAATGCGTGTAATTCCGCCGCTTATCCCGATATTCCCACATCCCATTATCCGGCTCGCGCCAGTGCTCGGAGACATAGGTGGCGCATTGCCGCAGCATCTTCTGCATCTCGCGGTCGGGTTTTTCACTCTCGCCGAGAAGGCGGTAAACGGCATCGATCACTTCGCCGTAAAGATCGAGTTGCAGTTGCTCGCTGGCGGCATTGCCGATTCGCACTGGACGGGAATTTGCATAACCGTTGAGATGTTGGAGAACTTGTTCGTCGGGAGGTGACTCACCAAATACGTCGTAAAGGACGCGCAACTTCGGCCGGGTGAGCCGCGTGGCGTGCAGTAACCAATCCACGAATGCCCTCGCATCCTCTTCGTAACCGAGGCCAAAAAGCGCGTGCACGGTGAAAGCGGCGTCGCGGAGCCAGGCAAACCGATAATCCCAATTCAATTCGGCGCCAATCGATTCCGGCAGCGAAGTTGTCGGTGCAGCCACAATCGCGCCGGAAGGCGCATACGAGAGAAGTTTCAGGACAAGTGCGCTCCGAATTACGTGCCGCTGATAAGGTCCATCGTAAGTGGATTTCTCAGCCCAGCGCCGCCACCAATCGATCGTAAGACGTAATTTTTGGCGGATCGAATCACCCAGCGGAGGAATTACAGCCGGCCCTTCCGCGGAAAATGTAAGAGAAAACGCAATGGTCTCGCCGGCGTTTAGAGTGACGTTAGCAGACAAACCTCCGCTCTCCCTTCGAGTAAGCACAGTTTCACCGCGCAGCGTGAAGACGCTTGTTCCAACGTCGATCCTCCAACCTAGCTTGCCGGCATCTTTGATCGTTGGAGCGGAACGACCATAATTCAGTCGCGGATTGAAATCGACGAACAACTGCGCCTGGCCCTGCTCACACTTGACCTGGCGGATTAGTTCATGCTCCGGCCAAAGCATGGTCTGCTTCTTCTCTTCGGAAGTCACCGGCATGAAGTCGGTCAGTAAGATCTTTCCCGAGCTGTTCGCAAACTCAGTTTCGAGAACGTTCGTATTTTCGATGTAACGCCGGGCAGTTCGTGAATCTTGCGCAGGCCGAATGCTCCAATGCCCGCCGATTTTTGGATCGAGAATTCCCGCAAATATTGCGGCGCTATCAAATCGCGGCCAGCAGAGCCAATCAATCGACCCGCGATTTGAGATGAGCGCGGCCGATCGTCCGTTACCGATAATTGCGTAATCCTGGATTCTCGGCGGCGCCATTTGTGTTCTTGCTCAATTACGCGTGATGTTGAAGGTGAAGCCAGCCATGAATCGCGCGTCTGAGACTGTCGTGATCACCGGCGCGTCTGCCGGCGTCGGTCGCGCGACTGCTCGAAAATTTGCGCAATATGGCGCGAACATAGCGTTACTCGCGCGCGGACTCGATGGTTTGGAAGCGGCACGCAAGGAAATTGAAGCGGTTGGCGGCAAAGCGCTGATTGTCAGCGTCGATGTGGCCGACGGGGACAAAATCGAAGCAGCTGCCGAGCAAATCGAAGCGGAGCTTGGTCCGATCGATATTTGGATCAACAATGCGATGGCGTCCGTGTTTTCGCCGATAAGAAAGATGACGCCGGATGAATTTGAGCGTGTGACCGCAGTGACTTATCTCGGCGCGGTGCACGGCACGCTCGCGGCGTTGAAGAGAATGCAGCCGCGCGATCGCGGTGTAATCGTGCAGGTTGGTTCCGCGCTCGCGTACCGCGCCATTCCATTGCAGTCGGCCTACTGCGCGGCCAAACATGCGGTGCAAGGTTTTACCGAGTCGTTGCGCTGCGAATT
>Ga0137396_10002033_pt1 | contig 10961 bp, 8 predicted proteins | sample czc16metaG_FD_108284 | JGI IMG/M metagenome (GOLD analysis project Ga0137396, IMG submission 108284) | Vadose zone soil microbial communities from Angelo Coast Range Reserve, California, USA - czcobulk3.16 metaG | ecosystem: Environmental > Terrestrial > Soil > Vadose zone | place: USA... | reverse complement strand
GATTGCTCTCCAGTTCCGACGGATTGCGCCAGATGTTCGGCGCGAGGTCCGGATGATCGAGCGCAACCCCGTCGTCGACGACAGCGACGACCACGCGGCGCTCGCCGGTGGTTTGCGTCCAGGCAGCCGGGGCACCGATCTTTTCCAGGCCCCAGAGGTCGCCATAGCGCGGATCGTTCGGGACGCGCCTGGGCGGGTAGACGTAGATGGGTTCGGCGAAGGCGACTCCGGCGTTTGCGGCGGCCTGCTCCGCCGCGGCTGCCGGATCCGCCCCCGGGTCGATTGGAACGCGGAGCAACGGCGCCTCTCCGTCGGAGGAAACCGAGGGCAGCGGTACGATCGGGGGGCCGACGTCCTGCCGCGCCGTTCCCGCAGGTGGTGCCGCGCCGCGCTCGAGCTGGACGAGGATCGCGTCCGGGGCCGGGACGGCCGGCTGGCTTCCGCCGCTGCAGGCGAGCGACGCCGCGATCGCCGCTGCCGCAGCTGCGCTGGAGCGAGGTTTTCTCCGCCGGAAGAAAGGAAGCGCCGGTTCGTCGGCGTCGAAGATGGGATCCACCGGCTCGAACCGCGCGTCGATGTAGCGCAGCGGATCGCGTCCTGCGGAGAAGAGCCTCTCGTCGTGCATGGCGTCTCCCGGGGAATGCGCCGCAGATGCGGCGCTGGACCCGGGTTGCAGCTGCCATGCCGGCGCGGCTCCGAGGGACTGGTCCGGAACCGGGGGTCCCAAAGCGGGGCCGCGGTGCCAGAATCGGACCTGGCAGCGGCCCCCGATCGAAGGAGCGCGCGTGTCCGCATATCGATGGATCGGTCCCGATCTCGAGATCAGCTTGCGTGCGCAGCCGGGCGCGCGCACGACGGAAGTTCAAGGGATCCACGGGGAAGCGATCAAGATCCGGATCGCTGCGCGGCCGATCGAAGGGGCCGCGAACGAGGCGTTGCTGCGGTTCCTGGCAGAAGCCTTGCGCGTGCCGCTTCGGCGATGCGTCCTTCTCAGTGGCAAGACCGGCCGCCAGAAGCGCGTGCGAATCGAGGCGCCGGAGCGCGCCCATGCCGACCGGGTCCTGGCAGGCTGGCTTCAGACCAGCTCGTAAGCTCGCGCCAGTGCGGCATCGAGCCGCGCCGGATCTCCGCCGCCCGCCTGCGCCAGCTCGGGCTTTCCGCCGCCTCGGCCGCCGAGCGTCTTCGACAGCTCCTTCACCAGATTTCCCGCGGGATACTTCTTGGAAAGGTCGGGCGTCACGGCGACGAGCAGCGTGGCTTTCCCGTCCTTCTCGCCTCCGAGCACCACGATCCCGCTCTTCAGCTGATCCCGCAGCTTGTCCGCAAGCTCGCGCATCGCTTCCGGTTCGCCGCTGTCATGGCGCGCGGCGAGCACCTTCACCCCACGGACCTCGCGCGCCCCTTGGGCCAGCTCGCTCGACTTCGCCGCAGCCTGCTTCCGCTGCAGCACCTCCAGCTCGCGCTCCAGCTCCCGGATCCGGCTGGCCGCCTGCTCCGCCCGCGCCGCCAGATCCTTGGGCGACGCGCGCAGGGCCGCCGCGGCGCGCGAGAGCTGCTGCTCCTCCTCGTGCACCAGGTTCAGCGCTTCCGGTCCGGTCACGGCGGCCAGGCGGCGAACGCCGGCGGCGATTGCTCCTTCGCTGACGATCTTGAACAGGCCGATGTCGCCCGAGCGAGAAACGTGCGTCCCGCCGCAGAGCTCGATCGAGGGGCCGATCTGCAGCACGCGCACCTTGGCGAGCTGCGTGTACTTGTCTCCGAAGAAGGCGAGGGCCCCCGACTTCAGCGCCGACTCGGGATCCATCACCTTCGTCCGGGCCTCGTGGTTCTCGTATACGAGCTGGTTCACCCGCCGCTCGATCTGCAGCCGCTGCTCGTCGGTGAGCGGCTGATAGGCGGTGTAGTCGAAGCGCAGATAGTCGGGGGCCACCACGGACCCGGCTTGCTTCACGCCCTCGCCGAGGATCTCGCGCAGCGCCCGGTGCAGCAGGTGCGTCGCGCTGTGGTTGCGGCGCAGACCCGCGCGTCGCTCGGCATCGACGATCAGCTCCACCTTCTCCCCGACGGTGAATGCTCCTTCGAGGACCTTGGCCTTGTGGACGATCAGTCCTTGGACCGGCCTCTGCGTGTCGAGGATCTGGGCCCGGGACGAGCTGCTGGTGACGAAACCGGTGTCGCCGACCTGTCCACCGGATTCGCCGTAGAACGGCGTCCGATCGAACGTCAGCTCGCCTTCTTCTCCGGTCGAGATCTTCGAAACCCGCTTTCCGGCTACCAGGATCGCCTTCAGCGTCGCCTCGGCCGCGACCTGCTGGTACCCGAGGAACTCGCTCTCTCCCACCTCGGTGGCGAGCGATTTGTGCACGTCGGCGATGGCTGCCTCGCCGGATCCGGCGAACGCGCCACGAGCGCGCTGCTCCTCCATCAGCTTCTCGAACGCGTCGACGTCGACGCTCGCCCCGCTCTCGGCGGCGATCAGCTGCGTCAGATCGAGCGGGAACCCGTAGGTGTCGTGCAGCTTGAAGGCCAGGTCGCCGGAGACCCGCTTGCTGCGCCGGAGCTCCTCGCCGAGGATGGCGTTGCCGCGATCGAGCGTGCGCAGGAACAGATCGGTCTCGTGCTGGACGGTATCGACGATGCGGACGCGCGACTCCACCAGCTCGGGATACGCGTCGCCCATGAGCTCGATCACCTTTGCGCAGACCTTCGCGTAGAGGTCCGGGTCGGGCGACAGCCGCTGGGCATGGCGGATCGCCCGGCGCATGATCCGCCGCAGCACGTAGCCGCGCCCCTCGTTCGCCGGGAGGACCCCGTCCGCCAGCAGGAATGCCGCCGCGCGCGAGTGATCCGCGACCACGCGCATCGAGGCTGAAGGACCGCGCGCGTCGACGGCCTCGGTCGGCGAATAGGTCTTGCCCGACATGCGCGCCGCCTCGTCGATGAGCGGCCGCAGCAGATCGGTATCGTAGTTGGAGGGGACGTTCTGCACCGCGGCCGCCACGCGTTCGAGGCCGGCGCCGGTGTCGATCGAGGGTCTGGGCAGCGGGATGAGCGGCCCATCCGGTTCCTTGCGCTCGAACTGCATGAAGACCAGGTTCCACAGCTCCATCCAGGAGTCGCTGCCCAGCTCCTCGGCTTGATCGAGGGCGAAGAAGCGATGGGCGTGCTCGTCGATCTTGGCCTGCGTGCCTTCCGGGAGACGGTAGAGGTGGATCTCGCTGCAGGGTCCGCACGGCCCGGTAGGGCCCATGGCCCAGAAGTTGTCCTTCTCGCCGAGCCGGAAGATGCGCTCCTTGCGGACGCCGATCGATCTCCAGAGGCTCTCCGCCTCGTCATCGTCGCGGAACACCGTGACCACGAGCCGCTCGGCGGGCAGCGCCAGCGTCCGGGTGACGAACTCCCAGGCCCAGGCGATCGCCTCCTTCTTGAAGTAGTCGCCGAAGGAGAAGTTCCCCAGCATCTCGAAGAAGGTGTGATGGCGCGCCGTGAAGCCGACGTTCTCGAGGTCGTTGTGCTTTCCTCCGGCGCGGACGCATTTCTGCGAAGAGACGGCGCGCTTGTACTCGCGCGACTCCCGCCCGGTGAAGACGTCCTTGAACTGGTTCATGCCGGCGTTCGTGAACAGCAGCGTCGGATCGTTCTGTGGAACGAGCGAGGAGCTCTTCACTCGCCTGTGCCCCCGCTCCTCGAAGAAGCGGAGGAAGGCCTCGCGGATTTCGGCCGCTTTCCTCGGCGTCGACATGGGGGCGGGAAGATAAGGAAAGACGCCCCGAATGTCACGGCGGGCGCAGCTAAAACGCGATGAAAGTCGCCATCCCCGCGGTGAAGCTGTCGACGGCGGTTATCTGCGACTGCCCCGGCAAGAGCACCCACTGCCGCCGGAAGTCCGCCCGGAAGTACAGCGGCCCCATCACCTTGTAGGCCAGCGATGCCGCGAGCAGGGAGCGCTCATCGAGGCGGAACGCGTCGTCGAATCCGCTCTTCATGTTCTTGCGCAGGTAGTACGCGGAGGCCTTGATGGTGTCGAAGGCCGGGATGGAGGCGAAGACGCCCAGCGAGGCGCCGTTGGCGCCATCGCGATCCTCGTACAGGCCGCCGATCTGCAGCAGCCCGGCGAAGGCGAATGCCAGCTCGCCGTAGTAGCCGCCCTGGCTGAACGAGGTGCCCGCGCTCGCCGCCGTCTGCGCCGCGTCGTACTTCGACACGTAGTTGATGGAGCTCCCTTGCTGGACGGCGTACTGGACACGGCCGATGTCGTAGGTCTGGTCGAAATACTCGGGGATGTATCCGGGCTGCATCCTCCGGTACTCGAGCTTCGTCGACACGTTCAGCTGAAGGAACGGGACGGGCAGGCGGACGTCGGTGACGACGCCGAAGTGGAGGCCGTTGCCGGCGCCCGCGATGCGGTTGAAATCGATGTACGGGATCAGGCTGATCAGCGAGTTGTGCAGCACCTCGAACTCGGTATCGATTCCGGCGGCATAGATCGCCCGCTGGGACACGATCGGATTTCCCGTGGAGTCCGACTGTAGTGGACTGGCCACGCCGACCGGCGCCGTCCGGTCGGTCGCGCCGCTCAGGCCGATGGCCCAGCCGCGGAGAATGGGCATGTCTCCGAAGGGCCGGAAGTAGGCCCGGCCCGCCATCAGGCTGGGGTTGCCCACCCAGTCGGTCAGCGTCTCCGCGCCGGCGAAGTCCGTGTTCACGTCGAGGGCGAGCCCGGCCTTCGGATGGTCGAGGCTCAGCGAGTTCGAATACCGGCTGACCAGCGTGCCGTGCCCGATGGACGCGGACCAGAGCTGACCCGCGAGCACGTAGAGCGGGTCGCGCTTGTTGCCGTAGCGGACGTAGCGGATGAACCGGGTGTAGTCCTGCGCCTCGTCCCAGTCCCTGCGGCGGAGGATGCCGAAGTACGTCTTCGACTCGCGCGTGGTGGCGCCGAGGCAGCACTGGTCGTTGTTCCAGACCAGGAGGTTCAGCGGCACCGAGAGGCCGAATCCCACCGGTCCGAGATTGAACTCGGTGTTGATCACCGTCGAGGCGTAGGAGCCCTCGCCCTGGATGTTGTTCACCGCCAGGCCGACGTACGCGCCCGGAGTGCCGCCGAAGAGCAGGGAAGGATCCGCGAACGCCTGTCCGTTCGCGGCGGACGCATTCGGCTGGCTCTGGCCGGTGCTGGCCTGGTCCTGGGCCGCCGCCGCGGCGGCGAAGAGCAAGGTCGTCCCGAGAATGCGCAGTCGCATTTCCCCCTCCGGGTCTATCGACGCAAATCGACGGTAGCGAACGTCTCTAGAGGGAGCGAGAAAAGCGACGCGTCGGCCACGCGCAGATCGTGAGGGACGGTGGGGAAGGGAGCGTCGTTGTCAGCCGCGGCGCAGGATCAGCGCGCGGAAGAGCTGCGCGAATCCGCCCCGCGCATGCGCGTCGGGCCAATGGGGCGAGCCGAGCGGCGGCATTTCCAGGGCGAGGACGCGCGAGAGCAGCGGAAACCTCCGCCGCACTTCGGTCTCGGGCGCGGCAAAGACCTCGCACGATGCCACCCGGCGCAGCCGCCACAAGTCGGTATAGCTCGCACAGCGAACGGAGAGGTCGGCGCCGAGGAGCACGTGCAGGGGAAGCTCCTCCACGGCGAGCCCGGCCTGCGCGCCTGCGGCGCGAAGCTGGCGGAAGTCGATGGACCACTCCACGTGCTCGCCTTGAGCCATCGCGCCGAGCAGCCGCACTGGAGCGGGCTCGAAGTCGCCGCCGAACTCCGTCAGCAGGGCCGCGCCACCAGGGCGAAGGACGCGGGCCAGCTCGCCGACCAGGCGGATGGCGCCGGCGTTGCGGCCATCTTGCACGGGGAGATCGGCGATGACCTCGTTCGCCAGCACCAGCCCGTCCAACGAACGCGAGGCCAGCGGCAGCTCGAGCGCATCTGCGCGCAACCCAGCCCAGTGCAGATGCGGACCGCCCGGTTGCGACGGCTCCAGCGCGCGCCGCTTCTGCGCCGCGGTCAGCGACGGCGAGAGATCGATCGCGGTCCACCGCGCGCGCGTGAACGGTCCGGCGTCACCGCGCCAGGCGGCCTCGGCGATATGGCCCGCGCCACCGCCGATCTCGACGACGCCGCTGCATCCCGGTCCGATGCCCCGCGCGCCGAGACCCTGCAGCAAGGCTTCGCCGTAGCGCCGGCCGCCCAGCGCGGGGTGCGGGAAGCGCAGCAGGTGGGAGATGGTGCACTCGACTTCGTCGAAGCGCCGCCGGGCAGCGAGGCGGTCCCGGCGATGGTGCGCGCGGTTCGGATCCTCTTGGGACCGCTCATGAGCCATTCGTGGCACCGGCCGCCTCCGGCGGCTCTCTAGAACAGCAGGACCCCGAACCCGACGGCCGAAGCTCCGAACGTGCTGTACCCGATGATCTGGTGCGCCAGCGCGAAATCCCGCTGGGACAGCGACCCCCCTTTGCCCGCGGTGACGAAGCCGAGAACGATCTGCGTTGCCAGCCCCGCGGTGGCGACGCCCATCGCGATCCGGTGCAGCATCGCCGTATCCAGGCGCATGGGCTTCTCCAGCGGGCTGGGCGCGAACAGCGCCAGGGCGCCGGTTCCGGCGAAGAGAGCCGCGGAGGTGAAGGCGCTATAGCGGTGCCAGTCATACCAGCGGCGCGTATAGCCGCCGCCACCGTAGAGGTCGTTGTAGTTGAGCTGGCCGAAGATCACGGTCGCTCCCAGGCTGGCGAGCGTCAGCATGCCTCCGAGCTGGTGCAGCTGGAGCATGTCCCGGCGCGTCCGCAATTCCCGATCGATCTGCTCCTGCCGCGCCGCCGTCGCCGGATCCGGCGCAGCCGGCGGGGGAAGCAGATCGATGTCTGGCGGAGGCGAGCCTCCGGGGGCGGCTTGCATCGAGAGCGCCAGCGCCGCGGCCAGGGCGATCATCTCGCCGCCTCGAATCGGAGATCGCCGGAGATGGTCGCGCGGTCGTCGATCTTGATGAACAGCAGCTGCGGGCGTTCCACCTTGAAGGCGTCCAGGCTGAGCGGGAATGCGAAGGTCGCGCGCACGCCGCCTCCGGCGGGTTCGAGCTTCACCGCAACATCCTGGGCCTGCTTCTCGCCATTCAGCTCGACGGTCCCGTGCAACGTGGTCTCCTGCGGCTGCTGGAGCGGGATCGTCACCCCGGAGATCGTTCCCTTCACCTCAGCGTACGGATGCGATTGCTCGTGCGTCGCCTCGCGCATGTGCTCGTCGCGGTTCGAATTCCCGCTGTCGAACGTGGCGACCCGGACGCGCACCTGGACCTTGACGGTGCCGTCGGGTTGGGCCAGCGCGCGACCCTCCACCTGGTGGCTCGTGGCGCGGACTTCGTGGAGCCTATGTACGACCGTGTAGGTGAGAGTGCCTTCGCGCAGGTCGAGGAGCTGTCCCGGTGGCGGCGCACAAAGGAGGAGGGCGACCAACGCGAGCATGGCGCAAGCCTTTCAGAGTCTTCCGACGACGCAGGGCTCCCGGCATTCACGGCCACGCGGTGACCCAGCGCACTGCCAGCAGGACTTCCAGAGCGCCGGCAGAATTCCCTAGAGCGCGGTGGCCTCTCCCCTTCGCTCCGCTTCGCGCTGCGACTTGAGCTTCTTCATCCGCCGCCGGATCAGCTCGCGCTTGAGCGCGCTCAGGTGGTCGACGAAGAGCTTGCCCTGCAGATGGTCCATCTCGTGCTGTACGCACACCGACAGCAGCGTATTGGTTGCTTCCTTCTGCTTCCGACGACCATCGCGATCCGTGTACTCCACGACGATGTGGCCGAAACGGGTGACCTCCTCGTACTCGTCCGGGATCGACAGGCAGCCTTCGGTGTACGTGAACTCTCCGTCGCCGACCTTGAGCACCGGATCGATCAACCAGAACAGGCCCTCGCCCTTCTTCTTCGGCTCCTCGCCTTCGGCCGCAGGGCGCTGGTCCACGTCCATCGCGATCACGTTGAGGTGCACGCCCACCTGAGGGGCCGCGAGCCCGACGCCGTTGGCCTCGTACATCGTCTCAGCCATGTCGTCGCACAGCTTGCGGATCTTCGCGTCGACCTCGCCTACGGGCTTGGCCTTCTGCTTCAGGCGGGGGTCGGGCCAGATCAGGATCTCTCGCGATGCCATGCCTTCTCGCTCCTCCGGAGTGCGGTCAGACAGCAATACGCCAGTATATTCACAGCGTATACCTGCCGCCAGAATGGGATTCCGCAGCGCGTCGCAAGGTTCAGAGCAGGGCGACGGGGTCGATATCGATCGCCATCTGTACCCCCGCGGTCTGGTGGGATGACTGTAGCGCCCTGCCAGCGCGGTGCAAGGGCGCGTGATCGCCGCCGCGAAGGAGCAGCTGCCACCGGTGCTTACCGCGGATCCTGGCGAGCGGCGCCGGCGCGGGACCGAGCACGTCGAGGGCCTCGCCGGCCGCCGCCAGGCGCCGGACTAGCGACGCCGCCCGCTCCGCCGCGCCCCGGACCCGCGCCTCGGAATTGCCGGCGAGCCGGACCGCGGCGAGCCGGACGAAAGGGGGAAACCGCAACGCCTCGCGCCGGCGCAGCTCCGCCGTGGCGAAGGCCTCGTAATCGAGGGAGACCGCGTCAGGCTTGAAGGCTTGCACCAGCACGCGCCCAGGCGACGAACCGCGTCCGGCCCGCCCGGACACCTGGATCAGCAGCTGGACGCATCTCTCCGCTGCGCGGAAATCGGGGAGGTGCAGGGGCCCATCCGCATCCAGCACCCCGACCAGGGTGACGCCGGGAAAGTCGTGGCCTTTCGCGACCATCTGCGTGCCGACCAGGACGTCGAGCTCGCGCCGGGCGAAACGCGCCAGCACGGCCGCGGCCTGACCAGGCCCGCCGGCAGCGTCCCGGTCGAGACGCGCCACCCGTGCGCCCGGGATCACCGCCTCGAGCTGCTCCTCCACTTTCTCGGTTCCGCCACCCAGGGCGGCGAGCTTCCTGCCCCCGCACGCGGCGCAAGCAGGTCGAGGACCCTCTTCATGCCCGCAGAGATGGCAGCGGAGGCGCTCGCTCCCGGCGCGATGGAGGACCAGCGCCACGGAACAATTCGGGCAACCGACCGCGGCGCCGCAAGCGGCGCAGAGCAAGGCGCGTGTGTGGCCACGCCGGTTCAGGAACAGGATCGCTTGCTCTCCGCGCCCGAGCGTCTCCCGCAGCGCCGCGGACAGCTCGGCAGTGAGCAGCTCGTCGGAAACCCGCCGCTTGACCATGGTGATGGGCGGTTGCGGCCGGGCCTCGACTCGCTCCGGAAGCCGGAGCGTGCGCAGCTTCCCCTCCTGCGCGCGGCGCAGCGTCTCCAGCGACGGGGTGGCGCTGCCGAGGACCGCGACCGCTCCAGCCCGCTGCGCGCGCACCAGCGCGAGATCGCGGGCGTGATAGCGCAGCCGCTCCTCCTGTTTGTAGGAGGGCTCGTGCTCCTCGTCGACCACCACGATCCCCAGCCGCTCGATCGGCGCCCACACCGCGCTGCGCGCGCCCACCACGATTCCGGCGCGGCCGTCGCGCACGCGGTGCCACTCAGCGACGCGCTCGGGATCGGAGAGCCCCGAATGAAGCACCGCCACGTCATCGCCAAATCGGGCCCGGAACCTCCCTGCGAGCTGCGGGGTGAGCGCGATCTCCGGGACCAGGGCGAGGGCGCCGAGGCCGCAGGCCCGCGCATGCGCGATCGACTCCAGGTACACCCACGTCTTTCCGCTTCCGGTCACTCCGTGCAGCAGGAACGGCGCGAAGGCGCGAGCGTCGACGGCAGCCGCGATCTCGCGGAGCGCCCCGGCCTGGGCGGGGGTCGGATCGTGCCGCTGCCCGCCCCACGGAGCCTCGACGAGCGGCACCGGACCCGCCGGCATCCGGTCGAGCTTGGCGAGCTTGCGCTGCGCCAGCGCCCGCAGATGGGGCCTCGCCCGGGGAAAAGCGGCCACCACCTCTTCGACCGGAACCGGCGCCCCGCGGGCGAGCAGCCACACCAGCACCTCCGCCTGCCGTGGAGCCCGGGACACCGCCTCCGGCGACGCTCCCGGCAGCGCCTGGGCCGTCGCCACCAGCTGCTGCGCGACGCGGGAGCGCACCTCCTCTCGCGTCAGCGTCACCAGCCCGCGCCGCGACAGCTCGGCGAGCCCCGCGCGCGACAGCTTCGCCCCCGATGCCGCCTTCCGTACCAGGCGCCGCAACGACGCCTCCTGGCCCGGAAGGTCGAGTTGTCCGCCCTCGAGCACTTGCTTTCCCGCCTCGGTCAGCCGCGGCACTAGCGCGTCGCGGACATCCATGCCGGGCGGCAGCGTCGCCTTGAGCGCCGGGCCGAGCGGAGCGAGGTAATGCCCGGCCGCCCACCTCGCCAGCACCACGATCTCCGCCGTCAGCAGCGGCGCATCGTCGAGGAGCCGGATCGCCTCGCGCACCTCGGACTGGGGCTCGCCGGGCCCGACGACGATGCCGGTAGCCGTCCGGCGCCCCAGCGGCACCAGCACGCGCCGGCCGGGCTCCGGCTCCCCCAGGCCAGGACCGATGTGGTAGGTGAACAGTCCATCCGCGGCGGGGACGTTCAGCGCAACGGCGTACAGCTCATTCGCGGGAATCGTCTTCCTCTTCCTGGGTCGCGGCGCGCACGCCCTTGGCCTCCAGCACTTCGAAGCGCGCGGCGAGCTGCCCCGACGTCCAGAGCTCGATGATGCGCGGAAACCACTCCCCGGCGGCGGGGTTGCCGTACTGCAACAGACGGAGGTCCGCGCCCCCCTGCGCGATCAGGCGAGCGGGGGCGGCATTGTCCTTGTACAGCCAGAGCTGCGGGGTGGAGAGATCGCGCCCGGCGGCGCCGAGCACGTACGTGACGCGGTCGCCGAACCGCGACAGGCCCGCCGCCGCGCCCACGTCCGCTCCGGCCGCCAGCGCCGCGGTCCGCAGCGCCTGCGGGGCGTCTGCGGCGGGAATTCCCCGATGGGCGAGGAAAGG
>Ga0137396_10002032_pt1 | contig 10962 bp, 10 predicted proteins | sample czc16metaG_FD_108284 | JGI IMG/M metagenome (GOLD analysis project Ga0137396, IMG submission 108284) | Vadose zone soil microbial communities from Angelo Coast Range Reserve, California, USA - czcobulk3.16 metaG | ecosystem: Environmental > Terrestrial > Soil > Vadose zone | place: USA... | reverse complement strand
TCACCGGCGACCTCGTGGTGCTTGGCGGCAGCGTGATGATTCACTGGAGCCGCGGCGGAGATCTGGCGCAGTACCTCGCGTCGTTGGAGCGCGTGCGCGCTCTCGGCCCTCGACGGCTGCTGCCGGCGCACGGCCCGCCGATCGACGATCCGCAGAGCCTTCTCATCGGTTACCGCGAGCACCGCCTCCAGCGGGAGCGGCAGGTGATTGATGCGCTGCGCGCCGGTCACACCAGCGTGCAGGACATCGCCGAATCCATCTATGATGGTCTCGCGCCGGCCCTGTTGCCGGCCGCGCAGGAAAACGTGCGGGCACATCTGGAAAAGCTGAAGGCCGAAGGTCGCGCAGCGGATGCCGACGGCCGATGGACTCTATAGGCATCCTCGCGCCGGTCGTCCGCGCGGCGAATGCGGAGTGTCGATTTCAATGCGGCTTCCGGTGACGGCGGTCGGCGCTGGCCACCGCGCTCGCCAGCTAACGGAGTGATGTCGCGCATGGACAACGTGATCGATTTCATCAACGTCAACCGCGATCGTTATCTCGACGAGCTGAAGGCGTTGCTCGCCATCCCGAGCATCAGTGCGCTGCCGCAGCACGCCGGCGACGTCAGGCGCTGCGCCGACTGGTGCGCGGACGAGCTGCGCCGCATCGGCCTGCAGAACGTCAAGCTGATCGACACGCCAGGCTACCCGGTCGTGTATGGCGACTGGCTCGGCGCACCTGGCGCGCCGACGATCCTGTTTTACGGCCACTACGACGTGCAGCCGGTGGATCCGCTGGAGTTGTGGGAGTCGCCGCCCTTCGAGGCCACGATTCGTGACGGCGAAATCTACGCGCGCGGATCGGCCGACGACAAGGGACAGGTCTTCATGCACTTCAAGGCGGTCGAAGCGCATCTGAAGCAGAACGGCCGCCTGCCGGTGAACATGAAGTTCGTCCTCGAAGGCGAGGAGGAGGTCGGCAGCGTCAACCTCGACGACTTCATCCGCGGCCACAAGGCCGATCTGGCCGCCGACGTCGTCGTCATTTCGGATTCTCCGATGTTCGCGCGCGGCGTGCCCTCCATCTGCTACGGGCTGCGCGGCCTCACCTACTTCCAGATCGATCTCCGCGGCACCAACTCCGATCTTCACTCGGGCTCGTTTGGCGGCGCGGTCGCCAACCCCGCGTTCGTGCTGGCGACCCTGCTGGCGCAGATGAAGGACAAGAGCGGCCGCATCAAGATTCCAGGCTTCTACGACGACGTGCGGCAGTTGAGCGAGGCGGAGCGGGCGGAGTGGAAGAAGCTGCCGTTCAACGAGACGCGGTATCGAAAAGGGCTGGGCGCGCCGAAGCTGTTCGGCGAGACGGGCTACTCGACGCTCGAGCGCGTCTGGGCCCGCCCGACGTTCGAGGTCAACGGCCTGCTGTCAGGCTTCACGGGCGAGGGCGCGAAGACCGTGCTGCCGGCGGTCGCGATGGCCAAGGTGAGCATGCGGCTCGTGCCCGACCAGGATCCGAAGAAGGTCGGCGACCTGTTCGAGGCCTACATCAACAAGATTGCGCCGAAGACCGTGGACCTGAAGGTGACGCGCATGCACGGCGGCAAGCCGTGGATGACCGAGTTCGACAACAAGTACGTGCGCGCCGCCGGGCGCGCGATCGAGAAGGGGTTCGGGAAGGCGCCGGTCTTCAACCGCGAAGGCGGATCCATTCCCGTGGTCTCGACGTTCCAGGAGGAGCTCGGCCTGCCGAGCGTGCTGTTCGGCGTGGGGCTGCCCGACGAGAACGCGCACGCGCCGAACGAGAAGCTCGATCTGTCGAACTTCCACAACGGCATCATCGCCTCGGCGTTTCTCTACGACGAGATCGCGGCCCTCGGATAACCACGAAGGCGCGCTTCGCGCGCGAACACGAAGCACGCGAAGATTTTCAGGCCTATTCAGGCTCGCCGGTTTCGGCAAGCGCTTCCCGGGCCCGGTCGGCATCCTCGGCGCGCACCAGTAGATGCGCGGCGTCCATAGCCGGATACATTCCGCCGGCGTTGTCCGAGCGGATCATCGATTCGATGCCGGCCTCGTCGAGGATGCCCTTTGCTATCAGGGCATCTGCGATTGACCGGAACGTCGATACCGCAACGAGGTCGGCAGTCCTGGACATAACCTTCGTGTCCTTCGTATAGGCCGGAGGCCTTCGTGGTTGCCTACCGCGTCGAGCGGCTCTCGTCGGTCTCGAAGGCCAGCAGCACGTTGCCGCCGCGTCCGTTGCCCAGCCCCGTGTAGCCGGAGCCGAGAAACAGCATCCCGCCGGCGACGATCGGTCCTGGCGCTCCCATCGCGCCGCCCCGTGCCGCGACGCCGTTGGCAGTCATGAAGTCGCGCACCGTGTCGAACTCCCAGACCTGCCTGCCGTCGGCCGCCGCGAAGGCGCGCAGCACGCCGTCCTGGCCGCCCGAGAACACGATGCCGGGGATGACCGTGAGCGCCGCGGTCTGTCCCGATTGCCGCTGCGGGATCGGCGCGACCGGCGTCGTCCATTTCTTCTCACCGGTCTTCAGATCGAGCGCCCAGACGGCGCCGCTCCGCGTGCCGAAGTAGACGCGCTGGTCGTCCGCCGCGCCGCCGAAGGTGATTTCGCCGCGCGCCAGCTTCTCGACGAGCGTCGCCTTCCAGATCACCTTTCCGTCGCGCACGTCCTGTGCGTAGACTTCGCCGCTCTTCTGCCCGGAGATCACGATCGCGCGGCCGTCGTTCAGCGTGCGCATGATCGGCGAGTCGCCGAAGTCCCAGTCGGGGCCGATGTTGGCGGGGCAGTTCTCCGACGGGTTGGCCGCTTCACAACCGACGAGCCACGCGTCGTCCGGCGTGTGCTGCACGGTCCAGCGCGGCTTGCCCGTCGCGAGGTCGAGCGCCATCACCGCGTCGGTCGTTGTCGCGGAGACCGGCCTGCTGTACGCGTCGCCGGTACCGATGTAGAGCGCGCCGCGCGCCTCGTCTACCGTGGGCGTGGCCCAGATGCCGCCGCCGGACGGCGCGTACAGCTGCACGCCGCGCGAGTTCTTCTTCGTCGGCTTCGGTTCTTCGCCGATGATGAACGTCTTCCAGGCCTGCTTCCCCGTGTCCGCGTCGAGCGCGACGATGCTGCCGCGGAAGGTGCAGCAGGGGTAATCGGGACCGCCGCCCGCGGCTTCCTCGCGCGAGGCCAGCGGGACGTAGAGACGTCCCCTGTGCAGGATGGGGGAGCCGGTGACCGCGGCGAGCGGATGCGGGTCGGCGCTGACGATCCAGAGCGCCCTGCCGGTCGCGGCGTCGAGCGCGTAGACGTTGCCGCGCAGGTCGCCGAAGTACACCGCATACGACGAGCCAGCGTGGCCCTTGACGGGACCGACGCTCGGCGCGTTGCGAACGCCGGACGCCGCCTGGAAGCCCCACGCGACGCAGCCGCTCTTCGCATCGAGCGCGTAGACGTAGCCGGTGTCCGCGCCGAAGAAGACGCGTCCGCCGGCCACGGTCGGCTGGCTGTACATCGACGCGGCGTTGGGAAGTCCGAAGGCCCACTTCAGCTTCAGGTTCGGGACCTGCGCCGCGGTGATTCCCGCCGCCTTCCCGGACTGGAACCGTGCGTTGGTCGCGTCGGCGCTCCAGCCGTTCCACGCAGGACCCGCCGACGGATCCGTGAGCTTCGCACTCGCCGGGCACTGATTCGGCATCGCCTTCGGATCGCCGGCGGGAATGCTTCCGATCTTCCGGCCTCCGAGGAACTCGGCATATCCACGCTTCACGACGTCGCTGGCGTCGGCGACGGCCTGCGCGTGCGCCGGAGTCGGGCTCATGGTGATCGCCGCGAAGACCGTGTCGGGCGAGAGCCTGCGCAGCGCGTCGAGGTCGGGCGCCTGCTCCGCGCCCGCCGCCCGCGCGACACCGGGATTGCGGTGGCACGTCGCGCAGTGCTCCTCGAAGCTTCGAATCGTCCCCGAGGCCGTCTGGGCGCGCGCCGCCACGGCGCCGAGCGGCAGCATGGCGAAAACGTTGACGATCAGGAGCAGTCGCTTGGTCATGGACATCACCCTCTCGCGCGGATTTTAGTCCGAAATCTTACGGAGCCTGACGAATACGCCGATCAGCGTAACGGTTACGCCGATCAGCGTAGCCGTTATCCACGGGTGGTAGTACAGCGCCGCGGCGAGCAGAGCGATCCAGCCCAAGGATCTCCGTGCTAATTGAGCGCGGCGACCCGGCGCCGCAGCGTCTTGACGTGCTCCCAGATCTGGTCGTGCTCCTCGCGCGCTTCCTTGTCCATCTCGCTCATGCTCGAGAGCTTCAGGTACGTCTGCAGGTCGCGCAGCGCGCCGGTGACGTCGTTGAGGTGGTAGTTGAGAAGTCCCCGGTCCCGCAGCTCGTTGAGCGCCGACGGCGTGAGCGCGACGAGCAGCTCGGTGACCGTGCGCGCCTGCGGGAACGAGCGCATGTGGACGTAGATGCGCTTCAGGTTCAGGAGCATCCGGACGATGATTTCCTTGCGCGTGGCGGGCGCGAGCAGCGACTTGCTGAACGCGATCTCGCTGCCCACGTGCTTCTGTAGCAGCACGCGGCAGTCGTGCTCCGAGAGCAGCGCGCCGCCGTGGAACGGATCGATCAGCAGGCCGCTCGTCGTGCGCTTGCCGACGTCGGGGCTGCGCACGAGGAAATGCCCGGGAAAGTTGACGCCGTCGATGTGCAGCCCCGCGCGGCGCGCGATCTCCATGTAGACGAGCGACAGCGTGATCGGAATGCCCGTGCGGTGATCGAGGACCTCGTTCAGGCAGCTGTTGCGCGGGTCCTCGTAGCGGTCGTTGCCCGAGAAGCCCTGCTCCTGGAAGAGATACGTGTTGAGCGCGCGGACGCACGCCAGCGTGGAGGTGTCGCTGGTCTCCTGCGCACGGGCGTGAATGAACTTCGCCGCCGCGGCGCCCATCCCATCGAGCAGCGAGAGATACGGCTCGGGATCGATGCGTGGGTATTCGATGGTCGCGATGACGAGCGCCGCGTGCGCGAGCGCGGTGCCGGGAGCGTTGGAAGCGGCGGTGAGCGCGTCGGCGAGCTCTTTCTTCATTTCACCAGGTCTTCGAGCATCGGAAGCGACAGAGCGTCCAGTCCGCCCACGACCAGCTCCGCGGCCGTCAGCTCGGCGGCGGGGTAGCTCGTCGTGACTCCTACACAGCGTAACCCGGCTCCGCGTGCCGATTCGAGTCCCCACACCGAGTCTTCGATCGCCACGCAGCGCTGCCGGTCGAGCGGCTTGCCCGCGGCGTCCTGCAGGCGCTCGAACGCCAGCAGATACGGCGCGGGCGACGGTTTGCTCTCGGGCGTGTCGCCTGATGCGACGACCGCGGTGAAGAGGCCACCCAACCCGGCGGCATCGACGATCTGCAGGATTTCGTGGCGGAGCGCGCCCGACGCGATCGCGATCGGAACCGCGGCCGCAGCCGCGCGCACGAAGTCGGCGGCGCCCGGAAAGAGCACCTGGTCGCCTTCGAGCATCGCCTGGAGCTTCACGCCCTTCCGAGCGACGAGCGCCGTGATGTGCCGATCGGTCCACGCCAGGCGGCGGTCGCGCGCCAGCGCCTGCAACATCCCGACGTCGTCGTAGCCGAGATAACGGGCGAAGTATTCCTCGCGATCGAGCAGCAGCCCTTCCGCGGCGAGCGCCTGCTGGTACGCTTTCAGGTGCAGCGGCTCGCTGTCGGCAATGACCCCGTCGAAATCGAAGACGATGGCCTGGAGCGCGGCGGTCACGCGCCCGGGGCCTTGGCCGCGGGCGCTTCGAGGGGCGTCTTCTCGCCGGCGCGAACCGCCACTTTGAGGCGATTGGCCGCCGGCGGGTACGGACATTCCCACGTCGGGTTGTACGCGCAGGTCGGGTTGTACGCGAGGTTGAAGTCGATGACGTAGAAGCCGGTCGCAGTCGGCTTGAGGTCCAGATACCGGCCCGCCGCATATGTCTCCATGCCCGTGGTCAGATCGGCGAACGGGACGAAGAGCGACGTGATCTGCTGTGTTCCCGCCTCGACGAACGATTCGAGCGACATCTGCTGGCCCTGGAGCGTGAACTCGAGGACGCCGACGCGCTGCATCTTGCGGTTCGTGCCCGTGGAGGTCGGCATGTCGGACACCGGCCGGTCGTTCGACAGCTTGAGCGAGGCCGGCACCTTGAAGGCGGGGTCGACGGGGTAGTACTTCAGCGGCAGCAGGATCGCGCGCTTCGCGACCGGAACGCTTTCCGGGTCGGCGGCCAGGGTCTGATCCTTTTCCGAGCGGGCGTCCTCGACTGCCTTGACGTAGCCGCCGGCATCCTCATCGGGCGCGGGCGGCCCGGAGGTGCACGCGCACACGAGCGCGGCAACGAGCAGGGCAATGTGGAGTGTAGGGCGGGTCTTTTTAGACCCGCCAGATTGTCCAGATTTCACTAACTAACAATATAACTGCCGCGTGCCACCGTGGCATCGGCCAGCGTCCGGCGGAGGGCGACCGTGTTGACGGGCATCGCCTTCAGCACGCGGCGCAGCGCGGCGAGGAGCGTCCGGAGCGTGTCGCCCTCGGCCATCGCGGCAAGCGCGTTGGTCGCGGCGGCCTGGACCCGCTGCGTGGCATCGTTGACGAACGTCCGCGCCGCCGCCTCGTGCAGCGCCGCGTCAGCCCGGCCGCCGGCCACCGCTTCGCGCGCGCGCAGCACGGCGCTCTCCGCGGCGTAGATGTCGATCAGGATGTCCGCCGCCGCGCTCAGGATCTCCTGCTCGTCCGTCAGCTTCTGACCGTAGGTCTGCATCGCGGTGCCGAGCACCATCAGCGCCACCTTCTTGAGCGCCGCCACGGTCTTCAGGTCCGCGTCGAGCCCCTCGTCGGCCGACAGCGACGCCCCAGACGGCGAGAGCAGCTCGTCCTGCAGCCGCCTGGCCGCCGGGATGAGGCCGATCTCTCCCTTTGCCGCGCGCCGAAGCAGCATGCCGGGAATCAGCAGCCGGTTGATCTCGTTGGTCCCCTCGAAGATGCGGTTGACGCGCGCGTCGCGATAGTACCGCTCGGCGGGATTGTCCTTCACGAAGCCGTTGCCTCCGTGAATCTGGACGTTCTCGTCGAGCACGTACTCGAGGACCTCGCTGCCCATCACCTTCGCGATCGACGCTTCGACCGCCAACTCCTCGAGCGCGGCGGCAATCGCCGGACCGCCATGGCCGCCGCTGTCCGCAACCGCGGCGTCAATCAGGCCGGCGGTTCGATACATGAGGCTCTCGAGCGCATACGTCCGCGCCGTCATCTCACCGAGCTTGTACTTGATGGCGCCGAAGTCCGAGATGGGATGGCCGAACTGCTTGCGCTGCTTCGCGTACCTGGCTGCCTCGGCGATCGCCGCGCGACACCCGCCGCTGCACATCGCGCCCAGCTTGAAGCGCCCGAAGTTCAGCGTGTTCAGCGCGACCTTGTGCCCCTTGCCGATCTCGCCGAGCACGTTGTCGGCGGGCACCTTGACGTCCTGCAGCAGGACGGGCGTCGTCGACGAGCCGTGGAGCCCCATCTTGTGCTCTTCGTTGCCCGACTTCACGCCGTACGCGCGCTCGACGATGAAGGCGGTGAACTGGTCGCCGTCCGCCTGCGCAAAGACGAGGAAGACGTCGGCAAAGCCGCCGTTGGTGATCCACATCTTCTCGCCGTTGAGGACCCAGCTGCCGTCGGCCTGCTTTGTCGCGCGCGTGCGCGCCGCCAGCGCGTCGGAGCCCGAGCCGGACTCGCTCAGGCAGTACGCGCCGACGGTCTCGCCCGCGACGAGGCCAGGCAGGTACTTCGCCTTCTGCGCGTGGGTGCCGAAGAGCACCAGCGGAAAGATCGTGAGGTTGGCCTGCGCGCCGTAGGCGGCGCCGAGCGAGGCGGAGCGCGCCATGCGCTCGGACACGACGAGCGCCGACGCCTTGTCCAGGTCGAGGCCGCCGTACTGTTCGGGAACGCTGATGCCGAGCAGGCCGAGCTCGCCGGCGCGGCGGATCAGCGTGCGCGCGAGCTTCCAGTCCTTCGTCTCGAGCTGGTCGATGTTCGGCATCACCTCGTTGTCGACGAACTCTTCGACCGTCTGCGCCATGAGCCGATGTTCTTCCGACTGCTTCTCCGGCGTGAAGATCGAGGACGCCTCGGTCTCCTCGAGAAGCCACGACGCGCCCTTCCGCGCAGCAGTGTTCGTTGCGACAGCCATAGTTGCTCCCTACAGTCGTTCGAAGATTCCGGCGGCGCCCATGCCGCCGCCGACGCACATCGTCACCATTCCGTATCGAGACTGGCGCCTGTGCATCTCGTGCAGCAGGCTCGTCGTCAGCTTGGCGCCGGTGCAGCCGAGCGGATGCCCCAGCGCGATCGCGCCGCCGTTGACGTTGAGACGCTCGGGATCGATCGGCAGCTCGCGCAGGCACGCGAGCACCTGCGCCGCGAAGGCTTCGTTCAGCTCGACGAGGTCGACCTGCTCGAGCGACAGACCCGCGATCTTCAGCGCCTTGCGAATGGCGGGCACGGGTCCGATGCCGAAGCGCTCGGGCTCCACGCCGGCCGTCGCAAAGGCGACGAACCGCGCGAGCGGCTTCAGGCCACGCTCCTTCGCGAACGCTGCCGACGTGACGAGCACCGCGGAAGCGCCGTCGCTCGTCTGGGACGAGTTGCCAGCCGTCACCGTGCCAGACGCGTGGAACGCGGGCCGCAGCGACGCGAGCGCCTGCGCCGAGGTATCGCGCCGCGGCCCTTCGTCGACGTTGAAGGTCAGCTCGCGCACCTGAGGCTTGCCATTGCCATTGGCCGGCGTGGCGACCTTGTACTTCAGCGGCGTAATCTCCCCGGCGAACCGTCCGCTGTCGATGGCCGCGACCGCGCGCTGATGGCTGCGCAGCGCGAACGCATCCTGCTCGTCGCGCGAGATGTGGTTGTCGCGCGCGTGATTCTCGGCCACCAGCCCCGTACTCAGGTACACGTCGGGATAGCTGTCAACGAGCGCCGGGTTCGGCGAGACCTTGTTGCCGCCCATCGGCACCATGCTCATCGACTCGGTGCCGCCGGCCAGCACGGCGTTCGCGAAGCCGCACATGATGCGCTCGCCGGCGTAGGCGATCGCCTGGAGCCCGGACGAGCAGAACCGGTTGATCGTGACGGCCGAGGCGCTCACCGGTACGCCGGCTCGAAGGCTCGCGATGCGCGCGACGTTGAGGCCCTGCTCGGCCTCGGGCATCGCGCAGCCGAGGATGACGTCCTCGACGTCCGACGCCTCGACCCCCGGCGCGCGGCGAAGCGCTTCGGCGATGACGGCCGCTGCCATCTCGTCGGGCCTGACGGTCCTGAGCGCGCCGTTCGGGGCGCGGCCGACCGCGGTGCGTGTCGCTGAAACGATTACTGCGTCCTGCATGTGAAATCCGCCAGCAGATCCTCGAGCGCGTCCGCCACTTCGCCGACCTGGCCGACGAACAGGTGGTTGGCGCGATCGATCTCGACCAGCTCCTTCGGGTCCGCAAGCTGCGCGTAGAACTCGCGCACCTGCTTCAGTGGAATCAACTCGTCGGCCTCGCCGTGGATGATGAACTTCGGCTTGGCCGACGTCTTCACCACCGCGAAGTCATACCGGTTGACCGGCGGCGCGATGCCGATCAACGTGCAGATCCGATCGTCGCGCGCGCCGGCCGTCAGCGCAACGTACGCGCCGAACGAAAAACCCGCGGCCCACAGCTCCTTCCCCGGATACTGCGCAGCCATGAAATCGACAGCAGCCGTGAAATCCTCACATTCGCCCGGCCCTTCGTCCCATGTGCCGGCACTGCGGCCGACGCCGCGGAAATTGAACCGCAGCACCGCGCAGCCGATTCGCGCGAGCGCCTTGGCGCCCTGGTAGACGGCCTTCGTGTGCATCGTGCCGCCGTGCGTCGGCAGCGGATGCGCGAAGACGACGGCCGAGCGCGCGTCGCCGGCCGGCTGCTCGAGCAGCACCTCCAGTGGTCCTGCCGGACCGGCGATCTCCCGAAGAGGGTCAGGCAATCTTCTTTTCGGACTCAGCGAGGAATCGCGTCACGAGCGATGCAAATTCGTGCGGCCGCGTGATCATCCCGAGATGTCCCGTGCGCCCCAGCGTCTCGATCCGCGCATGCGGCCAGATCGCGGCGTATTCCCGCGACAGGCGCGGCGGCACGACACGCTCGAGGGACTCCTCGCCCGTGACCACCAGCGTAGGTACTTTGACGCGCGACAGCCCGGTGTCGATCCCCGCCGCCGTGAAGAGATGCACACGTCGGGCCATACGGCCGGGGTGAAACATGTGGCCGAGAACGGTGATTCCGGCGCCGCACGCTGCGGCAATTCCGCTCCACCAACTGTCACTCGCAGCCGCAATTTCGCCGTAGAAGCCGACGGACGCGACGCAGAAGAGCGGCGACAGGACCCACGGGTGGCGGAGGTAGACCGAGACGCGCGCATCCGGCCGCCACGACGGCGGCAGCGCCGACACCAGGAGCAGCGACGACACGCGAGCGGGATACCGCGCGGCGAATGCCGACGCAATCAGCCCGCCGAACGACACGCCGCAAATCGCCGCGCGGTCGAGGCCGCGCGCGTCGAGCGCGTCGCGCACCTGATCGACGTAGTTCCAGAAGCCGAGCGCCTCGTCGAATCGCGCCCCGGAGGAGGGCTCGTCGGCAAGCGAGAACGTAATGACGCGGCTTCGCTGCGCCAGCGCGTCGATACCCGGCGTCATCCACTCCCAGCGCCCCTGCACGCCCGGAATCACGACGACAGGAACACCGGAGCCGCGATCAACGATCCTCATTGAACCTTCTGCCCACTGCCCACTGCCCACTGCCCACTGACAAGCTAGTTCCGCAACGGCTTCCCCGTCTTCAGCGTGGCCTGAATCCGCTCCTGCGTCTTGCGCTCGGCGACCAGGCTCAGAAACGCCTCGCGCTCCAGATCGAGCAGCTGCTGCTCGCTGACC
>Ga0137396_10002026_pt1 | contig 10974 bp, 8 predicted proteins | sample czc16metaG_FD_108284 | JGI IMG/M metagenome (GOLD analysis project Ga0137396, IMG submission 108284) | Vadose zone soil microbial communities from Angelo Coast Range Reserve, California, USA - czcobulk3.16 metaG | ecosystem: Environmental > Terrestrial > Soil > Vadose zone | place: USA... | reverse complement strand
CTTGGACCACGAAGCGCAGGACGTCGCCACGTTCGCGTCGTGGGGTGTGGACTACATCAAAGCGGATCGGTGCAACGCGAGCGGTCTCGTCATGAAAGATATCTTCGCTCGCTGGCGCGACGCGATCGTCGCCTCGGGTCGGCCGATCCTGTTGAGCGCGAGCGACAACACCCCCACGGACGAGCCTTGGGCGTGGGGACCGATCACCGCGCATCAATGGCGCATGTCCGGCGACATTTCGGACGATTGGGCGACCATGATTCACATCTTCGACCTGAACGGCGCGCATGCAGCCGCCACCGCGCCGGGCACGTCCAACGATCCGGACATGCTCGAGGTCGGCAATGGCGGGATGACGGACACCGAGTACCGCACGCACATGGGCCTGTGGGCGCTCATGTCCGCCCCGCTCATCGCGGGCAACGACGTGCGCTCCATCAGCCCTTCCATCCTCGCGATTCTTACGAACCCCGAGGTGATCGCCGTCGACCAAGACCCGCTCGCCTTCCAAGTGATCAAGGTGAGCGACGACGGAGCGGGCCAGCAGGTCTGGTATAAGCCTCTCGACATGGCGGGTGGTCGTGCCGTCGGGCTCTTGAATCGTGGCAGTGCCGCGGTTACGATGGCCGTCGACTGGAACGCGATCGGACTGACGCCGGGAAGCGCGACCGTCCGCGACCTCTGGGCGCGGGCCGACCGGGGGACGTTCTCGAACCAATACAACGCCAGCGTACCGCCGCATGGGCTGGCGCTCCTGCGAATTGTCGGGGCCGATCGCACGCTCGCGGACGGAATCGTAAGCGACCAAGCGTGGACTTACACGTCGAACGAGTTGGGTCCTGTCGAACGGAACATGAGCAACGGGGGGCCAGGAGCGGGCGACGGCCGCACTCTCACCTTGAACGGTCTCAGTTATGCGAAGGGGTTGGGAGGCTACGCTCCGTCCGCCGTAGAATTACGCCCGGACGCAGGTTGCTCGAATTTCACCGCGGACATCGGTGTCGACGACGAGGTCGGCAACCGCGGGAGCGTCATCTTTCAGGTCTGGGGGGACGGACACAAGCTCTACGAGAGCGGGGTGATGACCGGGACCAGCGCTACCGAGAATGTCACCGTGAACCTCACGGGCGTGCGAAGCCTGCGTCTCGAGTTGGTGGCTGTCGATTCGACCACGTCCGACAGCGCCGATTGGGCGAACGCACGGGTCATTTGCGCGCCGAAACCGAATCAGCCGCCCCGGGCGAGTTTCACGACGAGCGCGTCTTGGGTGAAGCCGGGAGACTCGGTGACGTTCAACGCGAGCGCCTCGAGCGATCCGGATGGCAGGATCCGGTCGTACGTTTGGGATTTCGGAGACGGTACCCCAGGCAACGGGAGCGTTGTCCAGCACAGGTACTGGCAGTCGGGAAACTTCCGGGTCCTATTGACCGTGGTCGACGACAAAGGAGCCTCGGCCTCGGCGACGGCGGACATTATCGTGAGCGCCACCCACCCACCGGTCGCGGCCTTCTCCGCAAACCCGAAGGTGGCCTTCCCGGGCGTCCCGATACGGTTTGACGGGTCCAACTCGACAGATCCAGATGGCGGCTCGATTGTCTTGTATAGTTGGGACTTCGGCGACCAGACGACTTCCAGCGGAATGGTCGTCACCCACACCTACGTGAGCAAGAGGAACTTCACGGTGACCCTTGTCGTGACGGACAGCTTCGGTGCGACGAACCAGACGGAGAGCCGGGTCGAAATTCGAAATCGGCCGCCCGTCATCGTCTCGACAAGCCCGGGCGCCAACGTCGTCCTTGGTGTCTCCGAACGGAGAACACTCGAGATGGTCGTCTGGGATCCCGACGGAGATCCGCTCGCATTTTCGTGGTACATTGGCGGGACCAAAATCACCTCGACGTCAGCTTCGTACATCTTTATCGGCAAGGCTATTGGGACTTACCCGGTCCGAGCCGTCGCCTCGGATGGAGCGGCCGCGATCGCATTCGAGTGGCGTGTCGAGGTCCGAACGGGAACAGTGGCTTTGCCTCCACCCGCCGAGCTCCCGGGGACGATCGCGGCGATCGGCGTGGTCACGCTTGCGCTCGTTGGAACGATCGTGGTCCACGCCCTTCACGCACGGAAGCAGTTGCGCAAAGATTTAGCTGCTCGCATGAAACGTCTTTGGCACCGGCATCCGTAACCGACCATCGACTCCGGGATGGCCGGACTTCGTCCCTGTGAGCCGAGGCGCGTCTCTCACTTCGGCAGAAGCTCGTACGAGATCCGATCGGTCTCCTTCCCCTTCGACCGCTTCTCGATGACGTGGACCCGGCCCATCTCGGACGTGTTCTTCAGATGCGTCCCGCCGCACGGACAGTAGTCCGCGGTCCCGACTTGGATCACTCGGAGCCGCCGGATCGACGCCGGGATCAGGTCCAGGAGGGAACGGTCCCCGATCTTCGAGTCGACGACGACACGGTCTTCCTGAAAGATGCGAACCTCATGCGCGGCTTCGATTGCCCGGTTGCACTCCGCCTCGATCCGAGCGAGATCTTCGGGCGTAAAGCTGGCGGGCTGGAAATCCACGCGCGCTCGGTCGGTGTACAACTGGTTCCCAACCGTGCGAGCCGCGTAGATTTTCCAGACGAGTCCCGACAGGAGGTGCTGGGAGGTGTGATACCGCATGTGGGCGTACCGCCGATCCCAGTCGATCAGCCCGTGCACCGACCCTGCGGGTGGCAGGCGGTCCACGTGGTGGCGGATCACGCCCTTCTCCTTCGTCACGCGGAGCACCTTCGCCTCTCCGTCCGACCACGACAGGCTGCCCGTGTCGTACGGCTGACCGCCGCCCTCGGCGTAGAAGGCGGTCCGGTCGAGGACGACGAAATCGGGTCCTCGTTCGAGCACCGTCGCGTCGAACTCCCGCAAGTAGCAGGGATCCGGCTCCTGGCCCCGGCGATCCTCCATGTACAAGACCTGAGTCGGCATCGTCGACGCGCACACGGAACCGAGACATAAAACGTTGGGCCGAGCGGCCAAGATATCGGCTGCGAATCAGCGGCCCAAGACGGCGCGAGCAATGACCAGCCGCTGGATTTCCGAAGTGCCCTCGTAGATTTCTGTTACCCGCTGGTCGCGGTACAACTTCTCGACGACGTAATCCTTGATGAATCCGTACCCTCCGTGGATCTGGACGGCGGCATCGACCGCGCGGTGGGCGGCCTCGGAGGCGAAGAGCTTCGCGACGCTCGACTCATACGTGTGTCGACGGCCGAGGTCCTCCAGCTGCGCGGCCCGGTACGTGAGGAGCCGAGCCGCCTCAATCTCCGTCGCCATGTCCGCGAGCTTCCACTGGATTGCCTGGAAGTCAGCGATTTTCTGGCCGAACGCGTCCCGCTCCTTCGCGTATTTCGTGGACTCGTCGAGAGCCCGCTGGCCGATGCCGAGGGCCTGGGCCGCGATGCCGATCCGCCCTCCGTCCAAGGTGGCCATCGCGATGTTGAACCCCTTGTGCAGTTCTCCCAGGAGGTTCTCCTTGGGAATCCGCATGCCGTCGAAGCCGAGCAGGACCGTGTCGCTTGCACGGATGCCCATCTTGTCCTCTTTCTTGAGGACGGAGTAGCCCACCGCATCGGTCGGGATGATGAACGCGGAGATCTCGTGTTTTTGACGTCCCGTCCGGGCGTACCCGATGACGACCTTGGCGACGGAGGCGTTCGTCGCGAAGGACTTCGTCCCATTCAGGACCCACTCGTTTCCCTTGAGTTCCGCCGTGGTCCGCATCGCGGCGGCATCGGATCCGCTCCCGGGCTCCGTGAGGGCATAGGCCCCGATCCATTCGCCTCTGGCGACGGGCAGGAGGTACCGCCGTTTCTGTTCCTCCGTCCCGTATCGCAGGAGGGGTTCGCACACGAGCCCGTTGCAGACGGCCGCGATCACGCCGGCACTCGCGTCGGCCCGGGAAAGCTCCTCGATCGTGATCGCGTAGCACACGCTGTCGAGGCCCGCCCCGCCGTATTTCTCGGGGACGAAGACCCCGAACAGGCCGAGCTCGCCCATCTTCTTCGCCCACCCGTGTGGGAACTCTTGGCTCTCGTCGAAGGCATGGGACTGGGGGATGATGTCTTGCTCCGCAAAATCGCGGACCGACTTGCGCGTAATCTCTTGCGTCTCCGTGAGCGCGAAGTCCATGGGTGGCGTCAAAAGTCCTTCTGGCGGATAAAATCTCCGCGGGCCGAACCTTGATGACCCGCGAGGGAATCGCCGGGTACATGTCCCTGCGGCTTGAGCCCCTGCAGACGACCGAGGCCCACGCCTACTGGCAGGTCTTCCTCTTGGGCCGCACGGACCTTCCGACGGGCGATCTGCAGGTCCACATGGACCGGTTTCTGGCCCTTTCGCCCGAAGAGCAGCGGTCTCATTTCTCTGTGAAGAAGGACGGCCGGATGATCGGGACGGTCCGCTTGGGACCGGCGGAGATTTCGGGATTCTCCATGGATCCCTCCTCAGCGGAAGACACGGCGACCGTCCTGCTGAAGGCGGTGGACCTGCTCCGCGCCGGCGGGGCGACCGCCATCGGCGCCCATTTCGAGGACCGGTATGAGCCCGCGTTCGCGTCTCTGGGCTTTCAGCGTGTGTTCGCCCGGATGCGGATGGAGGCCCCGACCAAGAAGACACCTCCACGCGAGGGTCTGAAGCTCCAACCGCCGGAGGAGGACGAGGTCCTCGGGCTCACGAAGTTCCTGATCGATGTCTACGAGGGACACATCGAGCAACAATACGGAATGCACGTCGGGCCGGAGGAGGAATGGCGCGGCTATGTCGGCGGCCTCTTCAAGGGAGATTCCGGCCAGTTCATGCCGGATGCCTCCTACGTGGCTCTCGAGGGAGACCGCATCGTTGGCGCGATCCTTGTCACGCATTGGATGGGGACACCCCTCGTCGCAGAACTCGGCGTGGCGAAGGACCGCCGGGGCCGCGGAATCGGTCGGGCGCTCCTGGAAGCCGCGATGGGCCGTCTCGCAAGTCGGGAAGAACCGCGGCTCGCGCTGTACGTCACGTTGGGGAATGATCCTGCAATCGCGCTCTATCGCTCCCTGGGTTTCGTCCAAGTTGGCGGCCATTCTGTCACGGCACGGATCGAAGCATGATGCATTCTCACCGATGAGTCTCGAATCATAGACATAGCGACGGATTCGCGAGCTGGAGTCCGATCACGCCGCCGGGAAGCTGACCGTATGGCCTTCCGCCTGGCGTCGAGTCTTCGCCGGGGCGCGGATTCGGAATCCCCTCTCGCGCGCGAAGCGTTGCATGATTCCGAGGATGTATCTCCCTCCAATCCGAGCCGTCGTGACGATGAGCGCCTTCATCGGCGTCGGAAGGGCCGTAAGCCGCCACAAGTCCTCGTCCACCTCAGTGAGGATGTGACGCCAGGCCCGGTACGCCACGTTGAACCGGGCCTCGTCGATCATTTCGTCGAGATTGTAGAACTCCTCCCCGCGGAGTACGCCGATCGGCACGAACGTGAGGGGCGCGGCCACAAAGTGGCTGTCCGGGATCTGTTCCATCCGGTCGATCAGATCCACGGTCATCCACGCGTCTTCCGCCGTCTCCCCCGGCAATCCCAGGATGATCGTGTATGCCGGATACCAGTAGTTGCGGTTCAGGATCTCCGTGCCCCGTACGACGAGATCCGGCCACTCTTCCGCCGTGAACGGAGCCGCTTTCCGGTGGAGGACAGCGCGGGACAGCGCGGGGCTGCCCGTCTCGATCCCGCTTTGGATCCCGATCCATTTGTTGGGGCCTCCGCGGACGATGCGCGTCAGGTCGGCGATGAGGTCCGGGTTCGACACCGCGGCGCTCACCGTGCCGTGGGTCGGATAACAATGAGCCACCCCCGGCTGCTCCATCGCGAACCGGAACAGGTCCTTCACCGCGTCCTCGTTCGGCTCCATCGTCTTCCAGTTCTCGAGTTTGTACAGGAAGATGTCGTCCGAGTGGAGTTGGATCGACCTCTGGCCGTCCCTCGTGTTCATCGCGATTTCATCGCCGATGTAATCCAGCGGGAAGTACCGCGGGCGGCGCAGCGTGACTTCGCAGAACTCGCAACCTCGGCCGCAGCCTCGCATCACCTCGTTCATCGCGTTCATCGTCGGCCCGAGGATTTTCGGAATCTGATCGACCGACGGCGCGGTCGCATTCGTGAAGCGCATCACCGGAGGCGCATCTCCATGGGCAATTCGATCGAAGATCTCGGGCACCAGGTGGTCGACCTCCCCATGGACGATGTGGTCGATGCCGAGCGACTCCTGCATCCCTTCGCGGCAGTCGAAGTGCCATCCCCCGGGTCCCCCCAGGACGATTTTGTATTTCCGGTTCGGGCGTTGGACACGACGGACCAGTTCGAGGAACTTCGCTTTCGTGTACGGTGTCAAGACCCCGCCCATCGTGAAGGACATGCTGACGGGTCCGAGGCCGAGCGGGTCCATCGAATGCAGGCCCACCACCTCCGTGTCGTCGCCGATGAACTGCTCAATGTTCTGTGGATTCGCGATGACGACCGAATCCCGGCCGTTCGCCTGGACCAGGGACGACTCGATTTTCCGGAGGCCGTACGGCGCGCGGATTGGTCGGCCCTGTTCATCGACGCGCGGAGGATTCGCCAGGATTCGGAATGCCATGCGGGACTGCCAGCGGTCCGTCGGGATGCAGCTGAAGAACGTGGCCAGCGGGACGTTTCGATAGTCCGTCATCAAGGTGTAGTCCGCCGCGAGCACGTACTTTGCTATCGTTCTCCCTCCCCAGTGAGAGCGATTGGGGCGCGAGTGGGATGTCGAGGGTCCTTTTGGCTGGAAACGGGATGGGCGACATCCGTTAGATATACATTGTGTCTTGCCAGGCGCAGGGAATTCACCTCGGCGATGGGCAAAGCGTTATTCCTGGCCCTCGTTTGGCCGCAGGACGAGGTGGGCGATACGGTCGAAGTGGGCGAGAAGGCACCTGATTTCACGATGTTGAGCGACGAAGCGAAACCGGTGACATTGTCAAAGGAGATCGGTCAGGGCCCCGTGGTCCTGTCTTTCTATGTCTTCGACTTCACCAACACCTGCCAGGGACAATTGTGCGCCCTTCGGGATTCCCTGGGTGACCTCCAGGCGATGGGCGCGAAGGTGTTCGGGGTCAGCACGGACAGCCATCACAGTCACCGGGTCTTCAAGGAACAGAATCGTCTCAACTATCCGCTCCTGAGCGATTGGAACCGAACGGTCAGCCGGGCCTACGGCGTGCAGTACGACCGCTTCGGCAGCATCGGTCTCGAAGGGGTCGCGAAGCGATCCGTGTTCGTCCTGGACCGAAGCGGCGTCGTCCGGTACAAGTGGGTGACGGAAGATCCGAAGGTCCCTCCCGATTCGAAAAAGGTCCTCGACGAAGTCAAGAAGCTCGCCGCGTGAGGCCGAGATACGCGACGACCTCGTCCGCGGTCCGCACCGTCGGGGCGGCGAAAGGCGGCAAACCCGCACCTTGGGCGGAACCCGTGTTCACGAGGACCACACGGTCTTCCGTCGTAATCACGCCGTCATCGTGCAATCGCCGGAATCCGGCTAAGGTCGCGGCCCCCTCGAGACACGCGCTGATCCCTTCGAAGACCGCGAGGTTTTGCGCCGCGACCCGCATCGCTGCGTCCGAAACGGCGACCGCGGCACCCCGGGTCTCTCGGACGGCCTTCAGGACGAGCCGATCCGCGATCGTCGCGGGAACGCGGAGTCCCGCGGCCTCGGTCCGCGGCTCCGGCCATGGTGAAGCCGACTCCGATCCGTCCTTCCAGGCCTTCACCAGGGGAGCGCATCCTTCTGCCTGCACGACTCCGAATCGAGGCCACGGACCGTCATACCAACCCAGGTCCCGCAATTCGTGGAGGGCTTTCCACATCCCGACGATGCCCGTTCCGCCGCCCGTCGGGAATACGATCCAATCGGGCAGGCCGCCAAGCGTTTCCCAGATCTCGAAGAGCATCGTCTTCTTGCCTTCGACGCGGTACGGCTCGCGAAGCGTTGCGACGCTGAACGTGTCCGTTGCGGCGGCAAGATCCGTCACAATGCGGCCCGCGTGCGCGATGTCATCCTTGACGGAGAGCACATGCGCTCCGTAGGCGGTGGCGTCCCGCGCGGCGTCCTCCGGGCCGTCTCTCGCCATCAGGACGATGGCCCCCACGCCGTACGTCGCGGCATACAAGGCGAGGGCCACGCCCGCATTCCCGGCGGTCGGGACCGCGAGGCGTGTCGAACCGAATGCACTCGCCATCGGAACCGCGACTGCCATTCCGCGGGCCTTGAATGTCCCTGTCGGATTGAGCCCTTCGTCCTTCACGTAGAGAGCTGCGACTTTGATCCGAGCCACCCGGCCTCCAGTCCCCAGGACTGCAAGTCGGTGAAGGGGCGTTCCGCCCTCGCCCCGCGACCGAACCTCGGACTCCTCGAGCGGTAGGAGAGGCGCATACCGCCAGAGGTCATTTCTGGGAAGGAGCTTGTCCGTCCCGAGGTCCCGCCATTCATATCGCGCAAACAGCGGACCCCCGCAATCACACGTGTTGAGGAGCCGAACCTCGTACCGCTTCGAACACGTCGTGCACTCGAGGAACGCGGGGCGCACATCGCGGTCATGTCGTGCGGGTCCATACCACTTCTCCCGCGATGCCTTTATCTTCGTCCTCGCATTCGATGCGGTTCATGGCCGTCGCCCAGCGGACCGGGGACCTTCGGGCGGCTTACGACCGCATGGTGCAGGCCATGCGGGAACGGGGGCGTGTCCTCGTCGCGTTCTCCGGCGGCATTGATAGTGGGCTGGTCGCGCGTATCGCCCACGATGCATTGGCCGACGACGCGCTCGCGGTCCTCGCGGACGCCGAGTCATTAGCCCGGCGGGAACTCGAGGAAGCCTTGTCGGAGGCGGCGGAAATCGGGATCCCACTGCGGACCGTCCGGGTCTCCGAACTGGCGAACGAACAATACGTGGCGAACCCGGTGAACCGTTGTTACTTCTGCCGTAAGGAGCTCGGAGCGGCGCTCAAACCGATCGCCGCCGAGCTGGGATACAACACGATCGCGGATGGCGTGAACCTCTCCGACCTCGGAGATTTTCGTCCGGGAATTCAAGCGATGAACGAAGAGGGCTTCTGGCATCCCCTCGTGGAGTTCGGGCTCGCGAAATCGGATGTGCGCGCGCTCGCACAGTCGCTCGGGTTGAGCTTCCACGCGAAACCGAGCAACGCATGCTTATCGTCGCGGATCGCGTACGCGGAGGTGATCACGGTGGAAAAGCTGCAGCGAGTCGAAGTCGCGGAAGAGGCAATTCGTGCTCTTGGCTTTCCGGTCGTGCGGGTCCGCGCCCACGCTGGCATCGCTCGAATCGAAGTCCCGAAGGAGGATCTTGTGAGGATTGCCAAGCTCGAAATGGCGGAGCGGGTTGTACAAGCCGTCCGAGCTGCCGGATTCGTCTATGTCACCATCGATCTCCGCGGGTATCGGAGCGGCTCGATGAACGAGGAACTCGAGTGAGTGTGTGCGGACTCGTCGCATCGCGTTCTCCCGGGATGCAACCGCCCGTAGACTCGGATTGAATCTTGTCGTTTGTCGAATACAAGTGGCCCCGCTTTCTGCGTGGGGCGCAGCCCGACTCACCGCACGAGGAGGCCCGTAGCGAACATCAGAATGATGCCGATCGAGATTCCCGCGAAGACGCTCTTCGTGGACTCCGAGGTGGACGTGACCTTCAAGAGCTCAACGATTACATAGAGCAAAGCTCCCGCAGCGCCGGCGAAGAACAGAGTCCCGAGCGCGGCGGAGTACGCGAGGGAGCCAATCACGCTCCCTAGAATCGTGGGAGACCCTGCGAGGAATCCCAGGAGGAGAGGTTCCCGCGCGCCGAGATTGGAGGACGCAATCGGACCCGAGATCCCCATCCCCTCCGTGGAATTGTGGAGGGCGAAACCGATGACGAGCAAGTTCGTTAGGCCGAACACTCCCGCGGCATAGGCTGCACCAATCGCAAGCCCTTCCCCGAAGTTGTGGAGCCCGATGCCAAGGGCGATCATTTGGGCGGTGAAGAGTTTCGTGCTCGCGATGGGCGTCGGGAATTGGTCTGATCTCGTCGCTTGGCCTTGCGCCTTGATCTTTCGGCTCCTCAAGTGCGTGATCGCGACGGGCCCGAGAAGACCCAATGCGAGGCCGATGGCGAAGAGCGCTGGGGTACTGCCTGCGGCCTGCGAGAGGGTCACGCCTTCGTGGGTGACGTCCGCGAACAGAAACAGAAGGATACCCGCTGAAAAGCTCACGAGCACAGTTCGCAATCCGCCCGAAAGTCGCTTGAAGAGCCACAAGGGAGCTAGTCCGACGTAGACCGGCACGAGTCCTGCGATGAGACCGAGAAACCCGGCGTAGAGCACATCGGTCAAAGGCGGCACCCGTTGTGGTTTCTTGTATAACGCTGTTATAGATAATTCCTTGGGCCAATCAAAATGCGAAATCCTCGCTCTCGACGCCGTACCCGGATCGAAGGGCGCCCTATGGGGAGATCTTGATGACCTTCGTCGGGCAAGCGGTCTCGCAGGCCATGCAATCGATGCAGTCCGACTCGCGGATCATGTCGGACTTGTCACAACGGTACTGTTCCCACTCGGCGCCGCCCTTCTCCACGACCTTGTCGTTGCCGGTCCCCTTTTGGCCGGGAGCGAGCAACCACTCGAACACATCGACTGGGCAGACGTCCATGCAAACGCCATCCGCGACGCATCCATCGAAGTCGACGGCCACGTGGGTTCCGTGGATTCCCAAGCGCGTCGGATAGGGTTTGCCGTCCGCGTCGAGTCGCTCTTTGCCTTCGGCGAAGACCTTGTGGTCGAAATGAACTCCCGTCTCCGGATACTCGTCCGGTTTGTTCATGAAGTCCGGGTCGATCGGTTTCGCGTTGAAGTCCACTTCTCGCGACATCTGGTCG
>Ga0137396_10002025_pt1 | contig 10974 bp, 11 predicted proteins | sample czc16metaG_FD_108284 | JGI IMG/M metagenome (GOLD analysis project Ga0137396, IMG submission 108284) | Vadose zone soil microbial communities from Angelo Coast Range Reserve, California, USA - czcobulk3.16 metaG | ecosystem: Environmental > Terrestrial > Soil > Vadose zone | place: USA... | reverse complement strand
GGCCACGCTCGCAAATATGGCGAAGGAGGTACAGTCGCTCTTCACTTTGGGCCATACGCAGTTTGCTCTGACCAATTCCCTTCTGCAGTACGTGCTGACCTGCATGGTTGAGCCGCCTGAAGAGGTCCTGACTGCGGCCCGCGCGCGGGCGAAGCTCAGATATGCAAAGATTCTCCGTCTTGCCGCAGAGGAAGTAGCAACGCGGAACAAAGCTACGCTGCAAGAGGTCCTCACTGGTGGGGAACAGCAATGATGAAAGGTCTTTCCGCCTGCGCCCCGGCGACAAGGCGGAAGCTAGGTGAAAAGATGTTTTTCCACACACCCTGGTTGAAGCATACATCATGGTCATGTATACATCGTACGGAATGGACCGCTGTGGCAGTGCTACCGCGGGAACCCTCGAAGGATGCTGGTGCAGCCTGTGGCAATCCGTAGAAACACCGGTTTCGATGTCTTCAACGTTCGCCTGCTGATCGGTCTGGACAATCTGCTTCGCGCCAAGCGGAGGTATCAAGGCGATTTGTCCGCCTCGATCAATGACGCGCTCCTCGCCGTCAACCTGAACACCGTCAAGCTGGTTGCTCTCCAGGGCAAGAAGAAACAAACCGCACGGGAGACGCAGGTAGTCATTCTGCGACGCCTCATCCGTACACTTCATCGCATAGCCAAGGCACGCGGGTGCTCGATCAATCAGCTCGTGAACAGCGGTTTGATGGCTCACTACTCAAAGCAAGGGAGTGGCAAGCTTAGAGGCTCATCAAGGCCAACACGACAGACCGCCAAGGCGGCCTACGACAAAATGAGTGTTGCGGAACGGCAGCAATTATTCGAAGCGCTTGGGACTCTGACCGGCCTCAAGGAGGGCCCCACAGGAAAATTCTTAGACGGCACTTACTTTGAGTATGATCGCGCCTTAGAAATAACTGTCGAGGTTAGGCGGTCGGGAGAACGATTCCCTGTGAAGTTGGTCGGGGGAAAGTTCCAGCGGGAATCAGAATCAGCAGTGGCACACAAAACTGCACGATAAGGATACTTTGCTCTGGGCGGACAGAAACCAGCACTGATTGTCATTGCAGGTCCCCTGGGCGCGGGGAAGACTACCTTCTACGAAGCTCACCTGAAGGAAGCATTTCCGGACCTAGTTCCGCCCATCGCGCATCAGCGAGATGAGATGGTACGCGCGCGGCGCTCGTTTGCGGTTGAAGATTGGACTGTGGATCTGCAGTTGTTGGAGAACGCGCGGCAGGCCGGCTACACAACAAGAGTCCTTTTCATTTCTACGGAAGATCCCAACCTCAACGTAGGACGCGTGCTTCTAAGGATGAGTCAAAACGGGCAGGGCGTGCCGCTCAGCACAATTCCCGAGTCATATAAAGAGGCCATGAGGAGCTTAACGGAGGCTCGCAAACACGCCGACGATCTTCTCGTTTATGACAATACCGAAAACGGAAGAGGCCATCGCCTCGTTGCTCGTTTTATCGCCGGCAAGTTGGTAAAGACAACACAAACTCCGCCCGGTTGGTTAAAGGATGTCTTCGGCAGTGAATTGCGGGTCGAAGTGAAACACCAAGGAAAATCTGGACACGCACGCTAACGAATATTTTGCAGATAATGCGTCTGCGACAATCGAGCAGTTCGGGAATCTAGGGCGCTCTAAGTGATTCTCAGAGATTGAAAAGCCACTAACGACGAAGCAAGCGAGCTCCTCTTCGAAGTTTGAGGGCCCCTCCGAACAGACGACGTCGTGTAATTTTTTCGAGTCTGTTTGCTATAGCAAGCAGACATTCAGTGGATGCAGATGGTATCTTGCGTGCAGCGAATGTGTCAGATCACTTCTGGGTTCTCCCCGATGCTGTCCCCGGACCGGGCCGACCGATGATAAGTCTAGTGTTTCACGCGTAGTCGGGAAGAAAAGCGCGTGGAACTCAAGTCGTGCGGCGGAAGAAAATTGTCCCAATGTGGTACTTCGCGGAAGGTCTTTTCCCGCAAAGGGCATGAGCCCTTTCGGTTTTGTCCCAGATCAAGGAGGCGACCCCTAATGGACGGGCAAGCCATAAGAAAACAAGAAGTCGGACCTATCAAATCGACGTCTGGCGACCCTTATAACAAAACAGTTGAGGAGCCCCAATTGAACCCGACCGCCAGGCACGACTGCCGGAAATTCGAAGTGCGCTGTCATGCGGGAAATGCGGGACACCTTGAAGTCGCCACCGATGCGGTGTCTGTAAAGATTGGGCAGCAGATCCGCAGAGAAGGAAAAGAAGAGTTCTGGGGCTCCTTGCTCGTTGAATGCAAGGAGCAGGATGATGGTTCGTTAACGGTTGAGGTTGTGGTTTTCCATCCCGACTGGGATGAACCTCGGAGGATTGCCTCTCTTCAGTCCAAACCTTCTAACGAGAATGCGCTAGAGTCAACTCTTCGCTGGGACTTCCAACAAAAACAATTGTAAAGCTCGAAGATGCGCATCATAGTTCTCATAAGTGCGCTGGTAATCCCGCAAAGGCCATGCGCGAATCGATCACCAGAAAACAAATCAACGAACACCGCAAGAAGATGGATGAGAGAAATACGGAGATTCGTCATCTCCACCAAGAATTCTCGGATTTGGAGGATGACCTTCGCCACTCGGGAGGCGATGCAGGATGGTCCCGCGAATGGACAAGGCGACGAGTCCCGTTGTGGCTATCTTGGTGTCTCGCCCAAACTCATCTGCGTGATTTACTGGGCGAGGTCCCAGAATTGAAAGCGAGTGCTCTGTAAGCCCGTCCGGAGGTAGATTTAGCTCGGTCGATCCTGTGCTTGTTGCCCCGAGCAAGCCTCAGACTCCCTTGATGCACTAGCCCCAAGAATAAAACGAAAATACATGGTCCAGGTGAGACCAAGCTGGAAACACATTTGCTCTGATCCCCTGCTCTGATTGTCATAGCAAGCATATTCCATCCGAAATAATCATTCGTGGGTTCTTTTGTGCTTCCATACCCCGGACTGGGTCTCACGGCCCAGATTTGAGCCTTAGGAGGGCAAAATGCACTTTCAGAAACTCAGCAGTTTGGTTCTTGCTGCATTTGCATCAATCGTTCTCGTGGCACCGTCAGTATCTTCGACGAACCAACCACGGCATGACGGGCAATCTCTGGCCGTTCCTATCCAGCGTCCAGTTGCGGATGGAGGAGCCCCGGTTCCACCTGTTCCGCATTTCAAACAAGACAAGACGCTTGTCGCAGACGGTGGGGCACCAGTTCCGCCGGTTCCACCACCGATCCCAAACTCTAACCTGACCGCTGATGGCGGAGCACCGGTACCACCGGTTCCACACAACTCGTTCATCAAGACGTTGGTCGCCGACGGCGGGGCACCAGTTCCGCCCGTTCCACCAATCCGGCCTTCCAACTTGATGGCTGACGGAGGAGCCCCGGTGCCTCCTGTTCCGATACCGCCCATGACCACTTTCATCGCTGTTTAATGAAACGGTATAGCAAGCAAGAGGAAGGTGCTCGGCATCTTCCTCTTGGTGCTGTGTTAGTATCCCAGTCTAATTAACCATCCAGGTGCTTATGGGTACGAACCTTATTTGGTTGAGCGCCGTTGGGCTTGAGGCTATCATCCTTTGCCGCGGCGTGAAGGCCGCGCTCCTGAGAAAATACCCGCTGTTCTATGCATACGTCATTTGTGTTTTCCTGATTGAGCTTCTTCGTTTCTCCTGCCATGAATTCGCTCCCAATTTCTATCAAGCATTCTACTGGCATACGGAGCTCGTTACTATCGTGACGAGCTACGCAGTAATCGTTGAAATTTTCGGAGGATCCCTAAGACACAACCCGGCGGTCACACGCTTGGCCCGAACTTCAATGTTAGTTGTATTCGTCCTAACTGGTACCTACGTTGCCTCGGACATGTTGCATGGTGGGTTCGCATCCCTGCCTCGCGTCACTGCCGAGCTGGGTCGAGACCTTCGGTACGTGGAAGGAGCGCTGCTACTGGTGATGCTGTGGTTGTTTGGACGGTACCGAATTTCTTTCGGGCGCAATCTGTTGGGTTTGGCAATCGGCTATTCGTTATTGGTTGGACTTGATGTGATCGACTTGGCTTTCTTGTTTCTTCCCGGCAACGAATTCTCAATTGCATTAAGAAAATCACTCCCGATAACCTACGTCATCACCCTCAGTATTTGGTGCTCAGGCCTTTGGTCCTTCCAGCCTGAGCCCTTGCCTCCAGCAGAAAATGCAATCGACCGAGATTACGCGCTTCTCGCGGCCAGGACGAGAGCCGCGCTCGCTCACCTGTCGACGCGTGTCGGAAGGACATTACGACCGTGAGCGGGCTCATTCCAATCGTACTTCTCGGTACATTGATCCTAATCTTCAGCGGTCGTCTGCTTATGCAATGGAGCAGGCGAAGCCACACGCCAGTGGTAACCATTGAAGATTACTCCCAGGCCCGCGCGGCGCTTGATTCTGTGTTTGCGGAGACGGCGGCCATCAAGCGAATCTTTGCTAGTGAAGACATGGAATTCATTTCCCAGGCGGGGACAGGTGACGTCCAGCGCTTCTTTCTGAAGGAGCGAAAGACGCTCGCAATACAATGGGTGCGCATGACACAGAAGCAGGTCGCAGATCTCATGGATCTTCACCTCAAATTGGCCAGCTATACTTATGATCCAAGTCCAAGGTCCGAGATCAAGCTCACGGTCAACTATTTGTGCTTCATTCTTGCCTCAAACGGCCTATTAATTTTGCTCCGGTTATTTGGGCCTTTTGAGGCTGTCAGGATTGTCGCTTACACGGTGCGCGCCCAGGAGTATTTCTGTTCAGAGTTCAGCCTTCGACTTGAAAAGATCGACCCCGTGAAGCTCAGTTCTGCGCGCCAATCTGGCTCGGTTTAGCACAATCAGTCTTTCGACGGATACCCCCCTCTGTCAGATTTCTGGCCCTTGCGCACGTAACTGCTTGTTCCACCAAGCAAAACGGCCGTCAGACTGGGTCGGGCGCGAAATATTGTAGATATCGATGCTGACAACCATGAATAGCATTCTTAAGTACTATCGACATTGCACAAGCGAGCAACTACAATCCGCGGAGATCCATTGCCTCAGATTGAGATCGCCTTCCAGCCAGACGTGTGGAGGTAGAGCGCGGACACACCGGGAGCATTTCTTTCTCTCGGCTTTGCCGACACATATACGGCCCTCGGCGGTTTCGGCACCGGGCGACTCAATGAAACGACTTTGCCCGTACACGCACTATTCTTGGGTAAGTCTGGCCAGTTTGAGTTTAGCAAGGGCGATCAGCTAGCAGGAGCCCATGGACCCTGGAGCACGCCTCAAGGACATTCGTACCAGACTAGGGATCACCACGCGCGAATTTGCGACCTTCAGCAAGACCATCGCCGATGCCGAAGGAAATGAACAATTCTTGATCTCCGGTTCTTGGTTGACACAGATCGAAAACGAAAAAGCAGCCCTACCCAGCATCTACAAACTGTTTACACTGGCGAGCATCTATGGTTTGAGTTATCCGCAGCTTCTTGCGCTCTACGGCGTGGACACCAAGAAGGTAAATAAGTATCACGCTGAAATGCCAATCGCGAAAACCCATCTGGCATATGATTCTACCGAGGCGCCTGTCTCGTTTGAGATTCCCATCCGTTTTGACGCGGGGCTGAATCTTAGCAAGACGGATTTACTACCCCGCATGATCGAATCGTGGGGGACAGTTCCCTTGGAATTCATCCAGCACTTTGACCTGCGCCATCGGTCATACGGCTTTGTCGGCCTAAAAGATTACACACTCTACCCTCTAATCAGGCCGGGATCGTTCGTCGAGATTGATCCCGACGTCAAGAAGCCACGACATACGATAGCCCGATCCGAGTTTGACCGGCCCATCTATTTTGTTGATCTGCGGAACGAGTACGCCTGTTCGTGGTGCGACCTAGTTGACGACAAGTTGATCCTCCTTGCCCACCCTCTCTCGCCTGTCAGGACTCGTGTCTTCGCATTTGGGAAAGAAGCCGAAATCATCGGCCAAGTAACGGGTGTGGCAATGCGGATTGTTGTTTCTCTAACTGAATCGGACGACGACACTTCAAAAGTTCCATCGAAATCCTAACGTTCGACCGGAATAACGCAGCTGCCAGCTGATTGCAAACGGATGGTATCGTCGTTCGATACGCTTCGAGGGTCTCCCAGGCATCCAGTGTTCTTCCCAAATCCCGGCGTGATGACCGAATGAAACGCTCGATTTGTGCAACAAGAGACACCAAGGGGGAAAGTGCAAGTCGATCGAAGACTTCTTGGTGACAGGTGGCAAGTGCCGCGCTCGCCGCGGATTCCGAAAAAGAATGCGCAAGACCGTGGTGATAGTATTCCCCCGTACTGAAATTCCTCAATGAGGACAAATAAACAAGACGGCCAAAGTCGTATCCGATGGGCGCTAAAGTACGCGTTTGCAAGTCTTCCTTCGCCGTCTCCACATCCATCCTTCTGAGCTGGGACTGCATGGAAGCGAATGTTACGTTAGAAAAGTCCAGTTGGGAAGTGGGATAAACGCACCCTGAGGCCAGAGAAACAGTGCTTGTCGCGACTGGTGAGTTGTAATTAGTTCTTTATCGAGATGGCGGCAAATTCGGTGGATTCCTTCTAAGTAGCGAGTCAGTATTTATTCTAGTTGAGCTGAGAAACGCCCTCTTATTTTCCATGTTCGAGTCGGAATCGGCTACTTTTTTGCGGATTCTGCGTGGCTTTCTCGATTGACTGTGCCGTTGCCTGAGCGCAGTATCGCCACGAATTCTAGAAGGAAATTGGGAGCAACTATCACCGCGCGAGCAAACGCGTGGCCTCCACCCTTTGGGAGGGGGACGGTCTTCATGTTTAGTGCCGGTCTCGAGGACGATCTAACGCAGATGCGAACTTGCCATGAGAAGCTGGGCATTCATCATCGCTTTTCTCGCTCTAGCGGGCATATCCCGCGCCCAAATTCCATCGCGTGAAGTGAGGATAGAAGGTTTGGTTCAAGATACTTCTGGGGCTGCGATTCCCGATGCACAGGTGATCTTGAGACACGACCACGGTGCAGAGTGGGGACAAGTTTTAACCACGCCCGCGGGGATATTTCATTTTGTTGCCGTCCAGCCTGGTGAATACACCATTACAGTTCAAAAAGCAGGCTTCAGAATGTGGAAGACGCATGCAGTTGTGGGTTCGAAACCCGTTGCGGCCTTAAAAGTTGTTCTTGCGGTCGGCGAGCTTCATGAAGAAGTCACCGTTCGATCTGAATCTGACCCTTGGGACCTAACCGTCGAGTCCTCGGATAACCGAAACGAAGTCGTAATGGACGCATCAATGCTCGAGAAACTTCCGATCCTCGATCAGAATTATGTCGCAACCGTATCGAATTTCTTGGACGAGGCCGCAACCGCGACGGGAGGAATATCGATTATTGTCGATGGGATGGAAGAGAAAGATGCCGGCGTCTCTCCATCGGCCATCCAGGAAGTCAAAATCAATCAGGACCCTTATGCATCAGAATTCGCTCGCCCGGGAAGAGGTCGGATCGAGATCATCACCAAACAGGAAGCTTCCAAGTATCACGGCGCGTTTACGTTTGCCTATCGAAACTCGATTTTTAATGGCACCAACCCGTTCGCTTTGACCGTACCTCCAGAGGAACGGAGGAACTATGACGGTTTTGTGAACGGCCCCCTTTGGCATCGCAAGAATACCTTCTTTCTCGCATCGATTAATCGCCGCGAGGACGATCTAGAATCAGTTGTTTTTGCGCAAGGTCTATCGGGTCCGATTCGGGAAAACGCAGCGAGCCCGACGCGAACCAATCAGTTTGCCGTTCGGGTCACTCATCATTTCAGCGACCGGCACACAACGTCTATTCAATACAAATACAAAGATTTCAGCGCCCAGAATCAAGGCATAGGTGGGTTGACCCTTCCGGAAGCCGGCACCAATACAAGATATCGAGAGGACGACCTCATCTTTTCAGACAGCCACACGTTTTCGCCGAAAGTAGTGAATCAACTCCAAATCATGTACGAACGAGATCATGAACCGACGGTCAGCATATCAGCCAGTCCGGCAATACTCGTGCTCGGAGCTTTCAAGGGGGGTGGTGCGCAAGCGAACAAGCTATTCACAGAAAACGCGGTCAAAATCAATGATGTGCTTTCCTGGAATCGCGGGAGACATCTTCTGAAGATGGGCATCAATATTCCCAATTGGACTCGCGTCGGTTTCGACGACTACACGGATTTCGGGGGCGAATTCACATTTTCGAGCCTACCGGATTACGCCAACAACCACCCGCTCTTGTATGCCCTGCAGCGGGGTCAAACCCATTACGTTTTCACGTATAAGGAATTGGCTGGCTTCATTCAGGACCAGATCCGTGTCCAGCCCAAGCTCTCGATCACAGTAGGCTTGCGTTACGATTGGCAGAACTACTTCCACTCGAACTACGGTTTTGCTCCCCGCGCCTCATTTGCTTACGCACTCGGGAACAATCACAAGGCGGTGCTGCGAGGCGGTACGGGCATCTTCAATGATCGCACGGGAATCAGTCCAATCGAAGATCTAGCTCGGTACAGTGAGCCAGCGCTCTTGAACTATCTGGTAATGAGCCCCAGCTACCCGAACCCGTTCGCCAGCGGCCTACCAAACAACCTACCCCTGAACGTCGTCCGGCTCTCGCCAGATGTGCGTATTCCATACACCCTTCAGTACAGTCTTGGAATCGAGCGAAAAATGCTGAAACAGGCTACGTTGGTTGTAGCATACGAGGGGGCGAGGGGATTTGACCTCTTCCGTTCGCTCGATATCAATGCGCCACCCCCTCCTACATATGCAACGCCTCCGAACCCCAGCTATGCCATTTATCGCCAAATTCAGTCGGTCGGTCAACAAACTAGAAACGCCTTTGAAGTCACATTCCGCGGGAACGTTTCTCGGCATTTCAGCGGCATGGCGCAATATACACTGAGCCGGACGTATAACGATACAGGCGGCATCAATCATTTTCCCGCGAACAACTATGATCTGTCGGGCGAATGGGCTCCGGCAGACTTCAACCGAACGCACCGCTTCAATATGTTGGGGATCTTCAATGCAGGAAAATACTTCAATCTGGGAGCCGGTGTGTACGTTTCTTCCGGGAAGCCGTACACGATTACCACGGGCTTCGACAATTATAACGATGGCCTGGTCAACGCCCGTCCGCCGGGCGTGCCGCGGAACAGTTTGGAGGGGCCCGGGTTCGTGCGACTAGATGTGCGCTGGTCGCATAATTTTCAATTGACGAAGCCCAAAAAGAAAGAACAAGGCGCAACAATGAATGTCGCAATTGACGCCTTCAATTCCCTCAACCATGTGAATTATGTGAGCTACGTCGGTGTGATGACCTCTCCGTTCTTCAGACAACCAGTGTCGGCGCTGCCAATGCGCCTGCTTCAACTGTCCGCTGGGTTTAGGTTCTAGCGAAACTGCACCTGCTCGTAGGTGAGGCCCGGCGCTACTGGATGTCGTCATAAACCGATTGCGGAAACGAGTCGGCAAGGAGGCGGCGAAAAATGCAGAAACTCACAATCATCCCTTGTTTGTTAGCAATGATCTTCGTGCTCAAGGGGCCTGCCGAACTCGCTCAAGAGGATAGTAAGACGTCCGAAATTCTGGTTGCGGACAGAAAGGCGCAGTGTCCAGGCGCCAGCTTTTATTCAATCCAAGAGGCCGTGAACGCAGCGCGTCGCGGGGACACAATTCGCGTCTGTCGAGGCGAATACGCGGAGCAAGTTGTTGTACGAAAGTCTGTCAAACTCGTGGGGGATGAAGGCGCCGTGTTGGTTCCGCAGCACATGGTCAAGAACGCCTCAAGCTTGTCAACCGGAGAACCGCTAGCTGTGGCAATTCTTGTTAGCGACGCAGAGGACGTAGATGTAACGGGCTTCACTGTGGACGCGAGATACAATGGGCTCGTAGGATGTACGCCGAGGCTCATCGGGATCCTCTATCAGAACGCTTCAGGCCAAGTCGCGAGTAACTCCGTCCGACACGTAAGGCTCGACAGTTGGAGGTCGACGTGCCATAGCGGCAACGCCATCGAAGTCCAAAGCGGCAACGGGGGACATTCGGAGGTGGATATCCACGACAACTCAGTGGATGACTATCAGATGAACGCCATTACAGGCAACGGACAGGGCACCAACGTCGGCATCGATGAAAACGAGATCACAACCAGTGGCCCGATCGAAAGAGTTTCATGGAATGGCATCCAGGTCGCGTTTGGAGCGAGTGGCGTGATTGAGAACAACACCATTGTTGCCGATTTATCTCCCGATGCGTCGCCATCGCGTTGTGCTTCCAATGCTACTGGAATATTAGTGTTTGAGAGCAAAGGAGTCTATGTTCTTGCGAATTCCATCCAAAGCCTCGAGGCGGGTATTCTTGTCGCCGGAAATCGCACCAAAATAAGCGGCAACAATTTTTCCAATTGCTCCCCGGTTCACGCGATCGTAGTACTTGGAGACGAAAACGAAGTGACCCGTAATGAGTTGCCAAGTGGCGGCGAGGCCGCGATGTTCATCCGGGGGGAAAAGAATCTGATCCAAATAAATCAGGTCTCGGGAGGTTCGCGTGGAATAATCGAGGTTGCGTATTTCTGGGAGAACCTGATTTCTGACGATGCTTTCATTGTGGAGCCGGCACCCATGATCACTCCCAAACCAACCCCATCGAGATGAGGCAGGTGCGGAAATACTACAGAATGAATTAGAATTCTGAACCTGCTACGCCGGGAACAGGCCGGTCTAGCGCGGCGGGTCCTGCAGTTCGACCTTGTTGCTCCGGTACGGCTGAAAGCCACTGCCCCAATCCACGCTGGTCACTTCCATGTCGAGCTTTTCACCGTCCACGCGGACGATCACGAAGTGGTAGGGATTCGATCCCCGCTCGACACCCGGCTTGACGAGATGTTG
>Ga0137396_10002024_pt1 | contig 10980 bp, 6 predicted proteins | sample czc16metaG_FD_108284 | JGI IMG/M metagenome (GOLD analysis project Ga0137396, IMG submission 108284) | Vadose zone soil microbial communities from Angelo Coast Range Reserve, California, USA - czcobulk3.16 metaG | ecosystem: Environmental > Terrestrial > Soil > Vadose zone | place: USA... | reverse complement strand
CTACCAAGTAGCAGGGACCTGGCTCACGCCCTGCGCCACTACCCCTTACAAACTGGTCTCCTTAGAAGAGGAGGCCTCCATGCTTGCTCTCACCCACCACGCCCGCGCCCGCATGCAGCAGCGCGGCATCCGCCCGGAAGCCATCGCGGCCCTGCTCGACTTCGGCTGCGCCCGCCATCTGCACAGCAAAGGCCGTGAGCTCGTGTTCTTCGACAAGAAGGCGCGAGCGCGCCTTGCGAAAGCCAACCCCGGCGCCGCGCGCGAAGCCGGCCGCCTTCGGCGCACCTACGCGATCTTGGGGTCGGACGGCATCGTCATCACCGTCGGCCACCGCTACCGGCGCGTGACCCGAGCCTAGCCATGGCGCTCCCGCTCGATTTTCTCGTCGCCGTCTCTCCGTTAATTGTGCTTTTAGTGCTGTGGGTGCTCGAGGACTAAAAACGCCTGGGCCACCTTCTCCGGCTCGCCGAAGAGGAAGTCGAGCGCCACGTTGCCGGGAACGTCGTCGTAGAGCTGCGGGGCATCAGGTTCTTGCCGCCGCGCTCGCTGGCGCCACGCCCGGCAGCGGCTCGATGTCGAGCTCCACCGCCTCGGCCGCGTCCTTCGCCGCGACCGCCGTCTCCGCCACCCCGCACGCCACCGGGTCGCCCACGAACCGTACTTTCTCGGAGGCGAGCGAGCGCCGGATGGGCCGCTTCATCGGCGAGCCGTCGCGCTGCTTGAAGTCCAGCATGCACTTGTGCGGCCCGTACCCCGCCAGGTCCGCGCCGGTGTAGACGGCGACCACCCCCGGCATTTTTATCGCCGTGTCCGCATTTACCCCGCGCAGCACCCCGTGCGCGTGCGGGCTGCGCACCATGTGCGCGTACGCCTGCCCCGGCTTGTTCAGGTCATCCGTATAGCAGCCCTCACCGCGGAGGAGGGTGGGGTCTTCTGTGCGGCGGACCGGTTCGCCGATGCGGTATTCTGGGCGCGCCAAGGGGTCACTTCCAATATTCATGGAGTCATTATTGCAAACCGCGCTTCTCACCGAACGTAATGGGTCGAAACGACGTGCGGATGGCGCCATGTCTCCATCGCGCCGACGTTTGTCGAGACGCCGATCCCCAGCCGATGATGGCGCGTCAAGAATTCCTGACGTGAATGGGGGAGAGAATTCCGGCCGGGCGGGTCGGGCAGCTGGTGGATGTGGCGAGTGCGGTGGTGTTTGCGGTTAATCCGGCGGCTTCGCTAATTACGGGAACGACTCTCGAGGAAGCGGAGTGAGGAAGGCGACTATTGCAGGCCCTGCAGATTGTCGACCTCACGCCCGAAAAGCGTTTCGCGAATCTATTGATTCGGGACCGTCCGCACAGGAACGCGCGTGGCAGAAATCTCGCGAGAGACGGCCATCGTTCGATATCTGTGCAGTGACTCAAGCTAGAATTCCTGAGCAGATGTCGCGGGACACTTCAAAATGACAACAAACTTAGAGGGAATCGCCTCTCGTCAAGCGAAAGCCGTTTCAGAACACCTTCGGGCGGCAGCGCTTCGGAGCGAATCTGAGGCGGACTTCCGAAAGGAGGCTGCCCGCATACTGGAGGACGCTGCATCGGAGGCCGGTGTCACTCTGATCTCCCGAGACGAGTACACGGTGGCGCGAGGCCGCGTTGACTCTGTCTACAACCGCTTAATTCTCGAATACAAACGCCCCGGCGTCTTACACGATTCCAATTCGACAAAGGGCAACGCTTCTGCGATCAGCCAGGTTAAGGACTATATTATTGACGTCGCGCAGCGCGAGAAACGGGAATCGAATCGCCTTGCGGGCGTGGCTACTGACGGGTATTTCTTTATTTTTGTTCGTCGCATTGGTGACGGGTGGGCAGTCGATGAACCCACTCCGGTAACCGTAGCGACTACAGAAAGATTTCTTCGATTGCTTTATGCGCTCTCAATCGGAAGAGCGCTCATTCCCGAGAATCTCATTGAGGACTTCGGCCCGAAGCAGCACTACGCGGGCCAAGCGGTAAGGGCGCTCTATCGCGCGCTACATACGAGTCGCGACCCGCTAGTCAAGAAGCTTTATGAGCAATGGCAAGTCTTTTTCAGCGAGGCGACGGACTATAAAGAATGGGCTGGTCAGATTGAATCAAAGCCTGAATTCCACAAGTTTGTGGCTTCGCTGTGGCGCAAGGACGAAATCCGCCGGCTAGAGGCAGGGCCTGTATTCTTCGTATTGCATACCTATTACGCCCTGCTAATTAAGCTTATCGCCACTCTTGCCGCCGCACGTTTCGCCGGCGGCTCGGCGACCGACTTTGAAGCCCTCGCGTCAAAATCGGGTGACGCGCTGCATGACGCCTTTCGCGATCTCGAGAGCGGCGGCATTTTTAAGCAATACGGTATTCGTAACTTTCTCGAAGGGGATTTCTTCGGTTGGTATCTGAATGCCTGGGACGATGAAATTGAAAACGCAGTAAGCGGGCTGCTTCAACGACTTAAAGAATACGATCCCGGAGCGCTTGAACTGGCGCCGGAGAATGCGCGCGACCTGCTGAAAAAGCTCTACCATTTTCTTTTACCTCGTGAAATTCGCCACGACCTCGGCGAGTATTACACGCCCGACTGGCTAGCCGAGCGATTAGTAATTCAGACACTCGGTAGGTCGGATCTCGGAAACGCGCGTAAACGCGTACTTGATCCTGCGTGCGGTTCGGGAACGTTTCTCGTGATCCTAATTAACTATATCCGGGCGCGTGCAGAGCGAAACAAAGAGAATCCCAAGGACACGCTAAAGCAGATTTTGGCCAACATTGTTGGCTTCGACCTCAATCCACTTGCCGTCATTGCAGCGCGGACAAACTTTCTGCTTGCGCTCGGCGACTTGCTGAAATCGCGTGATGGCGAGCTTGATATTCCAGTGTATCAGGCCGACTCAATACTAATGCCGACGAGGCCTCACGACAATGGGGTAGATAAGAATCTCGGATTTGCTTTTGAGGGAGACTTGTATCGACTTCGCACGTCCGTCGGTGAATTCGATGTGCCGGCGTTCTTTGCCGAGCGCTCGCGGATGGACAAGCTCACGAGCGTGCTAGACGACTGCATTGCGGCAGGTGTCTCGGATAAGACATTTGTTGCGAGGCTTGAGAAGGAAGCAGATCTTCAGCGAGAGGAACGAGCGGAAGGCGAAAAGATACTGCGCGAGCTGTTCGTCAAACTTCGGGAGCTTCACGCCAAGGGCTTGGATGGCGTTTGGGCACGGATCATTAAAAACGCATTTGCGCCGCTTTTCATCCAGGAGTGCGACTACGTGATTGGCAATCCTCCCTGGGTTAACTGGGAGCATCTCCCCGACGACTATCGATCCTCAACGGTGCCGCTTTGGCAGCATTACGGCCTCTTTCCGCACGGCGGAATGGACACCATCCTGGGCAAAGGGAAGAAAGACATTTCGATGTTAATGACCTATGTTGCTGCGGACCGTTATCTAAAGCGCGGCGGCAAGCTGGGATTTGTGGTTTCGCAAAGCCTCTTTAAGACCTCAGGTTCCGGCCAGGGCTTCCGCCGTTTTTTGCTTCCCGACAAAACTTCCTTCGGCCCGATTGTCGTTGAGGACATGGTCGAACTAAACCCATTCGAGGGTGCGACCAATCGGACTGCGGTTGTGGTGTTCGCAAAAGGTCGAGCCGTGAGTTACCCGGTGAGCTATCAGCTTTGGAAGAAACGTGGCTCAGGACGTGGTAGCGCCATAGGTTTTGACACGCCCTACGAATCCGTCACACGAGACAAGATTACATTTCGGGCGTGGTATGCGGAGCCAGTAAACGCCAAAGATAAAACGTCGGCTTGGATCGTAGGGCCTCGAAAAGCACTCGCTGCATTGCGAAAAATTCTTGGCCAGTCTCCCTATCAGGCGCACGAGGGATCAAATAGTGGCGGAGCAAATGCGGTGTACTGGCTTGAGGTGACTGGAAAGCGTCCAGGCGGACTATTGATCGTCTCCAACATCACCGAGGGCGCAAAGAAAAAGGTGCCCAGTACTCAGGCAACCGTCGAGGACGCACTCGTTTTCCCATTGCTGCGCGGGCGAGATGTTGAGCGATGGCACGCGGCGCCGTCGGTACACATATTGATGACGCAGGACACTACAACCCGTCGTGGAATTGATGTCGACACCATGGAAGCGGATTTCCCGCGAGCTCATGCGTATTTGTCGAAATTTCGTTCTGCGCTTTTAGGGCGGGCGGCATATAAGCGCTACTTCGGCGAAAATGATCCATGGTGGAGCATGTTCAACGTTAGTGCGTTCACCTTTTCAAAATGGAAGATCGTGTGGCGTGAACAGGCTTCAACATTTACGGTGGCTGTGGTGGGGCCGCGATCCGGCAAGCCGGTAATTCCGGATCACAAATTAATGATGGTGGAAGTTACGTCAGAGAAAGAGGCACACTACCTATGTGCAGTACTGAATTCGCTACCGGTTGTATTCGCAGTTGCCGCGTACGCAGTTCAGATTCAAGTCAACACACATGTTCTCGAGAATATTCGCGTTCCGCGGTATGTCCAGACAAATCCCGCGCACATTACGCTTTCAGAGCTAGGCGCAAAGGCACATAGGTTGGCAGCGAGAGGATCTCAATCAGAACTCAAGAAAGTAGAGGCAGAAATTAACGCTCGTGCTGCTTCCCTCTGGAATCTTTCGAAGGAAGAGCTTCGTGAGCTAGAGGAAGCGTTGGCCGATTCATGAGTTACGGGAATCCCTTTGCTGGTCTTCGTCCTGCATTGGAGTTAATCATCAGGGAAGGAAGGGTATTGCCAGCCACAGGGCAAGCAGTGGAGGACCTCATGCGCCCTGATCACGCCGAGGTAATTGACGGGCTTCGTATGGATGACAAGGAGCTCGACGCGATCTTGGAGACTCCTAACCGGAATGCCTATGTGCAACTGACGCAGCTGCATCGCATCGAGAGGCACCCGCTTCGCTATTTCCTCGACGGTTCGGCGCGCACGTTCTTCCTTGGGGACGTGGTTGAAGGAGACCGCCGCAGCCCGGTCAATGTCTCGCAAGTCGGGGCGGCGGCGGTATTCAGGCATGACAACGGACAAATGCGTATCGCGGGAGCGCGGCACCGCATCTATCTGATGATGGATCGAAAGAGCATCTCCTTTTCGGATCGGATCGAGCAACTAATCATTGCTGCAGGACCAGGCTACGCGTTCTGCGACCTCAATGAACATGATGGTGAGACAGAGGTCACCTCCCCCGGCAAAGAGCCCCGATCAAAGGCCGCACACAAGGCGCATCACCTAATGAGCCGGCTTGAGGAGGAGCTTGGGAGGGAGCTGACTCGGAATGAGGGTGAGTGGCTTGTACTAGACGGGAGCCTTGGAAAAGACCTCTATAGGTGGAAAGAAATCAAGAATTACTTCGGCTTGACGAAATCCTTCTCGCGCGATCCGAAATTCAGTCTTCCTGGGGAAAGAGGACGAAAGCTGCGCGTCAATTTATATTCCCTCCTTACCGGACTGCCCAATGCGGCTCGCACCTGCGCATTTGCGACTCGCGGCGGAAAAATGGTGATGTGGTATGTAAGGATTCGCGAGCAGAAGCACCTCGATTACCCCCTGATGGGTGTGGTCAAGGTGGAGTATCCGAATCTGGCATTGGAACCGGTTTCTTCGGAAACGATTGACGAGATTTCCCGGGCGATCATTGCTGAGCGACAAGCGGCGCCTCACGGGCGCGATACGCGCTGGCACGCTCACATATACGCCATCTATCTGGCGGAACAAGCTGTGAAGAACGGGTTCATCTCTACCGAGGTTCTTAAGGCCGGGCTTAAGTGGCCGATGGAGAAAGCAAGCGCCACTGGATCGATGGACATCGCATGAGCGACGAAAAAGTGAATCCCGAAAGAGAGATCATTGGCAAGGCATCGGCGACTGAGCGCGACCCCAACTCGTCCGAGCGATTTTCATTCTGGCTTTCGCCCGGACAGATCGTCAATCCGTTCGATATTGTCGAGGCCGCCCAAATGGAGGAGACGCGAACCTATGGCCTTGTAACGAATATCGAGCAGATTACTGACGCGCCTTCTCACTTGTCGAATTTTATCGCTAGTGATTTCGGCAGCGCCGAGGGCGAGCCTCAAACACCGCGCCAAGGCGCGAACGTGGCGGATGTCAGTGTGTTGGCGAATCATGATCCGAAAAAGGTGTTCCCAATGGGCATCTACATGCCCGTGCAGAGTGACTCACCAATTCGCTTTGCAGACGAACCGGGAATTCATGTTGCGCTTGGTATTGACAAGATGTTCGAATATGAAAAGGAGAGTGGCGAAAAAGTCACGATACCGGCTGGCATGATCCGTATGTCGAACGGCACCAAAGCGAGGGTCTACCTCGATAAGCGTTATCTGCTTGGCCCAGAGGCAGCACACGTAAATATTGCTGGAATCTCGGGTCTAGCGACAAAGACCTCGTACGCGACATTCCTCATTCAGTCGATCCTCCAAACGGTAGGGGAAGAGAAGATCGCCGTTATTCTGCTAAACGTTAAGCAGAACGACCTGCTAGTGATAGATAAGACGCGGAAGACCATTAAGCCAGAGGAACAGCACTTCTGGGAGGACCTCGGACTCAAGCCGCGACCCTTTAACAATGTCCGATATCTACTGCCGCACGGAAAGGGCACGGCGACTACCGGACTGCCCAATTGCTTTGGGGAGCCTCCGGATCAATTCAGAATCTACGCCTACTCTCTCGAAGACGTTGTCGGAAATCGTACCCAGAGAGGTCCGGGACTTGGTCTTCTTGTTCGCGTACCAGATCCGTGGGATACGCTCGGCGCGCTGATCGGAGAGGTCCAGCAAGGGATCAGCAATAACGAGAAAGTTTGGCAGAGCACGCGCACCTGGGACGCCTTGTTGAATGGCCCTCCTTTGATGGACAAAGGCATACCCAAAGAACTCGGCCAGGTTAGAGCCTCCTCCGTTGGACGATTTGTTCGTGTCCTCAGAAGGGTAGTAAGGAATCGACAATCCGGCGTGTTTGTTGAGCAGCGCAATCCGCGTCGTGCTGCGAATCTTGGCGAAGAGATCCGAGGAATTAAGGGCGGTCAAACCGTCGTTGTGGATATCGCAAACCTTTATGAGGAGGAGCGTGCCCTTGTCTTTGGACACATCATCCAAGAGGTTTACGACATGTACGCGGAGGCCTCGGTCGACGAGCGCGGCGACCTGCCAGAGAAAGTTCTGATTTTCGTAGATGAACTGAATAAGTACGCCCCAGCACGAAGGCAGGAAGGAGAGTCGTCGATCATTGAGTATGTACTCGACATTGCGGCCCGTGGTCGCTCGCTGGGCGTTGTGCTCATATCAGCGGAGCAATTCATGAGCGAAGTCCACTCGCAGGTCGTTGGCAACTGCGCCACACGCGTAATTGGCAGAAGCGATTCGTCGGAACTAGCTGATGCCGCGTACCGGTTTATTAACCAGGATGTAAAAGCAAATCTGACTCGACTCGATAAAGGCGAACTTCTCCTCTCGCATCCGATTTACCGCCAGCCGGTTAAGATCGAATTTCCGCGTCCCGCATATCAAGCAATCGGGCATGAGGTCAAGCGGTAAACGGGTGCATTTCCCAGTCGAGCATTGCCTGGAGTGGCGGCACTGGGTAACGCCAAAAATTCTCAAGTCTCAGCCGATTCACCGCTGGTTCTGGTTTCCCCATAGCTTCACAGGTGAGCTGGTTCACACTCTTATTGATGAGTGGGGATTAGACGAACGAGACAGAATTCTTGATCCGTTTGTCGGTGCCGGAACCACTCTACTAGCTGCACGAGATAGACAAGTCCCGGCAAACGGCTATGACTTGTTGCCTCTAGCGGTGCTCTGCAGTCGAGCGAAACTTTGCAGACCCGATCTTGATGCTCTGAAGAAGTCTCGGCGGCGACTCAGTCGAAGTCTAAGACGTGATAAGTGGCCGATAGCGAAGCGGACGTACCCAGATTTGGTGCGAAATGCTTTACCTGGAAGACTACTGGATGCATTCGATTTTGCTTCCCACCAGATTGCTCTTCTGGATTGTGGAAAGGCAGAGAAAGACATCCTTCGGTTAGCCGTTTTGGGAACTATCCCCCTATTTAGTCGTGCCGAGGCTTCCGGGGGGTGGTTGAAATGGGTAACGAAGCGCATATCCGCTGACAGTATTGCGAATGCTCTGGACAAACGGATTGCTGTGATGCTTGAAGACTTGAAATGTATCAAAAACAAGAAGGCGACGTTTTGTCGGGTAGCAGTCGCGGATGCTAGATATCTTCCAGCAAAGAGTAGGAATTATTCTGCTGTCATTTGTTCACCTCCATATCCTAATCGCCACGATTACACGCGAGTCTTTGGCGTGGAACTAATGTTTGATTTTTATAGCTGGTCGGAAACCCGCAGGCTTCGTTACCAGACATTCCATTCGCATCCGGAGGCGAAACCAGACCGCCCAAAGGCGACTGGCTATCAGATGCCGGGTCGTCTTGTGCGCGCGGTAAAGGAGGTGGAGCGAAAAGAGTCCGATCCGCGCGTGCTTGAGATGTTAAAAGGCTACTTTCTTGATATGTACCTTTGTCTCCGCGAGATGCGGCGCGTTACGAGGGCGCATTCGCCTATCGCACTTGTACTTGGCAACGCGCAGTTCTGCGGGGTAAAGATTCCGGTAGATGAGCTGACGGCTGAAATCGGAGAGCAGATTGGGCTCCGTTGCCACGAAATCCGCGTTGTTCGATATCGCGGGAATAGCGCACAGCAGATGAAGGAATTTGGACGCACGCCTTCCCGTGAGAGTGTAGTGATATTTGAGCGTCTGTAAACCATGCCTAAATCACCGTCGGCAGTAGAAGTACCGGCTAAAGACCTCTTCAGCAGTAACTATCTATTCAACATTCCGGGCTACCAGCGGCCTTACGCGTGGACAGAACAGGAGGCGCGTGAGCTTTTTGACGATTTGTGGTCATTCCTAAAATTGAATCCTGAACCCGGCGAAGACGATGAGAGAGCGCAGGATGAGGCCCCCACTTACTTTCTCGGAAGCATTGTCCTGATAAAAGAGAAGGACAAGCCAGAAGCTACTGTTGTGGACGGGCAGCAGCGTCTCACGACGTTAACGCTCCTGTTCTCGGCGATTCGGTTCCGCGTTCCTTCACATCGCGAAGCGATCGGCGAATACATTTACGAGAAAGGAAACCCGATCAGCAGGCTACCGGACCGCTACCGCTTGCAGTTGCGTCCACTAGACAACGATTTTTTTAAAACCTACGTACAGCAGCCTGAAGGATTTGCGAAGCTAATTGAGCTTAATGAGCATGACATAGAACTCAATACAGATGCTAAACAATACCTTAGGGCTAACGCGATAGTGTTCGACGGCAAGCTCAAAGAACTTACTGAAGCGGAGCGACTCGAGTTGGCCATGTTTATCGCCAACCGTTGCTATCTTGTCGCGGTTTCAACAGCTGATTTTCGTTCTGCATTCCGCATCTTTTCTGTCCTCAACAGTCGAGGACTTGACTTGGCGCCGACCGACATACTTAAAGCTCGGATACTGGAGCGAGTTGCAGAAGAAGCACCTAAAAAGATGAACCCGGTCACCGTGCAGTGGGAGACGATGGAGGTCGAGCTTGGTCGGGATGGGTTCTTAGACCTTTTTACGCACATTCGCGGAATTTTCCGAAAAACAAAAGCTAAGGAATCGCTTCTCGACGAATTGACCGAGGACTTACGTAGACTTTCTGCGATCAAGTTCTTCGACGACACCCTTGTCCCCGCAAAAGCGGCCTTCGTTGGTATCCGCGATGCTGATTATCAGAATAATGAGACAGGTATCCAGGTCAACGAGAATTTGAGCTGGCTGAATCGAGTCGATTTTAAGGACTGGGTGCCTCCAGCGATCGCGTTTTGGATGCGTCATGAGAAGTCGAGCCAGAAGATGCGGCAGTTTTTTGCCGATCTGGAACGTCTGACCTATTCAATGTTGATTAGGCGGGAGTCTGATACCTCGCGCATTTCACGATTCGGAAATCTGACAAAGGTTATCGAGGCTGGTGGCGATCTTTGGGCCACGGACTCACCTCTCCAACTCCGGCCTGTTGAACAATGGCATACATATCGGGTGCTCGACGGACAATTCTATTTAGAACTGCGATCGGGCTCCGCGAGAAAAGCCGTCCTCCTTCGATTGGACTCACTTGTGGCTACGGGCGAATCCAAATATGACCATCCGATTATTTCGGTGGAACACGTGCTTCCTCAAACCCCGCCAGAGGGGAGCAAGTGGATAACTTGGTTTCCGACGCCAGAAATTCGTGCGCTATGGACCCACCGCGTTGGCAACCTCGTGTTGCTCGCGAAATCCGTTAACTCGAGCGCGAGAAATTTTGAGTTCGAGAGAAAAAAAAACTCATATTTCGTTCGAAAAGGCGTGACAACCTTTGCCCTAACGGTGCCGGTGATCGGTCATTCCGAATGGACGCCCGAGATAGTTAAAGGCCGTCACGAAAGCCTTGTCAAAGTATTGGAAAAACATTGGCGACTAGAAGATCGAAAAACACCAACTGAGGCTTTGCTCGAAGATTTGTAGAGCTAGCCGGTGAGTCCGCCTGCGTTATCCACGCGGCGACTGTCCGACGCGAGACGGACGAGGTGATCAGGAGCGCGCGGATAAACCTCCAGTAAGGGCGAACCCCTTGCTCGCCGCGGCGCAGCCCTGGCTCACGGCCCCCTGTCAGGGGGCCAAGGCCGGGCTCACTTTAGTAGCAGTGGAACGCCGCAAAGAAAAAGCGCCGCGCACACGACTCGCTGAAATGCGACCTCGTTAAGCCCTGAATGAATCCGGTCGCCGACAAGGAGGCCGAGGCCCATGGCGGGGAGCGCGGCGGCGCAGAGGATGAAGGAGTCGAGGGTGAGCTCGCTCACCGCGGCATAGCCGATGGTGCGCGCGACGCTCAGG
>Ga0137396_10002023_pt1 | contig 10980 bp, 11 predicted proteins | sample czc16metaG_FD_108284 | JGI IMG/M metagenome (GOLD analysis project Ga0137396, IMG submission 108284) | Vadose zone soil microbial communities from Angelo Coast Range Reserve, California, USA - czcobulk3.16 metaG | ecosystem: Environmental > Terrestrial > Soil > Vadose zone | place: USA... | reverse complement strand
TATTGTCATCGGGAAAGCACTGCTTGAGATAGGAACACCAGTATATGACAAAGTAACCAGTAGGCTATTAGAAAAATATCATTGTTACCTACCTGATTGTTTTGAAAAACCAGAATATCTAAGGGAAGTGTTAAAGGAACTATATGGAGCATCCCATAAAGTGATCATCTATTCAATAGAACAACAACTATCCGAGTTTGTTTACAAGAAAAACACCGAGGCATTCTTAACGGTTTTGTTAAAATAATCACATGGGAATTATCTAAGAGTAAGTAATTACAAAATACATGTTAGTCCTATAATTTCTGATTGTTGTAATTTCTACATTGGCATCAATAGAACCACTAGAAAAATTTTTGAACAAATATAGAGATATGGTGTTGTTTAACAGGAACCTCATCATAAGCGGCGTTGCCGGCTATTTTTCAGGTGCACTTGGTGCTCAACTTTATTCGCTGTATGACAATAATATGATCGTAAATGCGATAGTTGCCTTGTTAGCAGAATATTGTATAGACGTTCCATTCTTTGCAATTACGTTTTATCTTGATAACAGATATGTATATCATGATCACATAACAGGCAAAAAAAATCCAAGACTGGCCAAGCAGAACATAAAAAAGCTGGTAATTGCGATTTCTGTCTCAGAAGCATTCTATGCTGTGACAAAGATCTTTTCACACTACCAATTTCTCCACAATACAATGCAGCCATATCAAGCAGCTATGGCAAGTTCTCTTATAGCATGGGCAGTTTTCATTGTTTTAGTAAATGTGATAGGTAAGAGGTCAAGTTATTTCACAAGATAAATTGAGCTAAAAATGAGCCCAAAATACGACCATGAGGATATCCTAGTCCCATCGGGTCCGTTGAAATTTTTTTTTATGTATGAACACTACACAAAATTACAGAAGAAATGTAAGCAATCTCTAAAAATAACGCATTGTACATTTTAGAAAATGAAAACTCTACATCTTTCAATTATTATAATTCTGTTTTCTTTACTTTAATCCCAAAGTATTCTTCGGATGACTTCAAGGTACTCTATACATCCTTGGTACTTTGTGTTAAAATCCGGAAGGTTTGCCATTGAATAACCATATTTTGAAAATCATTTATGACTAGCTCAAGATTGCTTTAGAAGACTGATTCGTTTCCTTTGTAAGTAAACTTTATTTAATATTCAATATTTCGAGATTGAAATTGTAAGAGGGACCTACCATTGAGCCAATAAAAATTTTTTTATAGAGTCTAAAGCATTGCATTTCATGAAGTTTAGATGGTGGTTTGTTTCTATGGGGATCACTGGTGCACTGGTATTTGGAGGGATGGTGTATCTGGGAAATTTTGCCTGCCTCCCAGTTGAAAACATACCATGTGCTTCACTTCTGCCACTATATGGAACAAAAATTACAGCTGCTGCTCCTACTATTGTCACCCCGTCCCCTATCCATAATGTCACTCCAACCAAGTCAAACAATACAATTCCTGTAGGAACTGGTGGAACTGTACCACCAAATGGAAATAAGATAGATTTCACACTAAGCTTCCAAATTAGTTCTGATTTCACAAAATATGGCTTTAATGCACCAATAGGTTCAGCTGGCGCAAATCCAGACATCACAGTACATTCTGGCGATACTGTAATTATTCACTTATCCAATCCAAGCAAATCATTTCATGCATTTGGTGTAGTTACAGATCCACAGGACCCAAACTCTGTTGTTTGGAATTCAGCTTTTAAGACTGCAGATAATCCAATGAAGCTAAATGAAAGTGGTGATGTTACGTTTGTAGCAGGAACTCCCGGATTATACCATTATATCTGTACGGTTCCAGGACATGCAACACTTGGAATGGATGGCAACTTTATCGTGAAATAATGCATTTCAGATGAGAATTAAAAAAATGAAAACTCTATAACTTACAACATGTATCAAGAAATTTTCAAAATAAAATTATAAAAAAATATTTGGGTTTTGTTCTATTGCATCCTTATCATGGTATGTCTTTTTGCCTGTACCACAAATGCTATGAAGATTCCTCCAAAGACTGCACCCACTATTGTCGAGGCACCAACTACTCCATTCGCATTAAGAACCGGAGTTCCAGAGCCTTCTCCTGGATGAGCTTTGACTTCAGCTATTTTTTGCCTTGCAAGAGCAAGTTCTTCCTCTAGTGTAGGGCCATTTTTTCCAGTTGGATATACCTGTGCTGCAGCCAATGGCAGCATTGTAGCTGTTGCCAAAAAGGCAAAAAGAATCCCAGCAAGGATTGATTTCTTTGCTATCATGATTTTTGATACAGAATCATTGAATAAAGCGTTTGATGAAACCAGAATTTCATCAAAAGTTTTACATATCATCAAGTAGCTATGATAATATCATTGCTATGAGCCCAGATAAAACTAATCATCCAATTGCAGATAAAGTAGAAATATACGATACAGATGACGAGAGGCTCAGAGTACTTGGCGAGGTTCTAATAACTGACGTAAGCAGGACAGTTTTAAAATTGCTGTTAGGCGAGACTTTGACTGCAAATGAAATTGCAATAAAGACTGAATACTCATTGCAGCTTGTACGATACCATTTAAAGAAAATGCAGGACGCAGGGTTAGTTGAGATATCAAAGATAGGAAAGAACACAAAGGCACACGACATGAAGTACTATTCCGCTACAAAATTTGCAATTGTGATTTTACCATCCAAGTTTTCAGCGAGGGCCAAATCAAGCAAATCACTGTTCAACTCATTCAAATCGATTTACAGATTTGGTGCAATAGGAGTTGTTGCAATTTGTTCATGGTTTGCAACATCCATGTTACAGGGAACAGGACCGATATCTGATGTATCTAAAGGAATACAAGAATCTCCTAGTGGAGGTTACACTAGCTACAATCCGTTTTACAACGCAGTAGGAGGACCTTATTCGGGGGATGGCGGTACAGGTTCTGGTGCATCACTTGAGGAGATACTCAAACTTGCAAGAGAAAAAGTAACTGTAGCAGTTCAGCATCAGCACGCAGGATCTGGAACATCGGACTTTTTCTGGCCTTTGGTGATTGGAATTTCAGTCCTTGCATTTGGATTATCAATTGAGATAGTTCTGCGAGTACTCAAAATTAAGAAAGAAAACTTTCTTGGCTATAGTACCATGAGATGAACATTGGTAAAATCAAATTTTCATCAAACGTTTTAAGATGTCAAATCGTATTTGTTAACATGAAACCACTATTACTTGGTATGATGATGTCTTCAATCTTATCAATAGGAATGGTTTTGCCAACTTATGCACAATCTCCATATCCAGAACCAACAGCTCATGTACCAAGTAATGCGCAGCAAAACCAAGTAGCGTCCACAGACAAAGGAAGCTTGATGGTAGGATTCTATACCGATCCACAAAACCCAACTATCACAGACCAAACAACTCTTGAATTAAGCTTTGACGACAAGGACACCAAGTATCCATTGTCAAATATAGACTACAAGGTATCAATATCAAAGGGAAATGGCCTCACATATGAAACACCTGTATCACACAGTGCACAAGGTACAGCCAAAGTGCAATACCAATTCAAGGAGACAGGACAATACCTGGTAACAGTATATGTGACAGGGATGAACTCAAAACAAATTCCACAAGAGACTGCTTCGTTTCCTTTGACAGTAGGATCTGTAGTTCCGGAATTTCCAGCAAGTGCAGTAATAGTGCTTGCAGTGGCAATCACATCAATAGTATTGGCATCATCAAGGACAAGGCTACTAATTTTTAATTGATTTTTTTTAAGAAGAAAATCTGCGTCATTCTTTTAAACCATTAACATACCGTACATTTAAGAAATGAAAACTCTACATCTATCCATTATAGTAATCTCTTGTTTTTGTGCAGTTGATTTTATTTTCATACAATCAAATTTCTTTATTCCGTGTGGATGGCAATCAACAGAGCAGAATGCATTGCATCCTGTTCAATGTAATGATGCAGTACAGGTTCTACAATCCATATTTGGCATGGCTGCAAGTATTGAAATAGCAACTGTTGTTGGAATCTTTGCACTTTTTTCGCCTAAAAAGAGCGTCATACTTGTTGGAGCCATTGCAGGCTTGTTTGTCTTGTTTACTGTAGTTTACCAAATGTTGTTTCTTTCTTCATCAACTACACCTCCAGGAATTCTGCATCCAATAACTTTGACTGAGATGGTGCTAATGACTTTTGTAAGAAGTCCGTTGTGGTTCTATATCCTTGCCGCTGCAATCTTTAGTACAATTATCTGGCCTATTGTTGTATTACGAAAAAAGATAATGGGCTTGTTACGATGAAAGCTCTACATCTTTCAATAATTGTAATTCTATCTGTCATCGCATGTTCGATGGTAACTTTACATGCATATGGAGTTCCTCCCATATCTCCACAGGCAGAATATTTTAATTCAGATGTTGTTCTGATAGGAAAAGTAATTTCAGCAACTCCTTTTTCACCCACTCACATGAAATATGAAATTCAGGTAGAGCAGTATCTAAAAAATCCACAACCGCAAGACAAGATGACGGTAATTGCTGATGGCACAAACAAAACACTAGTTGAGCGTGGTATGGCTCCTGATACTGTCTTTGATGTTGGACAAAGGGCATTTTTGTACCTGAAAAACAATCAGGGAAATTATACTGTGTGGTGGTTTTCGCACTCTACTGATTCATTGTGTGATCCTGCACCAACACAAACGGATCTAAATATTGAGTATCCAAAAGGTGTGGATTTTGGATACGATCCATTACATATTGATGCAAGCAAATCCAACTCGTATTTGTTTGCCGTAAATCAACCAGTTATCATAAGCTATGATACATGGAATCGTCATTTCACAACTACAACATTTGATGTGGAGTTTGACGTAAAAAATGGAACTGATGGTAAGAAGATATTCAATGATATACAACACATTACATTGAAACCATGCTTAGGGCATCAAACAGTAACTACCAGCTTTATTCCAAAAATAGCTGGAACGTATGAGGTTGATGTCATTTTTGATAATAGTTTGTTGGGCAGAACTTTAGAAATACCTCAAAATCATTCTCAGCATGTCTCAACACAAGAATCACCACTAAAGCAACTTGAATCGGGAATTATAGCGGCAGATGTAAAATGTAAAGACAATTTTCAACTTGTAATAAAAAAATCTGATAGTTCTCCTGCTTGTGTAAAACCACAAACAGCAACAAAGTTAGTAGAAAGAGGATGGGCAGTTGAAGAGTTTCCTCACATAATGGGTCTCTTACCATTTGGTATCCATACAGAAACTAAAACGGTGGTCAGTATTGGAAACAAGATAAACGGCAATGGTCTAGTGCCAATCACAATTAACCAAGTAACAAGTCACGCAGATTCACGTGAATCCATAACTGATTGGAATTTTCTACCAATTAGCCTTAACGGAGATAATATCCACAAAACGTGGGATGCTCTTCCAAATCCTTATTACATTTCCTATACGGCTGTAGATGGAAACAATAATGATGTAAGTGATAATTCTCGTATGCCATATCCTCTTGTCGTTACTGCTGAGTTGCGTGGGTATTCTGCTACATGTGATTCAGAAAAGATAATGGGAGAGGGAGGTCATCCAGTGCCAATTCCGATCAAAAGAGGTAATGCTATAGTTTTTGTCAAAGATGCAGAAAAAGGAATACTTCCTGATTCTAATGGAGAATATGCAATGAAGTTTATGTCTCTGTTTGAAACCAAAGTGGAGTTTCCTAAAAACGCAGAAATTATATCAAACGAAACAAAATCATGCTCCCTTGAAAATAAGATTGACAATTTCACCAAGGCGTTTTATAGTAATGTGATTTTTAAGCTTGGTTAGAAAATGAAAACTCTATACCTTTCAATAATTGTGGCAATAGGAATAGCGGCAGTTGTGTCATCTTTCTTTTTCCTAGTTTATCCCTTTACGTCAAATAATCAAACAGTTCCAAGTTCTGCTCCACCTCCTCAAGTATCTACTGTAATAATTCCAAAAGACTCAGAGGATCAAAGCTCTGGCAAGAATTTTGAGCCACGATATCTAGTAGTGGTTCTTGGAGTAAACAATACTGTAAGATGGATAAATGAAGCAGTTGTTGGCAACACTGTTGTAGCTGACGACAAAGAATTTCCTCTCTTCTGGAACGCAACAAATTATCCCTTCAACGGTGTTCTACTTGAAGGAAAATCGTTCAACTTTACTTTCACAAAGCCGGGTGAATTCGGATACCATACAGAACCACATCCATGGCTTCACGGATGGGTTCTAGTCTTACCTCAATCTGCAGAGAATGCAACACAGACAGTTGTTCTAAATGATACAAAAATTCCTGGACCGTGTGAAATATTTACATTGCCTTGTCCGAACAACCCTAGTTTTTCAGCTCAAAAATTTGGTTCTGACATTTACATAGAAAAAATAACAATCAATGGAGTTGATAGTTATGCCATAGTGAACCCTTCAGGCGTATGCGTTTATCCTCCAAGTTATCGAGATTCCTGTACGAGTCCTATTGATCTTGCAATACTGAGGTTGGTTGGAGTAGATACTTCCATCCGGCAACTCGAAAAAATTCCTGTAATAATTAATGGGGTAAATTCTGATTTTTCATTTAATTATACAATTACAGGAGGCCAGATTGAGCAAGCTAGAGCAGACATATCAAACAAGGCTCTCATCTTATCAATTAAAACAACAGGAGACGGAACATTAATTGCTGATTTGTCAAGAGAATTGATTGATCCCAAGGCAAATGGACAAGACAGTCAATTCATCATTCTTGAAGATGGACAAGAAGTTGAGTATCGACAAATAAAGACTACGTCCACAGATAGAATTCTTAATATTCCATTTCCATACGGTATATCAAAAATTGAGATAATTGCGCCTGAACCCATAAGATGAAAATAAAATGAAAACTCTACATCTTTCAACAATTGCAAGTGTGAGAAACAAAACAACCGCTAGAATTGTGTTACATACTTGAGATCATTATACCTAACAGTTAAACACCAATGATAAAAAACGAACTTAAAATTATACCAAGCATTTTAGCAATCAAATGGAGCACGCAAACTAATGAAACTAGTGCATTTTATCAATACAAACTCCAATTACATAATCCCTATTATGCTATTTCTGGGATCTTTTCTCCTTTATTCGTATAATCTAGAAGGACAGCCTTGGCATGGGGATGAGGTTGTCTATCTCAGCTGGGCTGGAAATTACATACATTTGATAAAGGAGGGAGATTTTGCCAATCCGTGTCTAGTATCTCTTGACAACTGTCACCTTTTGTATCATATACCAGCATTTGGTATGACCTATAGTCCACTACGAAATCTTTTGATTGGTTTTCCAATGGATCTAAGACACGAAGACAGCGGATACTTTAACATTTGGGCCTGCTACTGGCAATGTCCTGATCATACCAGTCTGCCTACAGTTCAAGAATTTACTGCTGGTCGCCTTCTTTCACCTTTTTTTGGCGCTCTGACTATTGTAATTTCATTTTTAATCGGAAAATTCTTTTTTAACAAGTATGTCGGCATTATCTTTTCTCTTCTTTTCTTATTCTATGATCTCTGGTTGTGGTACAGTAGGAGTGTAATGACTGAGGTCCATTATGTTTTCTTTACCATGTTATCGTTATTGCTTTTACTTTATGCTTTCAAAACTGGTCACCTGAAAATTAGATATTTAATTTTAAGTGCTATTACATTTGGTTTTGCTTTTACTTCAAAGATGCTGTCTGTAGAATTCTCTGGGTTGTTTCTTGGCATTATTTTGTTTGGGGTCTTGTTTAAGAAAGAGGCTGGCTCTACTTTTGGTAAAGGACATGTGCCTAAAATCTGTCTATCTGTTTTCCTCTTTCTTACAATAACAGTTTTGTCGTTTTTTTTAACTCTGCCAGGATTTTACCAAAACCCTTTGCACCAAATTGCAGTGACAAAAAGCGATATGGACAATTACAATCACGATGTTTGGTTTATCGGATATCCAACTATTCATGGGATTCAAATTAAAAATATGATAACAGTTTTTCATTATGCTCTTCTTCCAAGCTTCATAGAGCAGCAAATACTTGAACCAAATTCTAGCCCGTTTGGCAAGCTTAGTTTGATTTCTCCTCTAACCTATTCAAGTGTACCGTTAAGCATCTTTTTCTTCATTGGACTTGGATATCTTATCTACAGAGTCAGAAAATTCAAAAATTATGCACAAGATGGTGTAGTTCTAATTTGGTTCATTAGCACTTTTATTTTCACACTTTTGATGGTAAAGGATTTCTCTCAAGAGAGATATCTTCTGCCTCTTTTGATTTCAATCATTTTTATTGCCTCTTATGGATTCTGGAATTTCATCAATGGTATGACACACAACAAAACAAAAATTGCTTTTGCTGTATGCTTTGTATTTGCTCATTCTGTGACTGCCTTGTTGGACTGGCAAAAATTTTATTTTTCTCCAGCTACTACATGGACTAGTCCGCTTACTTTTGGAACTCTGCAGGGATCGCTTGATAATTCATTTACATTTGCTGTAAATGCAACATTTGTGGGGCTCTTACTTTTTATGGTAGCGATTCTATTTAGAGAACGAATTCATCATACCGTTACTTTCAGGTCTACCTAAGCAGGATTTAGTTAAAATAATTCTTGGTGATTTTAAGATAAGATGATTTCACGTTCGCCATACTTTTCGACATAATCTAATAACATATTTGTAATGCCGGAAATTGCTCTATCGATCTTGGAAATATGTTCTTGCACTTCTTCGTTATTTCTTTGCGATGTTCTGACCTTTAAGATTTCAACTTCAATTTTAATATCTGACAGACATTCGTTGAATTTATGTGCCCATTTAGAATTATTTGTTTCATATTCTTCTAAAATCGAGTAACTCTTTGGCTCATAGTTTTTTTTGTTTACAATTTTTGTTGAATATTGGGTGTTCATCATTTGTAAATCACTTGTTTATCACATCATCTTATTCACAATCATTAAAGAATCTGCGTATGTATTTGATATTCACTTGGTAAAGGCTATAATAGAATAATATTACTGATCTTGATTCTAGATGATTCTTCTATCCTCACTAGATCTGAACATATCTTACCAAGATTGGGTCTGAAATTGTTCTGTGACAGTAGATGGGTCTTAACAGAACCGAACCTATGCTGAAATACTAGAAGAATGCTGCGTCAATTTTTTAAATGATACCAATATCATACACATCAAACATGAAAATTGTTTATTTTTCAATAATTGTAATTCTTGGTGCAAGTATTGTTTTTGTTAACAATAATGTCTCTGCCCAATCAAGTTCATCTGGAACAGAATCAGTAAAGGAGGACATCGATAAATCTCAAAAAACTGTAATTATCGAGCCATTATTCACTCAAGCAGCTTATGCCCAACCTGGATTTTATAACTATTATCGTAACCAATGTTCCAAATGTTTGACAATTCATCTTCCATACAACTTTGTAGGCTCATTTGTTTCAAGTGGAAAAGCGGATTCTGTATTAAAACAAAACTATGCTTTTGTAACCGATCTTGACGTAGATAAAAATCCAAAGATATTGAAAAAATACGACAAAGTGATAGTATTGCACAATGAATATGTTACCAAAAAAGAATTTGATGCCATCACAAACCATCCTCATGTTACTTACCTATACCCTAATGCCTTGTATGCTCAAGTCTCAGTTGATTATAACAAACACACACTTATCCTAATTAGAGGACATGGTTATCCACACCAACACATTGCAAATGGTTTTAACTGGAATTTTGATAATTCAATATTTGAATATGATACAAATTGTCAAAACTGGAGTTTCCATAAAATTACCAACGGTATGATGCTTAATTGTTATCCTGAAAATATAATGCGCTCTGATGAATCACTTATGGATGCAATAGAAAGCTCCTAAAATTATGGATAAGATGAAAACTCTACATCTTTCAATAATTGTAATCCTCTCCTTTGCGATTCTCTCCGTCATAGTTTCAATACTGCCGTTTCAAGCACACGGTGATGGTTTTACCCGAGAAAATGTATACGCAAACGTTGGAAACAGGACAATGGCCATGTTTATCAAAATCAATCCGCCAATTCTTACTTCAGAAAACCTTCAAGACAGATACATGCAGCTTAGGTTTTTTGATGCAAACACCAACAGTTCAATTAAAAACGTGTCATTCTGGGTTAATGTAACAAAAAGAGATCAGCCATTGATGTATGATCTTTTTTACACTCACTCAGGCTACCTTACGATAAAATTCCAGCCTGGAGGCACAATAGGGAAATGGAAAATCTTTGGTGATCCTGACCCAATCCTTGCTGGCATGGGATCAATCGAGAATAAGGTAAATGTACAAGCACCAATACTTTCAGAAGGAGGACTCTACCACTTTAACATGGAGTTTTTTGCATTTGACTTTTCTAATGAGATATATCCTCATAACTCAACAACTAAAATAAAATTTGACTCTTATCTTAGTGTTGGAGATATTTACAACCAGACAATTAAGTATAATTCAAACTCTTACAATACCACACTAATTTCCTACTATGACAAAATAAATAATTTTAATTTTGATCCACCCAAAGTGCAGGTCTCATGGTCAATGCCTTTTGATTGGAATCCAGCAAAGTATAAAGATAGACCAATATTTGTACATGAAGAAGTTCATATTCCAAAATCGTTTAAAGAATTTTCAAGCACTCCAACATATGTTGCAAGTGTAAATGGAAATCCAATCACTGGAAGGAAATTGATAGCAGACCCTTATACTTTAGGTGAGAGCATGATAGTGCATCTTTTGTTAAATAAAGCCGATATACTAAATATGGCAGCATCCGTACCATCAGGCAAAAATACAATGGATTTCACACTTGCACCAGCATCTGCAAATCTCACTACTTCTTCTAGCATGTTG